>Ga0172379_10000194_pt1 | contig 162884 bp, 188 predicted proteins | sample GrowelOW334metaG_FD_119756 | JGI IMG/M metagenome (GOLD analysis project Ga0172379, IMG submission 119756) | Groundwater microbial communities from an aquifer near a municipal landfill in Southern Ontario, Canada - Groundwater well OW334 metaG | ecosystem: Environmental > Aquatic > Deep...
GAAGCGTCGTTCGGTTTTTGCGGTACCACAAAAACACGATGGTCCTTTCTGAAAATTGTGAGAGATAAGTATCCGTAAATGATTGGGAAACCCAACATTTACGGATTATTTGTAGGTGTACACAGAAGAATCTCTTTTCACCAACAACAATCAGCCTTGGTTTGTGAACAATAAAGGACCAACTTCACCCGTCTATTCCAAGATCGGCAAAGTTGGTCCCCGTGAACAAATCGAGGGTGATTGTTGTTCACAAATGATTGGATTGTTGAATACAGAACATGACTTAGTTTTTGCGGTACCACAAAAACACGATGGTTCTTTCTGAAAATCGTTTGGGCTATTGTCTGGAAAGAAGAAAATGATTAAGATCCTAAAAGGAGAACCGCTATGGGCGACAAGCCCAAGCCGCAGATGATCAAACGCTTCGACCTGGAGAACGCCAGCGCACCGGGACCGCGACCGGGGCTCGGCAACGCCCAGAAGTTGGGCCTCGGGTTCAGCCTGCCCCAGACGCATCGTGGCCAGAGCCGCTAGGTGGGTGCCGTCCAGTCGGACGGCGCTCACTTCTTTTTTATCGCTTGGGATACTGCTTCGGCGACATCCGCATCAAAAGCTCCGGGAATAATATTCTCCGCTGTTGGCTGAGACACCAAAGCTGCAACTGCCTCCGCTGCCGCCCAGCGCATCGGATATGTCACCCGTTTTATACGACCCTCGAGGCATGACTTAAAGACCCCCGGGAAGACAAGAACGTTGTTCACTTGATTGGGGAAATCGCTCCGGCCGGTCGCCACAACCGCTGCCCCACCCGCTTTTGCTTCATCAGGCATAATCTCGGGCGTCGGGTTGGCCATCGCTAGAACAATTGCCTGATCGGCCATGTTTTTGATCATCTCCGCTGTCACCAAATTGGGCCCCGCCACCCCGATAAAGACATCTGCCCCCGTCAGGGCATCCGTCAGAGTCTCACCGGTAGCGGTGTTGGGCAACTTGGCCACCAACCGATCTTTATAAGGATTCATGCCTTCCCGACCAACTGATAGTAAGCCTTTTGAATCAACTATTCGCACCTCTTTGACGTGCGGCACACCATCCACCGGCACAAAGTCACCGTCGATGCGATCTAGTCCGGCCAACAGCTGCGTGACCGCTACGCCCGCCGCACCAGCGCCCAACACACAGACCGTTAGATCGGTGAAGTGCTTGCCCACCACCTTGGCTGCATTCAATATCGCCGCCAAAACCACAATCGCTGTGCCGTGCTGATCGTCGTGGAAAACCGTGATGTCTAGATCTTGCAGGGCATCTTCGACCTCGAAACAAACTGGAGCCGCGATATCCTCTAAATTAATGCCGCCAAAACCCGGCGCGATCTGCCGCACAAAGGTGATTAGCTCGGCCGGAGTGTGAGCATCTACCACCAGAGGCACTGCATCGAAGCCACCAAAGCGCTTCATCAGCAACGCTTTACCCTCCATGACGGGTAGAGCTGCTGCCGCGCCAATGTTGCCCAAGCCAAGCACTGCTGAGCCATCTGAGACCACAGCCACCACCCGACCACGCCAAGTTAGATCAAATGACTCAGCCTCGTCGGCCGCAATGCGCCGACACGGCTCAGCCACCCCAGGCGTGTACGCGAGAGAAAGATCAGATCTGTTTTCAACAGGCACTGTCGACTCGATTTTGAGTTTTCCTTTTTGCTCACGGTGCAAAGCCACCGATTCCTCGTAGACATCCGGCATGATAATCAATTACTGAACCACTTTATTATGCCATCACCCAACACATGACAGAAGAGTTGAGCAATTTACAGCAATCTACTACACTCTCCTAAGGAGAGCGGCATGCAAGTCGTTGAGAGAAAGCTGCCAGGTCCCCTGGTTGCTATCAAGGAGATGATCCCCGACCTGGACGACGACCCCAATGGGCCAGGAGCCGATCGGCTCTGGACAACCCTGGGAGATGTCCCGATTGAGAACGAGGATGACGTCCGGCAGACGATCGGGAAGGTCTGTGGCTGGCTGGAAGCGGAGGGCAAGCCCCGGCTCCTGGCCTGGCTCAAGGAACAACTCAGGACAAAGCTCAAGACTGCGCCGCGGTGCTGATGTTCCGCGGCCCAACAAGAAAGCGCCCCTTGAGGTCCAATGACCCGGGGCGCTCCCTTTTTTTCAGACTTAGCGAACGATCAGGGCGATGATCAGCAACGCAACCACGTTCACAATCTTGATCATCGGGTTGATGGCTGGACCAGCGGTATCCTTATAAGGATCACCCACTGTGTCACCAGTCACCGCGGCCTTGTGCGCCTCGGAACCCTTACCACCATGAGCACCTGTTTCGATGTACTTCTTAGCGTTATCCCAGGCAGCGCCACCCGTGGTCATCGAGATGGCCACGAACAGACCCGTTACAATCGTTCCGACCAAGAGCCCACCTAGGGCGCTGGGGCCCAACAGGTAACCCACCGCAATCGGCGCCAGAACCGGAATTAGAGCCGGCACAATCATCTCTTTCAGAGCCGCCACGGTCACAATGTCGACCGCCTTGGCATAATCTGGCTTGCTCGTGCCCGCCATAATGCCCTTATCGGCCTTGAACTGGCGTCGCACCTCTTCCACCACACCACCCGCGGCGCGACCGACCGCCTTCATTGAGATAGCGCTAAAGAGATACGGCAGAGCGCCACCGATGAACAGGCCAACCAACACATAAGGATTCTCCAGGCTAAAGTCGAGCTTCACATTAAGGGCCTTCTCAACAATGAAGCTACGAACCTCTTCTGTGTAGGATGAGAACAACACCACCGCCGCTAGAGCCGCCGAACCGATGGCGTAACCCTTTGTGACCGCCTTGGTTGTGTTGCCCACCGCATCCAACTTATCTGTCACGTCTCGTACATCTTCAGGCATTTCAGACATCTCCGCGATGCCACCCGCGTTATCGGTAATTGGACCGAAAGCATCGATGGTCACCACAATTCCTGCTAGGGAGAGCATCGCCATGGAGGCGATCGCCACACCATAGATGCCCGCCAGAACAAACGAACCTAAGATGCCCGCCGCGATCACCGCGATCGGCCAACCTGTGGAACGCATACCAACTGACAGACCAGCGATAATATTCGTGCCGTGACCAGTTACGGATGCATCCGCAATCTCCTTAACCGGAGCGTACTCTTTCGAAGTGTAGTAGTCAGTGATGAGCACCAACAGAGCCGTGACGCCCAGGCCGATCACCGCGCTCCAGAAAACAGGCATCACCTCAAGACCGGTTACGCCGGTCAGCAGATTCTTCGTCAAGAAGTAGAAAGCGACCAGAGACAGAACACCAGAGACGACCAAGCCCTTATAGAGGGCGCCCATAATGTTGTTCTTCGCACCCAAACGAATAAACCACGAGCCGATGATGCTAGCAATCGTCGCCGCACCACCCAGAACTAACGGATAAATCAGCACGCGCTCATCCCCACTAAAGAGGATGGAGCCCAGCAGCATCGCGCCCACAGAAGTCACCGCGTAGGTCTCGAAGAGGTCAGCGGCCATACCAGCGTCGTCGCCAACGTTGTCGCCAACATTATCTGCGATCACAGCCGGGTTGCGCGGATCATCCTCAGGAATGCCCGCCTCAACCTTGCCCACCAGATCAGCTCCCACATCCGCCGCTTTGGTGAAGATGCCACCACCCAAACGGGCAAAGACCGAAATTAAGGATGCGCCGAAGCCCAGACCGATCAGGGCGTCTATGTCACCCGTGGCGAAGTAGAGGCCGGCCACACCCAGAAGGGCTAGGCCAACAACCAGCAGACCGGTCACAGTGCCGCCCTTGACCGCCAGGTCAAGTGCCGCGCCTAGACCAGTGCGGGCTGCCTCAGCTGTGCGCACATTGGCGCGCACCGCCACCGACATACCGATGTACCCCGCCAAAGCAGAGAGCACCGCCCCAATGACGAAACCGGTCGCCGTGTTCCAGCCCAGAGTCAGGCCCAAAACTACCGCCAAAATAACCGCCACCACCGCCACAGACTTATTCTGTCGCGCTAGATAGGCCCGTGCACCCTCTTGAATCGCCTTCGCGATCTCTTGCATCCGCTCATTTCCCGCTGGTCGAGCCAAGATGACTCTGATCAGCCACGCACCATAGAGAACGGCTAGCGCCCCACCCGCCAGCACTAGGGTCTGATAGTTGCCCATAAACAAAAACTACTTCCGTCTCAATACGACGTTATGAGGTCAAACTACCAGAAAGGATGAGATCTGACAAACCCCATTGACAGCGCCCTTTCAGAGCTATATTGTCGCAACATTGAGGAAGGAGGTGCCCGATGCGGCACTGGATGATCGCTCTGCTACTGTTGTGCTCGCCGGTGTTCGCTCAGAAGAAGAACCCGGAGACGCCGCCCCTGCCCGTTACCATCTGCGCCGCCAACATCACGGTGGACGGACAGATGGTTCAGCCCACTCTGGTCGACTGGCGCCGAGCCCAGGCCCAGAAGCTCGGCCCGCCCGCCCCCTTGTGGATCAGTTGGCGCCTGCGTCAGCTGCCCACCGCCCTGTATGAGGCAGCCTCAGCCGGCTGCGAGCCGATCAAGCTGCCCGCAACGACCATCAAGGTGACGGACCTGCAACCAGGGCTCTGGCAGATCATAACCTTAGTGACTCCTGAGGCGTTGACTGAAGATCCGCGGCTACTCCTGGCGGCCGGATGGCGCACCTTCGAGGTCAAGACCGGCCAGACCGAAGTTGCGGCAACTGTGCGCCTGAAGCCCACCACCAGCCTGGACATCAGGCTCAACCTGGACAGCCGGCCAACCGACTTTGATCAGGTCAGCGTCTGTCTCTTCGATGAGGATGGGCTCGTCGACCTGCTCGTCGTCAGCATGACGACGCAATCTGTCCGCATGAAGCGTGTGACCGCCCCGGTCGGCAAGATCGAAGTCGTGGCGCTGGTTCTCAGCGACCCCGCCCCAAGCCGCCGCGGCCTGGCTGAGGGGATGATCGCCAACGAGACGATCGTCGTCAACATCACCAGGCCCCTGCCGCCCAAGGAGCCTCCCACCGCTTCGTCCACCAACGAGATCTAGACAGCAGACGGCCGTCCCCGCGAGGGGGCGGCCGCTACATATTTACAAGCCACCAGGTTTATGGCAGAGTGGCTGTACAGCCATATCGGACTTGTCCGTGACATCCCGTACGGGATGGGCTGGTAAAGAAGAACAGTAAAAAACCAGCGATCCGCCATCCTTCATCTTTAAGGATGGGACGGAACACAAATTGTTATGCCTAAAAAAGCTACCACTGCGGTCGTTTCACCGGCCAAAATGGAGGCGCTCGTCCAGCAGAAGGGCGGCGACCTAATCCCTTATCGTATTGGGAATGTTGTGGAGTGTATCGTTCTGCACGCTACCTCGAAGGTCATTTACGTTGACATCGGGGGCATTGCGATGGGCGTGATTCCGGAACGCGAGATGAGCACCCTGCCCAAGAGTCTGCATCCGGGCGACACGATTCACGCGTCCGTAATCTCTCTTGAGGACTACAAAGGAAACATGGTTCTGTCCATGCGCCGCGCCGATCGCGACCGCATTCTCGGTCAGCTCACCAGCTCGCATGAGGATGGCGAACAGGTCGACGTGATCGTTGCCGACGCCAACAAGGGTGGTCTACTGATTAACGTCGGTGACTTCACTGGCTTCCTACCGGTCAGCCAGCTCGCCTCGCGTCACTATCCGAAAGTGGATGGCGGCAACACGGACGAGATCTTTGCCAAGCTTAAAGATCTGATCGGCCAGACACTACAGGTCAAGGTTATTACCTTTGAGCCCAAAGCTGGCAAACTGATCTTCTCGGAGAAGGCCGCTGGTGACAAAGAGCAGGAAGAGCGCATCAAGGGCATCGGTGTCGGTGACACTATGGAAGGCACAATCTCAGGCATCGTTGACTTCGGTCTGTTCGTTCAGCTGAACAATGAGGGCAAAGAGCTTGAGGGCCTCATCCACATCTCTGAAGTCGCCTGGGGTCGGGTCGCCAACCTCGACGATCGTTTTGAGATCGGCCAGAAGGTCAAAGCCCTGGTCGTCTCGACTGAAGACAACCGAGTGTCTCTATCTCTGAAGCGTCTGACACCTGATCCGTGGAAAGATATCGAGGAACGGTACAAGATTGGGGATGTTGTCGCGGGCAGCGTGACTCGCATCACCCCGTTCGGCGTCTTCGTAAAATTAGATGATGAGATTGATGGCTTGGTCCACGTCTCTGAGCTGTCCGATGAGCGCGTTAATGACCCAGCGGATATTCTCTCGCCCGCCAAGACATACAACTTCAAGGTAATCTCGGTTGAGCCGAAGAAGCATCGACTGGGCCTATCATATAAGCAGGCCGCCGGTGAAAAGCCCGGCAAAAAGGCCGCTGCCAAGAAGACAAAAGAGGTAGCCGTTGAGACTCCCGAGACTCCCAAAGTTGAAGTTAAGCCAGCTAAGAAGGCCGTCGCCAAAAAGCCGGCCGCTAAGAAAGAGACTGCTACGAAGAAACCCGCCGCTAAGAAGGCCGTCAAGAAGACTGCTAGCGAACCACAAGAGTAAATCATCACTATGATCATCTCCCGCCAAGACCAGACCCTACATCTCAAGGATGGCACTCAGACCGTTAAGTGCTCCGACCGGTTGGAGATCGGTGATTTCGAAGCCCCCGGACCAGGCGAATACGATGTGGCCGGAGTCAGCGCTATTGTGCTGCCCGGCCTGTCCTCGCTAGCAGCCGTCATTAGTGACGGCGGAACATCCATCTTATATTTAGACCGACCAGTCACTATTGATAAAGAGAGTGACGATCTGGCCAACATAGATGTGCTCATCACCCGGGTCAACACCGCCGAGGAGTTGAAGAGCGCCCAAAAAGTCGTGAAAGATCTGGAGCCGTCCGGTTGGGCCATCTTCGGTAGCCTTTCATATGCCGACCTAGCCAAAGAGCTCAATCTGACAGCTGAACCCCAGGACAAATGGACCGTTACCACGTCCAGCCTGCCTGATGAGGGCATGGAGACGGTGGTACTTGCTTGACTAGCCATTGACACCAACCAGATCACTTGATATTCTCTCTCCGGAGAGGAGGCCGGTCATGGCCAAGAGTTATTGGGATGATTGCTACCTGGGCCAACATCCAGGATCTATTTTGAGTGGGCTCATCATACAGGCCGGCTTGCCGGATGACCTGATCGGGAAAACCGTTGAGTTCGTCACCCAGTTCGGATCCAATCACATCCAGGTGGTCCGCACCGTGGTGACTGGGGCATCGTATAGCCCCGACGATCTGTGCGCCGGTCATGAAGCGCTGCGACTGACTGTCGCCGCGCCTAGTCTGTGCGGACACCCCTTCGTGGAACTGCAGTTCATCACCGCAGACTGGGCGGAGACGGATGAGCCCGGCGCCCCCACGTTCACGGTTAACTCCGGCTTCCACTTTCACTGGCGTGCCAAGGTCGACACGTACAAGGATCCGAACGAGCCTGGAGTGCATCGGTTCTACTACGGCGAGCTCACACCGTGTTGAGTCAGCACCCGGTTCGCCCCTGCCGCCTCGCCCCCCCCAGCGAGGCGGCAGTTCTTTAGACAGTTGTAAGAACTGCCCACAAAAGCTACTCTGTTGTTGGCAGCCAAAGCTGGAGTGGTGAAATGGTAGACACGGGGGACTTAAAATCCCCTGGGGGCAACCCCTTGCCGGTTCGAGCCCGGCCTCCAGCACCAAGAACCCAAGAATCGGCTCACTAGCCTTTCAGCAACTTTCTTTGCAGAATATGTTGCTGAAAGGCTTTTTCGTTCGCGATTCTTAGGTTCTTGGTGTTGATTGGAAGTTTGGCGAGAACCGGCATGACTCAGGCCGGTTCGAAGCGTCCGATACAATCTTGCGAAGCTCCGAATGAAGTGAGGGGCGTAGCAAGATAACCGGACGATTGTTGTCAGTCAAAATCTGTCATGCGAAGCCCTGTGTAGCTCCGACCACCGGGAGGAGCGGAGCAGGGCGAAGCAGGACTGACTTGACGGGCAACGGCCCGGCCGACTATTTGGGGAGCACCTTAGGCTTTTTCGTTCGCGATTCTTGGTTACTGCACAAAATATATTGTGAAGCTATACATGCCCATACCGCAGACCCCTTGGAGTGACCCGGCCTCTGGGGTGCCGATATCGATCACCTCCTCTCCGGTCGGCGCTAGAGCTTTTTGATAGCCAATTTTACTGATTACTAGCGCGGAAGAGCAGTCATAAGTGTCCTCTGTTTTGACCACAATCTTGGTCGGCAGACCAACCTTGGCTTTTGAGGCTCTTGGCGAGTATCCTCCGTTGGCTGAGATATTTATGTACTGAATACCTTCACGGACATCAATATTGCTGCCAGACCCAACACTGTTTGGGACGTTTACCTTGTCGCCCTGGTAATAAACCGCCAGGCCGATTACGACAACCAGAGCGACAATATAGATGGATGCTTTACTCATTCTTACAGGCTAAATATTGGATCGATAACCCCTAAGACAGTCAAACCGGAGATAAACGCGAATAGGCCGAGCCCGATCACCACGACCCCCGCTGATTTAAAGAATAATGAGGCATGTTTACTGTGAGCAAACGAGGTTGAGCCAAACGATAAGATGGCCAGCATCGGCAACGTGCCCAAAGCGAACGACAGCATGATGATAAGGCCACCTGAAAAACTACCGCTACTTAGAGCAGAAATTTGCATCGATTGTGTAAACCCGCAGGGCAAAAAGAAGGTTGCTAAGCCAAGTGCAAGTGGCCCCGCAACACCGTGCTCGATACGTCGAAAATATCTGAATAAGCCAGCTGGTAGAGAGACCGCTCTCTTGTTTATTACTCCAACCAAGCTAAGGCCCAACAGCACCATCACCAAGGACGCCAGCAATCCCAACAGGGCTGAGACCATATAGTTAACACTGATCGCACTCCCGATTGCCCCCAAGACGCCACCCAGGACGCCAAAGCCAATCAACCTGCCTAGATGAAAGAGAGTGAATGTCCTTTTGTCGCTAACACTATCCTGAGATAGCTTAGCGGACAGTGATAGAACCAAACCACCAACGACCGCTAAACAGCTCGAAACAGAGGCGACTAATCCGATCACAAAGCTTGTAGCCGGTGTCACCTTACCACCGATACCAACATTGAGAAGGCCTGACTTTTGCAGAAGGAAAAAAGCCGCGAGGAGAGCCAAGCCGATTAGTAAGGCCTTCCTAACTTCACCGTTGGTTGAGCCATTGGACACCCGATCAACTGATAAAGAATAGCCGTGCGACTGTATTCTCTTAGTCAGCTGCTTGGCCAAATCGTCTGATGATTGATCAGATGGCGCCGTGATCTCAAGTAGCTTGTTGTGCAAATCAACCCGCGCGTTTAATGACGGATCATAACCATTAAGGGTATCCTCAATAAATATCTTGCAGGATGAACAATGGGTCCCCGACACGTGGAGTAGTCGTTTGCTCATATGCTTTTGGCTTTAATTCGCAACGAGTTAGCGACGACCGACACAGACGACATAGACATGGCGAAGCCCGCGAATATCGGATTCAAAACCCAGCCAAAGACTGGGTAGAAGACACCAGCCGCAAGAGGTATGCCAACGATGTTGTAGATAAACGCCCAGAATAGATTTTGTTTGATACCACGCATGGTTATCTTTGATAGCTTGATAGCCTTTACTAGCTTGGAGATATCGCCACCCAGGAGCGTGACCCCCGCCGATTCAATAGCGACATCTGTTCCCGTGCCCATGGCTATACCGACATCCGCTTGAGACAAAGCTGGGGCATCATTAACACCATCACCAGCCATAGCAACGATTCGTCCCATTTTTTGCAAATCTTTGATTTTTTCCAGCTTATTCTGGGGCAGTACATGCGCGACCACATCATCAATACCCACCAGTGAAGCAATATATCTGGCCGCTCTCTCGTCATCACCAGTCAGCATCACAACCTTTATACCGAGACCGTGCAGATCAGCGATCGCCCGCCCTGACTCCTCTTTTACCTCATCAGAAACAGCGATAATGCCCAGGACAGTCTTTTTGGTCGCCAATATTACTGGCGTCTTGCCCTCAGACGTAATTCTGACCAACATCTCTTCATCCACAGATAGTTTCATGCCGCCCATCAATGCGGCGTTGCCGACGTAGTACTCAACGCCATCCACACTTCCCTTAACACCCCTGCCTGACAAGCTCTCAAAACCAGATGGATTTACAACATCAATCTTTTTCTTATGGGCATAATCGATAATTGCCCGGGCAATAGGATGCTCTGACTTTTTCTCTAGCGACGCAACGATCGACACAAGCTGTTCATCTTCAAGGTCGGAATAGCTTTTTATTTCTGTTAGGGCCGGCTTACCCTTTGTAATCGTCCCTGTTTTATCAACTACGACCGTATCCACTTTATATAGCCTCTCCAGAACCGCGGCGTCTTTAACGAGAACTCCCTCCCTCGCACCTTTGCCGACACCAACAATAATGGCCGTCGGCGTGGCAAGTCCCAGGGCACAAGGGCAAGCGATAATAAGAACCCCCACAAACGAAACTAATCCGAAAGATAGAGCCTGGGCGAAGCCAAGATATTGCGACCCTACTACAAGCCAAAGACCAAGGGATAGAAAAGCGATCACCAAGACAGTGGGCACAAACACAGCCGAGATTTTATCGGCCAAGGCCTGTATGGGCGCTTTACTACTCTGAGCCTCTTCGACCATCATGATTATTTGGGCGAGAAGCGTCTCTGAGCCGACCTTCGTCGCCTTAAAAGTGAATGAGCTGTTTGTGTTAATCGTCCCTGAAACCACACCATCCCCAATCTTCTTTTCAACGGGAATAGGCTCGCCAGTAATGGTAGATTCATCGACAAATGAGCTGCCCTCTGTAATTGTCCCGTCGACAGGAATTTTCTCTCCTGGTCTAACGACAATTAGGTCACCGTGAATCACCTCCTGAATCGGAATATCAACCTCTTTCCCACCTCTAAGCACAAGCGCGGTTTTTGCCTGCAGGTTGAGAAGCTTTTCGATCGCTTCTCCTGTCCGAATCTTTGATCTCGCCTCAAGATATTTACCAAGCGTGATGAAGGTGATGACTACAATAGTGACATCGTAATACTGGTACTCGGTGTTTATAAATTGGCTCAGATAATTTCCAAAAATCGTCGCCCCCAAGCTGTATATGTAGGCCGTGACTGTACCTAAGCCAATCAGAGAATCCATATTTGCCCTGCCATGTCGCAGAAAACGGAAAAGTCCCAAAAGATAGGGACGACCGACGACAAATATCATATATGTGGCCAGCACTGGCAGAAGAAGACGATATGCTTCAATAAACATCTTTCCAATTTCCGGGACAGCTCCGTATTTGGACAATATCTCCCAGAGCATGACGACCACCGCCAAAATAGCGATCGGTATTGCTGAAAGCAACTTGGTTCGCAGGCTGGCGACCTCAGCCAGTTTCTCTATTTTTGTTTGATTCACGCCGGTATGAGCTGCGTGCTCTTCTGCCGTCATTCCCATCTGCTCGGCCGTTACGGGCAAATCCAAAGAGTAGCCAAGTGGCTCGATATTCTTTGACAGAGCAGCCAGGGTCGTCTTTGTTGGGTCAAAGGTTATCTTAACTTTCTCCGTGGCAAAACTGACCTCGACTGCGTCAACCCCGGTGGCTTTTTTGAGAACCTTCTCTATGGTCGAGGAGCAAGAGGCGCAATTCATGCCTTTCACTCTCAAGATATCTTTTTGCATCTACTTTCTTTTTAATTTGTAGACTCTGATAATCTCTTCTTCAGCCTTTTTGATCTGGCCAGTTTGTATCTGATGAACGACACAGTGCCCAAGATGGTTCTCTAATAGCATATCTTCGACATTCGACAGCCCCTGTTTGATCGCCGAAGTTTGAGTGATGACATCAATACAGTAGGTGTCACTCTCAATCATTTTCTGGACGCCTCTGATCTGACCCTCAATCAATCGCAAACGACGGAGGACAGCTGACTTATTCTTTTCATCCATATATTTCATGGATTCAATATACCCCCTGGGGGGTATTTGTCAAATGTGCCTTAGACAGCCAGAAAGGCGAGGCAACGGCCCGGCCGGTTACTGACTAAGTCGCAGCCGAGTCGCTAGCCGCGGCTTGAGATCTAAGATAGATGTTAATCTTGTCAGTCGCCTGAGCGAGCTCATTTAATCCATCGACATCGGTTGTGCCCGGCGATTGCCGAAGTCCGCGTATTCGTGGCAACCAAACACCTATCAGATTCTGAATCTCTGTTCGCGCCGGCTCATCACAATCAGATAGAGTTTTGACCCACAGGTTTGCTGCGCGCAACAGGTCATCCACCTCAAGAGAGTGAGGATTGGTCTTCGACTGCGCTTCAACATCCTCAACGGCAGAAACTGGCTCAGTCAGAGGCTGGCCCAACAGATCAACCGTTGCCGAGACAGAGCCACGAGACAACAAGTAACGATCAATCGATCGCCGCAACTTTCTGGTCTGAATCAGGACATCTTCGGTTGTGCTCATATCCTTAAAATAACACTTATCGACGTAGACGCTTTGCCAGCGCGGTTCGGGTATACTTATAACATATGGCTCGCTTTAAAGTGCCGCAGAACCTCGAAATGGAAGACCGCATCATCGGCAATCTGGCGATGTGGCAGTTTGTTTATTTGGTTGTGGGCGGCATTTTGGCCTACGCCGCGTACATGAAGCTGCCATCCCCCCTGAACATCATCGTCGCCCTGCCGATCGGTCTGTTTGCGGCCGCTTCCGGTCTCATTAAAGTCAACAACCAGCCGTTCCCCCGTTTCTTCGGCGCCTTTGTCCGATTCCTTACCACACCCCGCGAGCGTGTTTGGCGCAAAGAGAACATTGAGGAGGTTAGTTCAATTAAAAAGGATGTCGCCAAGAAAGAAACCAAAAAGACCGTTAAGAAAACTCTCACCAAAGAAGAGCTACAACGCTTAGCCCAGGTCACCGACAGCCACGGTTTCTCAGAAATTGATCAATCATGAGTCTCGCTGATACCCAAAGTCACGTTCCAATCGCCAGCCTAGAAGAGGGCGTGGTCATTTTGAAGGATGGCTCACTGGCGGTTGTCCTGCGCATCTATCCCATCAATTTTGATCTGAAAAACGAGAGCGAGCAGAATACCATCATCAATCGTTACCAGCAGTTTCTGAATTCGCTCGATCATCCGATACAGATCTTGGTTCGTAGCCGCCAGCTTGATCTTCGACCCTATCTGGCTGACCTGGGTCGACGAACCGGCAAGCTCGATAATGAGCTGCTCAAACGCCAGGCCGAGGATTACATCAAATTCATGCAGGGCTTGGTGGATGTCGCCAACTCCAACAATCAGCGCCTCATGACCAAGCAGTACTACGTTGTTTTGCAGTATCAGCGGGCGACAGTGACTGGTGGCACCACGCTGCCGTTCGGCCACAAGGCCGATAATGTCACCCTCACTCGGGGCGAGTTTGAGCGCATTCGAACTGAACTAAACAATCGCGCCAACAATGTCGCCGGCATGCTGCTTCAGCTCGGCCTACGCATCGAGGCTCTCGACACCCAACACCTGATTGAATTGTTCTACTCAATCTATAATCCTGATATCGCCAACGCTGAGCAGCTTACTAATGTTGAAGATCTGAACGCGGGCGTGGTTCAGGTTGAGGGCGGTCTGCCACCCACGCCCGTAGCCGCAAGTGCCCCAGCACCTCTTAATACTCCGGCAACGCCCGGGCTGACCGGTTCGGGAGACGCCATCTCTATCAGTGCCGCCGGCTCTTCCAACATCGCCGCCAACGCCCCTGTCGCTGACGTGCCAGAAGAAGCCAAAAAGGCAGCTCAACTGGATGCCAGCAAGCTCCCCCACGCTGCCCCCGCCAGCGCTCCTGCAGAAGCACCTGCACCCCCGCCAGCAACGGCGCCGGAAACGCCGGCCCCAACTCCGCCAACCGAAGAGCAGTCCGTGAATTTAAATATCCCACCGGCAGCATAAACATATGGCATTTCACTTCCCTTTCTTCGGAGCTAAAAAAACCGATCAGACCCAACAGGCGTCTACTGAAGCGGAGCAGGCCAAGGCGGCTCGCCAGGCTTACCAGCAGGGTCTATCAACGATTAGGGATATCATCGCCCCGGCCGGCTTCATGGTCACCCCAGACCATTTGCAGCTAGGCAGCGTGTTCGCCCGCACGATCTTCGTGTACACCTATCCTCAATTTTTGGATACCAACTGGCTCTCGAGCATTATCAACTTCTCGGCAACCCTCGATATCTCCATGTTCGTCTCACCGGAAGACAGCGGCATGGCTAATCAGAAGCTGGAGAAGCAGTTTGCTCGATTGGAATCCTCCCGCCAGATTAGAGAAGAGAAAAACCTCGTTCGCGACCCCAGTCTCGACCTGGCGCTGCAGAACATCGACGAGATGCGGCAGAGCATTGCCCAGGGCAATCTGCGCCTCTTCCACTACTCTCTGTACATCACTGTTTACGCCGACTCGCTGGAAGAGCTCAAATCAACCTGCAAACAGATTGAAAGCGGTCTGGCAGGTCTACAGATCTTCACCAAAGAGGCTCTACTTCAGATGGAACAGGGGCTTACCTCGACCCTCCCTGTCGGGCAGGACGAGCTCAACATTAAGCGTAATCTCGACACGGGCTCTCTCTCGACTACTTTCCCCTTTAGCTCAGCTGAGCTAACGTCTGACTCTGGCATCCTTTATGGATTGAACATTAGCAACGACTCGCTAATCATCTTTGACCGTTTCAAGCTCGAGAACGCGAACGCTATCGTTCTAGCCAAATCTGGTGGTGGCAAGTCTTTCGCGGTGAAGCTGGAGTGTCTGCGCTACCTGATGCTGGGCACAGATGTAATTGTGGTCGACCCGGAGAATGAGTACCAGACATTGGCGGAGGCCGTCGGTGGCTCGTTTATTGAGGTCTCTCTCGGGTCCGCCAAACGCATCAATCCTTTTGATCTACCGAAGGCGCGCCGAAGCAACAATCAGGCGAATGATGATGAGGATGAAGCAAACGTGCTCAAATCGCACACCGGCACGCTCAGCTCCCTTATCCGCCTGATGGTCGGTGGCGTCAGTCCCGAAGAAGATGCGATTCTCGACACCGCCATTCGGGAGACCTACGCCCTGAAGGACATTACGGACGACCCAGAGACGCACAAAAATCCCCCACCAATTCTAGGTGATCTGGTTCAGGTACTGCAGAACATTCGCGGTTCGGAATCTTTAATGCAACGCCTGACGAAATACACTGAGGGCACCTTTGCCGGCCTTTTCAACCAACCGACCAATTTTGAGCTCAAAGGTGGCTTTACCGTCTTCTCTGTTCGCGACCTGGAAGAATCCCTTCGACCGATCGCCATGTTCGTCGTGCTGAACTACGTCTGGAACGAGATTCGCAGCGAGCTCAAACCGCGCATTATGGTCGTGGATGAAGCCTGGTGGATGATGCAGTACGAAGACTCCGCCCGCTTCCTGTCCGGCATGGCGAAGCGAGCGCGCAAGTACTACCTCGGCATGACGATCATCTCGCAAGATGTGGAGGATTTCCTCGAGAACAAGTGGGGCAAACCGATCGTCTCCAACTCATCGATGCAGATTCTGCTCAAGCAGTCGTCCAGCTCCGTTGAGAAAGTGGCCGAGGTATTCAATCTAACCGAGCAAGAGAAGCTGATTCTACTCTCGGTCAACGTCGGTGAAGGATTATTCTTTGCTGGTCAGAACCATGTCTTGATCAGGGTGATCGCCAGCTACACCGAGAACCGCATTATCACCTCGAATCCAGAAGAACTACTAAGCTACTACTAGCATGGCGCGCCGTCGCGGCATAATTCCAGTCGTTGCCGCCGCTATGTCGGCGGTCGCCTTAATTGTCGGCATCGCGATTATTGTTGGCGTCGTCAACGCCTTAGGTCAGGTATTTATGGGCCAGGTGTCTGGCTCATTTGGTGGTTTTAATTTCGGCGGCTCATATGAGACCACCAGCGTGCTAGATGGATTAGTAATCGAGACGAGCGGCAAGACCGCCATTGAAGACCATCTCGCCCTGTCGGCCGGAGCCACAGATCCGACCGGCCACTTCACGGCAACCAATATTGATCAGAACCTAGGCAACAATCCAGCCGCCCTCCGAAAAGCCAAAACGATGTTTAACGGCCTGCTTCGACGAGGACTGACATCCTCATTTATCGCCAATCTTAACGGTGTCGTGCCACCAGAAGATGAGGCGTGGTACATCGTCCAGCGCTGGTGTTATTCCAGTCAGTGCTTTAAGGGGGCAGCCGTTGGCACTAAAGTAGAGTACCTCCGCAAACGCGTCGTGGTGACCAATCCGGCGACAGGAAAGTCAGTGGTAACATCGGTTCTCGACTGGGGACCAGCCGCTTACACCGGACGCGTCAGTGGCCTGTCACCCGAAGCCGCTTTCTCGATCGGAGCTGACACCGGTACCAACCTGCAGTACGGCTGGGCGGTCGATCAGAGCGTTCCCCTCGGACCGGTCATCAACCCAAGCAGCCAATATGGCGGTGGCAGTACCACAACCTCTAACGTTGGTGATGGATTGCAGAAGACATCGCGCGGCTTCCCCCGCTTCATGCAGTATAAGGGCCCTTGGGCGTCTCAAAACTACGGCTCACCTTGTCTGCCGAGAGCGACGGTTAGCTCCGCTGGCTGTGGACCATCCTCACTCGCCAACGTAGCGCTTTACTACCAAGAGGCCAAAGGTCTGCAGTTCACCGCTCTCTACACACAAGAGTTCGGCAATGCCGTCAACCCGGGAACCATCTCGACCCTATCTAAGCGCACAGGCGGGCGTCCTTGTGGTGGCACAGCTTACTCCATGTTTAACACAGTCGGCCGACGCTACCTTAATCTACGATCTGACGCGGCCAGTTGGAGCGCTGTCGTCAACGCCCTGCGGCAGAAGATTCCCGTCATCTCCACTATGGGCCCCGGCTACTTCACCAGCACGGGTCACTTCATCACTCTTTACGACATTAGCTCGAACGGCAAAACCATCTACGTCAGCGACTCATACAAGCGCAACCGGACCGAGGCCCCAGCTAGCACCGTCAAAGATCAGGCCAAAGGTTTTTACATCATCACACCAACTAAATGAAAAAACATCCGTGGTTACTGATTGTTTTAGTACTAGCCATAATTAGTTTGTGGTGGTGGCTGGCTAGCCGATCAGACAACACAGTTAGTGTTAATCCTATAACCCAAGTCGCTGACCTATCTGAAGCAGATGTCGCCTCCCGACCGACCGCCGAAGAGGAGCAATCTGACGTTGACGAGGCCGGCTTTGGCACCGCGAGTGTCGACGTTCTAACTGAGCGCCTGAAGCTGAATCCTTGGGCTAAAGATCTGCCCCAGATCACTGAACACTACACCATCTACTATGAAGGTAAGGATGCCGCTCCAGAGCTATCCATCATCTTGGAAAGCAAAAATGGGTCGGAGTTTGAGGCCTACAAGAAAGAGGCTCTTGACTGGCTCCGCGCCGCTAGCGCGCCGGTCGACAAACTAAAGATCACGTTCTCTTACCGCGGACAGAGCTAAGGTGCGCTAAAATAAGAGTATGCGACGACGTGGGGCAATAAGCGAAGTGCTGATGATCGTCCTGGGTTTAGCTGTACTCGGGCTAGTTGTGGTTGGCATTGGCGTTGGTCTATCGTCTGCTATCAGCACCCTGTTCCAGAAGAATGTTCAGGTCGGCTTGGGTGATGATGGTAAGGTTAGCATCGCCAAAATCACCAAAGTCGTCTTCGTCGGCGATGATGTGATTAAGGCCGCCGCCGGTGGCTGGCAGACCCTGACTGATAAGGAAGCAGGCACACCCTCGACCCTCAACGATCAGATGAAATCGACTCTGACTTCAATTGGGGTGGAGATGGATTCCGTTGCCATCGCTGGCCAAAACTCTCTCGTAACAATTGACAAGGGTTTCAGCCCCGCCATCACCCAGAGCAATCACGGCATCAAGGGCGTGGTCTTTATGTTCTCTAAAAACGATACCGACACAGCAGCCGCCAAGCAGAACATCGACAAGCTGCTCAGCCAGGCCTCGAGCCAGAGTCTAATATCCTTCGGTATTCTACTACCAACTGTTGGTGGGGATGCCAACTACACCAAAGAGATCAATCTTCATCTGAAGTCTAAGAGTTCAACCATTCAGCTGATCGACGCTACTGGCTTGCGCCCCACAAACAATACCGACCCGACCACCATCCCGCTCGACAGACTACAGTCGCTGATCAAAGAGGCTATTAACAGCTGGAATACTCAACCAGTAGGCGGCACCGGAACCTACGCCACAGGTGACGTCTTACCTGTGCCACTTTACGACCAGATGACCAAGTGGGGGAATTATCCCTTGGGGGGAGGCTGGTGCGGTGTCACTTCAGTCAAGATGGCACTCGATTACTACGCCAAACTAAACTACTCAGGCCTGCGGGATGTAGGTAATCTGAATGATCGTTATTACTCCGCGCACTACGTTCATATCTCTACCTGGCAGACAAACGCCGCCTGGGAACACTATCTAACTAACGGCCAACGCTTCGAATCTCGTCTCGATGCCAACGATTGGCGCAAGGCGAAAGAGATTCTAGCCGCTGGTCACCCAATCGTCTCCTACGGTTCGTGGACAACGGGTGGTGGTCACATCGTGGTAATTATCGGCGTCGGTGCCAACACCGTCTCTTACGCTGACCCGATTGGGGGCAAGGTCAAAACTGTCTCTAAGGCCAAAGCCAGCAACTATCTCGTGGCGACCATGCACTCCTACAAAGACAAACCCTACTACATGATCGACACTCAGTACGCGACCAACCGCCTCCGATGAGATCACGACGCAAGATCATAATCTGGATTGTAGGGATAATTGTCGTTCTCTGGCTGATTGCTTCATCCTCGAACGGTGTTTCGGGACCTATTCCAACCTTAAGCAGCCTGCTACGGACCGGCCAGGTAGCGACCAACACCGCCACCACCGATCCATCCGCCACCCAAGACATTGAGCTACCCGATACTGCTTTAGGTCTGGCCAACCAACCGGTGAGTGCTCTGCAGTATCTACCTAAATCAGGGCGCTTTCTCGCTTACGGCCTAAACGACCAGACAGTTTACGCTGTGAGTTCAGCCGCCTTGAGCAGCGGCCTGTACCGACACGGCACCACAGAGGAGCTGTCGTACGCCCAGCTCAACGCCTCAGAAAATGACCTGCTTGTAGTTACAATGAACGATAGCGGCATCCCTAAAATTATCACGATCAATCTGACATCTGGGCAGCGCAGTGAGGCCGCCGCTGATGTCCTGACCGCCAACTGGATGCCCGATGGCCGGCTTGTTTACACCCGACTGCAGCAAGATCGCGTCAGTGTCTACATCACTAGTGGCGGTAATTTTAACCAATCCGCTGAAGTCGCCCGAGTGCCCCTAGCCTACCAGAACGCCGCCGTTTTACCATCCCCCAACAACGCCCAGGTGGCCGTCGTAGCGTCGAGCGAATTCTCAGGCGAAACGCTCGGCGCGCAGATTATCTATCTAGCGGAAAAGACCATTAGTAAGTTCGGTACAGACATCGCCAGCGCGACCTGGTCTCCCGACAGCAAATATCTCTTTGGCATGAGCACCAACGATCTAGTCAACCGCGACAATCCCACGATGTACGCCTGGGACGTCGCCACTAAAAAGACGATTGACTACGCCAACGCCCGCTGGTTCCCCCACGAGCTGACCGCTTATCCTAATAAAGATGGCGTCTACTGGACAACCCAAACGGGCGTCAGCAACGAGAGCGAGCTCGAGGTTTGGGCCATAACGGTTGTTGACAGCAACAAGCAACAGACCCGATCAGTAAACCTGACTCCCAAACTCACCGGTTCAATCGCCCTGTTCGGTTTAACCACCGACCGGTTATTGGGCCTCGGTAGTGATTCTGTATATCAGACAGCAGTAAAGCCGCTCCTCGATGAGGCACAAAAAATCTTACCGTAAACACGCCAGTCGCCGTCAGTGGTGGTTCATTCCCGCCGCTGTTTTGTCGCTCCTTATCGGCTGGTACACTTTGACTCGAGTTGTTGTGATCAGAGGATCAATTCTAGTTCAGGATAATAAGCACGAGTATGAGTTGTGGTTGGATGGCAATCCAGCTGATCTGGCCAAAACGGATGACGGCTGGCTACTAAAAACTATACCCGGCCAGCACACCCTGACACTCCAGAACCAGGCCCGACAAGAATCCAAACTACTTCTAAAAGTCCGCGGGGGTCGGACTATATCTGTCACACCACCCCAGAGGGGCAGCATCTCAACCGATCAAGCCACGCTGGTCGGCAGCTCATCCTTCTCTCGCCTCTCGGCCGACGGCAAGTATCTTTACTACCTAAATCGGGATGGCACGACCATGCGTCGCTACAACATCGAAACAGGCGCCAACGTCGCTATTTCAGATGGTGTCTTTAAATCCCCCACCCAGATCACCTTCAGCCCCGATGACGCCACAGCCACCATGCGAGCCACCAGCGGCGCTTGGTACTCATTTGATTTCCGAAAAACAGACTTCAGCTCATCTGAATTTAAGCTGTTATCTGACAAAAGAACGGTCAGTCTGGCGTACGATCCGAGCCGCTTTCGCCTAGGTTACATCAAGCCAGACCAAACAGGCGGTCCACTAGCCTTTTTCACTGCTGAGGCGGATATGAGTGGCGAGACTTTCGAGACAGAGTTGAAAGATCTGCGCTCACCGCGACTAATCTGGGCGCCGCACGGTCGGCAGATTGTGATGCTCGATGACGCATCCTACAATGAATCTAACTTGCATCTGTACGACCTCTCGTTACGGGAACGTCGGGTGGTGCCGGTTAAGAATGCGACCCGAGCTGAATTTAGCAGCGACGGTCGATGGTTATTAGTCGAGGAAGCTCGTGGAGCCGGCCGCTGGCTCCTAATTGTCGATACGGACAATAACCAAGCCCGCGAGATTGGACAGTTGCGTCAAGCCTGGCTGGCCGCCTGGCGGCCACTAGAAAATACTATCTGGGCCTGTCTTGACGGCACCGATCCGCTCACCATCACTGCCATCACAACTGACGGCAACCGACAGGCTGTAGGGGATGTCGTTGATCTGCCCGGAGTTTGGCAGAAGCTAATCCCCACCGCCGCCAGTAGCGACCTGCTTATCTCCAGCAGCTTCGAGATCTGGCGAGTACCGGTTATTAACCAATAGCGCCCCATGGCCGACGAGAGACTAAATTCTGATCAGCCCGCAGAAGATAGCATTCTTAATGCTGATCTGCCTTTTGATGGGGATGCGGACGATGTCAGTGAGGATGTCATTAACGTTCGACCCAATTTTCAACCTCGTCGTTCCAGCGGGGCAGCTTCACCGAAAAGAATCGACGTTCAGCCCGCTAAAGAGGTTCTGCCTGGCAAAACCCGTGAAAGAGACCCCTTAGATCGAGACAAGGTCGCCCCCAACAAGCTGGCCGCCGCTCGTGACGCGCTAAACGATCGGGTTAAGAAGGGTGCTGACGATATTCGGCAGGCTCGAGATCTAGCTGGTCAAAAAATCGACAAACTACGCACTGCTAAAGCGGTCGTTAATGATCCAACTGGAGCGGCGAAGGCTTATATTGGCGACAAAGTCACCGATGAGGCCAAGAGACGGGTCGGCCAAGCCGGCAAGACGGCCGCCAAAAAGGGTGGACAGGCTTTGGCTCGGGCCGGCAAAGCAGCTGCTCAAGCGGTTGTTCAGGCAGCGCGCTCAATTGGCGTCTGGCTATTAGGCGTAATTGGCCCGTGGGGAGTGGTGATTCTAGCCGTGGTCGTTGTGGTGGGTGTTGGAGCAGCGCTTCTCTGGCCTAGTGATAGCGCCTCAAATATTCAGACGGTTGATATGAGCAAACCAGGCATGGTTGAAGCGATCGATCGACTCGCCGCTCTATCAGGTGACCCACAGGCCTTGAGTAAACAGATTAAAGAACAGACCACCGACCTAATCGCCAGTCTTGAGAAAGCGAAGGTTGAGACAGCCAACGCCCCGCTTAAGGCCGATATTGCCGCCGAGCTTAACCAAGCAACAGCCCTAATCGAACGAGTCCGTGCTGGCGGCACTAGCCTGACCACCGAAGAGCAGACTAAACTGATTAACGCGTTAGTCTACTCACTGCAACGAGTGCCATCGCTCTATCGCGGCCTGTCACTTCAGGGTGGCAGCGAGCTGGCTGCCCGCGCCAAAGCTGAAGTCAGTGCCACCGGAAGTTGGATATACAGTGAGAATCAGCAGCCAGCTGATCGGTCTAAACCGATGCGGGATGGAACCAATCAGGTCAACGGCAAGCGCGGCTGCAACTCCAGTGGCTTTGTGACCTACCTGCTTCGAGGCGACAATTCACGCTGCGCCCAGTGCATCTCGCCCACTCTCGACAAGCTAACCGTCACCTTCTCTCTGCTGCGCGGCATCGATCAGAAAAATACCGAGCAGGATATCGCTTACCAAGCGGGCGACATCCTTGTTATGAAAGCACCCGATAAAACTGCTTTAGAGGGATACATCGTCACCAGTACCGGTAAAACGTCTGGTGCAGCAGAGACGACTGTGGCCTACTGCAGCGTCAGCGGCCCCAAAACAGCCACACTCAAAGAGATTACGGACACCAAACGCACCGTCACCTCTCAGGTGCGCCTTAACACAGCCAGCCGGGCTGAATCGACCAACACAGGAGGCGCGCAATGAGATATCGACAACGCTTGGTCGTCATCCTCACAATTCTACAGATCATTTGGCCACTCAACGCGTTGAGTGTTTACGCCCAGGCCATTGAACCACTCACTGAAGATACCGGTGTTGATACGCCAGCGACAAACTACCTGCGCGATGTTCAACAACCAGTTCCGGAGATTTCAGCCGCCCAATTAGCTGCTCTGGGTGAAAGTACGATTATTTATCAGCCCTCGAGCAGCTCCGGCAGCGATCAGGATATCAATGTTAACCCCTGGATTGACACCCGCCCAACAGAAGATGATTACAATCAGCAGACGGACGGCAGTGAAGAATCAACCGGTCGGCTGCGCAATCTCGGCGTCTACAGGCTAGCCAGCGAAGCCAACGTGGCATACCAGATTGAGCCTGGAGTTTTATATCAAGGTGAAGAAGACACGGCCGATTCAGTTAACACCAGCTACGTCAGTGAGACCGAACCCAGCTGTGATGGCGATAATCCACACCTTCTCTGTTCGCCCTTTCAGACGACGGTTCGACAGCTGAGCGACAAACTAGCCACTATTGGAGCGTTTGAACAACGTTTGGCCGTCAACTCGGGTACGGGTCGAGCTATCCTCTTTGGTGAGCAGTGTAATCCTGATGAAGCGATCAAGCCTGTAGACGATGTGCTAGTTAATGGCGCCTGTGACCGCACCCCGCGTGTCGACGCTCGGCTAATCCTCCTTCTCGACTACCTGCTTAGGTCAAAGAAGGATGGCGGAGCGGGCCGTGAGTACATTGAGCTCGCCTCATTAGCCAGGTTTAACGAGGAGCCGCGAGCGGAAGATGTCACCTACATTGATGGCGTCTCTGGTAAGTGTGTGGTGGATGTCAACGCCTCCGCCGACGAGCCCAAGGGCATCAGTACCTGTCTTCAGATCAAAGCGATCGACAAGATTCGTGTCACCACGCGGGTCAAAAAATATGGCCTCTTCGGCACTAGTACTAAATATCGCTACAAAGCGCCTATTCCGATCAAGGTCGCCTGGCAATCAGATGAGGGGCAGCAACAGGTGCCGCTGCCGGCCATCTCCACTCAAGAGCTGCTCGGCAACTACGGGGTCGAGAGTATTTTGGAGCTGCTCCAGCAGGAAGATTTCCTGTCCGATCCTGATTTCAGCGGCCGGCCTTTGCAGAGCCTCGGCCTTGCCGATATAACCAAGTTTATTGGCGGCCGATTGCTTAAGCAGCTGATGGATGGTCAGAACATCGCCAACTTCAACTTCGGCGACACCATCGAAGATTTTGGTGTGCTCGCCCTGGCCGGAGCCCTAAACATCGACCCTCAAGTCCTGAAGGGCGCCAACTCACTGCAGGACATCGAGACTGCTCAGGGTCGCTCCTGGGTGGCTGAGCAGATCGGCCTCGATAAGCCTCTGGCCGGGGCCACTTCGGGTGAGATCTTCGCTGACGTCGCCCGGCAGCAGATCGCTAAACTGCTCGATATCAAACCCTATGTTCTGGAAAGCTACCAAGCCAGCGAGCTGATCGCTCGACTCGGCCAAGGCCTAATTGAGATGAGATTACCCGTGCCGGAGAAATCTTTCACCAGCAACGACTTAAATGAAGTCAAAAAAGCCACCTCGAACAGCCGATTCGCCCTAGTCTTCCCTTCGCCCAGCAACGCCACTAATGAGGCTCAGTTAGCCGAGATTGATGAGCAGCTCGGAGTGCCGGTTGGTAGCACGGCTAATTTCGTCCGCAACAGTGACGTGGTCGCCTATAAAAACCTCGTCGGCCAAGCTGTTTGGGCCAATTATTTTGGCAAGTACAGCGACAACAAAGCAGGTGGATTCGCACCAGAGTACCCAGTAACCTACCTCGGGCGCATCGCCACCGCGGCTGATGCCCAGCCGATCGGCGATCTGACCAAGGTCTACGAGATGACCGATCCTAATAACGCGGGAGCGACCATCACCCACCCAGTTGGCTTAACAGAGGCGGATAGCGCCGCCGTCGGCACCCTGAACACACGATTAAGCGAGTTGCACGACCAAATTGGCACAGTTCTAAATCGCGTTCGGAGTGTTATCAGCAGCTTCCCCAATTGCGGCAACCTAACCTACGACACCACTCGACCTGTCGCTCGATGTAGCGCAGGTTACGGCTACCAAGAGATAAATCTACTTGATGCCCGCCAGCAGGCTCTGAGCCGCCTACCAGTTGAGCAGTTTGAAACCGAGCTGGATAATATTATGCGGCGAACCGACAGCTTCCTCGCTGAGGCTAGCTGGAACGGTGAGTATGTCGTGCTGCCCTCAACTGGCAGCCAGTATTACCTGAGCGTGACCGCTTCGCTCCGTCAGATCTCAGACTCACTGAAGAGAAGCCGTGATCATGTCGCCAACTACCGCACCTACAGCGGTAATAGTGATGGATCAAGCCAGCGTGTTGACCAGCTAATGAATCTGCCCGCCGGCACAGCCAACAAGCTGCTGAGTGGTGGCCAGGATGCGCAGAACGCCCTAATCGGCGCGGGCATTCGCACGGTAGCCAACTATCTACCGACCACCAACGACCAGTCTCGTTTTGAGATGCTCGCCACCAGTGCTGTTCAGGGCACAGCGGCCACCATGGTGGTAACCGATTCACAGAAGAAATATCTCGCCGAGGTCTTTCTAACCGCTTCACCCAACAGTGAATTCCGACGCATCGGTCGGCGCATTCTAATAAACAACCTGAGTGGTAGTGCTCAAGCGGAGAGCTTAGGCCAAACCCAGTTTTGGTCCGATATAAGCTTCTATGTTGACCGCTATCAATCCATCACCAATGCCCTCAACACCCTAAAGACAGAGTCAGGCAATTTAGAGTCACAACTCTCGGCCTTGCCCGCCGCCTACCTGGCCCAGGCGACGCAGATTAAGGGCGCCGCTTCATCCCTATTCACTCTCTTCAACGGGGTTAACACAGCCAATCTGTCCCTAAGTGGAGCGCAGGCGCTAGTTGGAGACAAGCGAGAGCAGTTCTACACCATTAGCAACGCCGCCAACAGCCTTACCTCGGGCCTCAATCAAGAGGAGAACGGCGTCACGGGGCGAATTCAGTCGTCGATCAACAATGTTCTAACCGCCGCCCGCGCACTGGAGCAGTCAGTGATGGAGATTCTCGAGGGGCAGCCAGTGACGACTCAATCTAGCATCCCCAACAGCATTAGCATTCCCGAGATAAGTCTGACTGATTTTCAGGATGGCAGCGTCAACAGCCAGCGCTGCAGCTATAGTCAGCGCCAGATCAGCGTACTAGCGATGCTGTACGGCGATCTGAACACGTCGTTCCGTAGTTCGGGGCAATCAACCGCCGCCATCACCGGAGATGCCCTAAAGAAGATCTTCATCACGATGGGCTCATCGAAGCTGGCGGAGCTGATGGGGCTGCCGATGGAATCCTTCTTGTACTTCTCTCAGGTCGCAGAGAAAACCCCGGATGCTTTCTTCACTAGCGTGGGTCGAGGGCAGCTGCTGTCGCAGTGCGAAAATCCCAACACCAAGACAGATGACGAGCTGAAGGAGTTAGGACGCGACTATGTGATTGCCCACGGCCTGACAGCTCTCTCGAGTGCCCTGGGTGTAAACCTACCTGATTGGGTAAATGAGGATACGATCGCCCAGATGATGATGGGACGGGTCGATCAAGTTCTCCTCGCCGTGGGGAGTAATCAGGTTGAAAATCTACTTGATCTACCGTCGGGCACGATCACCGGTTTGGTGAAACCAGAAGGTGTGACCGAGACGGCCCGTCAGGAAAATCGGGAGCGAACAATCATTAATATCGTTCTGTCGAAACTAGATGTGGAGCTCGACCTGCCCGCTGGGTTTACCCTGACCGGTAATCCCACTCTCAGCATGGGTCTGGCTCGTATTGAGAGCGTGCTCGGTTTAGAGCGAGGTCAGCTGACCATCGACGAGGCTGACAACACCGCGGCTAAATCGATCAGCAACGCCATATCGAACATCACCACTGAGGCCCAAAACGCCAAGAAGAGCGGTCGGGTTGCCAACTGGGTTTATGCCAATGATGCCGAAATTGACGCCCGTTCCCAACTGATCGCCAGCCTGGGCATGTCCTTACCGATGGATGTCAGCAGCCAACTGCAGACCCTCGACGGAGCGCGCCAGACCCTCGATAAGGCGGCCGCTGATCTCAGCAATAGCAACGTCCAGACGATACAGAGCGACGTCGCTGCCAAACAAGAGGCCATCATCAGCACTCTAACGGCGGACAATTTAGGGCTGTTCACCAATCCTCATTTATTATCAGGATTGGAGCATGACCCGAACTCGGGTGTGGATGAGAACGCCCGCTGGGAGGACGCCAACAACCGACAGGCCGCCCTTGCCCGTCGACTTGCCTACCTCGACAGTCGCCTAGGCGTGACGAGTGGCACAACCGAGCGTTGGTTCACAGGTGAAATCAGCACAACCAATTTTGCTCAACAGGTTGGCGGTGGCGCCGCCGAGCAGCTCGGAGCCTCCGCCTTCATGGCCTTCCTTGATCGCTTGGGTGCCGACGGGCCGTGGGTGGACGCGATTAGAAATCGTCAGGTAGATGAGCGCACCGGCCTCAGTAATCTTGATCTGCTGAAGGATGTGGTGCTGGGTCGTCGTGAACTAAATGGACCGGTTCTGGCTCAGGTTTTCCAGATGATGAGCCAGGCGATGAGCTTCAACTTTGACGAGCAGGCCGGCTTTGAGACGGGCACAATTGCCAACATCATCGCCAACCCGGCCCAGGCCGACGAGATTGTCTTTGATCAGGGGGTGCGCATCTTCGCGCAGAAGGTTCTTCACTTCGATATCGCCGGGGCCGCCGACGAGGGCAATGTCCTGAAACGGCTAGCTTCCGCCATGATTTACGGCGCCGCCTACAACCAAGAGACGGGCCGCTTCGAAGGCGTATCCTTCAACGGCGTTACCCTCAACGGTGGGCAGGCTGTCTTAGCCGGCTTAAATGAGTTCAGTCAGATTAGCCAAGATTGGATTAGAGAAAATATTCCGGCTGAAGAGTGGGGCTATTTCGAAGTGCCGATCACCATGCTGTTTGACGGCGTCACTGGACAGATAAAGGAGCTGGGAGCAGAATCCAACTACATTCAGCTCGCCACATCACAGAACGAGCTACGTCAGCGCATAAATGCCGGTGGAAACGTCACTGACGCTGATCGCAACCGGCTGAGCGCCATGGGGAACTACAACACCACCCTGGCTGCCATTGGACGGCCCGACCTGCCGGCATCCGGCTCAACCGATAATAGTATTTTCAATCTAGCGTCGCTCGATCAATTCATCACTCAAAATCGTGAGAACTCACCCGTCAGCAGTAACCTGACGGCCGATGAACAGAGCTATTACGAACAAGGCAGTGCCGCCCGCTACAACTCAACAACAGTCGCGCCCAGCGTCGACTATCAGCTACCCAATGGAGTATCCGCTACAACCGCCACCGACCAAGAGAAGACGGCGGCCAACACACAGCTCAAGGCCGCTGATGACCGGGAGAATGGTGTGCGCAACGCTCAAGCCTACTGGCAGAACTCGACCCAGCGCATCGTTAAGGCCACCGCTTACGCGGCCGCCGACTACGGCCTAGACAAGCTGTTCAACCTGCCTCGAGGGGTGATTAAACCAGGCCTAGCGATGACTCTATTCGAGGGCACCACCGCGCAAAAGACCGGCTTAGTCGTTGATATCGGCATCAACTATCTCTTGAACAACGTCGATATTCCGAGCGATTTGCAGTTCTTACTTAACTACGACAACATCCGTCAAGCGACCGCTTTCTTCCTTAACCAAGAGGGTCGAGGTGAGCTACTCGCCCAGGCTTTCAGTGCTGGAGGGATATTCAGCAACATTCAGCAGGCAGTCTTCCCCCGTGGTCTACTCGGTGAATTCAGCCTGCCACAAGGCACCTTCGGCGCTATGGTCGGGCTACTCTTCAACGGCAACGCCGGCGATTTCACCGTCAATGGCGTAGCAGTTAAAGGATTGAACAACCTCTTCAACGGCAAATGGGTCGCTGAAGTCGGGTTCAACTACATCGGTAAACTAATAGGTGTCGACTCAGCGGTAATGGCTGAAACCTTCCGACTGGGTTATGACTTCTACCGCGCCTTCCAGTCGTGGAATCAGCTCGCCAGCATGGGCGAAGGGGATCTAGTCGCGCAATTCGCCAACACAACCGGCTTCACCGGTGACCCCGTCGCCGCGGCTAAAGAGAAGATCGCAGGTGCTGAAGCCCAGATGGCTGCTGCCGCCATCGCTATCGGCATCTACGCCATCAATATGCTGTTCGGCAAAGCGATCAACAAGTTCGAACAGGCGTTGGGTCTGCCACCAGGAACCTTAATGCAAGGCCTAAGCATTGCCCTCACCGCCATCTTTGTCGGAACTGGGCCGATGTTCTTCGTCACCCTGGGCATCTTTGTCCTAACCACCCTGTTAGGCTTTGGCTTCGTTAAGACAGTAATTAGAGCGACCGCCGACGGCTACTATCCGTTCGCGGGTGAGTTGGGGGATGAAACCACCGCCGGCCAGAAAGGCATCAAGTACGCCCAGTATCCTTCAGCTGACGTGATGGATGACAATGGCTCGGTCATAGTCTCGCGCGCTTTGGGTATGTTTGATCCTACTAACACCTCTCAGAAGCGCGAGGGGTTCATGAAGGCCGCTCAACAGAAGGTCAAGGGTGTAATTATGGATTCAGTGAATCGCACCCAACTGACTAAGTACTTCACCGCCATCGGTCTGTTGACAGATGGCACGAGCGCCAGTGATAAAGAGGATCTGCTCCGCCTGATGCGGCCAAACCAGATCTTTGTCACCCAGAGCCAGCAGGAAGACGGCAAGCTGCTGTACATTGATGATCTGGATGTTATCAAAGCCAATCGGACCTACTTTAACGCCACCAGCAAAGACGATAACTCTGGCTACTGCAACAAAAACCACCCCGCTGGCATCTGCGCGGGCGCTTCTGGGCAGTTCGTCGAGACGCTGCAGCTCTCCTACTAGCTAAAAGTGTTGCAACGAAGAGAAACTTCGGGTAAGGTAAGACGGTCATGAAGCTATCGTTCCATCCGAACAAGCGAACTCGCGTGCGTGTGCACGGCTTCCGCTCCCGCATGGCCACTAAGGGCGGGCGCCGCGTTTTGGCGCGTCGTCGTCTGGTTGGCCGCGTCAAGTTGAGCGTCTCCAACGAGAACCGCAAGTACACACCACACCGCATCAGCACCACTCGGGCCCGTCGCGTTCGCGGTATTGGCAAAGCCAATGTCGGTCGTGTCACGGTGACCACGAAGGTCGCGGCTTAGTTCTTGTTAGAATAAAGGGGTGCTAGCTCACTCCAATCGACTCTCGGTCAGTCGTCAGATTGTGGCCACAGTTCGTCACGGCTCGTCTTTTAACGGGCAGCATTGTCGTATTGTTTCACTGCGACCCAAAGAGGTTGGTGGACATGGTGCGCAACCAGGCCGCTGCGCCGTTGTGGTGAGTAAAAAGATCTCCAAATTTGCCGTGACTCGCAACCGACTCAAAAGACGCTTTAGGGCGGCGCTGAGGGGCTCAGGCGTGCCGTCTGATACTTGGGCGGTCGTCTTCCCCCGCCTCACCGCGGACCAGGCGCCGTACACCGAGATCCAGCAGGATGTCGCCCGCTGGTACCAAAACTGGACGAAGTCATAATGCGCCGTCTCGCCCTTTGGCTAATTCATCTTTATCAGCAAACTCTCTCGCCCGATCACGGTTGGAATAAGCACCGTCACCCCGCCGGTTATTGTCGTTTCAACCCGACCTGCAGCCAGTATACCTATCAAGCTGTCGAAAAATATGGTGTGATAAAGGGCAGTTGGCTGGGCGTGAAGCGGATTATTCGCTGCAACCCACGCTCTGCTGGCGGCTACGATCCTATTCCTTAATCTAAATCGATGTTGACTGCCCTCTTTACGAACATTCTGGTCGCCCTCGTCGTCTGGTTACCTGGCCACAGCCTCGCTGCCGCCATTATTGTCTTCACTCTCGCCCTGCGCTTCGCGCTGATGATTCCGAACAAGAAGGCCCTAGAGAGCAGCCGAAAGATTCAGCAGCTTCAGCCGCAGATTGACGAGGTTCGCAAAACGATCACCGACCAGCAGGCCCAGGCCAAGGCGTTGATGGAGCTGTATCAGAAGAACAACATCAATCCGCTCGGCTCGTGCTTCCCCCTTTTGATTCAGCTCCCCCTTCTAATCGTCTTCTTCAATGTTTTGCGCTCAGGGTTTGGGGATCGCGCTTATGACCTGCTGTACTCCTTCGTGCCGCGGCCAGAGTTCATCAACACGGGTCTCTGGGGCATCGATCTCACCCTTCCCGACACCACCCTGATCTTACCTATCCTGGCCGCTGGGCTGCAGCTCATCCAAACATTCTTCATGATTGTGGCCGCAAAGAAGCGGGGCCAGAACATGCCCGGTTCAGGCATGCTACTCGCCCTGTCGATTATGACCTTCTTTATTGGTAAGGGCATGAACGCCGGTGTCGTCCTCTACTGGGTCACCCAGACGGCCTTCGGTCTCGTCCAGCAAGTTCAGGTTGAGCGCGAGAAGCTGAAGGTGGTTGGCGTCAAAGAGCTTGATCTTCCCGATTACAAAAAAGCCCTCGCCTCTCCCCAGGAGACAAAAAGCTCTAAAGGTGGTGTTGAAGTGACCGTCCGTCGCCCAGGCCAAAAATAAAAGGATCGCCGGCCCCCGAAGGGGCGCGACGTCCGACGCGGTCAGTTCGGCTTCTCCGCTGGAGCAGGTTGCCGATTGAGCTTGGTCCACAGGTCGGGTCCGAGAGCACTGGCCATCTCGCTGGCCAGCCTCCGCCACTCTCGCTTGGTCACCACACGCTTGGTCAACTTGGTCGTCAACACCATGTTGCCGTCACGGATGATGATCAGCGTGTTCTCGCCGTAGACGCCTGGATAGTGCTCCTCAGCCGTCATGGTGACAGTGCCGCCGAGGGACACGGTTTCTCCGTATTGGAGCACCCTCAGGCCGTCGAACAGGCCTTGCTCAACCAGGCGCTTGCCCTGCATGTTGTGCTTGGTGAAACGGATCGCCGGCAGAATGATCGCCGCCAAGATGGCGATGATCGCAACCACCAGCAGCAGTTCGATCAACGTAAGACCCCTTCGGTGCATGGTGCACCTCCTTCTGCGCGTAATCTATCTGAACACGCCTGGCGCGTCAACGGTTGCGTTTCCAGGCACCGGTATTGAAGAGCACAACTCCTTCGCCCGGGTAGCCTCCATAGGGTGGATTATAGTAGGTGTGGATGATGTCCTTCAGAGACACAATCTTTTCACCATAAGTTTTGCCACCACCCCACCACAATTCACCAGTCCTAATACAGTCTCCCAATCTCACTTCACCCGCCCAAATGAGAGCTTGGATCATGTGCAGGTCCCTGACATACAAACAGATCGGAATTTCCAACATGTCGCTTCCTTTCTTGAGGTTGATCCCTCAGGCTCGCGCCCGACCTCCTTGGGTCTGGCGCGGGTTCTGAGCTCTAGATGCGTTTCGGACCGGTCGGGAGCGGCGGCAGCTTGTCCAACTCAGGGTCACGAGGGAAGCCAAACTCGGATACAAACTGCTGAGCCGTCACTTGTAGAGGCGGGGCGGCCCGCAAAATATCGTAGGCCGGCGACTCGTAGTTGCCCGTCACCTTACCATCCTGAATGCCGATGCCGCCGATGCGGTACCGCATGCCGATGATGAAGATCATCAATCCGGTAAAGGCCACCTTCCACGGCTTCTCGGCCGCGGTCACTTCGTTGTCACGGTAGTCCAGAGGAGCGTTGTCGAACAGCCAAAAGCCGCGACTCATGGCCCACTCGTGCACCGGCTGCGTTGCCCGGCAGTGGTGATAGGTGCTGGTGCACAACACCACCGGTAGTCCCCGCTCCAGGCAGTACTCAGCGAGTCGCTGCCCGCTGGGGACATCAGCTGCGCCTCCAGCGTTCCCAGGATAGAAGACGTCCGAGAGGACGCCATCCACCCCACCCTCATCCAAGATGGCCATCGCGGACGCGAAGTCCCGCGCGTAGACCACCTCGATCGCGAATGGGTACTTCGGCGTCTCCGCCGCCAGCAGCGCCTGCACGTTCTCCAGGTGCTTGTCGTCATCCTCCACAACCAGAATCCTGATGCTCTCGTTCATGTTCATCTCCCTTATCCAGCCTGCCATCTCTGGTCAGGTCGCTCCCGCGAGCTTTATAGGATGCATCTTCTGTCAGGCTTGAGGTCTCCCTCAGGCTCGCGCCCGACCTCCTTAGGTCCGGCGCGGGTTCTGAAGACGCTAACTAGCGTAGTCGATGTACGAGTCGCCTCATGGCCCGAGATCGCATCTGTCGGGCCACATCTGGCTGACGGCCAATCTGTTCGGCCAATTGCTCAATTGTGGCCCGCTCACCTATTAGCCGGACGATCAGCTGGTCTTGGTCTGTGAGCTGAGACCGAGCAGCAATCGCCCTCGCGCGCTCCTCGTCGGTGATTGGCTCGAGCTTCAGGTCACGCACCGTTTTTCGAAGCTCGTAGCTGCCGATTGAGAGCTGATAAACGATGCGGTCGTCAGCACTCAGGGATCTTTTCGGGTCTGGCGCAAAACACAGATCGCGCAACTCAGCCAACCTGGCTATGTCTTGGTCTGTGTCCTGGCCATCCGCTTCCACTTGCCAGAGGAAGACCTGGATGCAAGAGACCAGCTCAACAATTTCGCAGTGCACAGCGGGCAATAACACCGCAGCATTCGCGACAATCTCATCACCGGTTCGCTTACCCATCTGGACGAGCCATTCCTGCATATTCATGTGTTGCCTCTCCCTCAGGCACACCTCCGAGCAATCATGTTCGGAGGTGGGTTCTGAGGTCCTTAGCTGTTGTTAGTATGCGGCGCCGTCCGGCACCACCAAGTTGGGTCATGCCAACCTGGCCAACAACTAAGGTCACGAACGGCTTTAGTGAGCTTCAGCGCCGCAACTGGTGAGACTACACACCTCACAGGCCACCAGAGAAAGGCTCTCTTAATGGACTCACCACCACAATCAACAGCGTTGACTGTCCGGGGTTTCGCTCAAGAGCCACCCGTCAGTTTTGAGATTCGCACTTCTCTACGCGCTTTCGCACCCTAACGGAGGTTTCGCGTTTTCCCTGCTCGTTCCTACTCATTCTGACAAGTTTCACCACGGTACTATTTCTCTCCCGTACCCGTCAGAACCCCTAGGCATCAAGACCTGAGCTATGGGCCTATCAAGGTAAGACTCACATTCTTAGCCTGACGCGGTGCAATATACCACACATTTGTCTTTATGTCAAGGTTTGTGACAGCCTTACTTATGCATATTCGTATTTACTATCTGTTGTTTGATATTTTGTGTAATAGGTGGTATATTTGTTGTGATTTATGACAACATATACTCAGCCTCAAAACGGCCTTGAAACACTCAAAAAGTTTGGTTTAGACGAGCGCTCAGCCCGCCTCTATCTCTCCTTACTTGAGCTGGGTGAGGCAAGCATTCTAAAGCTGGCCAAAAAATCTGGGGTGGAGCGAACTGTCATCTATTACCTTCTGAAAGATCTGCGCCGTTTTGGTTTGGTGGATGAGCTATACGACAGCCACAACAGATTGAGATTGCGAGCAGCTAGCCCCAAAAAACTGGCAGAGTACGAAAATAACCGGCATCAGCAGATCAAGGCCGCGTTACCAGAGCTAGAGGCGCTCTATCATGACCAACCTGAAAAACCGCGAATCCGCATCTTTGAGGGATTATCAGGTGTAGATGAGCTCTACGACGATGTTATTGCTACCCTATCCTCTCTACCTGAAGACAAACGCGAGATGCTCACTTATACATCTGTCGATCGCTTGGTAACCCTACCAATTAGGAATCAGGAGCCATTTCGTCAACAGAGGCGAGATAAAAAGATTAAGGTGCGCGTGATCGCAAACAACTCGCCTTTGGCGCGTGATTTTGTGGAGCGAGATCAGACCGAGTTGCGAGAGAGTCGCCTTTTACCCGCAAACCACGATGAGATAAAAGCCACTTTTGTCGTCTACGCCAACAAGGTCGCCCAGTACAATCTGAGTGGCGAGATCTACGTCATGTCAGTAGAGAATAAAGAGCTGGCCGACACCCAGCGCATTATCTTTGAGCTAGCGTGGGCACAAGCGGCGTAGACATTTTGTCTGATCTTTAATGAATGGACCTGGCTATAAAGTTGTCTAGGATAACACGCAAAGATTACAGAAAAATGAACTAAATACACCGTTTATGCACATGTGGATTAAACGGTGGATTAATCAAAGAACAGTAAGAAAACTGTGTTATCCTCGTTAACACATCACGACTGGCCAACAGGTTGAGAACCTGATATAACTTGATTACTGGAGAGGTGTCCGAGTGGTTTAAGGAGACAGTCTTGAAAACTGTTGTATCCGTAAGGGTACCGTGGGTTCGAATCCCACCCTCTCCGCCATCAATTGTTTCTGATTATGAAGACTATTTTTGTCGACGCGGTTTACGGCTTAATAGACCCAGGGAAGGGGCTATTTCAGGAGATGTATGAGTTACTTGAGGGATATCCGAACCCCAAAATAATCCTTACCGGAGCTAATAAGGAACAGCGAGAGAAGTTTGGCCTAATAGACCTACCCTACGACCTTTTTACATTGGAGCACGATCCGGAAAAAACCGACCCCGAGTACTATAAGATTCTACTTCGTCACTACGACCTAAAACCAGAAGAGGTGATCTACTTCGAGCATGACCAGGCGGCAGTTAATAGCGCCTCCTCAGTTGGCATACAAAGCTACTTCTACGATTCAGAGATTAAGGACCTGGGTAAATTGCGAAAATTTATCGATGAAAAACTGTAGAACCCATCTCGGCTACGCGGTTAACACTGAGCAACAAAAACGCAAGATATGAAAAAGGTCTATTTCGTACGGCACGGGCAGAGTGAGGGCAACCTCCACAAATTCTCGCAATCCTTAACAACCGAACTGACCGAAGAAGGTCTAAAGCAGGCCCAGGTTGTAGCTGGCCGAGCTAAGAGCTTAAAGTTTGATCTACTTGTGGCCAGCAATATGACCCGGGCACAACAGACAGCAGAGGCAATCGCCGCCGCAACAGGTAAGGGCATCATCACTTCCGAACTGTTCCGCGAGAAGATTAACCCGAGCGCCGTAATCAATAAGCCGCACAATAGTGCGACCAAACAAATCCTGGACGAGTGGTGGGAAAAGATAGGTGATCCTGATTACACAACAGATGGCGAAACATATTTTGATTTAGTCGAACGCGCGCGCCAGGCCTGGCAATGGCTGGAAGATCGACCTGAAGAGGTTGGCCTAGTGGTTACGCACGGTCTATTTGTAAGAATAATGCTAGCTCAAGCTATTTTTCAGGATGGCATTACACCAGAAATATTCAGACAGTGCCTGCGTTACTGCCGAACGAGCAATACCGGCCTGAGCGTCTTCGAGATTGTCGACGACGTTAAGCCTAAAGCGTGGTCATTGATATCTTGGAACGACCAGACGCATCTGGGTGATAATTAATTAAGCACCGTGTCAGAGCCTAAAACGATCGGCGACTATCTGGCACCCATACCAAGGCGCTTCGCGATTCACACCAGAAGAACCAATCAGCGACAAACTGTTGGCCGAAATTGTGGCGGCAAGGGTGGCTGAGAATGATACAATCGCATTAAAGTAAACAACAGAAGTGATCATCTACCTCGGGGCCGACCACGCTGGTTACGCCTTCAAGGAGCGGGCCAAACGACTGCTGACTAAACTCGATCGTAATCTGTCCGTTATTGACCTGGGCAACACCAAGATTGATGAGTTGGATGACTATCCACGCTACGCTGATAAAGTGGCAAAATCTGTCGCCAGCGATGAAGATTCACTCGGCTTACTGTTCTGTGGTACCGGTTCAGGCATGTGTATTGCCGCTAACAAAACCAAGAGCATTCGAGCGGTGAGTGTCAGTACCGTTAAAGAGGCTCGACTATCACGAGAACACAACGCCGCTAACGTACTCTGCCTCGGTCAACGGGTTATGACCTGGCGCGTCGCTCGACACATTATCAAATCTTGGCTAGAGACACCCACTAGTTACGAAGCTCGTCATCTGCGCCGCGTGCGCCAACTTAACCGGCTCTAAACAATGCCCAATCTGCAGCGCGCACTCAGCCATCTAACGAGGCAATCTGAAGAAACGTACGCTCGCGAGAAGGCGGAGCATCTTGGGCTACCCTACGAAATTCTTGATCGCTATCCAACTGGTTACGAGGCCTTCTCAATTATTCCCTGGGAGGATGCCCTCCGGTACCAAGCGGTCTGCTACATGCGTAGCCGACGACAGGCCAAAATTGCCGTAATCCACCCAGAAGATCCTCAGGTGCAATCTTTCCTTAAACAAGTCGCTAACACCTACAAAATCAATCTCGGCTTAACTGTTGTCTCGGAAAGTAGCCTTGATAATTCTCTCGCGCTCTACGATCAACTAATCAAACAGAAGAAACGAGGTGAGGTAGAGAAAGTGGAGGCTGATAAGAAAGCCGCGGCGCGTAACTACTCGCAGCTTGTCAAAACCTTGGGCGACTTAGAGAAGTATGCCGAGAAGGTCTCAACCACCGATCTTTTTGACCTCGTGATGGCCGCGGCGGTGAGTCAAAACGCCTCCGACATCCACATTGAGCCGGGCGAGAAAGACGCCGTGGTGCGCTTTCGTATTGACGGCGTGCTGCAGCCCGCTTTGCACCTGCCTACCTCGACCCTCAAGCCATTACTGAGCCGCATCAAGCTAGCCGCCAACCTGAAGCTAGACCTCTCGAGGCAACCACAAGATGGCCGCTTCGCTCTCGCTATCGGTCAAGAAGAGGTGGATTTTCGCATCTCGACCATGCCCTCGCAGTACGGCGAATCGATCGTTATGCGTGTTTTGCGCCAGGGCACCGAGCGACTCAACCTTGATCAGCTCGGCTTCAGCGACAACGACCTAAAATTGATTCGCGAGTCGATTGCCCGACCGTACGGCATGGTAATTGTGACTGGACCAACTGGCTCGGGTAAAACCACGACGCTGTACGCCATCCTTAATGAACTGAATAATCCGGAGCGTAAGATTATCACCCTAGAAGATCCGATTGAGTACCGGCTGGAAGGCATTGAGCAGAGTCAGATTGATACATCCCGCAACTACACCTTTGCCGACGCCCTGCGCGCCACCCTCAGACAAGACCCGGACATTGTTATGGTGGGGGAGATTAGAGATGAAGAGACGGCCCGCATCGCTCTGAACGCCGCCCTGACTGGTCACCTGGTTCTCAGCACCGTGCACGCCAACAACGCCGTCATGACCCTACCTCGCCTCGTCGATATGGGCATCGAACCGTTCTTCTTGTCCGGCTCAATCAACTTGGTCATAGCGCAGCGTCTAGTGCGCAAGATTGATCAAGCAGCGACTACGGCCGACGCCACCCATAAAGCTCACTACAAAGGCCGGTGCGTGGTTGCAGAGACTCTCAAACCGACACCTGAGTTCGAACGAGCCGTGCTAAAGAAAGAGGATTTCACTACCCTGCTCGACCTCGCCCGCACGGCCGGCATGACCACAATGAACGAGGATGGGCAGAGCAAAGTCAAAAACGGCCTAACCACTCTTGAAGAGATATTGCGCGTCACCCAAGAAAGTGATCTTTGAGTCCTGGACTTAACTACGGCCGCTGCATCTAGGTGATTTGTTTGTGGATAAGTTTGATATCATAGGTCTGTAAGCAATTTTCTATGACACCAGACGAACTACACATTCTGTGGAAAGCGATCTTGGCGGAGATGGAACTCTCTGTCTCCAGCGCTAATTTCAAAACCTGGTTCGCCTCAACAATTCTGGTTAAGGTCGATCGATCTTCAGTTACCATCGGTGTTGTTAGTCAGTTCACCACTGATTGGATTAAGAAAAATTTCGAGACAAAACTACTCGCGATTGCCAGTCGCCACCTGGGGCACGAGGTGAAAAAGATCAACTTTCAGATGCTGCCGCCGTCGACAATCAAGAAGACAAAACAGATCGTCGAACAGCCTGACAATCCGTCGCTCTTTGAATCCCCCACCAATCCTGAGCCTCAAGTTAGCAACCCGCACGCCATCGCTGACTCAAATCTTAATCAGCGTTATACCTTTGAGACATTCATCGTCGGCAATAAAAACCGCCTCGCCCACGCCGCCGCCCTGGCCGTCGCTGAGGGCAAAACAACCGATTACAATCCGCTCTATATTTACGGTGGGGTAGGTTTAGGCAAGACCCATCTGATGCAAGCAGTCGGCAACGAGCTCATTAGACGTAACGCTAACAAAAAAGTTGTCTACGTGAGCTGTGAGAACTTTATGAACGAGTTTGTAACCGCTATCTCAACTGGTAAGAAAGAGGAGTTCAAATCACGCTACCGCAACGTTGATCTTTTCTTAATCGACGACATTCAGTTCATCGCTGGCAAGTCGGGTACACAAGAGGAGTTCTTCCACACCTTCAACGCTCTGTACCAAAAAGGGAAGCAGATCATTATGACCTCCGATAAAGTCCCGCAAGAGATAACTGGACTCGAGGCTCGCCTCTCCAGCCGCTTCTCCCAGGGCATGATCGCCGATGTGCAATCCCCTGACCTCGAGATGCGTCAGGCAATCTTACAGGCCAAGTGCCGGGACAAGAAACTCGACCTATCGGACGAGATCATCACCTACGTCGCTGAGGCCGTCGAATCCAACATCCGGGAGCTGGAGGGCGCCCTGAACACCATCCAGACCAACGCCATGGTTAACGGTTTGACAGAGATCACCATCGACGATGTGCGTAACTGTTTGCGAGCGGTGATTAAAGCTGAGAAGAAGAACCGCCATCTATCTTGGGAAGCGATCAATGATATTGTCTGCCGTTTCTATAACGTGGAGATTAATGATGTGCTCGGACCCCGTCGTAATAAAGAGTACGTCCGGCCGCGTCAGATCCTAATGTTTCTTCTCAAGAATGAACTACAGATGTCTTTCCCAGTTATCGGTAAGCACCTCGGTGGGCGCGATCACACCACCATCATGCACGGCTCAATGAAGATCGAGAAAGAGTTAAAGAAGAATGTTGATCTCTTCGAAGAAGTTAAAGAGATTAAAGAGTTAATGTATAAAGCTTAGACTCTAGTAATAGAGTTATAGATATAGAGAAGTAGTGTTAGTAATAGGACCTGTGGAGATGTGGATGAGTGCAAATTGCTGACTGCGACATTAACAAATTGACCATTGAGTAATCCCCAGTAGTTGGGGATTGAAACGGGGATAAGTCAAAAAAGTGGGGATAATAAATTAGGTCGGATAGGCAGCTGTGGAGAACCGACAGAAATATTCACAAGCTATCCACAAAGTTATCCACATTTGTCCCCATGTTATCCACAATGACCGTCGAGGGATTCAATAATAAAAAAAGTATCTGGCTTAGAGAGCCGAGAATAAGTCATCATCAGGAGGAAGGTAGAGTATGGAATTATCCGCAACACAGAAAAAATTAAGTCGGGGGCTGGCAATTGTTAGCCGAGCAATTGGTAACGCCGCGACACTGCCGATCTTGGCGAATATTCTCTTTGAAACGGAAAAGGGGCGCCTGAGGCTATCAGCGACCGATTTGGAGATTGGGGTGACAACTTGGGTGGGTTGTAAGGTCGAGACAGATGGAGCGGTGACAATTCCCGCCCGAACCGTAGTTGATTTCGTCAACTCGATTACCGATGAGACCCTGTCGTTCAAAACCGATGGTGAAGCGGTGCAGCTGGTGTCCGCCAGTTTTGAAGCGAAGATTCCTGGTTTGGCGGCAACGGACTATCCCACAATCCCTACCCTTGAGAGTGGCAGTACTCTGTCAGTTCCGATCGAGCACTTCAGCCGGTCTCTGAAGGGCTGTATTGCGGCCGCCGCTGTTGATGACGCTCGACCCGCCTTGGCTGGTGTCGCTCTGCAGATTTATAACGGCCAGATCTTCTTTGCGGCGACAGATAGTTTTCGTCTGGCCGAATATGTGACGCCTCTTAAGGAAGAGACGGCCGAGGTATCGTGCATTATCCCCTCGCGCGCTGTTAATGAGCTAAATCGAATTATTGGGCAGGTTGAAGATGTTAGTCAGGTAACGATCGTGGTGACGAACAATCAGATCTCTTTCACTATGGGCGAGACGCAGCTAGTGACTCGGTTGATCGAGGCAAGCTACCCAGACTACCGCAAGGTAATCCCCACCAATTTCCAAAGTGAAGTGGTTGTGGAGTCGACAGATATTCTAAGTGCTTTGCGGGTGGCCTCGATTTTTACGACGGCGCAGGCGAACAATGTTCACCTGGTGGTGGATGAGCAGACAGTGCAGCTGAAGAGTGTGGCTTCAAGTTATGGGCAGCAGCAATCTTCTATATCAGCTGAGGTTATGCACCATGGTGACGAGAAAAAGTTGGATGTAGTCTTCAACGCCCGTTACCTGCAAGACGCTGTTAACGCAGCCGCGGGGAAGAAGGTTATTCTGAAGCTGTCGGGTGTAGTGACGCCGGCGGTGATTACCAATCCTGATCTGCCTGAGTACCGGCACATTGTGATGCCAATTCGGGTGCAGGGCTAAAACACTACTTTGCCCAATCTGGTTGTCTCGCGTTTAACCCTCTTCAATGTTCGGAGCCATCACGAGCTGACGGTCGATTTCGGGGCGCTTAATTTATTGGTCGGGCCGAACGGTTCAGGCAAGACGAATATTTTGGAGGCCGTTTCGGTGGCATCCACAACCCGCTCGTGGCGCGCCAAGCGCGAAGCCGAATTAGTGCGGTGGAATGAGGATTTTGCCCGCATTCGCGTCGAGCCAGCGGCCGTCGAGGTAGTCATCTCGCGCCAGCCGTACCGCAAGAACTTTTGGATTGATGGGGTGAAATCTCGGGCCCGCGACGTGCTAGGCGTCGTCAAAACCGTTCTCTTTCAACCCGATGACATGATGATCGCTACGGGTGCCCCCTTAGGTCGGCGGCACTTTATGAACGTGGTTTTAAGCCAGCGCCATCACGAGTACGGGGCGGCTTTACTGGAGTACGCTCAGGTTCTGGCGCAGCGCAATCGCCTTCTAAAGAGGCTGCGCGACGGCGAGGCCTCAGGCGACGAGCTGTCTTTCTGGGATGCCAAGCTGGTCTCTTTAGCGGAGATCATTTGGGGCTACCGCGCATCCTTTATCAAATATCTAGAGATGGAGCTGACGGGCCGGTACGCCGAAATCAGCGGGGATGGCCGGCTGGTCAGCGCCCGTCACGAAACTAAACCCCACGACACCGGACGCTTGCTCGAGGAGTTGGCGGCGGTACGTGACCGCGAGATCATCTTGGGCCAGACCCTGCGCGGACCACATCGCGACGACCTGCACTTTCTGTTTGATGGGCACATGGCGACCGAGGCAGCCTCGCGCGGCGAGCTTCGTTCCCTGACGTTCGCTCTAAAAATGATAGAGCTTGATTACTTGAGTGGAGTGGCGGGCAGCAAGGGTTCTCCCGCCTCGCAGAATGAGCCGAGCGATGTGTTGCTGCTCTTAGACGACATCATGAGTGAGTTGGATGCCGGACGCCGTGAGCGGCTCGTCACAGCCTCACAGCGGGCTCAAACAATTATCACCACAACCGACCCTGAGGACATTCCGGACGGCCTGCGCCAAGAGGCAAAGGTGGTCAATTTCGGTGATTAAATTTTAGAGGGTCGACCATAGAGCGTTGTGAATTGCGCGAATGGTGTCTGCTAAGGAGTCACTCCTTATTAGTATTGAGGATGGAATGGCACCGCGACGTAGGTGGTTAAGCATCACCCACCCGCCAAATGCCGCTACCTCCATGGTAAAGGGAAAAGAATTCGCGGGCATTAATTTGTTCTGGCGATATAGTGTGTCTGGAATGATATCCTCCCGTACAGCCGAGTCGCTGATGATGTTCTTGGCGATGATCTGCCTTGTCTCACGTTCCGGCACGTACTCTTTGAGGGCGTAGCGGGCTAGTTCAGGATCCATATCGGACACATCAACAAAGGAGTAGAGCGTGTCACCCTCGTTTAGAGTTCTCTTGTAAACCTGTTTTACCCCCTCAGTACCTTCGTAGAAATACACCTGCGGTTTGCTGGGTAGGTCGTTTTTAAGGGCAGTTAGCAACGGAAGCTGTTCCCGAGCGCTATTTAGACGGCGCTCAGCTTCGTCGATCAACTCTGCCGGATGACGGGCCGAAACCAAACGGCGCTTTCCCCGCACCACTTCAACAAGTATTCCTCGAGCAACCATATCGGGTAGATGCTCGCGTAAGGTGGTTCTTTTTAGGCGCGCCTGCTTAGCAAGGGTTAATTGAAGCGACTCACCCAACTCTAAGGCTGCTAAATAGACATCTCGTTCCTTGGCCGACAGATTAAACGGCGCTAGTGCGATATCAATTAATGGTGACGGTTTCATCGTCAATTATTGTAGCAATATAATCATTACCAGTAAATGTATGTATATAAAGGAGCTAAATTTGACCGAATCTAAATGTTTCATCGTCAAAAAGTGACGTAGATATTGACATATTATTTATAGTGTGCTATATTCACGCGGCTAAAGGAGATGGGTATGAGGCGTAGGATCGACGTCAATGCGCTAAGGGGGGAACCGATGGAGAAGAGGTTGTTTCTTCTGATTAGGGAGAGGAAGGTGACTCGTCGCGAGATCGACGAGTCGGACTATCCCTACAAGGAGGAGCATCCACTTCTTAGCAAATTGGACAGTTTGAAGGAGGAGATCGGTCTGGCGCTGGACGAGGCGAGTGCGGAGCAGCTCCGGAGCCTGCTCAGAACCATCTATGTTGACGCTCGGTGATCAGGATCCGTGCCGGACTTAAGGAAGTCGGGCACGAGCCTGAGGACAACAACCTCAAGAAGGAGATGAGTGTTATGGTGGCGATTTTGATCGTGGTGGACAACCTCGGCGAGCTGCGGCAGGTTCTTGAGACTGTGTTCTGTGAGCTGGTCGACGCAGAAGACAGCCGTCAAGCGCGCTCGGCCGATCTCTTTGATCGGCTTTGCAACTCTTGTGAGTGTCCGATCAGGGTGAGAAATGCCTTGACCCGTCTGAGTATCACTACGATCGAGGGCCTGTACCACATCGGGCCGAGCGATTTTCTTCAGGTGCGTGGCGTGGGACCTGCCGTGCTCAACGACTTAACCAAAGCGCTGCGCGTGTACACAACTCGTTACGCTTTGGACGCAGACAAGTTGGCCCACTGGTTCGTCTAATGACGATCGTTCAGCACCTCGGCTTGAGTCGCTATAAGCGGCTGGAGCCCAGGGTTGAAAATATTTGTTCATCTTCCCTGCCTGCCGGCAGGCAGGCGTTCATTTTTGTTTGGTAGAATGAGCTGACCATGACAAAGGTCCTGCCCCAAAAGCGTCACACCATTCAATCCATTGGCCAGAAGATGGATCTGCTTTTCGACGTAGTCGGCCAGATATTAGTCGAGCAGACAGCAATGAAGGACGACATCGCCGAGTTGAAAACCGACGTCTCCGGTCTTAAAACAGACAACCTGGGCATCAAGGCTAGTCTGGCAGCACTGCGTTCAGATTTTGAGGACTTCCGGGCGGAAGCAAATCAGAAGTTTGACTACATCCAGGAAGACATTCGAGTTATCTTACCTGATCACGAGCTGCGCATCGCTCGTTTAGAGGGTCGCTCAATCGCGGCGGCCTGATTGCAGAGCTACCTGTTTGGCGCCCCTCCAGGCGAGTTCAAAGATGGCGCGTTGCATCTTGGCGATCGACTCCGATTCGATAATCACTGCCATGTACTCGCCCACCATGCTCATAATCGCCACTTTATTGCCGTAGATATTGATCTCGTTTGTGAATGGTATTAGTTCGTGTGAGACCACAATTGCCTCGCGCAACTCCTCTTTATTTTTCTGGATGTACGGTTGCATGCCGGCGTCGTCTGTCAGAATAGCTCGGGCATGAATCTGCTTTTCAATACGTCTCCTCATATAACCGCGATGGAATTTGACTTCTCTCTCGTGCCAGTCGAGACCGGTAGAGTAGGCAAGTAGCTCGCTGCCTTTAGGTAAGGATAGGGTATCCTCAAAAGCGGCCATCACACCTTCACTGCCCTCAAGAAATTGAACACGCGGGCGATCAGAGGCGGTTCTCTCCAAAGCTTTTAATTCGGGCATCACTCGCTCGAATTGGGCCAACTTCTCTCGCTGGCGTGAGCGGAATTTGTCGACCGAAATAGCGTTATAGTGCTTCACGCCACCTTTTTCGATGGTCGATATAAGGCCTTGTTCGACTAGCTCATCCAGCACCTCATAAGCGAACGTTCGCTGCACACCAGCTTGATCGCTAATTTTGGTGACGGTTGATTGACCTAGACTCAGGCAGGCGAGATAGAGTTTGGCCGCCGCCGGACGTAAACCGAGCTCCTCCAAAATTGGTGCGAAATCGTTGATCTTCATGAATACATTGTATCAAAGATACGACAAAAAATCGGCAGACAGAAGAAAGATAAGTATCAACCTATTGACAAAAGACAGAAAATGCGCTAGTTTGGCCGTGCCGAAAGACCAAATCGGCAGAGGAGGATTGACGAGTCATGTTTACACATGAGCCGACAGGCATACAACGCTTGGCCGGCACTCTGATCACGGTGCCGGAGCTGAGACAGTGTGGTCGGCGTTGGTGCCGGACTCTTGATGGATCCCGATGCCTCTACGATCTGGAGGCCGGTGAGCTGATCCTGACCCAGTGCAGTTGTTGGTGGGTGACTGAGCTGAATTCGATTCTGGAGCTATCGGCTTGGCTGAAGACTCACGTGGTTGGCTTCAAGCAGGTCATAATCGGCTGGGAGCTACAACCTACCAATGGGGCTACCATGCGGGAGATGGCCTGGCGACCAGAAATGGGAACCCTTGGTTTTTGGCAATTTGGTCGCGAATGCAACATCGCGATCACTGGCCTGCCGGGTATTACCAGTCTGGTCCAGACCGTCCCTCGTGATTGGCAGGGACAGGACGCCCGTCTCGGTCTGGCATCACAAGCGACGCGGCTGTCGTTGCCCAGCGATATTCGCTGGCGTGATGCAAACGCCACGGTGGTCGGTGACCTATTCAAGTTGGTCGAAGACCTGCAGCGCACTCTGAAGCTGCTCTGTGGGTTGGAGTTCGAACTGGACCTGCCGACACTCCCGCTGGTGTCTGGGAGCCTCAGTGAAAGGAAGGAGTAGATCGCGATGGAGGTTGACGAGTTCGTATTCACCCAACGCATGAGCGACGAGGGGTGGACTATCGTCCAAGATGGTGCGCCCATGTCTGATGGAGACTGGAATCGGGAGCGGTTCTTCGACGGCCTGACGCTGGGCATCCCCTATCACGACATGGAGCCGATGCCGACGGTTGAGGAGATGTTGCGACGTGCCCGGCCGACCATGGCGGGGCGGCGCGAGCTAGATCGGCACGCACTGCCGTACATCACGCGCGACTGGAGGTGTCTGCCATTCTGGTTCAGAAGAACGCTTGACCAGTCGTACTCCGTTCTTGTCACAGGGACGGTGGTGCGGTCGCCGACAGGTATCGACCATGTGGCGCTCTTCGGTCCGGACGTCTGGTTTAGGACCTGGCTGCTACCTCTCAACTGCGCCCTAGACAGGGGTCATGTCCACGCCTTCGCTCTAACCCCAATGCGAGGCAGTAGTCACGCCCTTGGAGTAAGACATAGTTGAGAGTTCAACACCTCGGCTCGAGGCGCATCAGCGGCTGGAGCCCAGGGTTGAGAAGATTTGTTCATCTTCTGTTCATATTGGTTGGCGCACAATTAAAGTGCGCAACCAGCGCGGAAAGGTGGTGAGCAGAGTGAGCGACTATTCGAAGTCCGATGCCGCTCAGGATACATCCTCAAGCACCTCGCAGGTGTCAGCGTCCTGGCACGCGGCGCGTGATGACACGGGCGATGGCGCTAGCAATGTGCGCAACGGAGGCGACGGCGACCGGTACACGTACGGCGAGTATGCTCAAGCCTACGAGACTGGTCAATCGCACGGCCTCTTCGCTTCGTCGACACCAAGTCGGACGCAGTGACACTCTCCAGTGGTGGCCACACGGTCACCACTGGATACATGAAATAATATGTCTATGGATATTTGGCTGCGGCAAGACACTATCGACTTTCTATGCGGACTTGGCATTGATACGAAAGAGACTCTCGCCCGTCCTGGAAAATATATTCTTACTCAGGCAGGTAACGAGCTGGTTGTGTTGCTGACAGATACCCGTCTTGAGCTGCCTGATGAGGTCGAGTATCTATTAGATGAAGAGGCTACCCGCGGTATTCAAAGCAAGAAACAGCAGATTGATCTGATACGTTTGTATGACTACGAGGTACGCACGTTTGATCGCGCCGTCGTTGAAGAATCTCTAGTTAACGGGCCCCTCTTTGATCAGAAGGGTGCCACGATGCATTTGGATGAATAGTACCAGATATCTACTTGGGCGATTAGCCGGAGTTCAATTATGAAGAAACCAGTCTACCTCCGCGATAAGACTTGGCAGTGGCTCAAAGAGACATTGCATGGACAACCCAAGGTGATTGTTAACGATGCCATCGATCGGCCTGGCCGATGGTTGCTCAATCATGGCTTGTTGGAAAGATCAGAGATTCTCCAAGACACAGCTATTGAGCAGAATCCCGAAGATGGTCCGGAATGCCTAATTGATGAGTTGGCCGCTGTCGGCTTGTCAAAAGGCTTTAATGAAGTCACATTATTTCGTTTGGGTGATCATAAGGCAGTGGTGATGACCCGCGAGCAGATAATCGTCAGCATCCGAGACGGATGGATTTTCGATCAGATAGAGCGGGATTCCCAGATATAGCTGCCCATGTTTTTGCTGTGGTGTGGTCGCTCTCTCATCTAGACGGTGATCTCGCCGACGCAGTGGGAGTGTTCCAGTTTAAGTCGCCCCGAGCTTTTTGTACGTGGGGAGGCCGAGTATAGGGAGGAGACAGTGGACCAAAAAAAGAGAACAACCACGCACTGTGATTGTTCTCTTTGGTCCCATCTGGCTCCGATAACTAGCCGGAGGCCTGGGGACCCACTAGAAAAGGTTGGGGCGACTTAAACCTCTTTGACGACGGAAATAACCAGCGGTTCGCGCTCAGTCTTGGTGTAGAGAAGCTTCGATAGGTCATTGCGAATGCGGTCGCGCACCTCAGACAGCTCCGGCTTCTTCCCTTCGCCGTACATCTGTTGGCAGATATTGCGGACGAGGTTGCGCGCCTCGTTAACCAGCTCTTCGTTCTCGCGCATGTAGATGAATCCACGAGAGATAATGTCCGGGCTGGTTTTGAGTTTGCCCGTGTTGCGTTCGACAATTGCCATCGAGACGAACATGCCGTTCTGAGCCATCGCCTGGCGATCGCGGAGAACAATGTTGCCGACGTCGCCGACGCCTAATCCATCCACCATTACGAAGCCGTTGGGGATGTATTCGTCTGTGATTGTCATCTTGCCATCAGGTAGCAGCTCAATGATCTGGCCGTTAGAAGAGACGATCGTCTTCTCTTTCAGCACGCCCATTTTGACCGCTAGAGAGGCGTGGTGAATCAGCTTGTGGCGCTCGCCATGAATCGGGAAGAAGTACTCCGGCTTGATTAGAGCCAGCATAATCTTCAGGTCTTCCTGGCTGGCGTGGCCCGAGGTATGCACGTCGAGCTGCTTGTTGTAGATCACCTCACCGCCGGCGCGGTAGATCAGATCCATCACGTTAGCAACGGAGCGCTCGTTGCCGGGAATTGGCGAGCTGGAGATGACCACGGTGTCGCCGCGGTGAATCTTCACGGTCTTGTGCTCACCCTTCGCCATGCGGGTAAGGGCGGCGCGGTCTTCACCCTGTCCACCGGTACACAAAATGACCAGCTTCTCTTCGGGCACACTTCGCGCCTGTCGATCGGTGATTAGAGTGTTCGGCGGCAGGGTCATGGCCTTGATCGAAACGGCCATTTCGAGGGATTTCTGCATGCTCATGCCGACGATCATCACCTTGCGGCCATGAGCGGCGGCGGCGTTGATAACCTGCTGCATGCGGTTGATCAGGGTTGAGAACATGGCGATAACCAGGCGCCCCTTTGTCTCATCGATGATCTTACGCATTGTCTCTTCGACAACCGACTCGGACATGGTGTGTCCAGGTTTGTCGACGTTGGTCGAGTCAGAGAAGAGAATTTTAATACCTTTCGAGCCGATGGCGGCGATCTTCTGCAGGTCGGCCGGTTTGTTGTCTGCCGGTTGGAAATCCATCTTCCAGTCAGTGGCGTAGACAAGTCGTCCGTACGGGGTATCAATCTCCAAACCCATCGCTCCCGGAATGGAGTGATTGAGGCGGAAGAACGTTATCTTAAAGACGCCGAGCTGAACGGAATCCCCATCAGGACTAACGACATTGGTCCGGCCCTCGTACTTGATGTTGTACTCATCCATGCGGTTCTTCAGAAGTCCAATTGTGACATCTGAACCGTACATGCGAGGCAGGCCGATCTTCTCAATAATGTGAGGTACGGCGCCGATATGGTCCAAGTGCCCGTGGGTAAAGATGATGCCCCGAATATTCTCTTTGTGTTCCTCTAAATAGGTAGAATCTGGAATTACATAGTCGATACCCAGCATGTCGCTATCGGGGAAAGATAGACCCATGTCGACGACCAATATATCGTTGCCGTATTCAAAGATCGTCATGTTCTTGCCGATCTCTTCGACACCACCGGCAGGAATTATGCGTAGCTTCGGTGTGCCTTCAGCGGTGAATTTGTTGTAGACGCGACGAACTTTCTTCTTGTCGCTGTCTTCGACGCTGTACATGTTGCGGGCCCGTTTGGCGCCGCGCTGGGGGCGCATGCCTCGACCACCGCCACTCTGCGGGCGTCGGTTCGGCTTCGGTTGAGCGGGGCGAGCGGGCTGCTCTTGACGAGCGCCGTCGGCGCCGAGGCGCTCTTTGCTGCCATCCGCTAAGATCGCGGTGGAGCCTTTCGTGCTGGCCTGAAAGAAGACCACTGGTTGATTGTTTTGGGGGATGAACACATCCACTTTCTTATCTGATTGGGTGGATGGTTCCGGTCGGGGCGCCTTAACCGGACGGTTCTTAACTTCGTCGGGGGTCGGGGCAATGTGCTTCTTAGTGAAGCTGTCTTTAAGTGGTTCGTTGGGCATAAATAGTTAGATTAGGGCTGTTTGGGATGCTGCTAAATCAGGTTCAGCAGCGAGCTTGTTTAGTACTTTTTTAATGACTTGGAAATCGGCCATGAGCTCATCTTTCATGCTGGCCCGATAGAGGGCAACAGCGGGGTGATAGAGTGGGACAAAGATCTGTCCTTGGTGTCTGAGGGCTCGGCCGTGAGCTTCAGAGATCTTTTGGTTGGGTAGAAAATGGTTGAGAGCGTAGCGTCCTAAGGTAGCGATGACGCGGGGTTTAATAATATCTGTCTGGGCTTGAAGGTAGGGCGCGCAGCTGGTGATCTCATCGGGTAGTGGATCACGGTTATCAGGTGGGCGGCACTTCACAATATTGGTGATAAAGACCTGGTCGCGGTTCAAGCCGATGCTGGCCAGAAGTTCCGCTAAAAGCTTTCCACTCGCACCGCAGAACGGAATGCCTTGCTCATCCTCATTTTTACCTGGTCCCTCACCAACGAACATTAGCTCGGCTGTTATCGAACCAGAACCTGGCACAGCCTGGGTGCGGGTGCGGCATAGGCCACACTTCTGGCAGGCTAATATCTGCTCGACAAGTTTTGGATAGGCCTCAACGGCGCCAGCTGACATAAACAAAAAGAACAAACATTCGTTGTAGTTAAGCTACACTTTTGGGTTGGATATGTCAAGATCAGCTCTAACCTCGAGGGTAATTAAACGGATGGCGTCAGCCGCTAAATCTTCATTTAGATCGGCCGCTAAAGTCTTAAGCCGGGGTCGCAGCCAGGCCGCCTCGTCGTAGCTAATGACCGCTAGCTTTAACACGCCGGCGCGAAACGACGTCGCCCGGTAGTGTCCAGCCCCTCGCTTGTCGGCCGCCTGACAGACAGCGGCAGCCGCTAACTGAGGAGCGAAGCGCATGCGGTTCACTGCTCGGTGCATCAGATTGTCCATCGAAGACCAGCGTCGTCTCACGGGTTTTTTGGTTCGTTAAATATGATGCGAAAAACACTCTCCGCTAACGGCACCGCCGCCTCAAAGCTGCCTCCACCACCCTCAATCAGAACCGTCACGACATATTGAGGATTCTCGGCTGGCCCGTAACCAGTAAACCAAGCGTGGGTTAGGTCTTGATTACCGAACTGGGCCGTACCGGTCTTGCCGGCCAGATTAACCGTCAAGGTTGATAGGGGACGGGATGAGCCACTCAACACCGCCTGGCGCATGCCGTCGCGCACGATCGCTAGATCTTCCGCTTTGACGGGCACCTGAGCGGTTATGGTGGGCGCCACTTCACGCTCCTGACCATTACTTGAGTTGACGTACGCCTCCACAATTCGGGGCTGGTAAACAGTGCCGCCGTTGGCAATTGTTGCCGTGGCCGTGGCTACCTGAAGGGGTGTCACGCCGATATCTCCCTGGCCGATAGCAACATGATAAACATCACCCAGATAGATTGGCTCACCCGTTAGCTTCTCTTTGCGCTCTTCAGAAAGATAATAACCCTTCTCTTCGCCGGGAAGATCGATGCCCGTTTTTCGTTCGTAACCAAACCAGTGCACCGTTTCTTGCAACCGCTCCAGGCCCAATCCGGTGGTTTTCTCCCATCCCCCACCCAACATGTAAAAAAAGATGTTGTTTGACTCGGCGATCGCCGTGCGAATGTTCGTCACGCCGTGATCTTTCCAGTCGGGAAAGTCGTGCCCACCGACGGTGATCAAAGGTGGTGTGTCGATGGTGAAGCTGGGGCTGACAATTTTATAGTAGAGCGCTCCGGAGGCGACGAGGGGTTTAATTGTTGAGCCGGGTGGGTAGAGGCCGTAGTTCGCTCTTGAGACCAGCGGCCGGCGGGCGTCGTTGATTAGGGTAGATAGCTCAGTCGAGGTTATGCCTCGAGCAAATAGATTGTTGTCGTAGTCCGGCAGGCTAACTAAAGCCCGTAGGCGGCCCGTGTTCGCCTCCATAACAACGACTGTACCGCCAAGCTTAGCCGCGTCTGGGAACTGCTGATCGCGGGTCGTTAGAGAGGCACGTAGAGCCTCCGCCACCTGCCGTTGCGTCGTGGTGTCAATCGCTAGTCGGAGGCTGTCACCCGCCTGGGCTTCACGGTTCCGGTCGTCTGATAGAGTGGCTAGATAGCTACCGTGAGCGTCAACCTCGACCATCTGGATGCCCGTCTGGCCGCGCAGCCGCTCCTCATATGATCGTTCTAATCCATTCTTGCCGACCTGGTCTAGGCGGTCGTACTCACCTGAATCCACCTCATTTTCAGTCACCTGACCAACGTAGCCGAGCAGGTGCGCGAGGCCATCTGTTGTTTCATACTGACGCATGGGTCGCTCAACCAGAGAGACGGCGGAATTTTTAGCCGATAGCTCTTTCAAGAGAAGATGCTGCTGTTTGGTTAAATTTGTTGCAAGTTGATATTCGCCCCCGATCTTTTGCGTGACCAATCGGTCGATCTCGGTTCGAACCTCGGTGGTTAGAGGGATTATCTGGCTGATCTGATCGAGAAGTGATTGTCGATCAGTATTCGCGCGCGGCAGATTCTCAACTGTGACCACCGCAACAACCCGTTTGGCATTGCGAGTCAGTAGCGCCCCTTGATGGTCAAAGATTAAACCGCGCTCCGCGTTCAGCCGAATAGTACGGATGCTGTTGCCTTCAGCGAGGTTTCGGTACTGTTGGCCAGCGGCTACCTGCAGCTGAAACAACCGACCAATCATAAACAGGGTTGTCAGGGTAAAGAGAATTTTTAGGAGAGGATAACGCGACTCGTCAGAATCAGTAGTGATGATCTCATCTGTTTGAATGGCCTGGCCGGGCTCCCAAACTAGATTTTGACTTCGCCGAGGGCGCAGCCGAATCTCTTCAGCGGTGTAATCAAGGTCGTTACTCATAAATGCGCCAAGCTAGGGTCGTTCGGGTGGCTAGGTAGTAAATCAGAGTTGTCACCACGGCTGAGCCTAGGGCGTTACCGAACCAGGCCTGATGATTGACGATGTTAATGCCGGTCGCTAGAACAGCTGTTAGGCCAAAAACCAACAGCAGCCCAACTGACTCGGCAGTATTATTGGCTCTTTTGGGTAGTGACAGATCGGCTAGTAAATCCACAAGCAGTATAATAATAAGCCAGATGCCGAACGCCCAACTACTCATTAGATCAAGCGCTAAGCCCAGCCACCAAGTGGTGGCGTGACTGACGCGTCGCAGTCCAAAACGATAGAGGTAGACAATAAGTCCGACACTAATCAGTATCTGCCAACCCGTTGGGGCGAGCGATCCGAAGAAGGAGGTCTGGATTAAGGCAGTAATTATCCCCAGTATGATTGGCATCATGACTCGGGTGTAATGATAAACACTGTTCGCAGGCGATCAAAATCGATCGGACTGTGAATAATCGCCGACTGGGTCGTTTGGCTCGGCTCGGAAACAATCCGGTCAATCTGACCAATAACTAGGCCGCGGGGGACTGTCCCGCCCAGTGTTATGCCTGAAGTCTGGACAATCATACCGTTGCTCATGCTGACACCCTGATCGATCTCAATTAGCCTTAGACCGGTTGAGCTGCCAGTAATCAATCCGAGGGCTTGATTGTCAGCCAACTCAGCTTGAACCTGAGACTGTGATGAGGTGACAAGTAAAATAGTGGCACTAGACGGTGTGGTCTTACTGACCTGACCGACTAGCATGCCCTGAGCGGTTACGGCCTGGCCAACCTTAATGCCGGCCGATTCACCTTGATCAATGATCGCCTCGCCAGATGGGTTATTGGCTAGGCGGCTAACGACAGTCGCCTGAATGCGGCCCCAGCCGTTGATATGCGTTTTAACCCCCAGCTCACTGCGCAGCAGCTCATTCTCATGAGCGACCGCGCTTAAGCCCGCCACCTGTTGCTCAAGCTCGACTACTCGATTCTGAAGCGATGTCCGCTCATCAAACATCTCACCCATGTTGGCCAGATTGGAGTAGCGCGTCTCCAGCCAGATCGCTGTGTTGTTCAAGCCGAACGTGATAGGCCGAAGCAATTTCTGTCCGGATCCCCGAGCGGCATCCCCCAACTTACCCGGCAGCAATATCACCGTAATAATCAGGATGCCGATAACAATCAACCGCTGCCAAAAAAGTTTCATGTATTGAATTGACCTGGTAGCAGCATCTCAGCGAGAGAGTCTAGATCTTCCAGAACAATACCCGTACCCTGGGCGACACAGGTTAATGGATCATCCGCGACGTGCACGCGCATGTTGATGGTTTGGGATAACAGCTCAGGAAAACCACGAAGCAGCGCGCCACCGCCAGCCAGAACCGCCCCTCGTTCCATAACGTCGGCGACTAGCTCAGGTGGCGCTTCTTCGACGGTGCTGCGCACCGCTTCAATTATCTGAGAGACCGGCTTACGAATGGCGTTGCGAATAGACTCGTCGGTGAGTATTACCTCTTTAGGCAAGCCGGTTAATAGATCGCGACCACGCACGGCCGTCTCAAGTTTGTTAGTCAGCGGCAGGCAGCTGCCGATATCGATCTTTACCTGTTCGGCGGTTGTCTCCCCGATCAGTAGATTATGCTCCTCGCGCACGTAGGCCATAATTGCCTCGGTCAACTCATTGCCCGCGATGCGCAGAGAGCGAGATGTGACAATCCCCCCTAAGGAGATGATGGCGACTTCGGTTGTGCCACCGCCAATATCGACAATTAGGTTTCCCGCGGGCTCCTGAACCGGTAGGCGAGCGCCAATGGCGGCTGCTAGAGGCTCTTCAATTAGAAAAACCTGTCGAGCGCCGGCGTTGATGGCTGCCTCTTCAACGGCGCGGCGTTCCACCTCGGTCACACTGTACGGAATGCCGATGATAATGCGGGGTCGGGGAATCAAGGAGTACTTTAGCTTCTGCACCCGGGCGATAAAGTGCCGCAACATCGCCTCGGTCACTTCGAAATCTGAGACCACGCCGTCAACGAGCGGTTTGACGGCGACGATATGGCTCGGTGTCCGGCCAACCATTTTACGGGCCTCGCTACCGATGGCTAGAACCTGCCCGGTCCGCTGGTTGATGGCGACCACTGATGGCTCGGTGATAACGATGCCCTGGCCTCGAACGTAAACTAGGCACTGAGCGGTGCCTAAATCAATGCCGATGTCTGGCGACAACGAGGCTAGAAGCTTATCGATTAGGGGTAGACGCAACCGCCAGCGCGCCATTAGTTGCTCCTCTGATTTTTTAGATGCTCATCGAGCGTGCTCGCAAATAAGATTCGCCCATCATCTTTGTGCAGAAAATACAGATAGCTATGATCAGCTGGATTTTGGGCCGCCACCAAACTCTTCACACCAGGATTGCAGATCGGATTTGGCGGCAAGACGCTCGTGCGGTAGGTGTTAAAGGCAGAGTCGACCGAGCTATAATCGGCGCGGGTGATTGGCTGCCAGAACTTGAAGTCGCGCAGGGCGACCACGCGCTCTTGTCGGTTGGTGGTCGCTTTTAGTCTGCTGGCCAGGGCGAGTGAGTCTTTGCCGTACTGAACAGTCGGGTCAGCTTGGAGAGCCATGCCAATTTTGAAGCGGTTCCAGTAGACACCAGCGATCTTTGACCGTTCATCATCGGTTTTTGCCTCACGCTCCACGATTGAAGCGATGACTAAAGTGTTGGCGTCAACATCGGGCGCTTTGCTGTTATAGGTGGCCAGCAGCTTAGCCCGAACCTCGGCCGCTGCTGTGGCTGGGTAGAAATTATAAGTGTCGGGAAAGAGGTGTCCCTCATCGTTTTTGGTGAGAGCGAGAAAATCATCAGCGATCGTGACAGCGCTTTTTTCCAGTAGAGCGGCAATCTGTTCTCGGCGCCACCCTTCAGGAATAGTAACTCGGACTTCTTGGTTGGCGTCGGCTCGCATCTCGGCGTAACGAGCAGCGCTCTCCAGCTGACGCAGTTCGTTGGCGTACCAAAGGCCTAACAGGGCGGCCACGGCCGCTACCGCGATAACACCACCCAAGCCCTTACGTAAGCGGTTCATCGTGATCTTCCAAATAGCGTTCCAGAATTTGGCAGGCGGCCTCTGTGTCGGCGTGATCACGTCGGCCAGTAACGGCTTGAGCCTGCTTAGTGGTGGCTTTCTCTTCCGTGACAACAATGGGTAGTTGGAAGAGTTGGGTGAGCCTCATCTGTACTTCGCCCGGGGCGCCGCCAAAATTGCTCAGACCGCTGTCGCCAACAACGATGGTCGTCACCTCATATTTTTTGAGCAGTCGTTGCAGCTCAGTAGTAAAAGTAGATCGAGGCACTGAGTTGATGGTGCCGACGGGTGTTACTAGACGACCTGAAGTAGAGACGGCGATGCCGGTTCTTTTGGTCCCTAAATCGAGTGCTAGCAAAGCCATCTTTTCCACTCTACCGTCTGTCTCAAGGCGGCGCAACCTACTCGTAAAGGACTTCCACCGAGACTCGATTGGCGCGTCGCGAAACTCGTCCATCCATAAATGACGGGGCGTAACGGAACTCAACTTTAGAGTAGAGAGGGACCTGGGACAGAATCTGGGTGGCGTCAGACTCCACCTTTCCCACAACCTGTTTCTTCAGGATTTCCGTATCAAGCTTGGCGGAGATGGTGCCCTCGACGTTCAGCTTTAATTTAGCCAGCATCGCTGTTGGGTCAGATGTGAGCACGCTGATCACCGGATCTTGGCTAGCGGTGAAGGCCTGGTTCGGTCGATTGACGGTGGCGGTGGTGTTCGCAAACTTCGCTAGATCTGATTTTGTCACGCCAGCCAGCCGAAGGCTGACCTTAGCGATCGCTGTGACCTTATCAGCCTCAGTGCCGGCTGTGGCGCTCGTCTCGTAGGTGATTGTTTCAGATTTGCCCAGCTCACCGATCGGCATCAAGTCAGATGGCGCCTGCTTGGCGATATCCTCATTCCCCTTAGCCACCAGATCAGCTACGAGCACACTCTTCAAGGTTTCCAGATCAGTCTCCGCCACCACTTTGCGAATGACGGTTGTGCCACCAGAAGTAGTGGGATTCTCTCCGTATACCTTACTGTCGCGCTCGGCTGTCACCCCAACAATCGTCATGCGTCCGCCATTGATGTTGAAGGATTCGCCCGCCGCGCTTGCCTCGATTGATCCGTCAACCCGGCCTGGTTTTTTAACGCTGATCGTGGTGCCTTCAACGGCAAACTCCGCTCCTGGAATTACCACAGCCTGCGTGAGTTTGAAGGATTGGCTATTGATAGTCAGTGTGGCACCCGCCGGAATCGACTGGCTAGTTGAGGAGTAGGTATTGACCAGAGACACAGTCCCCTTAGCCTTGTTACCCAGGTCTTTACTACCAGTGGTCGGCACCTCTTTGTTACCCGATTGCTCGCTAGTGTAAACGTAAAGCTTGACCTGATCTTGACCAGGGCTGCCGACGGCGGTAACTTCGGTGTCGACGCTGGCGCTCTGCCCCTTAACCGTCAGCAAAATGCGGGTCGTTGACAGGTTGTAGGTGAAATACCACCAACCTAGAATCAGCACCACAAGGGTAATGAGGATCTTACGACGGCGTGGTCGCCCTTTTGGTTTGAGCGATCGGGGTGGTTCTACGGGCGGAGTGACCGCTTCCTGACCTAGCTCGGCCAGATCGGTGATCTCAGGTGTTGGTCCAGTCGCCGGTTCCTCGGTGGCGCCCAGCTGAACCAGCGGGTCGTGTTTGTCGTACCGGTGAACCTGAATGCCTGTGACAGTTGTAATCTCTTCCGTCTCCTGCAAAATCTTGTCGCGGACGGCTCCCGACGTGACCGGTTCAGGCGTCTTGGTGAGCACGCGGCCGACTGGCTTGCCATCCTCGATTTTGCCGTAGACGGTTAGGCCGATCTGCCCGGCTAGGTTGCGGCCGATCTGATCTGTTGTTACCAACGCGATCTGTTTGCCGCCCTGCTGGCTGATGCGCTTGATCAGTTTGAGGTTGACGATGCTCTGCAAAATCAGGGAGTTTTGGGGTAGAACCAGAGCAACAGAATCATCTTTGGAACCCCGAACACGCTCGATCGCTCGAGTGACTTCGTCGGTTGGCTCAAAGTATAAAACTTCCATGTCTAAGCGGACAAACCGCGAGCTACTTTATGCTGCAGTTTGTCTTTTAAGGATGTGCTACCGGCGAGCTCCAGCGCAATATTGGCCAGAGCGAGTGGCGTGACATCTTGAATGCTGGTCAGCTTGCCGGTCGCGTCTTTAAAGCCGGCGACGTGCTCTGGTTTGAGGAACATGACCTCGGGCTTGCCAGGGAAGGGCAAGCGTTTGTACCAGTCGTGGGTGTTGAGCGCATCCTTAATTTCCGGAAGTAAGGAACCGCCACCAGCCATGAAGATGCGGGGCGGCATCACTTTGTTGTCCGTGAATCGTTCGGAGTGGGAGAACTCTTCAAGAGCGAGCTCAACGCCGGAGATCCAGATCTCGACATCCATCTCGAGGGCGTCGGCAACTTTTTTGGCCTGTTTTTCATCCAACTTACCCTGCGAGTAGGCGAGCTTCATCTCTTCAGCCTCACGGAAAGGTAGCTTCAGATCGGAGGCCAGACGCTTGGTGAAGGTGCGACCACCGAGAGCGATCATCTTAGTGCCCTCAAGGCCACCGCCGCGCACGACAGCGATGTCGGTGGTGCCACCGCCGATGTCGATAAAGACGCCCGACAGGTCGGAGGTCTCCTCTTCGCCGAGGCAGCGCGAGACGGCGTACGGTTCAGCCGCCACTGAAAGAAGATCAAGACCCAAGGCCTCCGCCACGGTCTGGATAGCACCCAGCTGAACGATCGGAGCGAACGAGTTGTAGACGGTCACAGTGATGTTGCGACCCGAGAAGCCGAGCGGATTTTGCACTCGATAGCCATCAATGGTCATGCTGACCACAGCTGAGTTGACCAGCTGGACATCAATCTCGGCGTGGCCCGTCTCCCAGGCTAAAGCTTTGCGATTTAGCTCCAAGGCCTGCTGCTGAACGACTGAGACAATCTCTTTAATCTCCTCAGGCATCAGCCGCTCTTCAGGTTTCTTGCGCACGTGGGTGATGGTGTTGGATACACCTTTAACTAGCTCACCAGCAATGCCCACCACGACCTGCTCAGCCTCAACGCCAGCTTGCTGCACCGCCTGATCAATAGCCAGTTCAGAGTTATGAATTACACCCTGAATATCAGTGACCGCCCCGCCGTGCATATCGGAGAGCTTCTGTCGCTGCTTGCCCGTGCCGATAACGGTGGCGCTTCGTTCATCGTCGATGCGAAAGAGAACCACCTTGACGTACTCGGTGCCAATATCTAAAGCCAAGGCATGTTGTGCCTCTTTCGGCCTGCTGAAAAGACTCCCGAACAACCCCATAGCTCAATTATTGTAACACGGCCGGCGCTTTCTGCATTTAGAGAATACCTCGATGGTCGCCGCAGCCACTATTAACCGTACAGCTCGCTGTGTGTGCCAATCAGTGCAAAGATGATCACGTCATCGCCTCGCAACAGATATATCGCTCGAACATCGCCGGTCACATTCATGCTCCAATAGCCGGCATAAGTTCCTTTTAAAGGATGGATGCGCAAGCGAGGGTCAGTCGGATTATTAAGTAATTGCAGCAAGCGCAGATGGAACTGCTGTTGCAGCTTGGGCGCTAGCTTCTGATACTGCTTTTTAAAGCTGGACAGATACTGAATGACCATCTCAGCGATTCAGGTCGGCGATAAATTCATCCGGATTCGAGAACGACTGGCTGACCTGATTGGCCTTTAGCTCGCACTCGGCCTGAGAGATTAGCCCCTCTAGGTGGGGCGACATCTCTTCTGGGGAATAGATCTCAATGCGGCGGGTCGCTACCAGCTGTCTCAAATAGGCGTTGATAACGGCACTCAAAGTCAGGCCGGCACTTCTTGCCACCGACTGGGCAGATTCCTTAACTTTTTTGTCGACCTTGACGCTAATCACAGTGTTCATACTACAAAGTATATACTTTGTAGTTAATAATGCAAGGGCGCTACTCGACTATCAGCACCGTGCCGTCGAGCAGCTGAAAAGCCAGGGTGATCTTTAGATCTGGATGCTGCTCTCGAATTAGGCCGGCTGCCTGCTGCAGATCAGTGTGGTGATGCTGTCGTTCAGTGTGGTCGTCGGTGAAGGCCGCTTTGCCACCGTAAGCCCCGCAATCCTCATGATTAACCAAGACCACCTCACTGGTGCCGTGCAGTTTAACCGACAGACCAACCTGGCGCAGCATGTAGCTGGCGGCATCCTCATCTAAAAATGACCGGCCTCCACCCGCAACATGGATTAGGTCATAACATTTCGGGCCAAGCTTGGCGTTGGCTCGCTGATGGAGAGCGTCGTGTAAACGAAAATCGATGCACGATATGACCAAAGTTTGACACCCGTGAGACATAATGGACACAATATGGCACAAGTTTTATCACAACAAAACAGTCTTCAGGATAAAGGCCGGTCAGACGGTTGTTTGCAATTTAGTCTCTTGCCGAAAGCGCTCAACAGCGAAGTTGATAAGCCGGTCGATTAACTCTGAGTAGCTAATACCGACTTCGGCCCACAGTTTGGGATACATACTGATCGAGGTAAAACCAGGCAAGGTGTTGATCTCGTTGATGAGGGGTGTGCCATCCTCTTGGAGGAAAAAATCAACGCGAGCTAGACCGGCGCAATCAAGAGCGTGAAAGGTGGCGACGGCGAGCTGCTGAATTTTGGACACAACAGCGTCATCAAGCTGAGCGGGAATTACCAGGGCTGCTCCATCCTTATTTAAATACTTGGCGCTGTAGGAGTAGAACTCTTCGCGTGGAATGACCTCACCAACACTGCTAGCAGTGGCCTCGTCATTACCCAGCACGGCACACTCCAGCTCTCGTCCAACAATAGTCTGTTCAACGATTACCTTTCGATCAAAACGGAAGGCCTCCTTGAGGCACTGGCTGTATTTTGTCGCGTTGTGAACTTTATTCACACCAACCGAAGAGCCAAGATTGGCTGGTTTGACAAAGAAGGGGGTGCCCAATTTAGCCACTACGGTATCGTAGTCAATTGGGGTGGCAGCTCGAATCATTAGAAAATCACCCACAGGTAGGCCACTGTCGTGCAGGACCTGTTTCATAATCACCTTATCCATGCCAATGGCTGATCCTAAGACGCCAGCACCCACGAATGGGACTAGAGCGGCGCGTAAAATGCCTTGAGTTGTGCCATCCTCACCGAAGGGACCGTGCAAAATTGGCAGAACGACATCAATTTTGGGTAGTAAGGATGTCGCACCTATTAACTGGCCCTGTCCGCCCGGCAGAAAGGCGATCGCTGGCTGATCATCACCGACCTGATCATGACTACTGAGATAGTCAGTATCGACCAGCTGCCAGCGTCCAGATTGGCCGATGCCGATAAGGACGACGGTGTATTTAGTCTGATCGAGGGCAGCGAGAACATTGCGGGCCGATCGAACAGATACCTCATGTTCAGCTGATTTGCCACCGAATAAAATTGCGAGGGTCTTCATGCTCTTGGTATTGTATCCAAAAAAATGGTTGTGTGTTAACGGTAGTTTGCTACTATAGAAGCGTCCAAAGTCATTTTTTATTTTTTGGCCATGGAGATTTCGCTCGCGGCAGAAACTGTCTTTCACATCGGTGACTTTCCGGTGACCAACAGCGTCTTGACGGCCTGGGTCGTCATTGTCGTTCTTGTGGTGTTGGGTTTAATCACCCGCCGCGCGCATCTCATTCCCAAAGGTGTGCAGAATATTGCCGAGTATATTATCGAGAGTCTCTACAATCTGGTGAAGAATATCATTCCCGATGAACGAATTGCCCGAGGGCTCTTTCCGCTCCTCGGTGTTTTTTTCGTCTATATTCTGCTCGGCTCCTGGATTGGGCTGCTACCCGGCATGGGCAGCGTCGGACTCTGGGAAATGAAGAATGGGCACGAAGTGCTAGTTCCCCTTTTCCGGGCACCCATGGCTGACCTCAATACCGCGATCGCTCTGGCTCTGATCTCAATTACCGTGACGACGGCGGTTGGGGTGGCAATCATTGGCCCAATTGAGTACACCAAGAAGTTTCTTCGGCTCAGCTCCCCGCTCGATTTCGCTGTTGGTATTTTGGAGGCGATCTCTGAGGCATCCCGACTGATCAGTTTCAGCTTTCGACTATTTGGCAACATCTTCGCGGGCGAGGTGCTTATCTCGGTTATGACTTATCTAATCCCCTATGTTCTGCCGATGCCCTTCTACGCCTTTGAACTCTTCGTGGGCTTTATTCAGGCCTTTGTCTTCACGGCGCTCACCACCGTCTTCGTCTCTCTGGCGATGCAGAAGCACGAGCATGATTCAAACGAACACACGTCAAAAGTAAAAACAGTTCATGGATAAAGAAGCGGCACAGCTTATTGGCATGGCCTTGGCCATGGGTTTGGGCGCGATTGGCCCAGGTATTGGTATTGGGTTAATCGGCGCGGCGGCGGTGGAGGCGATTGGGCGCAATCCTGAAGTTGAAGGAAAGGTGCGCACGAACATGTTGCTTGGCATCACCTTCGCTGAAGCACTGGCCATCTTCGCGTTGATTATCGCTCTAGTCATTAAGTTCCTCTAGTCATGGAGGGCTTAGGCATTAACGGCACGATGCTGCTGGCCCAGCTCATCAATTTTGGCGTCATCTTTTTCCTGTTGGTCTGGCTGCTCAAAAAGCCGATCGAACGTGTTCTGCAGGAACGAAGCGAGCGCATCGAGCAGAGTCTGAAGGATGCCGCCGAGATCAAAGAGCGGTTGGCCAAAGTCGAAGAGGAATCGGCGACTGTTTTGGCGCAGGCTCGGGCGCAGGCTGATGATCTGATCGCGAAGAGCCAACAGGTGGCGGCTGAAGTTCAGCAGAAAGCCGAGGCGGTAGCTCGTCAGGAGGCAACAGCAATTGTCGAGCAGGCCCGGGCGGCCAACCGACAAGAGCAATCACGAATTCTCAATGAGCTCTCTGACCAATTGCGTGAGACGGTTCGGGCGTCCCTAGCGCAGAGTTTTACGGAGTTGTCTGCTGAAGAGCAGCGTCGCGCGGCTGATAAGGCCATCGCTGAGCTAATCAGTAAATCTCGCTGACGTGTCTGATCTTACCTCAATTGCCGAACTGATTATCGAGCGCCTAGCTGCTGCCGACGAGCTTGATCAGCTGGGTGCGTTGGCATCTCGGCTTCAGGCTGAGGCCGATCGTCGCTCGCAGCCGACGCGGGTCATTAGCGCGACGGAGCTGTCAGATGATCAGCGACGAACAATTCAGGAGGGTTTGGAACTAGACGAGATTGAGTTTGTTATCGACGAAAGCATTTTGGGGGGATTAATACTGGAGCACGAGGGTCGACGAACCGATCTCTCGTGGCGTAAACGTTTGGAATCATGAATACAGATAATCTGTTAACTCAGTTAGCGAATGATCTTCGGTCTGGCACGCCAGCCGCAGCGAATGAGGCGTACGGAGTTGTGGCGGCGGCCGGTGATGGTGTGGTGCAGGTCACAGGTTTGCCACACGTGATGTCGGGTGAAGTGGTGCGGGTCGAGACTGACTCGGGCGTCGCCGCTGGTTTAGTCCTAAACCTGGAGCGCGATCGACTCGGTGTGGTAATGATGGCGAAAGCCACAGAGGTGAAGGTTGGTGATCGGGTCTTTGGCGAGGGTCGGGTGCTAGATGTTCCAGTCGGTTCTGAACTATTGAGCCGAGTCGTCGACCCACTGGGCAATGCTTTAGACGCGGGGCAGCCAATTAATACACCTCAGCGAGGTCGGGCAGAGAAGATCGCCTCCGGTGTTATCGCCCGTCAGGCTGTTACCGTGCCGTTGCAGACTGGCCTTATGGTGGTGGATGCCATTACGCCCATCGGTCGCGGTCAACGTCAGTTGATTATCGGTGACCGAGGTACGGGCAAGACAGCGATCGCCGTCGACGCCATTATCAATCAAGCCAAAATCAACCGGGACGTCGCTGAGAAAGACCGAGTAATCTCAATTTACGTGGCAATCGGTCAGAAGCAGGCCAAGGTCGCTCGTCTGGCAGCTAAGCTGGCCGAGTCGGGCGCAATGGCCGACACGATTATAGTCTGTGCCTCGGCTTCTGACCCCGCGCCATTGAACTTCCTCGCTCCCTACTCGGGTGTTGCCATGGCGGAGTACTTCATGGAGCAGGGCCGAGATGTGTTGATTGTCTACGACGATCTCTCCAAGCACGCTTGGGCCTACCGCGAGATGTCGCTGCTGTTGCGTCGCCCGCCTGGACGCGAGGCCTACCCGGGCGATATCTTCTATCTGCATTCACGTTTGCTGGAACGGGCGGCTCGCGTCACGCCCGAATTGGGCGGCGGCTCGATTACGGCTCTGCCGATAATCGAGACGCAGGCGGGCGACGTCTCGGCGTATATCCCCACCAATGTTATCTCGATCACCGACGGTCAGATCTACCTCGAATCAGATCTGTTCAACGCTGGCTTTCGTCCAGCTATGAATGTTGGTCTATCTGTCTCGCGTGTCGGTGGTGCGGCGCAGCGTAAAGCGATGAAGAAGGTGGCAGGCAAGCTTCGTCTTGATCTGGCGCAGTACCGCGAGCTCGCCTCTTTCGCTCAATTCAGCTCTGATCTTGATGCCGCCACGAAGGCGCAGATTGATCGAGGCGTCCGGCTTATGGAGCTGCTTAAGCAACCCCAATATCAGCCCCTGCACCTCTGGGAACAGACCGTCCGTCTCTATGCAGCCACTAACGGCTATCTCGACACTGTTTCTGAGGAGAAGGTCGTTGAGGCGGCCGATAAGATCGCTAGTCGGGTCAGTGCAGAGCTGCCCGAGTACGTCGCGGCCGTTATGGAGCAGGGTGATGTGCCAGAAGATGTTGAGGCAAAGTTGAAATCGTTAATCGAAGTGGTAATCGCTGACTTTAGTTAATGGCCAACCTTTCAGCGCTTAAGCGGCGCATTAAATCCATCAACAATACACTCAAGACGACGGCGGCGATGCAGCTGATCGCCTCGGTTAAGATGCGACGAGCGGTGGATTTAGCCCAGAACAGTCGGGCGTTCGCTCAGGCGGCGGAAGAGATCTTGGCGCGGCTGTTGCAGCGCCCGTTGGACGGCTCTCATCCTCTGTTAGAGGAGCGAGAGGTCAAGCGCGTGACCCTCGTGGTATTGGCCGCCGAGAAGGGTCTGTGTGGCAGTTTCAACTCAGATGTTATTCGGCAGGCAGCCACGCGGGCTAAGGAGTGGCAAGAGAAGGGTGCAGTGGTGTCGTTTGTGGCGGTTGGCAAAAAGGCCCGATCTATCAATCGTTACGGCGAAGTGGCGGCTTATTTCACTGATCTAGGCGAGACCGTTAGCCTGGCTGAATCATCCCCGGTGGGTCGGTTCGTGCTTGATAGCTTTACAGCCGGTGAGTGCGATCGAGTTGAGGTCATCTACAAGAAATTCGTCTCCACACTTAAACAAGAGACAGCCAATATCGCCCTGATTCCGGTTGACCGCGGGGCGCCAATCAATGAAGCAAACGACTGGGTTTACTCCTTTGAGCCGTCAGCTGAGGCGGTGCTCGAGGCGGTTCTGCCGTTCTTGGTTCGTAGCCGGTTATTTCAGATGATGCTTGAGAGTGATGCTTCAGAGCAGGCGGCCCGCATGGTGGCGATGCAGAGCGCGACAGACGCTGGCCGCGATCTTTCGGCCGATTTGGTCTTCACCGCTAACAGTATTCGACAAGAAAAAATCACCGCCGAAGTGGCAGAAATAACTTCCGGTACGGCAGCAATGCAGTAACAAAATTTCATGAACACACCTGAGAGCCCGTTAAAAATCGTTCGTGTCGCTGGCTCGGTAGTTGATATATCATGTGCTAATTCGTTGCCGCCGCTGGAGCGAGCCTTGACGGTCGAACTGCCAGACGGACGGCTTGTTCTTGAGGTGGCCGCTCACCTCGATGCCAAAACTGTGCGCACCATCGCCCTCGGCACAACAGATGGTCTGACCCGCGGTGCATCTGTGACGGACACGGGCGCGCCGATTGAGGTGCCGACCGGCCCCGCCACCCTGGGCCGTCTCTTTAACGTACTGGGTGAGACGATCGACAACGGCGCTGCGCTGCCAGCGGAAACGCCCCGCCGGGCCATCCATCAACCTGCGCCATCCTTCGCTGACCAGAGCACCAAAACAGAGGTTCTAGAGACGGGCATCAAGGTTATTGATCTGATCGCGCCGTTTACCAAAGGTGGAAAGGTTGGTTTGTTCGGTGGCGCTGGTGTGGGCAAGACGGTGGTTATTACTGAGCTGATTCGCAACATCGCCTCCGAGCACGGCGGTTATTCAGTCTTCGCCGGCGTGGGCGAGCGTACCCGAGAGGGTAACGACCTGTATCACGAGATGAAGGATAGCGGCGTTCTTGATAAGACTGCTCTAATTTTCGGTCAGATGAACGAGCCACCAGGAGCTCGAGCTCGGGTCGCCTTGACCGCGATGGCGATGGCCGAATCTTTCCGCGACGAGGGGAAGGATATCCTCCTCTTTATCGACAACATCTTCCGTTTCACTCAGGCTGGTTCTGAGGTGTCGGCCCTGCTGGGGCGCATTCCTTCAGCAGTGGGATATCAGCCAACCCTGGCGACCGAGATGGGTAAGCTGCAAGAGCGTATTACCTCAACAGACAAAGGCTCGATTACATCAGTTCAGGCGGTGTACGTTCCGGCGGATGACCTAACCGACCCGGCCCCCGCCACCACCTTCGCTCACCTGGATTCAACCGTGGTGCTTGACCGTTCGCTGTCTGAGTTGGGCATCTACCCGGCGGTTGATCCTCTCACTTCTACGTCGACGGCCCTCGACCCGAATATCGTCGGGGCAGAGCATTATGATGTAGCTCGTGGGGTGCAGAAGGTGCTGCAGCGCTACAAAGAGCTGCAAGATATTATCGCCATCTTGGGTATTGAAGAGCTATCTGATGAGGATAAGCTGACGGTCGCCCGCGCCCGTAAGATTCAACGTTTCCTGTCACAGCCTTTCTTTGTGGCGGAGCAGTTTACCGGCCGACCAGGTCAGTACGTGCCACTGGCTGAGACGATTCGGGGCTTCCGGGAGATTTTAGATGGATTACATGACGACAAACCGGAGCAATCCTTTTACATGAAGGGGACAATTGACCAAGTTAAGACCGAAGAATGATCTTAACGGTCGTTACCGCCGAACGAGAGTACTACCGCGGCGAGATTGCCGAGGTTCTATTGCCTTCGGTTGAAGGTGAGATCGCCGTCATGCACGGTCACGCGCCGTTCGTGATCGCTCTCAAAGCGGGGCCCGTCGAGATTCGCCAGCCAGATGGGGAGCGCCACCACCTGGCCATCACCGGAGGATTGGTTGAGATTCGTCCGCAAGAGGTCGCCGTGTTGGCCTTGAGCGCCGCCGGTGCTGACAATCTGGAAGAGGCGGCCATTGCCGAGGCAAAAGAGCGTGCCCAGCAGGCTCGCCAAGACGCCCAAGGGGATGAGGAGTACGCTGTCGCCGCCGCTGCTTTAGAGCGGGCCCTTGCCCAAGAGAAGGCCCTCGAGCGCCGCAAGCGCTGGCGTAAATAAGAATGATCCCGCCGGTTGCCCGACGGGATCGTCTGTCTGGTGAGTCTTCACCACTATTCGGTGTTGGCCTCTGCGTAGTCTTCCGCGGTGTAGGCCAGCTGCTCGCGGATCGTCTCGACGATCTCTGACACGATGCAGCGGCCGAAGGTCGTCGATACCAGCAGGGCGACGCGCATGACACTCTGCTCGGCCGGTGTGGCGTCGCGGTAGATCTGAGAGATAGCCACGGCATGCCGGCTCAGAAGGCCGGCCTCCACCATCTTGCGAATGCATCGTCTGCGTTTGTTGCGGCAGATGATCTTCGCCGCCGCTCTGACTGCTCTCACCGCATGATGCGAGTCAGACTCCGGCATGTACGAGAAGCGCGCCAGTGCTTCAGCCGTCGCCGACCAGGCAGCATCGTCGTTCACCGCTGGCGCCATTAGCGCAAGAAGTTCGACCACGCGCCCCATGAACGTTGCCTGGTGTGGCTGGTCAACCGTGCGCAGACCTTTGTCGGCCACCTTACTCCAGGCGGCGAACCGCTTGGTTGTGGTCGGGAATACGAACTGATCGAGCAGGCTCATCGCATCGCCCCAGTTGCCCCCGCTGAGCAACTCCTCCTCTTGGGCGAGCTCAATGTCCCTGGCCGCTGGCTTGCAGCTAGGCAGCGCCTCCTTTGAGGAATCGCCCAAAAAAGCGATTATTCTTAATCGCATATCCCTCTCCTCTCTCGGTGCGCACTTTACTAAACAAAGGTGCATTAGTCAAGGTGATTTGGGTTTGGCAAACAATTTTCACCTTGCCTCGATGGGCGGCGTAAGAGCTGTTCACTTGGTGTTCATTTTGGTTGCGCTAAGCTGAATAAACCATGAGCCGCATCACCAATCAAAAAATCTACGATCTTCTGGAGACAATTGCTGTTCAGGTCAACAGCAACTCGATTGATATTGCCGAAATGCGGGTCGAATTAGCCCAGAAGGTTGATAAAGCTGACCTTGATATTGATCTGAGAAAGATAAGATCCGAGATTGGTGGTTTGCGATCTGAACTCCACACTGAAATTCGCAGCGTTCGGGAGGATATCAGTGACCTGAGAGCTGACCTGCAAGAATTCAAACAGAGCGAAACAGAAGACATTTTTGTGATTACACAGATGCTATTCGAGCACGATCGCGACATCAAACTTCTCAAGAACAGAGATCTTGTGACCTAAAAAGAAAGCCCCACCGGTCGAAACCGGTAGGGCTTAGTTCACTCCATATCCCCGATGCGGGCATCAAGCTGAGCAAGCTCTTCCTCCAGCTTGGCGATCCGCCCCACAATGCGCTCTCGCTCCTCCTGGAGGAGCCTGGCCAGAGTTCCCCGCAGGTTGGAGAGTACTTCTTGGTGGGCTCGCCAGTGCTCACTTGACTTCGATTCCGCCACCATCTCCTTGTCGACCTCGGCCTTGTCGGCCAGGGAGACGCAAACGGGGACTTCGAGCTCTATGCCAGTGAGCATAACCCCTTTGTGCTGGTTGCGTGCCGTCTTGTTCTTATACCAGCTGCCCATCTCCAACACGGCGCCGCCCTCGAGCCACGGATCCCCACTGACGTGGGTCCCTATAACGGCGCAATTCAAGGGCAGCTGACTGACATCAATCGCTGCCCTGAACACCATGACCATACTATGCCTGTACTGGGGGTGCCGCTCCTCTTTAGCGGCACATTCTACCAAAACCACATCAGCCAGTTGCGGGTCGTCCGTCACCTCCATCCCGAGGGACGTGGCAACGTATGTCCAGTACGCCCGCAGGCGCTCAGAAATGATGCAGACCATATCAATCTCCTCGGCCGCCCCTTGGCGCGCCGTGTCATCTCTTCTGTTCAGGTTCAGTTTGAGGTCTCCCTCAGGCTAGTGCCTGACCCCGTAGGGTCCGACACCAGTTCTGAAGGCTAGCGCTGCTCCGCGCGCCGGAAGGCTTCCATGACGACGACATCGTTGATCTGCTTCCGCAGGTGGGAGTAGTCTTGTTCTCCCATCTCGATGACGCTCTTGTAGTCCTTGCCGTGCCAGAGATATCCCTCGTGGTAAGGCACGGCCAGATCTGTAAAAACTGGTGTTCCATCGTTCCAGCGCAGCGGTTCGTTGATGTGGTGCTTGCTCGTGTGCAACACGACATAGTCGTAGTCGTTGCGATTGCCCAGCCCGGTGCTGCTCAAAAAGCTGGTACGAACCGTGTTCATCACGACGTATCCTTCGACAGCTTGGCCGTTCTGATCATGCCTGGGGGCCTGAAAGGTTCCCTCCCAGCCTGCTGTGTGCAGGTTTACGATTGTCAGAATCCGAGCACTGATAATTGACTTAGCCATCTTTGTCTCCTCGGCCGCCCCTTGGCGCACCGTGTCATCTCTTGTGTTTGTACAGGTGCGTTGTCAGTGGAGTAGAGGTGGGCGCTCTGGCTGCCCGTCGTCCTTTGCTCACTCTGACGCCACGAAGTATAGCGCATCTAGAGCCAAATGTCAATAACTTAGACATTGGCAATGGTAAGGATGTATCTTCTGCATGACCTGAAAGAACTTGACAATATCAGATCAAGCGGCTATCATATAACATGAGGTGTCGAAAAAGTAGACGACACGATTAGTTATCCATAAACCACTCAATGGCCACTGAAATACTGATCGAAAACCTGGGTTTATCAGATAAAGAAGCGGCGGTTTACGTCGCTCTGCTAGAGTTGGGGGCATCCTCAATTAAACCGATCGCCGCCCGAGCCGGTTTACGCCGAACCACCCTCTATTACTTCATTGACCATCTGGTGGAGCTGGGTTTGGTCGAGAAGGCCCGGGTTGGCGGCCGCAACCGATATGTGGCCAGGCCGCCAGAAGAGATGCTCTCGTTGCAGGAACGTCGCCTGGAGGCGCTCAAAGACGCTCTGCCGCAGTTTTCGAGCCTGTACAACACATCCACTCAGAAGCCCCGCATCAGCTATTACGAGGGCGTTGAGCAGATGAAGGCGGTTCTCTGGGAGGAGACGAAATGCCAGAAGAACATCTGGGCCATCTGGTCGGGCCAAGAGGTGGCCGATCTGTTCGGCCAGGATTTGCTATCTGATGTCGACGAGGCCCGTCGCCAGAAGGGAGTCCACGTTCAGGTAGTGCGTATTCCAGATAAGGATGAGCCCTTTGCTCCTTTTCGCGAACAGCCGGGTGCTAATCGCGAGCTGCGTTACGCCCCTGAAGGAACGGTCTTTCCTCTGGCTTTTACTCTGTACGACACGGGCAAGGTCGGCATTATGTCATCCAAAAAAGAAGGGTTCGGCATCCTTATTGAAAGTGCGGAGCTGTTCGCGGCCATGAAAACCCTCTTTGACGCCTTTTGGAATCTGTCGCAGCCGGCGACTTTGGTCGATTAAAAATCAAGTTCATCATTTCGTAATGTGGGGTGGTGTAGAGTGAAAATATGCCACAAGAAATCACCCTCGTCACCATCTCGCAACAGATGAGCGGTCTATCCCAGCAGATTGGGAAGATTGACGGTCGGTTGACCAAACTTGAGTCCTTGTCGCAGCAGTTCGTTGAGCGTTTCGACCAGATAGATGCCCGATTTGAGCAAATAGATGTCCGTTTCGACCAGGCAGACGCTCGCTTCGACCAGGTAGACGCTCGTTTCACTAAGGTGGAGTCGCGCCTTGATCGTGTTGAGCAGAAGTTGGACAGCACCTTTGACGCGGTTGGTGAGTTAAAAGTTCAGGTGACCTCTATTGATGATCGGCTACTAGCTACTCAAAACCAGCTACATGATTTTCAGGCGGTGATTGCAGCTAAGAATATGAAGCATGATCTGGAAATACAAGGTCACGAGCGTCGCCTGACCGTTCTTGAGAGATAAAAAATGAGCGCCCAGCCAGCCGTAGCTGGTGGGCGCTTGTCGTCATCTCCCTTCCCTTAAGGCTGCTCCCCAGAGTTGGCCCCAACGATAATAAGGGTCTGTCCCCCCTGCCGTGTGGGCTACTATCCCGGCGACGCGTTTCGCAATGTTTCCCCAGTCGTCCGCGTCGTCCAGCCAGACGATAACCTCGTTTGGCTGACACTGCTCTTCGCGCCACTTCTGGTCAGAGGGACAGAAAATGTTTGGCACCTCGAAGAGGATATTCATATCCGCTTCAGGGTCTGACTGCAGGTCGCTCGACCTGTGGACGAAACTGATCTCCACCTTTTCGGCGCCATCTTCAGCGAGCTTCTTGGCGAAGATGTCGAAGACCGGCTCGAACCCCCGAAACCAACTAAAAAAGATGCTTGGGTTGATCAGGATTTTCTTACACATATTCAATCTCCCTTATCCAACCTGCCATTTCTGGTCAGGTTACCCATCTCGGGTTTTATAGGATTCATCTCTATTGTTCAGGTTTGAGGTTTCCCTCAGGCTCGCGCGCCTGTCTCCTTAGGCAGTCGCGCGAATTCTGAGGCTACGGTCAGCACAAGTCAGCGATCACGAGAACCCGAGCGCTGTTGGTCCAGCCGCTCTCGTCCAGCCAGCAGCAGTCCCAACACCACTGGTCGATCACCCAGATAAGGTAAAGCACGCACCGTTCGCCGTCCGTCTCTTCTTTGTCCAATTCGTCCAAGCAGCACAGGTCGAAATCGCCGGCGAAGGCGATGCACATCTGTTTCCAGGAGTCAGGGATCAGGCTTTGGTTGTTGAGCAGGTGCCAGAGCAGCTTCCGGCCGTAAGGAGCGTTCAACTCCTCGACCGCCCGCCGTTGAGCCTCCGTACCAACAATGTATGTCTCGCCATTGCGGAGGACGCCCGCGGTCTTCAGGGTTGTGGGGTCGAATCCCTCAGGCACATCCGTACCCTGCTGGTCGCCCTTTATCACGGTCAGACCGCATTCTGCGAGAAGGTGGTCACCGTATTGCTCTTTCATCTCTGTCTCCTTCGGCCGCCTCTTGTCGCGCCGTGTCATCTCTTGAATTTATACAGGTGCGTTGTCAATTGAGCGGGTGAGCCTACGGGCGGCTCGTCCCTGTCTCAGCCTGACGCGGTGCAGTATAACTCAAAACTGGCAAAATGTCAATATGGTAGTACAGAAATACAGCATAAGACCTTGACAAACCAGATAGTAGCTGTACAATTGTTGTACACAATATTGTACATATGGATACAAATCAACTGCTGCGCGAGATCGGTCTGAGCTATAAAGAAGCCGAGCTATACCTGGCATCGCTCGAGTTGGGACCGAGCACCGTTCTTGGTCTGTCGCGGGCCACGACCATCCACCGCACCCTGGTCTACCAGAAGTTAGAGGATCTGCTGCAGAAGGGATTATTCACAACCGTCGTCAAAGGCAAGCGCAAGCTATATCAAGCGGTTGATCCTGATGAGCTACTGAATTATCTAAAAGAACGGGAGCGTAACCTGAAAAATGCCCTACCTCTGTTGAAGGCTGAGATGAGCCGTGGTGCGGACAGGCCGCAGCTGCGCTTCTATGAGGGTCAGGAACAGATCCGCGCCCTCTTTAGAACAGGTTTGAGCGCCCAGAAGAAACAGATGCAATCCTACTTTCCCAGTCGGTACATGGCCGAGCTGTTTGGCCAGCGCGAGATGGAAGAGATAATCGGCGAGCGCATCAAGAAGAAGATCTTTGCCCAAACCCTGCGGGGGCGAACGACCGAAGTCGATTTTCAGACGTCTAAAGATGAGGATGACGCCTGGCGCGAGACCCGAACCTTACCTGAGGGTGAGGACCCGAGGATGGGTTTGGTGATCTTCGATGACACGGTCAACCTCTTTAGTCCACGGGAGGAAGATTATGGCATCCAGATAAAAAGTCAGGCCTTTGCCGGCCTGATGCGCTACCTCTTTACAGATCTGTGGGAGAGGTCAGCTTAGGTAATTCCACAGGAGATCGAATTTGGTCTTTTCCGATTCAACAATTGATGCGCTACTGATTATAATTGTGGACAGCTCGTCACGTCGGCTGAATATCGCGACTTGCTGATCGGAAATAAGGGTTGAGGAACTGAATTCTGTACCAGGGGGCAGATACCGCACCTCTCTTAATTGGTCTTCGTCTGAACCAATCTCGTTGATTATCCTTCTATCATCATGGCAATAGATGCCCTGAAATCGTATCTTCCTCTTTAACCTTTCTGGTATGTAATGGTTTTTATCGTAGTCTAAACCAATTACATCGTGCAGAAATGCCAGAGAGCCGATATGCCGAACGACTGAATCCGTCTGATCGAGTGTCGCCTCGGTCGCGTTTACATATCCTTCTCGCCCGCGATAGAAATTGATGCTTACCTCTTCATTCTGGCTGTTGAGAGCGTTTAGTTGAGGCAACAGGTCGTTAATTATAAGGGATTGCTGGTGGTTCTTCCTTTTGAGGGTTTCTGGTGATGAGGCGACGTATTTGGTTCGACCTTTGACTTGAAACGAGCCAAGTAATCCTTTTGACTCTAATGATTGGGCTGTGACGTAGGCGGTTGTCCGCTTCATTCCGGCCCGGTAGGCCAGGTCAGACATACCAGATTCGCCTATTTCAAGAGCGGCGAGATACAGAGCTGATTCAAACGGCGTTAATCCTAAATCAGTCAGTGATTTATGGATTTTATTCATATGACGACATTAATTACGTCATTAAAATAACACAATGAATATCGAACTGCAATCAGTAAAAACCAATAAACTGACATATAAACATTTATGAGCGTCCATATAGTTGACAAATAAACCCAAAACAGATATATTTCCGTTGCCGCTGGAAGGCGGCGTGATAAGAGGAGGCCTGGTGTGCAAGCGGTAACCAACGGTAACCCTAGTGTCACTACTAGGGAGTGGATGGAGGTCGCGCTCGAGGGCGCGACCGAGTCTGGCGTGATCGTGCAGGTTCTTGATGAGATCGAGGCGGCGTATCGGGCGGCAGAGGATGAGCGAAACAGGGCCCAAGTGACGATGGCCGCCTGGTGCCTCTTCGCGCTCACGGCCTTGGCCGTGTTGGCGTGCATCTACCCTGCAACCTGGCTCAGTGTGCTGGTGGCAGCACCGATCGCCCTGGTCTACCTTCAGTCCTTGAAGGGTCACCGTGATCTGACTGAGAAGACGATGGAGCAATATCGCGCGGTAGTATCACGGGTGGTGAGCCGGAGGATGCCATGTGGATGACTGAAAAGATCCTGCAGGAAGTGCTGAGTCACTGGCACGAGTACGATCGAGAGGAGAAGTTCCTTATCGGCTGCAGTGTCTGCAGCTTGTTGTTGCCGTCTATCATCAGCTTACTCCGGATCATCTTGCAGGTCTGTGATCTGTGATTAGCCGGTGTTAGCGCAGACATACAAAACTAGCGGCTGGCCTGTAAGGGGTTGGTCGCTGTTTTAATTTGAAGTCTAGGCGTTTAGCGGCCACTTCAAAGTGACTGACGCGCCACGGTTTTCACCTTTGCTGTTGATGATTAGCTCACCGCCGTGGGCTTCCATAATGACGTAGGCGACGTGCAATCCTAACCCCATGCCTTGGTAGTCAAAGGAGTAGGGTGGTGTGCCCCGGTAGAACTTTTCGGTGGCGTGAGCCTGCTGTTCGGCGTTGAGGCCAATGCCCTGATCGGTGACGGTCACTAGCCCCCAGTTGCCATCCCTTTTAACAGAAATCTCGATCTGTCCGCCCTCTTGGCTGAACTTGACGGCGTTATCAAGCACGGCCACTGTCGCTACCTGAACTAACTTTGGATCCACCTGCAGCTCAATAGCCGGTGTCTGTTGAATCTGTGGCCGAACCACCGCGTGTTTCTGGCGGGCAATCGCCTCAATCTCCCGAATGGCGTTAATGACCGGTTCGTGCAGCTGAGTCACGCGCAGGTTGAGGGCCAGCTCTCCGTTCACCAACTTAGTGGCAAGCAGCATCTGTTCGGCGATGATGTAAAGCCGCTTCTCTCCGGACAGAATGACGTCATACAGCTCTTGTCGAGCGGGCAAGGGCATGGCCGGTTTTTCGATAAGCCGCGTGATAGCACTTTGAATAATGGATATGGGCGTCAGCAGATAGTGAGAGGCAATGGCGATAAAGGCCTCCTGCTTCCCTTGCAGCTTCTGTGTCGCCCGACTCTCAACAGATCGCTGGGTCCGAAAGTAGACTCCTAAACCGACGACTAAGCCGCCGGCGATGAATCCGCCCAACAGGGCCAAAATGAGTGTCGTGTCGATCATCAAAGGTCATTGTACCTCGTGCCTCGTCAGCCGTCACATCGCGTCATCTTCTGTTCATCTGGTTTTGAGGATGATAAAGGCATGGATTGGAAAATAGCGGCCCACAATACGCGGAGCGGTCACAATCTAGTTAGTGACGAGATCAGAGATTTTGCGAGCCCAACTAGGAGCAAGATCTACCGACAGATGACCCTTTTATCCAAATATGGGATTGGTATCGGGCCGCCCCATATAAAATTGGTTGAGCGTGGTCTTTATGAGTTGCGTGTACTGGGTGTCGATGGCGTGCGAATTCTCTTCTCAATTAATGGCAAGGTTATTATTCTACTGCGAGCATTCAAAAAGAAATCACCAAAACTACCTGTAAAGGAGATAAATCTGGCTCGGTCCCGCTGGTCTGACTTGAAAACTAATAACAGATATGTCATATATAGGCTATGAAGATTAATCCAAAACGACTACAACCTTGGTCTGAAATCACAAAGGATTGGTTTAATGATCCGGAGTTTGTGAAAGAGTACGAGAAGCAGGCCATCCCCTTCAAAATTGCCGAAGATCTAATCAAGCTGCGTTTGGCTAGTGGTCTAACGCAAAAAGAGTTCGCCAAGAAGATCAACAACCATCAATCAGAGGTCGCCCGGCTTGAATCGGGCACGCGTAACTTAACAGTTGCCAAGCTTCAACAGATTGCCGAGGCGACGGGCGCTAAACTGACGATCTCTTTGAAACTGCCGGGTCGGTCGAAGGTGTAGTTACCGTGTACGCCACTATCAATATGTTCAGAAATCGTGGGCTCCCCATCTATTTCTGAACTCATCTATCCCCAAACAAACAGAAAAGCCATCCCGATTTTTACGAGGACGAGTGTGTTTTCACGTAAAAATCAGATGGCTGATTCTTGTTTGTTTGATTATAAAAGCACCGCCCGTCGGGATGAGACGAGCGGCACTTCCACCTGATCTGTGGCTCCTGACGCGAGCGCCGGGGCCATCAGGTGTAGATTGGCCAGCCCAACAGCAAAACCGTTGAGCGAGCTTTCGTATAGTACCAAGGAATCGAAATTCTGCCAACCCTATTGGGCCATTTTCAGACCAAAACCTATCTGTTAATCTGAAAGCCATGGAACCCATTACGACCAATGATCTTCGCCAGAAATTTCTCGACTTCTTCAAGTCCAAAAATCACGCCATCATTCCGGGCGCCTCGATTGTGCCCAAAGAAGATCCAACGGCGCTGTTTACCACGGCGGGCATGCAGCCGCTCGTGCCATATCTGATGGGACGAGATCATCCGGCGGGGCGTCGTCTAGCGGACGCTCAGGTTTGCATCCGCACCACTGACATCGATGAAGTTGGGGATGACACCCACCTGACCTGCTTTGAGATGCTCGGCAACTGGTCGCTAGGAGACTACTTCAAAGATGATTCAATCAAGATGTCGTGGGAATTCCTAACCTCCAAAGGTTGGTTGGGCATTGACCAGTCACGGCTAGCCGTGACCTGCTTCGCCGGCGACGAGCTAGTGCCAAAAGATGATGAATCGGCGGCAATATGGCAGAGCTTGGGCGTACCTGCAGAGCGCATCCATTTTTACGGCCGAGACGACAACTGGTGGGGTCCGGCGGGCCAGACTGGTCCGTGCGGCCCAGACACCGAGATTTTTTACTGGACGGGCGACGGCGAGCCAACTGACGAGCCGGGCACGAACGCCAGCTGGGTTGAGATCTGGAATAACGTCTTTATGCAGTACAGCAAGCAGGAGGATGGCCTCTTTGTGCCCCTCGAACAACAGAACGTTGACACCGGCATGGGCCTCGAGCGAACTGTCGCGATTCTGAACGGTCAAAAGAGTGTGTACGATACCGATGTCCTGGACGCTATTATTTACAGGATTAGGCAAACAAAGGACAATAGCGGGCTTGTTTTATCCGATTATCACCTCAAGCCCGGCAAAACAGTCAAGACCGACATAATAACCAGAGAGGATATCGCTAAGAGGATAAGGGCAGAAAGAATAGTTGCGGATCACGTTCGTGCTTCTGTGTTCATGATTGCCGCTGGACTAACACCCACAAATACTGATCGGGGCTATGTATTAAGAAAGTTGATCAGGCGCGCGATCAGATTCAGTAAAACCGATCTGAAACTAAACAATAATTTCCTACCATTTGTTGCTGATATAGTTGTCGGCTTAATGAAGGATTTCTACCCACACTTAGCAGAATCGCACGTAGTAATATTAGAGGCTCTAAAACTTGAAGAGGAAAAATTCAACAAGACAGTCGATCAGGGGCTGCGTGAGTTCGACAAGGTCACGCGCGGTCTGGAGTCGGGTGCAGTTCTCGATGGTCCGACCACCTTCCGGCTGTACGACACCTACGGCTTCCCGCTGGAGATGACCCAAGAGCTAGCCGATGAGCGCGGCCTGATTGTCGATGTCTCTGGCTTCGAGCAGTCACTCCTCTCACACCAAGAAAAGTCCCGCACAGCGACCGCTGGGACCTTTAAGAGCGGTCTGGCTGACCATGGGGAGGCGACAGTTCGTTACCATACCGCTACTCACCTCTTAAACCAGGCCTTGCGGGAGGCTTTGGGGGATCACGTGCAACAGCGCGGCTCGAATATCACGCCCGAGCGACTGCGTTTTGACTTCTCTAATCCTGAAAAGCTCACTGACGAACAGAAGCAGGCGGTATCTGATCTGGTCAATCAACAGATTGCGGCTGATCTGCCCGTGACTGCCGAAGAGATGCCGCTGGCCGAGGCTTTTGCCGCCGGCGCGGTTGGGGTTTTCGGCGAGCGCTATCCTGATACGGTCACAGTCTATTCGGTTGGCAATTTCAGTAAAGAGATCTGCACTGGCCCACATATTGCCCATACGGGGGAACTGGGTCAATTCACCATCGTTAAAGAGGAATCCGCCGGCGCGGGTATTCGCCGCATCAAAGCGACGCTCTCGTAGCTTATTTCGCGACTGCCTCGAGCCTCAAAGTACAACGTGTTCACCGTTTCGTAATGTTGATTGCGCTATGGTGAATTTATGACTCAGGCGCTGAAGATCGATCGCATCCTTGATCTGGTTGAGCTGACAGCCACGCAGGTTAATCAGCTCACTTTTCAGATGGCAGAAGTCAAGGAAGAGATTGTGGGCATGAAGTTAGAGATTGCGGGCATCCAAACTGAGATGGCAGGTGTGAAAGATGAGCTATCTCGCAAGGCTGACAAAGAAGAGTTACGAGATCTACGGTCGACAATGGACTATAAATTTGAACTGATTAGGATTGAGCTCGACAAAAAACCTAATCGAGATGAGCTGCAGACGTTTAAAGACAGCGTCAATGAGAACGACACGGCATACGCTGAGATATTCCTTGACCACAGTCGACGCTTGAAAAGGCTAGAACGGGCGTAAAAAGAAAACCGCCGGTGTCCAACCGGCGGTTTGAGAATGGCTTCCCTCAGGCTCGCGCTTCTGTCTCCTTTGGCAGCAGCGCGGGTTCTGAGCGTCGCTACTCGGCCTGGCCGGCCTGGTAGCGCTTTTCGAGTTGGCGAACGGCTTCACTCCAGTCCTTGTGATCGTCCCAGCCGAACGCTTCCGTGCGGCCCAGGCTCTGGCGGTAGCGGTCGAAGATGAAGCTCATTGTGGCGCCGTGGTGGTTGCCCGAGGTGCAAACAACAACCGGCTTACCACGTGTCAACGCATCAATCACGACGAGCAGGCCACATGGCGGCAGGTTGTCGCCATACATCTCGTTTTCCCGCTCGGTGTTCTGATCTTGCACGGGCAGAAAGTGCAGATCGGTGAGAACGCCGTCGCACTCCTCCATGCCCAACATCTGCCGCTTGTACTCCTTGTAGTCAGGGGAGCTGTAGATGGGCTCCCAGGGGATCGAGCTGCCGTAACGCAGATCGCTAGTCACATGCACCGCCTCGTGGCCAGCCTCTTCGACAGCCTCCTGAGCCCGCTGCTGCTCTTCAACGCTGTCTTCAACGATCAGGATGCGCATGTTGTGCTCCCGCATAACCAACCTGCCGTTTCCAGTCAGGTCGCCATTACAGGCTTTATAGGTTCGCCCTTGAGGTCTCCCTCAGGCTCGCGCCCGACCTCCTTAGGTCTGACGCGGGTTCTGAAGGTCAGGTCACTACACTTTCCCCTGGGCCAGGCGAGCGCGATCCCTATCGCCAGCAGCGATATCCCGGGCCGCCCGCTCGCGCAGATCGTCAACAGAATAACAATCGCTTGACGGGATGGTGGTGTACAGGTCCCACACGACGTTCCCGCACTGCACGATCAGGGTAATCGCTCGTCCCGCCAGGCCTGTCCGCACCCCGATCAGCTCCCAGTTGCGGTCAGCGAACTGCAAGCAAGGGCGATAGGGATAGCGTTCTCCACCGAAACGGAGACTGACCGGCTTGGCTATACCCGTGATCGGGTTGTGGAAGTCAGCCTCGGCTGGCATCCGCTTCGAGACGCACAGGATCTCGAACTCCGCGCCGTGCAGGGGCAGGTCTTGGGACATCGCCCGCAGGGCATCGGTCAGCGCACTCGTCGTCTGCTCGATCATTGATCTCTCCTCACCAGCCGCTTGGCCGCCCTCGCAGGCTTTATAGGTGGAATGCCTCTCTTGATCTTGTATAGGTGCGATGTCAGGCGAGGGGAGCTAATCTCCGTTTCTCACTCTGACAGCGCCCATTATAACCCAAAGCGGGACAATTGTCAATAACTAAGGCACAAAGAGCCGGTGACAGGTATTTCTAATCTGATAAACCACCAATAATGTGTTGACATATGTTCGTCAAAATGGTATAATCGGGCCATGATTAAGGATGCATTGGGCGCGCTCGGCTTCACGGATAAGGAGCAGCAGGTCTACCTGGCGATCCTGAAAAACAGCCGTATCACCCCGGCGCGGCTGGCGCAGCAGGTCGGGTTGAACCGGACAACTGTCTACTCAGTAGCCCAATCCCTTTCCCAAAAGGGCTTGATATCTGAGGATGCGACCGCCGCCACCCTCACTTACCTGGCCAGCTCCCCTGATGAGCTGTCTAACCTGATTGAGCACGACCGCCACCAGCTAAAGAAGCGGGAGGCTTTAGTTGATGAAGTGGTGGGTGAGCTGGACAGGTTGGATGTCTCCCAAGGGCTGGCCGCCCCCAAGATCAAGTTTATTCGGGAGAGCGAGATCGATCGCTATCTGCACGCCCAAACCAAAACCTGGGATGACAGCCTCGTGAAGTACGACGGCATCTGGTGGGGATTCCAAACCGCCACTTTTGTGGAGGCCTACGCTGACTGGATTCGTTGGTACTGGCCCCTAGCCAAACCGAAGGGCATCAGCCTACAGCTGATTACCAACAACGTGGCGGCCGAGCAGGCGGTGGCGGCGGAGAAGTTCGAAGGGCGGCGCATGAAGTTCTGGGAAAACGGCACAATTAAAGAGACGACCTGGATATTGGGGGATTATCTGGTCATGATCGCCACAGAACAGCATCCTCACTATCTGGTAGAGATAAAAAACGCCGCCCTGTGTGCGACGATGCGTGAAATGTTCAAACTTATTTGGAGTGCTGTCCCTGATTCAGATCGGCCCAAACTTGGTCAATGACCTGCCGGCTGTTGTCGTATGTTAAACGCTCTCTGACGGTCTCGTAAGATCCCCAGAAGCTATCTATAACTTCGCGTGGCGATAGCTCAATCTGTCCATCAACCAGTGCGAGGAAGTAGAGGACGGTCTTATCGACCGGTTCGCCATCTTTCACGCTATGATAGCGATTCGTGGCGGGTGGTAAATCGAGCCACTGAATTACATTAAAGCCGGTTTCTTCGGTTAATTCGCGAGCGGCTGCTTCCTTCTCTGATTCGTTATTCTCTAGATGCCCCTTGGGAAAATCCCAGTGGCCGGCAGCGTGCTGAATGATCAGAAAAAGCCATCCCTCGTTTGTCTTTTTCAGGGGGATTACGCCGTAAGAGCGGTCGAGTTTCATTTGCCAAACCAGCGTTGGAGAACGCCCTTCAGGCCTGTCTCAGTGCTGGTAGAGGTGTTAGGGATGATGATCTCGATATCTTTGCCCGCTTGCACAGGTTGAGTGACCTTCACGGTGGTGGCAGTCGTACTGGCGCTGTAGCCGGCCGTGCCAAATAGCTCAGCGTAGCCGTCGGCGTATTGCAAAACCTTGCCGTAGTAGCGGCTCGTTTCACGGGGGAGCATGCCGCCAGACAGATAACGGTTGGCAGCACCTGGACCACCGTTGTAGCCCATCAAGGCGAGCTTTATGTCCTGATTGTAGCTATCGAGCAGGCCACGTAGGTAGGCGGCGCCCAACCGAGCGTTGATCGCTGGATCATACAGCATGGCAGTGGTGAAACCTTCAATGCCCAGACGTTTGGCGACCCCAACGGCCGTGGTGGGCATGAGCTGACAGAGACCGATGGCCCCCGCTCGTGATCGGGCTGACGGATTAAAAGTGCTCTCCGCGCGAACCAAACCGAACATTACGGCGCGATCAATGCTGAACTCATCGGCGGCGGCGTTGATTTCGGCTTCATATTTGACGGGCAAGCCGGCTAAATCCCCAAAAATAATGCTATTCAGAAGCCAACCGGCCAGTACAACCACCAGGGTGATGCCTAGCCAAAACTGAAAACGGCGTCGACGGTTGTATTTCACATGTTTAGTATACCAACCAGCGCGGTGGCTGCCATGGTGGCGTTCAGGATGATGACGGTGATGGTCGGACATCCATCTAATATAACCACAAAGTGCGGTGGCTGTCTGTACAGGTTGTAGACGGTCCAAAAAACGTTACGGCCGGTCATCATTTTTTGGGTCATTTGAGGGATTTTCGCCCGCTCAATCTCATTTTCTCTGTCTCAGATTGGCTACAGGTGTCAAGTCTTGACAACAATTGCACTAAAACGTACTGTGGGTAACGTTCACCGCAAGGGGAGGTAGACCTTGCACGTGACGTCTTTTTTTAACAGTAGTGACAAATTCCGATGAGCGTGGCAGATTTATACCTGACAAAAGAGGGTGTCGACAAATTGAATGAGGAGCTTCAGCGTCTTAAAACTGTCGATCGCAAGGAAGTGATCGCCAAAATCAAAGAGGCACGGCTTTATGGTGACCTTTCCGAGAACGCCGAGTACCACACCGCGCGCGAGCGTCAGGCGGTTATCGAGGGGCGCATTGAGGAGATCGAGGCTCTTCTGAAGAAGGCTAAAATCATCAAGCACGAGATCAAGCACGAGACAGTTGAGCTAGGTTCGAAGGTGACCGTTTCAGCGATCGAGATCGATGGTGATAAGAAGGATGCCTACGAGGAGGTCTTTACCATCGTTGGTTCAACTGAGAGTGATCCTCTAAATGGATTAATCTCGGCCGAGAGCCCCTTGGGGGCCGCTTTGGTTGGCGCCAAGAAGGGCGAGACGATCAAAGTGCCTGTGCCCAATGATGACTTCATGACCTACAAGATCAAAAGCATCGACTGATCTTATTCCAGATAAAAAAGTCAACGGACCAGGCAGAGCTGCCTGGTTCGTTGGCGTTTGTGCCGGTCGGTCAAGGGCGATTGTTTAGAACATTTTGCCGCCCAGTGGCACGTCTTGGGTTGGACCGAGCAAGACTACTTCACCGTTTTCGTCCGGAACGCCCAAGGTTAGAACTTCAGAGATGAACGGCCCGATCTGTTTGGGTGGAAAGTTTACCACGCCCATCACTAGCTGATTCAACAGCTTTTCCTTCGTGTAACGGGCGGTGATCTGAGCGGAAGATCGTTTAAGGCCGATCTCTGGCCCGAAGTCGATCAGTAGCTTGTACGCCGGCTTCTTGGCCTCGGGAAAGTCATCAACCTGTGCCACCTGGCCGACTCGAATATCTAGTTTGGCGAAATCGGCATAATCGATCATCAGACTTGGCCGTGGCAGTGTTTATACTTCCTATTGCTGCCACAGGGGCAGGGGTCATTTCGGCCGACCTTAGCGGCGCTGCTTGTGGTTGTAGATTCAGTGCCCGCGCTTTGTAGCTTGTCAGCGACTCGACGCACGGTGACGTTGACCGCCTGATCAGCGGCAGCGACAGCGCGTTTAACTTCAGTAATGCTGTTGGTTTCGGGCGACAATGCAGTCTCGGCGGTTGCTTCATCCCCACCGGTTAGCTCGGCTTGCTCGGTGTTGAGAGCGGGTGGCAGATTGGGGGATTCAGCTTTAACCAGGTGCATTAACTGACGAACAACCTCGACATCGATCGCCGCCAACAGATGCTGAAAGCGCTCGTAGCCTCGCTGTTGGTAAACAATCAACGGGTCTTGCTGCGCGACCGATTGCAGACCGATGCCCTGGCGTAGGTCGTTCATGACGTTGAGATGCTCCACCCACAAGGCGTCGATGGTGCGCAGCATAACTAGACGCTCTAGAAGCCGCTGTTCATTTGGGGTGTGCGCTTTCTCCTTATCACCGTAGCGACCAACGAGACCATTCTTGATTAGCTCGACGGCTTGTTTTGTATCGGTGGCATCCTTGAGAATCGTTTCTAGCTGGCTGGTGGCGTTATTGGAAAGTGGGGCAATCTGCTTCACTTCAGCCACGGCTTCATCAATCTGCCAGTCGAATTTTTCGCCGACAAAGTAGCGACCGACGATCTTTTTAGCGAGACGGTCGATCATCGTCATTACCTCGTCTTTTAAGGTGGATGCCTCGAGGCTCGTGGCGTCGCTACCATCTGGACCGCAGGCGCGCATGATGCGGCTGCGTAGTTTGTAGACGGTGTCGCGGTGGCGGTTCATGACGTCGTCATACTGCACGACGTGCTTGCGAATGTCGAAGTTGTTGCCCTCAACGCGCTTCTGCGCCTGTTCAATCGAGCGGCTCACCAAGCTGTTCTGAATGGGGATGTCCTCAGGCACCTTCGTCTTCTGCATGAAGCCCTTCAGCCAATCCCCACCAAAGATGCGCATGAGGTCATCGTCAAGGGAGACGTAGAAAACGCTCTCGCCTGGTTCGCCCTGGCGTCCGGAACGACCACGTAGCTGATTGTCGATACGTCGAGACTCGTGTCGTTCTGAACCGATGACGGTTAAGCCGCCGGCCTCTAACGCGATCTGACGATCTGCTTCCCACTTAGCAAAGGCCTCAGAGTCGTTTTTCTCGGGGGGCGAGCCGCCCATCATGATATCTGTGCCACGACCGGCCATGTTGGTGGCCAGAGTGACCGAACCTGGTTTACCGGCGTTGGCGATAATACCCGCTTCTCGTTCGTGGTTCTTGGCGTTTAAGATCTCGTGCTGAATGCCGGCCTTCTCAAGGAATTGACCAAGCTGTTCGTTCTTGGCCACTGAAATGGTGCCGATGAGAACCGGCTGCCCCTTCGCCTGGCGCTCACGGACATCCTCGATAATCGCCTTGAACTTCGCCTCTTCCGAGACGTAGACCTTGTCTGTCTGATCGCGACGGATCATCTCACGGTGGGTAGGGATGACCACGACCTCCATGCCGTACATTTTGATGAACTCCTCCTCTTCCGTTTTGGCGGTGCCCGTCATGCCCGCGCGCTTCAGATACAGGCGGAAATAGTTCTGCAGGGAGATTGTCGCCAGAGTGTCCGATTCACGTTGGACGTGGACACCCTCTTTGGCTTCAATGGCCTGGTGTAATCCTTCGGAATAACGGCGGCCGGGCATGAGACGGCCGGTGAACTCATCAACGATAACGATCTCGCCCTCGCGAACGACGTAATCTTTATCTTTCTGAAAGAGAAATTCCGCCTTCATGGCCTCTTCCAGATGGTGAACGAGCTGAATGTGTTCGTTGTCGTACAGATTGTCGATGTGGAGAGCCTGCTGCATTTTGTGGATGCCCGTATCGCTGATGCGGACCGCCCGCTCTTTCTCATCGAGGGTGTAATCGTCGGTGCCCAGCCGGCGAACGATCTGGGCGAACTGGGAGTACAGGTCAGTGCTCTCTTCGGCGGGGGCCGAGATGATTAACGGGGTGCGTGCCTCATCGATCAAAATGGAGTCGACCTCGTCGATTAGGCAAAAGTAGAGTGGTCGCTGGCGCAGATGAATCGGCGCTGGCGCCATGTTGTCGCGCAGATAATCAAAGCCAAACTCGGCGTTCGTGCCGTAGGTGATATCGGCGGCGTAGGCCTCTTGGCGCGAGCAGGGACGCAGGTTTTCGGTCGGTTGGCCTTCTTCAACTGTCTCGGTCGAGAAGATGAAGGATGAATCGTGATTGAGACAGGCGACGGTTAGGCCGAGGGCGTTATGAACCTGGCCCATCCAGCCGGCGTCCCGTTTAGCGAGGTAGTCATTAACAGTGACGACGTGCGAGCCACGACCAACTAGAGCATTTAGATATGAGGGCAGGGTGGCGGAGAGGGTTTTCCCTTCTCCGGTGCGTTGCTCGGCGATGCCTCCTTCGTGAAGAACTAGGCCGGCCAAGAGCTGTTCGTCGAAGTGACGCTGGCCGAGTGTTCGTTTGGCCGCCTCCCGGACTAAAGCAAATGCCTCGGGAGCGTGCTTGTCGAGAACAGTCTGCTCTTTTTTGTGAATGTCCTTCGAGATCTCGGGCAACTCATCTTGGTAGCCTAAATCCTTTTGGATGCGTGATTTCAGATCAAGAGAGCGCTCTTTGAGCTGTTTATCAGACAGTTTCTCCAGCTCGGGCTCCAGGGCGCCAATCTGGTCAACAACCAGGCGCAGCCGTTTTAGCTTTTTCTGAGAGGGATCCCCAAGAATTCGGTCAAGAAAGTGAGCCATACAGCAATCAAGATAACAGCTTCTAGCTTATTAATCGAGCGGTTTAGCCGCCTCGCGAACATCCTCTAACTCACTCTCTGGCTCTGGTCGGAGTTGCGGGAAGAGAACAGTGTCGCGAATCGACTCTTGACCCGTCAGAATATAGAGCCAGCGGTCCAAACCGACACCGAAACCAGCCGTGGGGGGCAGACCGTACTGCAGGGCCCTGATGTAGTCCAGATCAAGCCGTTGGGCTTCAACATCTCCGGCCTGACGCAACTTCTCTTGATCGCTAAACCGGCCGTACTGATCAATTGGATCATTTAGCTCCGAAAAGCCGTTGCCGATCTCGGCACCTTCGGCGAGTACCCAAAATCGTTCCGCTCGTCTTGGGTCGTCACGGTCGGGTTTGGCCAGAGGGGACAGAACTAGCGGTGGTCGAACCAGGAAGCAGACCTTCTTAAGGTTGGGACGGACGGTTTTTTTGTACAGCTGGTCAATTAGGCGGGCTCGACCCAGCGACAGATCAGTGTCAACCCGGTGCTTCTTCACCGCTGCCACGATCTCTTCGTCCGTGGCCTCCAAGACGTCGATACCGGTCTCTTTCTTAATCGCATCCACATAATCAACCCGGGGCCAAGGCGCCGTGAAATCAAGAATATCGGTGCTGCCCGCCGGTTTGAGCTGCGTGGTGCCAAAAACATCCTTAATAACGTCAGCGTAGAGCTGCTCCACGAACTGCATAAGTGTTTCGTAGTCGGCGTAGGCTTCGTAGAACTCCAGCATGGTGAATTCCTGTAGATGCTGCGGTCCGATGCCTTCGTTACGGAAGACCCGACCGAGCTCATAGACCTTTTCGTAACCGCCGACGATGAGACGTTTTAGATGCAGCTCCAGAGAGATGCGTAGAAAAAGCGGGATGTCGAGGGCGTCGTGATGAGTCTGAAATGGATTAGCATCCGCGCCGCCGGGGACCTCCTCGAGCGTGGGCGTCTCGGCCTCCACATAGCCCGCGGTGGTTAAGTGTTGACGGAGCGAGGCGGTCAATTTTGAACGCAGCGCGAAGAACTCGCGTGTCTCGTCATTAATCAGCAGATCGACATAACGCTGACGGTAGCGCTGCTCGTGATCTTTTAGTCCGTGCCAGGTTGAGGGAAGAGGGCGAAGACTCTTGGCGAGCAGTTTCAGACTTTGCACTTTTAGGGATAGCTCGCCCCGGCGAGTGCGCCAGCCGGTGCCTTGAGCGGTAATAATGTCACCTAGATCAAGATCGTCGAGCAGAGCGAAATCAGCGCCAAGCACATCCTCTTTAATCACCAGCTGTAGCTGCCCGCTAGCGTCAGTTAGGTCTATAAAGACGATGCCGCCCTGCCCGCGTCGTCCCGTGACGCGCCCCGCAACCTGATAAGATGTGTCATCTTCAGTGTCCGGCTCAGCGCAGCTTTTCTCAAGGGTCTGCCGCACCTCACAGGTTGGCTGCCGAGGCACAGCCTCTGAAGGGTAGGCGTCAAGGCCACGCTCCTTCAGGCGGGCTAGTTTAGCTCGTCGAGCGGCTATAGGATCTAGTTCAATAGGCTGATCAGTCATCTATAACAGTGTACCAGATGGTGGCGACAGATTAAATACTGGCTCTAGTAGCCAAATACTCGTATTTACCTTACTGAATATTGACAGTGCCAGTTAAATACTGTACAATCATATAATTTCAGAATAAGTAAACCAACCTGAGATGGAGATTCGACCCAGCGGCCGACACATCGATTACCACGACCTGAGCGCGTTCGAGGCAGTGGCTATCGGTTCAATCACGGTGATGTCTATATTCGCCGGTGTGTCCTGGGCAACTCTCCTGACTATGGTGGTCTAAACTGAAAGAGTACGTCACTGAACGCCTAACGGCGCGAGGTGGCACCACAGAGTCGGCTCGGATCGTCGCGAGGGCAATATCTTCGATATCTACCCCTCCGCCCGATCTGCCCGGCTCTTTTATTTGGGCGCGAAACGGATGTGCATCACGTCGCCATCTTGAACGACGTAATCTTTGCCTTCAGATCTGAGGCGTCCGGCCTCGCGGGCTTTTGCCTCTCCGTCATATTTAATAAAGTCGTCGAAGGCTACTACCTCGGCGCGAATGAAGCGCTCTTCGAAATCGGTGTGAATCACGCCAGCAGCCTGCGGGGCGGTCGCGCCAATCGGAATTGTCCAGGCGCGAACCTCCATGGGTCCAGCGGTAAAGAAGGATTGACGTTGGAGTAGCCCGTAGGACTGGCGCACGACTCGATTTAGCCCTGGCTCGGTCAGTCCGTACTCGGCCAGAAACATCGTCTGCTCGTCTGGGTCGAGGGCGTTCAGTTCGGACTCAATGCGCGCGCTAACCGCCATAACTTTGGCGGGCGCGAAATCATCACTGACTGTTCGGCCACGCTCCAAAATTTCGCTGACGGTGACGTCGGCTTGTGCCGCTTGGTGATCATCCACGTTGAGCACGATGAGGCGCGGTTTGGCGCTCAGAAGTTGGATTTCGCGCAGTGTCTGTCGCATTGACTCAGATACCTCGACCCTCATAATATCGGATACGGGGCGGTTGGCGTCGAGGGCAGTTTTGATCTCGGCCAGACACTTAGCGCGCGCCACGTCGTCGGGCTTGCCGCCTCGAGCTAAACGTTCTGCGCCGTCGTAGATTTTGCTCACGACCTGCAGGTCGGCGAGGACCAGCTCAAGCATTAGTGTCTCGTAGTCGCGCACTGGGTCGACAGAGCCGTCAACATGAATAACATTACCGTCGGGAAAGGCTCGAAGTACTAGGGCGATCGCATCCACCTCTCTAATATGAGAGAGAAATTTGTTGCCCAGACCTTGGCCTTCGTGCGCTCCGGCAACAAGACCGGCAATATCCACGAATTCAATCGCGGCCGGTACGATGCGCCCGGGTTTGACGATGGCCGCCAGCTGAGCGAGCCGGTCATCAGGCACCTCGACCAGGCCGATATTCGGGTCAATCGTGCAGAACGGAAAATTGCCCACGTCGGCCTGGCTGCCTTTGACGAGAGCGTTGAAGAGGGTAGATTTTCCCGCGTTGGGCAGGCCAACTAAACCAACCTTTAACATGCTGCCACCATATCAGGTTGGGTGGGCAAGCTCCAGACCCTTGCAATCTGGCGCAGTAGTATTTTAATAAAGATGTGCGGGAGGGCGAATCCTCCCGACGGAGGAAGGCTATGATCTACACGGAGCGACGTCCGTCCTCCATCCTCCTCACGTACGGCCTGGCGTTCGTCGTTGGCGCAATTCTGCTACTCATCCTCATCAAGCCAGTCGAACAGTTCGCCTGGTGGTATGTCCGAACGATCGAAGCGGCAGGCTGAGTTGGCTGGTCGACCTCACGGGGTCGGCCAGTCTCTGTATTGAGGAGTATCGGCTGATCTTGCTATAATTGCTGGGTATGGGGCGAAGAAAAAAGAAGAAGAAGGCGCCAAAGGGGCTGCTGAGTCGGCTATTTGACTCTGAGAAGCCGCTTTTTTCGGTGGATATAACTCAGCAGGAGACCCGTGAGATGCTCGCCATTATCGCGGCGATCTTGGCTATTTTCTCTTTACTCAGTCTGTTTGGGGCCGCTGGGACATTCGGTGATATGGTCGCCGACTGGTTGCGGCGCAGCTTTGGACTAATGGCCTACATCTGGCCCATCTTGCTGGGCTATATTACCTACGACTTCTTTATGCCGAAGAAAGAGGAGGGCATTCGCGTTTCACGCGTGCTGGGTATCGTGCTGATTATCTTTGGCATCCCCTCAACTTTGCATCTTGTCTGGCCAGGTAATCCGGCGGAGCTGGTTGAGCTGGGTCAGGGTGGTGGTTGGTTGGGCTACGTTCTCAGCGGCGCGCTGACTAACTCGGTCGGTGGCGTGGTGGCTTTCTTGATCTCTTTTGGCGCCATGGCGGTTGGTTTAATGCTGCTGCTTGATATCTCCCTCGCGCACCTGTTGGGCCTCAAAGTTCCCGTTGAGGGTCAAGAAGATGGCGTCAAGATTAATCAACCAGGCAAAGTGCCTGTTCTGGAAGGATTTCGCCGGCTTGGTTTTGGCAAGCGGGTAACAGCTCCGGCTGTGCCGACCCGACCAATGCCCGTAGCGGTTCAGCCGATGATGGCCGCGGGGAATGGCGGCTATGTTCTGCCGATCGTCGATATTCTCGAAACATCCGATGTGGTGGCTGAGAGTGGCGACATCCCCAAAAATGTCGAGAAGATTCAGAAGACGCTGAAGGACTTTGGCTTGACGGTCACAATGGGTGAGGTGAATGTCGGGCCGACGGTGACGCAGTTTACCTGTAAGCCGGCGGAGGGCGTGAAGCTCAACCAGATTACGGCGCGGGCCAATGATCTGGCCCTGTCTCTGGCGGCAAAATCTATTCGTATTGAGGCGCCGATTCCGGGCAAGGCACTGGTTGGTATTGAGGTACCGAACAAGGTACGAGCCAAAGTTACCCTGCGCGAGATTCTGGAGAGTGGGGATTTCGCGAGCGACAAAAAATCACATCTTAAGCTGGCCTTGGGACGTGACGTGGCGGGCGCTCCCATCGTGGCGGATATCGAGAGTATGCCGCATCTGTTGGTCGCTGGTTCCACCGGTTCGGGAAAGTCGGTCTGCATCAACACCATGATCTTGTCCTTGCTCTATCAGAACTCACCTGATGATCTGCGGTTTATTTTAGTGGATCCGAAGCGGGTTGAGCTGACCGGCTACAACCACATCCCTCACCTTCTGACACCCGTGATTACCGAGCCGGACAAGACGGTGTCGGCTCTGAAATGGGCGGTGTCCGAGATGGATCGCCGCTACAAGCTTCTGTCAGAGATGGGCAAACGCAACATTCAGTCGTTCAACGAGGCTCTGCCAGAGGGTCAGCGCAAGATGCCGTACATCGTCTGTATTGTCGATGAATTGGCTGACCTGATGGCGGTGGCGGCCCGAGAAGTGGAAGGCGCAATCGTTCGTCTGGCCCAGATGGCTCGCGCGACGGGCATCCATCTTATTGTGGCGACCCAACGACCATCGGTTGACGTTATTACCGGTCTGATCAAAGCCAACATCACGACGCGCATCGCTTTCGCTACGGCCAGTCAGGCCGACTCACGCACGATTTTGGACATGTCTGGTTCGGAGAAGCTGCTGGGCCTGGGTGACATGCTCTTCATGACATCTGATACTGGCAAACCACGTCGCGTGCAGGGCTCCTTCGCTAGCGATAAGGATATTGAGAACGTCATTATGCACGTCAAAGGCCAGGGCATGGCTCAGTACGACGACGCTATCGTTGCGGCCTCTGGTTCAACAAGCGGCCCGGGGCTGTCTGGGGGTAGTGATAACGGTGGGGATGACGAACTGTACAACGACGCCGTTCAGGTGGTAATGGAGGCGGGCAAGGCCTCGGCTTCCCTGCTGCAGCGACGGCTGCGTATCGGTTACGCGCGGGCGGCTCGGCTGCTCGATATCCTTTATGAACAGGGCGTGATCGGTCCGGCTGATGGGGCTCGACCCCGTGAGGTCTATGGGCCGCAGGCGGCTCCAGCTGCTCCAGCGCCCCAGGCGCAGCTGCCGAACTATCTACCGACCTCTCGGCCAAGTGAGCCACCCGTCAAGCCGGCTGACGATCAGGGCATCGAAGCTTACCCAGAATAATCAGCATGACTGCCGCCGGCTTCCGAACTAGGAAAATTGCGCCACCTCAGAAGACCCTTGGTGATCTGCTCAAGTGCGCCCGTCGACAACGACGCGCTAGTGTTCGTCAGGCTGAAGAGGCGACGCACATTCGGGCGAAGTGGTTGTTGGCTCTGGAGAGTGACGCCTGGGAGCAGCTGCCATCTGAGGTTTACGGTCGAGGTTATCTCTTTCAGTACGCCGATTATCTAGGTTTATCGCGCAAGACCGTTGAAGAGCAGTATGACCGGGAGCGATGCGTGCTCTTGCAGCGCTGTGAGCGGGCGCGTGAGGCTAGTGGCTTGTCGATTAAGTCATCGGTGCGCATTCCTAAGTTCTACATTACGACGCGGCTGATTAGCTACCTGGCTTCAGCCACGGTTTTACTGGTGATCGGTGGCTATCTGGTCTGGCAGGTGAACCGGTTCTCGTCTGTGCCGTTGCTGGAGATCGCCCAGCCAGTGGCGGCGACCGATGGCGCCATGGTGGGTGTGGTGGTTCTGACAGATTCAGTGACGGTCACGGGTCACACGACTGTCGGCGCGACGGTATCTATCAACAACCAATCAATTATGGTGGATGGGTCGGGCCTTTTCCGACAGAACCTTGAGCTGGCGCGGGGCGAAAATCTAATCCATATTACCGCCACTAATCGTAGCGGAGCAACTCGGCAAGAGGTGCTACGGGTAGAGGCGCAGTACTAAGTTTGGCAGCGAGTTTCTTTTGGGCTAGTCTCTAATTATGGAGGCTGGCCATGAATGCTTGCGCTGCTGCTGTTCCGCAAGTCAGTGACGGTCTGGTTCCGCTGCTTAACCGACACTTCGGGGAGGACGCGGTTCGATTGACCAGCCCGGAAGAGGGCACACTGGCTCACACGCTCGGGGAATATCGTGTCTGCTGTCACTTTGGTCAACCACGGGAGTACGTTGTTGAGGTGGCTGTTCGTCCGCAGATCAAGGGCGCGCCGTACTATGAGGCGAAGATGGTGCGTCCGCCCCTGCTGATCGAACTTGGGGCTGAGGTCAGCGACGAGACGCTCCGACTGCTGCTGGGAGAGGTCTTTTACCCCCAGACGCAGGGCGAGCTGACGGACCTGCTGGATGCGGTCAGGAGCGACCTGGCCTAAGGGCCGCGACCGGAACAAATCCCCGCCGTTGCTGCAGCGGCGGGGCACCCTTTTGCGTAAAAGTTTGTACACACACGTAATGTTCGGTTCATGTTCGGTCGTGTTACAATATATCCATATTAAGTAAAACTTTCCGATGGCGCGGAAGACTGACTCCCCCAAATCTAACAGCGGCGCGGGCAAGGCTGAGGCCTTAAAGATGGCTCTGGCCAGCATTGAAAAGCAGTTCGGCACCGGTTCGATTATGATGATGAGCGCTGACCACGCCTCACGGAACATCGAGCTTATTCCGACCAATATTATCTCCTTTGACACCGCTCTGGGTGGTGGTCTGCCTCGTGGGCGCGTTGTCGAGATCTATGGCCCTGAATCCTCTGGTAAGACCAGCTTGGCCAACCATATTGCCGCTCAGGCGCAGAAGCTGGGTGGCGTGGCCGCCTTTATCGATGCGGAGCACGCCCTTGACCCAGAGTACGCCAAGAAACTAGGCGTGAATCTTGATCAGCTGCTGGTTAGTCAGCCCGATTCGGGCGAGCAGGCGCTCGAGATCGCTGAAACACTCGTTCGTAGCAATGCTGTTGACGTGATTATCGTCGACTCAGTCGCCGCTCTGGTGCCTCGGGCAGAGATTGAGGGCGAGATGGGGGATGCGATGGTCGGCGTACAGGCTCGTCTAATGAGTCAGGCATTGCGTAAGCTGACGGGAGCGATTAGCCACAGCAAATGCATCCTTATTTTTATCAACCAGATTCGCATGAAGATCGGGGTGATGTTCGGCAACCCGGAGACAACGTCGGGCGGTAACGCCTTGAAGTTCTACGCCAGCGTTCGTCTGGATGTGCGACGTATTGAACAGCTTAAAGAGGGTGATGAGGTGATTGGCAACCGGGTGCGCGTCAAAGTCGTGAAGAATAAAGTTGCCCCGCCATTTCGCATCGCTGAGTTCGATCTGCTCTTCGCTGAGGGCTTCTCGAAAGAGGGCGATCTGCTCGATGTCGGTGCCAATCTGGGTGTTGTAACCAAGGCTGGCTCCTGGTACACCTACGGCGATATTCGGCTTGGCCAAGGCAAAGAGGGCGCCCGCACTTTCCTGAAGCAGAACAAAAAGATTTACGACGAGATTTATGACAAGGTTATCGCCGAGACGAAGGCTCGCCACGACGCCAAGAACGGCGTCGAGACACCCGTCGAACCTGAGCCGACCGAGGCCGACGAAGAGTAGGGCCTTCGATGATAAGAGTGGGCTTCGTTACGCTCTAGGTCTAATCAAGTCACGACCCCGAACCAGTTTTGAGGTGGTCACACGACTGCGCGACAAAGGCTGGCCTGATATCGTGGTCAACTCAGTCGTGGGGCAGCTGTTGGAGCTTCAGATCATCGATGATCGGCGGTTTGCCCGTGACTGGGTGCGTTACCGTGACCGGCTGCGACCCTCTGGTGAGTGGCTGCTGCGTCATGAGTTGGAAGAGAAGGGGCTTGATCGGCGAATTGTGGATGACGCCCTGGCCAGACGGCAGACGCCGGAGTGGTTCGAAGAGATTGGGCTGAAATGGGATGGTCGCAAGATCGATCGAGTGCTATGCGAGCAAGTAGTGGTCGCTCGATCGCGCCGTATGATCAATATTGACGAAGATAAACGACGCACCCGCCTGGCCGGCCTACTAATTCGACGCGGCTTTCGTCCGGGTGATATCTTTCCCGCTTTGCGCTTACCAACCCCTGAATAAAAAACCAGCGAGGGCCCCGCTAGGGGCGCCTCGCCAGGCGTATGAGTTGCCGAAGTTTGTCGGGCGGCAGCGTGACGCCGGCGCCATCGAAATGTGCCTCCCTCATGCAGGCATGTAATAGCGCCATATAGCGCTTGCGACGCCGCCTTGGCACGAAGCCAGCGATGCCGCTGTACGAGCCGATGGGGCCCAGCAGGTTCTGGGGTACAATCTCGTCCTGTCTGCGCATCTCATCCTCCCTCAGGCTTGGTGCAGCCTAGCAGGTTATCTCAATCATAGCAACGGGTTGAGGTATACTAAAGCTAACGAGTAACGAGGGGCATGGCTGAGAAATATATTTACGAGTTCGAAGAGGTAGACCGCGGCTTGCTGGCCGAAGTGGGCGGCAAGGGCGGCAACCTGGGCGAGCTAACCCAAGCGGGGCTGCCGGTGCCGCCTGGGTTTATTGTATCGGCCTCGGCTTACCGGGCCTTTCTGAAGCACAATAAGTTGGATGCGGTGATCAAGCGCGATCTGCAAAAATTAGATGCCGAGGACACCAAAAAGCTGCAGGCGGTGAGCAAGACGATCAAGACGGCGCTACTGCGGGGTGAGATACCGCCGGCAATGGTTAAAGATATCGAAGCGGCCTATAAGAAGCTATCTGAAAAGGCCTTGCAAAAAGGTGGTGCCTGGGTGGCGGTCCGTTCCAGCGCTACAGCCGAAGATCTGCCCGAGAACTCCTTTGCTGGCCAGCAGGCGACCTTCCTTAACATGCGCGGCGCCAAACAGGTGGTGGATGCCGTCAAGCGCTGCTTCGCCTCCCTCTTTGAGGCGCGGGCCATCTACTACCGTCAGATCAACAATTACGATCATCTCAAGGTGGCGTTGGCGGTGCCCGTTCAGGTCATGGTGAATTCTGATGCCTCGGGCATTATGTTCACGGCCGATCCGGTCAACAGCGATCTGTCTACAATCATTATCGAGGGCGGTTTGGGCTTAGGCGAGGCGATTGTCTCTGGCTCAGTCACTCCCGATAACTTTAGTGTCGACAAGGCATCCTTAAAAATCACCAAGCAAGAGATTCACGATCAGCAGTGGCAGATTGTGAAGAAGGGTGGCGAAAACGTGCATGTTAAGCTGACGGAGCGAGAGCGACAGGCGCCGAAGCTGACGGAAGATCAGGTAGTGCGGCTGGCTAAGCTGGCTCTCGAGATTGAGAAGCATTACGGCAAACCGCAGGATACGGAGTTCGCCATCGAGAACGACCAGGTCTATCTGGTTCAGGCTCGGCCGATCACCACAATCAAAGATGCCACAACCGAGCCCGCCCCAGCCACTGATGCTCAACCGGCGGGCAAGCCTGACCCATCAAAGGTTATCTTCACCGGTATTGGCGCGTCGATCGGTGTGGCGTCGGGGCCGGTGCGCATCATCCACTCACCTGACCAAATTGATCAGGTCAAAGAGGGGGATGTGCTTGTCACCGAGATGACTACCCCCGATTTCGTACCCGCGATGCGTCGAGCCGTGGCGATCGTGACAGATGAAGGCGGTAAGACATCTCACGCGGCGATTGTTTCGCGCGAGATGGGCATTCCTTGCGTGGTGGGTACGACTGTCGCAACGAAGAAGCTCAAAGACACCCAAGTAATTACCGTCGACGGACATGAAGGGGCGGTTTACGAGGGTAAGGTTACTCTTGGCCCAGCCACACCTCCGGCGGCCGGTCCAGTGGGGTCAAAAGCTTACAAAGAGACAGTTCCAGTGACAGCGACGAAGGTCTACGTCAATCTGGGTGAGCCAGAGTTGGCGCGTGAAGTGGCCGAACTGCCCTCTGATGGTGTTGGTCTGGCGCGAGCGGAATTCATCATCTCCCAGATCGGCAAGCACCCGATGTACATGATTAAGCAGGGCAAACAGAAAGAGTATGTCGAGGCTCTAGCGGCTGGCTTGGGCGAGATCGCGTCAGCTTTCAATCCCCGACCAATTATCTATCGGGCGACCGATTTCAAAACCAACGAGTACCGTAGCCTAGAGGGCGGCGAGCAGTTCGAGCCAGAAGAGAACAACCCGATGATCGGTTTCCGGGGAGCCTCGAGGTATATCGCCCAGCCTGAGGAGTTCGCCTTGGAGCTAGAGGCTATAAAAATGTTGCGTGAGAAGCGCGGCTTAAAGAATATCTGGCTGATGATTCCGTTCGTGCGTACCACAACTGAGCTGAAGGCGGTTCAGGAATTGGTAGCCAAGGCTGGATTGGAGCGCGGCCCTGACTTCAAGCTCTGGATTATGGCCGAGGTGCCATCTGTGGCAATTCAGATTGATGAGTTCTGCGAGCTGGGTATCGACGGCGTCTCAATTGGCAGTAATGATCTAACGCAGCTGACCCTGGGCGTCGATCGCGACAGCACGGTGTTGGCAGAGAGCTTCGACGAGCGGTATCCGGCGGTGCTGTACAGCATCGAGCACATCGCCCGAACCTGTAAGGCGCATCATGTAACCTGTTCAATCTGTGGTCAGGCAGCGTCTGACTATCCGGAAGTGGTTGAGGCAATTGTGAAAGCTGGTGCGACATCCGTTTCGGTCTCACCTGATCGGGTGGTCGATACGCGCAAGTTAATTGCCAGCATCGAGAAAAAACTGTTACTTGACCGGGCGATGGGTGAAGAGGATGTACATCTTCACGCGGCCGATGGCTTCCTAGAGTAAAGAAGGTCTTATGAGGCGCGACCGAGCGCCTCTTTTTTGTTTTGTATTGATCTAGAGCCAAATACCTCGATGGTCATTTACACCCTAGTTGCATCAGGTTAGGCAAAGGGGTACAATCTTTTAATTTCGCCATGAGCCAAAAGACACCCCCAAAAATCAATGTTCGTCAGCTGCTCCAACTTCTGGAGGAGTCTGGTTTTGATGTGACGATTGTTGGGGAGAAACGGCTCATTGAAGAGGCGGCCAAGCCTTCGGCCATGGTGCGCGCCCGAACGGCTGTAGCGGCCCCGGTGAAGATCAAAGGCTTAATCTTGCCCGATCAGTACCGCATTCTGGTCAATCGCGAGCTGGGGCTCGAGGAGCGGGTCAAGACGGTGCTGCACGAGCTGATTCACCTGCAGGCACCCGACCTGTCCGAGTCGGTGACGGAGCGGCAGACGCTAACCCTTTACAAACATCTGACACCCAACGAACTCGGCCAGCTCGAGTTCCTTGTATCTTAAGCTGACCTGTGGTATAACAGGCGACAGAGGTGACTGCGCATGAGCGCACGGTTTGACGCGTTGAGTGTCGCGGCGATGGAAAGGAGCCTGGGGCAGCCGGAAGAGGTCAATCTGGCCTTTATCGGCGCCGATCTGGCCATGGCGGAGGGTCTCTCCGAGGAAGAGGCGTTGGCCCAGCTCCAGCAAGCATGCCTCCCGTTCGGCCTAAGTGCGAAACAGGTTGAGGAGGCGTTCAAGTTGCAGAACGACGCCACGGCTTGGCTCAAGGCCAAGCAGGGCCCGTTCGCCACGCTGGTCGAGCAGCTCGGCGGGCTGTTCCCGGAGATCCGTGTGGTTGACCTGGTGGATGCCGTCGAGGCGGCGGACAGCCAGGTCCAGGAGCTGATCGGTCAGTTGCAGACGCTAGCCGAGGCGGCCGGCCTGGACGCCGAGGTGATCGAGGACCGACTCAGTCAGATCGAGTTCGACGAGACCTGAGATGCCTCGCAGTAGGCGCTCGGGCCAGACAGGGGGCCGTCCGCGCAGCGGGCGGCTTCTTGCTTTCACTGCATCCCTTTGCTAATCTGGTGACGGTGCGTAATCCTGGGTAGCTCAATTGGCAGAGCAGCTGGCTGTAGCGAACGCGTTGACAGTTTCGGGCCGAAAGGCCGACGCACTGCAGCTTCCGTCGGAAACGGCGGTTGAAAAACAAGGTTAATTGTCGGGAAACCCGAACGGATACTGTCGATCCGAGGGCAATCCGCAGCCAAGCCCGCCGAAGCTGGCGTAGCCAGCGAAGGTGGGAAGGTTCAGAGACTATACGCCTTGCGCCCTAACGTTCAGCCGAGGGTGATGAGATAGTCCACGCCATCAAGTAACTGATGGATTAGTGTAACCAGCGGGTTGTCGGTTCGAGTCCGACCCCAGGAGCCAAAACCCAAACCTGAGTTTGTTAGACAAAGCCGTGATACCATTGGTGGTTATCACGGCTTTGTCTTAGCACTGCACTTAGGTTTGGGTTTTGGCTTTTGTTGCGTTGACGAGAACCGACAACATAACCGCGGGGAGGTTCGGGTAAGATGGTACAATTTTTTTAGTACCATCTTGGCCGCCAGTCAAAACCAGGCGGAGCCTAGCTTGACGGGCGGTTGTCCGACCCCAGGAACCAGTCAATCACCTTTATAAGAAGCAGCTTTGAGAGCTGTCTTTTTGTTATAATGAGCTTGGAGGTGTGCTATGAATTCCTGCTGGCGCAGGGTTATGCTGCTGCTGTGGTTCGTCAAGCGTTTGCACCGCCAAGCCTGCAAACAAATCATGCGCGATCACCGTGAGATGTTCTGTCAGGCACCTGGCTCTGGCCATAACCACCAGGCTTTCAAGGGCGGGTATCTCGGCCATGTCTCGGAGGTTATGACTATTGGGTTTGTGCTGTGGTGGACATCCCGTGTTTTCTGGTATCGTCGAAGTCTGTCCTTCACACTCTCTGATGTGCTTCTCATCCTCTTTCTGCATGACATCGAAAAGCCGTTCAAATACACCCCAACTGAAGACGGAGGGGTGGAGATAGGCAGCAAGGATGAACGGGAGCGATTCAGGTATGAGCTGCTCGAACGCTACGGCATCGTGCTGGATTCCGAGCAGGACAACGCTATGCGGTACGTGGAAGGAGAGTACCGTGATTACTCCAGCACCAAGCGGGTCATGCGTGAACTGGCGGCATTCTGCCATGTCTGTGACGTCATCAGTGCACGAATCTATTGGAACGAACCCAGGTTGCTAGCGTGATGGACAATAACCATGGCCCTTGAGCTACGGCTCGGGCCGCCCCTTGTCTACTGAAGATCTCTTGAGTTGATAAAAGGGCGAGAACCGACAACATAAAAAAGATGGCTCGGATCGGACGGGTGGATGCTAATTCTGTTCCAACGATGCCTGAAGAGCGGATTTGTTGTAGATATTAGTATTCCTAAGCTCTGCCACCGCGTTGCCATCAAGTAGTTCGGTCACAACTGGTAAATCATAGTTCGCGTTTAGAGCGTCGATATCACGAATACACTCTCTAATTTTGGCTCTAGCTTTGTCGCCCAGATCTGTATCAAGAGCTTTGTAGCAATTGCCAAGAACAACCTCATTAATTCCAACAGTTTGGAGCTGCAACTTTCCCTGGGCGCAGCTTAAACCGGGCGACTCCCATTCGTAGGTGTAATTTGTGCAATCGAGACTTTGTGCGGTCGAAGTGGCATATCCACCATCTTCAATAAATGAAGATCCAATATCAGAAAATGACCCGAGTTGGTTCTGGGCACTCTCCACATACTGCGTTGCTTCTTGTCGATTCATACCGGTTTCTTCCGAGAAATGGTCAACAATATCCGCCTGGCTTAACGTGAATGCAGTCCCACCTAAAACAACTGTTATAATACCACCGATTATATTTTTACTCATATACGGTACCCCTTATAAACTCTTTAACTATAAGCTCAATCTACGCGCGTATCGATATATTGCAACAACTAACACAGGACTCTGCTGTCATGAGGACATGACGCCAGTTTGGAATCTGTCTTCATAACGTCACACGATCATGCGGTCTGTGCTAATAATGATCTTATGGGCAAGACTATCTATATAATTCGGCATGGGCAGACCGTGCCGAACGTTGAGAAGCGTTTTTCGGCGCCTGAAGACGAGTTGACAGATCTGGGTCGTCAGCAGGCGGAGTTTGTGGCGAAGCGCTTGCAGGCATTTCCAATCGAGGCGATCATTGCGAGCCCTTTTCGGCGCGCCTCTGAAACCGGCGCGATCATCCATGAAATTCTTGATGTGCCGTTGCATAAGGATGACCGTTTGGCTGAAGTCCGCTTCCCGTCATCGGTTGTCGGGCAGGCCAAAAACGAGGCAACCAACCGCGTGATGAGTCAGATTAGGGACGAGATCCATCCGCTTGACTGGCACTATGAGGATGGCGAGAGTTGGCAAGATGCGTACAGGCGAATCAACAGCTTCTTACAAGACCTCCTAAAGCGTCCCGAAGAGCATATCCTCATCGTCTCTCACGGATCGCTAATTCAGGCCCTGGCTCGTGTGTTGATGCTCGGCGACCTACTGACTGCCGAGATCACGCAGCGGTCGGAACTCTTCTTCAGAACGGCAAACACGGGGCTAAGCATCTGTGACTACATTGAAGGGGGATGGCGCATCCGTGTCTGGAATGAACACATTCATTTAGAGAATTAGTCACAATGAATATATGACACAGCGTGTTTACAAAGTCGCTTTAATAGACATTGACGGTGTAATAAATCATGCCACTCGGTTTAGCGAACGCTACTCTGCTAAATATGGTGTACCGATAGAAAAGATGCTGCCCTTCTTTAAGGGTCAATTTCAAGATTGTCTCGTCGGTGAGCGTGACTTGAAAGAAATCCTTCCTAATTATTTTGAGGATTGGTCATGGAAAGGAACCGTTGATGAGTTGCTTGATTATTGGTTTGCAGGTGAAATCAATCCTGATAAAGATGTGATGCAGCTTATTAAAGACCTGCACGCAAAAGGGGTGAAGACGGTGGGGGCCAGCAATCAAGAAAGGTATCGAATGAACTACCTGCGAGAGGCGCTGCATCTTGATGACTATATGGAAACGTCATACTCATCGGCTGAGGTTGGATCGCTTAAGCCAGAGCCAGAGTTTTATCAATACATTCTAAATGAGTTAGCAGTTAAACCTGAAGAGGTTGTTTATTGGGATGATGATATAAACAACGTCGCGTCTGCTCGTGACTTGGGCATCAAGTCTTACCGCTTCACTAATAAGCAAGATTTCATGCGGCAATTTAAAGAGTGTTTCCCTGAGTAGCCCGACCACAGACATCTTTTAGGTGGTCGCTGTTACAATATTCTTATGCCTAAGAGTTACAGGGATTTATTCGTTGAACTTGACAACGCCATCAGCTGTTTTCTGGCCGAGGTGAATAAGAAAAAGCTCACTGATAGGGTCAAAAAATGGACCGTTAAAGATGTTCTGGGTCATATAACGTTTTGGCACCGTTATTACGCTCAACAATACGAGTCGCTGGCGCAAAATACAGATCCTTTCTTCTTTGAAAGTCTGGCTGGCAAAAATGAGGAGGCCAGAAAAGAGATGGATAAGAAATCCAAAAAGTGGCTTGTCGCAGCTCTGAGCGAGGCCCAAGAGAGTTTGCGTGAAAGCATTGTTCAAAAAAGAGTCCCCCGCATGCACTACATGAGAAGTCATGAGTATGCGACAGGTGATTTTCTTAAGGTTGTCATTAGCCACATATCTAGACACACCGTGAGCGTTCGGAGGGCAAAACCTAGTATCTAGTGTCCGAATCACGCGAACAATCGAAAAAAAGAGCCCCACGGCCGGCTGGCGCCGGCGGCGGGGGTTCGGGGTCAGATTGAGCTGCGGCCAACCAGCTGCCCGGTGCTGTTGCCATCGCCGTGTTCGCTGTTGCAGCTGTTCAGCTCAAACCGATCACTGAACAGCATTGTGGGGCAATCGTGCACTCTGCCGAAAGCGGCGTGCGAGTGCTCATCGCCGGGGAAGAACAGCTGGCAGATCGGACTGGTCCCGTGGCCGACGTAGCCGACCCAGTAGAGGATCTCCTCGTCGCTCATGCCCAGCCAGATGACCAGGCCATCCACGGTCGTCAGGCACTGCAGGGCGGGGTCAGCCTCGGCCAGTCGGCGCACTCCGGCGGACGCCTTGCCCTTGAAGCCGTCGAAGGTCACGGGCAAGACGAACGGATTGTCGGGAATGGACACGCGCTGCATCCTTTCCCACCACATCTCGATCGGGTACACGGTGTCGGGCTGCTGGCCACCGCGGACGTACTCGTTGGTGTTCACGATGCGAGTCAGCTCGATCTTCTGGTTGCACCGCAGGTCGTTGAGCCGGTTAGCCAGCGCCGCCCACAGCCGCATGAGCACGCTGTAGTACAGGGCGGAGAAGTGCTTGGCCGGATAATCCAGCCCGTACCGGTGGGGGAACCCCAGCATGCTCACCAGAGCGGAGAATGGCAGCAGCACTCGCGGCTGGTACGGCCCGAACAGATCTACTGCGTTGTACCGCTCCTTCGGCTCAATGCGGTAGGGGCTGTGAAACAGCTGATTGACACCCAGGTAGTGCGTCAACAGATGGTACTGCTCGTCGACTGGCGTCAGAACACCAGTATTACTGACAGTCTCGGACATGGTTCGCCTCCGACGTGACAATAGCAAGAAAAGTGATTGCAGAAAACACTATCTGTATAATGATGTCATGAACACCAACGCCATATCGGAGCCTTGTCTAACTTGCGGGAACTACAAAAACCGGGGTCTGTCGGTTGACGCCGTCATTGTGATGGATGGCAAAGTCCTACTTGGCAAACGCGGGCGCGATCCTGATAAAGGCTCTTGGGCACTAATTGGCGGTTATGTGGAGTGGGATGAATCTGTCGAAGAAGCCCTGCGGCGAGAGGTGAAAGAAGAGGCCAATCTTGAAGTGACGAAGATGCATTTGGTAAATGTTTATTCGAATCCTGATCGTCATCCAAAACAAACCATCAACATCGCCTATCTGGTTGAGGTGACGGGCGAGCCCCAGGCGGGCGACGACATAGATGAGCTCAAGTACTTTAAACTGGATGAGCTACCAGAGATGGCTTTTGATCACCAGACAATTCTGACATGCGCTGTCTCATTGCCAGCTCTGACAGCTGATTTGCATTGATCATCTGATCAGATTGTGATAGGTTGCGGGCATCTTTCGCAGGAGGATCAGAACATGGTGAGAACGAGAGATTGGCGTGAAGTGGCTGCACTCAAGCCTCAGGGGCTGGTGCAGATTACTTATGACGGGCGGGAGCGATTGCTCGGCCCGATCAAGGAAGTGCGCATCGAGCCCGACGGTCGGGTGTTCATCGTTCCCAAGTGGCTGTGCGAAGAGCTGCACGACCGCTACGGACGGCTGGTTGGCCATTGGCGCGTACCCAACCGCGTCATCCAGTTCGATCAGGATGAAGCGGCCTGGGAAGCCAAGACGGTGTCGGGCGTCCAGGTCGTGGAGTTCCACGGCGAGATCGTCCACCTGATGTCCGGCGAGCTGATCGATGGTGTGATCGAGGTTGAGCCGAGCGATCGTCTCGACCCGGCCAGCGTCATCGATCTTCAGCTGGATGAGAACGGCTGCGAACCGGCGCCCTGGTGGTTCGAGATTCCGGGTCTGGTGGGCGTTAGCGACGTTCGCCTGGAGCATCACTATCCTGACAAACGCGGCGTTGCGGTTGCCGAGATGCCCATGACCTGGGTTCACATGCTCTTTCAAGGCGCGAAGGCTTACATCGAGCCCGACAATTGGCCGGAGGGGCACGGTGACCAGTGCAACGCGGAGTTCAAGATGCGATTCGAGCTGGCCATCGAGTCGCACCTGGTGGCGCACGCCCCCAACGATGACAAGACGATGCCCGACACCGTCGCGACAGCGCTGCGCGGGCTGGCTGAGAGCTGGGGCGGCGTGACCGTCGAGTGGACGGGCTGGGTCAACAAGCCCGCCGGTGGCGGGTACGGCATCCACACCGTCACACTGAGCAGCTTGCTCAACTCCTTCGCCGAAGGGCTGCCTCAAAATCAGTGCCGGCTGCTGGGCTTCGATCACCCGTCGAAGCTGGATGAGGCGGAGGAGAAGTGGACCGGCAATCTGCGCGCGTTGGGTCTGTACCTGGAGCAGCAGATTCGCCAGCACTTCGACCGGGCTGCGGTCGAAGCTCACCTCGCTTACCGCCAGGTGCTCATGCCTCAACTGTGAGCGTTCAACACCTTGGCTCGAGTCGCTACGGCGGCTGACTGCCTGTCGGCAGACAGGGAGCCCAGGGTTGAGAGACAATTCAAAACAGACCCCATGGTCGGGGTCTGTTTTGGTGTTTAGCCGGCGCTAGAGTATGCCAGCCAAATTTAGGAGATAGAGGAATATCCCCAAAGGCACGATAAGTAGCGCCCAGGCGAGGCCGAGACCGACGGGGGAGCCCCATTCATCCCAGCGGTAGCGTCGCCGCATCAGGTAGTCCGCGTAGTCGGACTCCTTGTCTTTGTAGTTCTTGTCCATATGAGTGCTGTTGGTTGTTTGCCGGTGCCTGCTCGACCAATCCTTAATAATAAGGATGCAGTTCGCGGGGTTCCCTGGCGTTTATTTGGGGCTCCACTTGTTGTCTCCAGGGTAAGACGGGAGCGCGATTTCCAATGGGCTAATGCTATCAGAAAGCCGCCGGTCGGCATAGACAGTCTCGGCTAATATGCTAGTCTGACAGCGGAGGTGTTCCCATGGCGAACATGCAAGACGAGCAAGGATCGGTGACATTGCCGGTCTACCACCCCAAACCGCCACCGCAGTGGTTGGAGGACGTGCTGCAGGGTGTGATCGGTGGGCACGGAAGTGAGGCCCAGATCACCTGTGTCTGTGGTCGGGAGCATGTGGGCCCCGAGCTGGCGCAGCATGATGGCCCTGAGGAGGAGGCGCGGCTGCTGGCTCTCAGTGAGACGCAGCCGGACCGGGTCATCTTCCACGATGATATGGTCCACGCGGCGCCCTTGAACTGGCCAGGGGCTCCATCTGGAGAGTTCGTGTTCGGCTGTTCGTGCAACGCTCTGACACTGCTTGCCGGCCTGATCGAGGCTAACCCGCACCTGGTTGCTGGCATCGCCGCCAAATTGGCGGCCAGGCGGCAACAGTCGGCAAACGCCATGTCGCAGTGCGCTCAAGGGCTCACTGCTGCCGCGAAAGTCAAGTGAGCGGTGAGATCAGAACCTGCGCCCGAGTGAGACATCGCTCGGACGCCGGCCTGATATCATAAAGCCATGAGCATCACCAACAACATCAATACGACCGCGCTACGCTTGCTGGAGGAGAATCCAGATGGTATTCGCTGGTCAGAGATGCTGCGGCTGCTGCAGAAGGCGGGTCCCGACTGGCACCCCAAAACCATCAATGGCTGTGTCTGGAAGCTGGTCGAGAAGTATCCCGATCAGGTTTATAAGCCTGAGAAAGGACTCTTCCGCCTCAAACGAAACTAAGTTTTGATCAAGGACTGACCATTCCAGTGGTAGCGAAGGACATCGCGGCCGCCGTCTCCTGTATGCCCTTCATCTGCTAGTCCGTAGACTACGACAAACACCACGTTCCCATCTTCAAATGTGATAGATTCAACGCCGGGAATATAGTTATTTGCTGCCTGAGTTATATCTTTATAGGGGATTCCGGCCTGTTTGACTGGGGTTGGGGTACCCGTTTTAGTACCAAGAACAACTGAGACCGAAGCGGCCGTGTCAGCGTTGCCACCACCCCAGTTCTCGCGAATGACAACAATTCCATCGTTGATGCCGTCGCCATTTATGTCGGCCACCAGTGAGGATGAGATGCGAGCGGTGCAGGTATCCTTTACAGCATCAGAGTAAATGGCGCACAAATATGATGTTTCACCGTCCTTAAAGGTGAGGGTTACACCTGCCTGCTCACTGGCAAAAGTTCCGTTAAGTAGCATCTGATCGGTCACGGGGTTGGTTGGTGTGACAGCTTCAACGGCTGGAGCCACATTTTGGGCGTTGTTAACTTCTGCAACGTTATTTAATGGTGATGGCGACTGATTGTCCTCAGGTCGCATCAGTAGATAGACCGTAGCTGCAATGGCGAGTAAAACAATTGTTATAACGAACCAGAGCCAAAAGTGACCCTTCTTTTGTTCCAGGGGACTTTGTGTGGCGGGTTGTTGCTGGTCCAGATTTGCAGTTTCCATATTAAGGTAATAACTTCTTCAGGGCGTCGAGCTGCTCTTGGAGTTTATCGACGGCCGAACGCAGATCGGCGTCGTCATTGGCGGGCACGGTTGAAACATCAATTGTGCCGGCGATCAGCTGGTTGAGCTGTGTCACACTATCGATTTTGATCACCTTATTTGTCTGGGCGTTCAGTAGCACGGTCGTGGCGATGCCGGCGTTGTCGTTCGGTACAACCGACAGCAGCCAGTGCAGCTGGCCACCAATGGTCAGTGGGCGCGGTTCAGACAGTGAGAAGGTATTCCAGTTATTGGTCGGGAACTCGCGGCGAATGTAGTCAGCGGCGGCGATTGGTCCAGTTAGCTGGGAGCTTAGATCGTAACTGATAATCTGACGTTCGCCGGTGGCGGCATCGATCAAAAAGATGCGGTAGACGCCGTACGACCGACCGTAAGGCTCGGCGACGATGACCTCTTTTAATCCTTCATTTGTGGCAGCATGAATGATCGTCTCATCCGACGGCAAACGCACGACCTCAGCCTGATTCTTATGCAAGAACCAGTTATTAAGGATGCCATCCTTATAGGAATAGGCATCAGCGGCGAAAGTCGCGAGCTCTTTCGGGTACAGTCGGTTGTCTTTTAAGTAGGATACGGCTTGCGCCTCTTCAGGTGTGTAGTCGGTGATCGAACCATCAGATCGAACGACGGATAGTCCGGCCCAGTACGGGGTGCGGACAAAAACACCCTTGTAGCTCATGTATGGTACAACGGTAATCCACTGACCCTGATCGTCTTTCAGGTAGATCGGCTCAGACGAGTAGGTGACGAAGTATTTGTGCGAAACGAGTCGGAAGTTGATATTGTCGAAGACGCCCACGTGCTCAGCTGTGTTGAACGGCTGATCGTAGATCTTAACCTGACGGTCGAGGCTATCGACGTTGACGGTCACGAAACCGCTCAATTTCTGGGTGAGGTAGAGCAGCCAACCGTCGGGCAGTCGGGGGTAGACCCGTTGCAGGCTACCGTCGATGATCGCGATCTGCGAATCGCCCAAATATTCCTGAGGACTCTGGAAACTGTCGTCCGCGAAGCGGGTCGCGACCGGCTTAGGTACCAATCGAATGGGCGAAAAGTCGGGCAGGCTCGCTCGTGAATCGAAGGATAGCTCGGTTGAGGCTAGCTTATAACGCCAGGCCTGCTCGACACCACCGCAAATCATCAAGATCACGGCGATTAGCACCACGCCAATGACGCGACGCTTCTTTACCGGGTGAGCCAACTTGAGGGTGACATTCTTACCATCCTTAACGACCCTCGACCCTCGGAATAGGCGCACTAGAAGGATAATAATCCATATCTCCATCACGAAAAGAACGGCGTAGATAGGGTGAATTAAGAACTCCATAATCAGCGGATGCCAGAATGCGCGCAGCACCCAGGCGATGGCTAGAAGAACTAGATAAAGAACGGTTCGGCGAGTCTTCATGAGAAACAATTAATCGTATCCTTAATATTGCACTATCTAACAGGTTTGCAAATGATTGTTGTAGAATATAGATATGAAAAAAGACAGCCAAGCTAAAGATTGTTGTGAGGGCGGAATGTGTAGCGATGTGAGATATCGGGGCGCTCCTAATAACGGTGCGGTTTACGGGTTGGGCTTTATCGGCGCGCTAGTTTACTTCGTCGGCCAATCCACCACTTTTTGGATGGGTGTCGTGGGCATTTTGAAGGCGATCGTCTGGCCGGCCTACGCTGTCTACTTCGGTCTCCAAACTCTTCTCAGTTAATTACCACCATGTGGAAGTGCCCCAAATGCGGACGTTTGTTCGCGAAGGAGGGACAGTCGCACAGCTGTGCGGTTGTGCCGGTAGCAGACCATTTTAAGCATAAGGATGCCGCTCAGGCGCTGTTTGACTATCTGTTGGCGCGACTCAATCAAGAGGTTGGGCAGTCGCAGGTCATCTCTCTGCCGTGCTGCATCCATCTGTTTGGGACATACGACTGGCTCGCTATCCTTCCCAAAAAAGATGGACTGGAGATTAGATTTGGTTTGCCGCGTGCTCTCAAATCTCCCAAACTGATTCAGGTGGTCAAAACCTCGACCCACGCTTACAAAAACTGCCTCAAGCTGAAGTCCGAGGCTGATCTTGATGGGGAGATGATCGGTTGGCTGACCGAGGCTTTTCGTGCGCAGGCCTGAGTTTCGAGTATAGTGGAGGGGAAAAATAAGCGGCACCACAATGACGAAGCCGGTTAAGGTTATTATCGCGTTGGTCGTTTGTTTAGTTTTGGCGGCGCTGATCTTTTTCGGTCTGTTGGGGTACGTTCCGGGTCTATCTGCTTTGTTGGGGGCGAATAAGCCGCGCGATCTGGGCGTGACTTACACTGAGGCTGACTTTACGGCAGCGCGAGGCAAGAGTCAGTTGGAGTACGTCGAGCTGCCAGCTAATACTCCGGCGGCGGAGAGTGTGCAGCGCAGTGGTTCGCGGGCGGTGACCACATCTTGGACTTCGGCTGAAGCGACATCACTCATGAATGACCGTCCGTGGCGCTACTGGCCACTGAAAGACACACAGTTGAAGATTAACGATGACGGAACGGCCGAGTTGGCCGGCATTGTCGTGCGGGAGAAGTTGAAAGGATACGCCGCCGCTATCGGCGTGCCTCAGGCCGTGACAGATAAAATCGGGGGCCTACTGCCGGCTAACGCCGCTTTTTATGTGAAAGCCAAGACATCTCTCACAGAAAACAAGGTGAGCGACTTTGACGTACAGTCGGTCTATTTAGGGAAGATCGCCATTCCGGTCGAGACGTTGCTCTCGTTCCGGCCAAGTTTTGTCGAGCGAGCGATCGCCCAAGGTATTACTGGTGAGCTGGCAAAATACTCTGGCAAGAAGGCGGCCATTGTCGATTTCATCAACAGCCGGCTGAGCAAGATAACCGGTTTCTACGCCAAGCGGGCGTACTTCTCTGACAGCCAGCTGCACTACGACGGAACTCTGAGCGAGAAAGAGTCGACGGTGCACTAATATTGACAACCAGAGCCGTTATTGCTAGTATCGGCCTGCGTTTTTGAACGCAGAAAGCTGAGGAGGAGATGCGCAAGTTGTGGGTGGCGATGCTGGCGTTGGCGGCGATGACGATGGCGACGGCGAGCGAGCCCGTCGTTACGGTGATGAACCGCGCCGTATCGGACTACTGCTGGAGCCTGGGTGGGCACACGAACCACCCGGCCTGGCAGGGTTGGGCAACCGTGGCCTGGCCGTCCGCCAGGGTTACGCCCTACGTGGGCACCTGGTGGTCCGTTGGCGGCGGGCAGTACGGCATGGAGGTCGACTACTACGCCGGTCTCACCGGTCCGATCGGTCGCGGTGTCTGGGATCTTACAGCCATGTTCTACGACATGGACGCGGTCATGACTTGGGGGCCGGCCGACATGCTCGAGCTGACGGCGAGCTACAAGCAGCCGATCACGAGCCGGTTGTCGGTCGGCGGAGTGTTCCGGTGGATGCAACCGACCGGCTCGTTCATGCCCAAGGGCGCGCCAATGGTCTACGGTCAGATCGACTACGGCTTGCCCGTGGCCAAGCGCACGGCGCTCAACCTGGGCGCCAAGGTCGGCTACGATACGGGCGTGTTCGGCGGTGACGCCGGCATCATTGCCCGTCCCAGCGCCGCGCTGGCCTGGCAGGTCGGGCCGCGAACGGCTGTGGACCTGATGACCGAGATCAGTTGGCCGGTCGCCGGCATTCAGGACCGCACGACCAACGTGATCGTCTCTCTGGGTGTGCAGCAGACGTTCTAGCTGCCGTCCGACAAGATCCGCCCGAGCCCCTTAGGGGGTGGAGGCGGTCTTTTTTTGATACAGTGCGCAGGTGATGGATTTTGAAGCGAAGGTGGGCCGCAACCAGTATCTTTTTGGCGTGGCGGCGGGCCTGACTTTTATCGCCACTATCTTGATCGGTGGCCGACTCTGGCCAGGTTACACGATCTACCAGGCAATCAGTGAGCTGACATCCGCGGCGGCGCCGCATCGCGAGCTGATTATCGGCTGCTTCATCCTCTTTAATCTGCTACTGCTGCTGCACGGCCTGATTATTACCACGAACTTTGTGCAGAATCACTGGCTGCAGCTGAGTGGTTTCGCCTACCAGCTGGCCGCTCTGGCTGGATTGGTGATGGCTTTCTTTCCGATGGACCCACGGTTTAGTGATCCGACAATTTATGGATTAGTGCACCGAATCATGGCGACGATCGCCATCGTCTCTTCGGTGGTGATCGTTCTGAGTAGCGCGATCGGCTTTGGGCAGATCCCTCATCTGTCGCAATTAGCGCGGCGGTCGTTGCTGATCGGCTGTCTGATCGCCGTGACGGCTCTTGGGGTATGGATCTCCGCCCTGCGATTTTCTCTCCAGTTCGGCACGTTTCAGAAGATCAGCATGGGCATTTTTATGCTCTGGCTCTGCTGGACCTCGCTGGTCATGCGGCGGCTGTGGACGGACTGATATAGTAAGGCTATGAACAAACTCGACTTACTCAAGGGTGAGTGGAAGGATGCGTATCGGGCCTCCGTGAAGCCAGCGCTCGTGACGGTGCCCGCGATCTCTTATCTGGTGTTAGATGGCGAAGGCAACTCTAATGGAGCAGCCTTTCAGCAGGCCATCGAAGCTCTCTACAGTGTGGCCTATACACTGAAATTTATGATCAAAAAGGGTGAAACAACCCTGCCGGCTGTTGATTTTGGGGTGACCCCACTTGAAGCCCAGTGGTACATGCCAACCATGTCTGATTTTACCGATGAAAATAAGGATAAATGGCAGTGGTCGGCGATGATCGCCCTGCCCGATTTTGTGACCAGCAAGGTGGTGACCCAAGCGATCGACAAAGCGAAAGCTAAGAAGCCACTAGCCCGTATCGCCGACGTTAAATTGCGGAAGATGACCGATGGGCTCTCGGCTCAGGTTATGCACATCGGCCCGTACAGTGAAGAGAAGTCGACGATTTTATTGCTGCATACGTTTATAAAAGATTCAGGATACAAACTAACGGGTCGCCACCGCGAGATCTATCTGGGTGATCCACGACGCTCGGCACCAGATAAACTGAGAACTATTCTGCGACAGCCCTGTCGTAAATAACGGCAAGGCCCAGGACTAGTCCTGGGCCTTACGGGCAATCTGTTGGCGCAGCCGGTTGCGCTGTCGTCGCAGACCGACGAAGAATGGAAGCAACGCCAGCTGTACCTGCGTCCGGCAGCGTTTCGGCGTCTGCCGAACCACCTCCTGGTAGTCGGCGACCGCACCATCGACGTACTCGAGACGCTCAGCCAATGACAGTCGAGCGTACGCCTCGGCGGTCGGTTCGAGATCCATCCCCCGGTGGCGCAGGGCTGGCATGCAAGCGAGGCGTGGACTTGTTTCCATGGCGAACTCCTAAGACCGCACTGTACGCCGCTTAAATTGGCCTGTCAAGGTGCTAGCGGGTCGCGCGTTCGGCGCGCAGGAATTTCCAGTAGCCAAGGAAGATGGCGACTAGAAGACCAACAGTGGCAACGATAAAGCGGAACTTGGCATCGCCCGTGCTGAGGCCTAAAATCGTGCTGTACAGAAGAGAGAAGACACCACCCAGGAGCAATCCATCTGAGATGATGGCTAGCTTACTGGCGAAGCCAAGGGCAATGATAAGCGCGATTAACGCCCCTGCTAGATTCATGAGCGAGGCGTTGCGGTTGTAGACCGATAGCTTATCTTCGTAGGCTTGATACTGTTCGTTCTGCTCTTTCTGTTGGGTCTGTTGCTCCAAACAACTAGCCTCGGTTGTTGAGGCCACGGGCTCGTTGTAATCAGGTCGATCTGGACCCGGATAGAAAGTTGAGATGCCCACACCAATAAACGTCGCCAGCAGAATCCCCAAAAATAGAGCGTAGATATATTTGATCATGGCCGAATTGTACTACTAATTGACGAACGGCGCTAGAAAGTGTAACCTGACGAAGCTGAGAGGAGGACCGATGGAGAAGGGGACGCGACGGTACGTCCTGACCCCGGCGGCGTTTAAGCCGGGTGAGTTTGCACTCGCAGTTCAGGCCGTACATGCTGGCTGCAGGGTGGTTCATTCGAAGGGTACTTTCGGGGGGATAGTCTTTCACCTGCGTGAAGGGCATGAGCCCGAGCACCTTGAGAATCTGGGACTGCGACCCTACGAGGAGGCTTACCATGGCTGACTACTGGCCAGACGGGACGTCAATGCTAGAGACCGTCCAGATGGGTCTCGGTTGTTGCATACCGCAGGTCGAGATGGGCGACCTGTTGTTTCGGATCAGTACGGGCGAGCTGGATAGTCCAGTCGCTGTCGTTGGCGGTCTGATTGCGGTCTGGCCGGCGCGCAGCATGAACCCTGGCCTACTGTTCAGATTCCTAGAGCGCCATGGCTTGAGCCTGTGTCCGACCACGCGCGACGCATTGCGGGCGATTCGTCTCGACGACGGCACTGTGCTGCTGCGCCGCCTGATGACCGACTTCAAGAGCGACAGTCTTGACGAGCGACGTCGTCTGGTCGCGGCGCATCATCAGGTCAGACGTGGCTACCCTGAAGAAGATGCGGCGTTGGCTGATCTCATCGAGGCGATCGTTGTCCTGGCTAACCAGGGCCAAGTCGGTTTCGACGCGGGCAGCTTCCGTGACTGGTGCGCCATGCACGCTCGCGTCCACCGCGATGACCTACAACCTGTTGTCTAGCCGACCAGTTCGGCAGGCAAGTCAGCGTCGGCACTCACAGTGTCGGCGCTCGCTTTTTTATAATCAGGATGAAGTTTGAGAGCGTAAGCGTAAGCTGCCTCAAACGGATCTTGTCCGTTCAGGTTCTCGGCACTGTGGAAGAAGTAGGCGCGGGCGAAGTCAAATGTAAAGTCATCGTCTGCCGCTTCGGTGACGAGACTATGATCAAGCAATACGGCTTTGGCCTGTTCAATCTCCTCCGGTTTCATGTCAATCTTGCCGCCTTCAATAACTGTCAGTTGAGGCCGCTCGGCATCCATTTCAGGCATGGTCTCAGCCATAATGTCGCTTAGTTCTAGCGCAATCATTATAATTGATTTATGAAACACAAACATTCAGCTGAGTATATTGGTGGCATTGTGGGCAATCTGGTCTTTGGTTATCTGGCGTGGCGACTGCCAGATTGGTGGCCCGGGCTTGTCACTACAGGTTACTCGGCAGCGCTGTGGGTGGTCTTGTTGGCCGCCGGCGTGCAGGCTTTGGGCAATCTGATCTGGTTGGTGAACGACGAGCCGTGGTTTAAGGCTTTGGTAGATGTATTTATGCAAGCGGCCAGCCTGGCGTCATCAGCTACTCTGTACTACATAATGCCGTTCAACTTCGAGTTCTTCAGCGCGTCGCGCACAGCCGAGTCGGTTGTCCACTGGCTGTTGCTTATCTGTATGGTCGTTACAGCCGTGATGCTGGTTGTTCGACTGGCGCAGGTAATTGTCGGCCTCATCTCGCCCCGCGATACCAAGCACTGCTAAACCTGAATTAAGCGTTGTCAGAGGGGAAAGAATGGGGTAGAGTGGATTCGTTGTTGCCCGGTGGCCAAATTGGCAAGGCGCCTGCCTCTGGAGCAGGAGATTGTAGGTTCGAACCCTACCCGGGCAGCCAAAACAAAAGATCTCTGTTTACTAGCAATTACTAGACAGAGGTCTTTTGTTTTGGCTGCTCACTTAGCAACAAGGGTTCGAACCCAGGTTCGACTGCTTCGGCATGATAATTAATGCCGAAGCAGCAAGACTGTCATACCCTCCGACTGGGAACACCGATGGGGCGGATGGGTTGACAGTCGCCAACCCTACTCGACAAAAACAGGTTGACACAGCGGCCAAAAAGAGGTATAAAGTTCAGGCATGAGGAGCCCGAAAGGGCGGGAGGAGACCGAAGTGAGAGACGATTTCGAGTTGGCAGACTTTCTGCCGAAGGCTGGCCAGGCTTTTGTGGCGGTGGCCTTGGACTTTTCTGACCAGCCAGCCAACGCCGCCGGCGTAACGCGGCTGATTCAGATCTTGCTTTGGCAAGTCCGGACGGTGTCGCTCTGGCGGGTGGCGCTGGCCCAAGAGGCGCACAATGCCGCCTGCGCCCTCGAGCACCAGGGCGAGTGGCAGATCGGGTTGCGCAAGATCAGGTCTAGCGACAAGTTCGAGCTGACGCTGCTCAACGTCGGTCTGGAGATCTTGGAGGCTGACGCGTTCATCCTTCGGGATCTCATTGAGTGCTGCCGACTGGGTCGGGCGGCCGATCCGTCAGCGTGCTGGCCGCACTGGCTGGTGACGCTCATCATGGGCTATCGCCAGCGGCTGTTGGATTGGTTGGCCGATGCCGTCATCGATCTGGCGGACGACGAGTTCACGGCCCGCACGGCTCTCGATCAAGTGGTTGGCCTCAACTTTGGCTGGGTGGTCACACTTGGCGCCAACGATCGGTCGGACTTCGTGGAGTCTGCTTGGCAGGCCGGTCAGTACCGTCGTCAGACCCGGTTTGGTCACGGACCGACCGAGCGGCGAACGCGCCTGACCCGGCTCTGGCAGGAAGAGGAGCCGTTCGAGCCCAACAAACTGCTGATGCTGGTCTAGCGGCCAGCAAGCCCCGTGGCCATCCGTTTCGACGGATGGCCACGCTGCGTTTTAATCGGTAAAGATCACGTCCTCGCGGCGGTAGATGCGGGCAGCGCCCCACATGGCGAGCAGCGAAGTGACGAGAAGGGTAAGGGTCGTAATAATGATGTGCGACCAGATAACGTTGCCCACCAGAACTTCTTTAAACAAGACGACAGCGTTGACGATCGGTACGGCAAACGTCCACAGGTGGTCGCCCGCCGAGGGTAAGCTATTCACAAATACCACAGGTAAAATCACCACCAAGTACATTGGGCCAATATAGCTCTGGGCCTCTTTGTAGTTCTTGGCGAAGATGGCAATCGCTAAGTTGCCGGCCGAGAAGAGCGCGACCAGAATGACACTCACGAACAGGAGGATGACGATGGTTCGAGCATCCAGATTGAAATCCATATTAAAACCGCTGGTTCCAGTCATCGAGCTGACCCCCAAGCTGGCGCTGGTGCCTGTGGTCGTGGTGCTGTTGATCATCTCGGTCATATATTTGCTCGCCCAGGTCATGCTGGTGATCGAAATTATGACCGACAGCATGGCGCCGGTCGCAACGGCCAGGAACTTGCCCGCCACCAGGGTGAAGCGGCTAACAGGTGTTAGCAGAAGGGCCTCAATTGTCTTGCGCTCGCGTTCTCCCGCCGAAGCATCAATAGCGATCGTCTGCCCGCCCGTCACGGCCCACATGATAATAAACAGAGGAAGGATAAAGCCCATGCCGAAGCCCGCTTGCTCTTGGGCTGAGGCGACATCCTCAGTTTTGGGCACAAAACTAGTGAGAATCGTTGGGGATAGGCCAGCGGCGGCCAACCGGCCGACCGCCTGTTGCTGGTTGAAGACGTTGAGAGTGGCTGAGACACGTCCGGCGGCGGCGCTACTGTCGGTGTTGGTAGAATTGGTAATAACTGTCACTTCAGTTGGTGTACCGGCCGCCACCTGTGCGGGCCAGTCAGCCGCGACATCAAGAGCGACGTCAGCCTTTTTGTCGCGCACCACTTCAATTAGAGGCTCAGCGGTTCGCTCCAGTTTAATTTTCGGATCTTGCGTGGTGAGCCAGTCACCCAACGAGCCGGCCTGATCAGAGACCGCGACGGTGATCTCTTTTTCCGTCAGCTGCTTGACCTGCCAGGTTGAAAATTTCGAGATGCCGATAAAGAGGGCTGGCATCAGAACTAGGGGCAGAATAATCGTCGAAGCGAGCGTGCGCTTATCCCGCACTGTGTCAGTCAGCTCTTTTTTCCAGATTGTAAGAATGGGGTGGCTCATGAGGTCTTGTTTACCAGCGTCAGAAAAGCTTCCGCCAAGGAGCTGGCTTTGGCTTGCTGTTTGAGCTCATCCACATTACCCGTCGCAATCAGGCGGCCTTTATGGATGATCGCCACTCGGTCGCAGAGACGTTCGGCGTCATCCATCTGGTGAGTTGAGAAGATGACGAGCTTGCCCTGGTCGCGCGCTTCTTTCATAAACTGCAGAACGGTCTGGGCGGCCAGCACGTCAAGACCAGAGGTCGGTTCATCTAAAATAATAATGCGCGGGTCGTGAATGACCGACCGGGCAATGGCCAATTTCTGCTTCATGCCCGTGGAGAACGAGCCGGCTCGCTGATCGAGAATGCGGGGTCCCAGCTCTAACCACTGATCTAATTCTTTGATTCGTCGGTCAATTGTCGCCTTGTCAAGACCGTACAGCTGGCCGAAGTAGGCGAGGTTCTCGCGGCCCGTGAGACGAATATAGAGGCCAATCTCGGCGTTTAGCACGCCGATGGCGCGGCGGACAGCCATGGCATCAGTGGCGATGTCGTGTCCGGCGACCGTCGCGCTGCCGCTGGTGGCGGACAAAGTAGTGGCAATTAATCTAATGGCGGTCGTTTTGCCCGCGCCGTTCGGGCCGAGCAGGCCAAAAATCTGCCCATCCTCAATCTTTAGACTGAGGTTTTTGAGGGCGTCGATTGTCTTAAAGCGCTTGCTGAGTTTAGATGTCGTGACAGCTATCATAGCCTACTTACTATATCGCTAATGCAGAATGAAGGCCACCAGATTGGTTGAGGTGTATACCCGTTCGCTGTTGGGCAAGGCTGAAATGTGGGTGGTCAGAGGCATTGTTTCGGCCTGTTCTCGCCCAATTGATCTAATCACCACCCCTTGAGCGCCGAGTGAGCGCAGATCGGTCGCTAAGTTAACCGATTTATTCTGGCAGATGCGGCGCCAGGTTTCGAACGCGGTTCGATCGTAGGCGGCAAAGAAGGTTGGATCTAGTCCAATCAGATAACGCAGACGGGGTTCAGCGACGGCGAAGGTCGGTCCGTCATCCCACCGATTATGAAAAACGACGCTGCCCGGGGCAATCTGCTTGGCCAGGGCGTTTAAGCCGGGCTGAACGACGACCGCGTTCTGGTCATTAGTTGTTCTTAGTTCGGTTAGATCACGCAGGTTGGTGGCTAGCGGGCCGAATATCAAAGCGAGGCAGGTGAGACCGATCACGAACCGACCCATGGCGTCACGACCTAGCTCAAGGCGTAATCGGGTGATGAACGGTTTAATAATGGGCAGTAAAGCCGCTGTCAGAAGCAAGATTGAGGGGATGAGATACTCGAAATAACGCTGCGAACCGGCCGCTAGCACAAAGAACAGTGTCGTCAGTAAACCGAAGAAAAGCCTTGGTCGTTGCTGGCTGCTCGTGATCTCTATCAGTTGGCGTTGTTTGAACCGTCGGGCGAGGACGATAACGAGACAGACGGTGGCAATTAGCAGTGTTGGCCAGATCACCGCTTGGACGAAGGCCTGATCGTTGGTTGGATACCACTCGCCCCCGACGCGAATAGCCTGCCGGTCATTTAGTAGGCCGATCTGAAAAATATCTAACCAAGCGAAGCGAATGTTAATTGGAAAGTAGGGGTTGATCAGATAGCTAGCGGTGATGCCTAGGGCGTGCCAGCCCAGCAGGGGCCAGAGATTCACGCGCGGTTGGTGCCGGCGGGTCAGCAGTTCAGAGATCAGACCGATAACCACTACAACCGATAAAACTGGCCAACTGTGGTAGGCAAAGGCGAAGATGAAGGATAGTAATCCGACCAGCCGCCAGCGCCGTTCCACAACCGCGAAGATGAAGGGGATGAGCAGGCAGATGGCGACGGCGGGAGCGCGCGGCAGACTGAGCCGAAACATGAACTGATTGGTCAGAATCGCCAGCCAGGTTAGCCAGAGAGCCCAGGCGGGGTTCAGACGGCGTAATCCCCAGTAAAGGACCCCGATGGCTAAAATCGCGCCCGCGGCAGCGGATATTTTCATGCCGAGCGTCAATCCCCACAACCCAACAAACGGAATTAACCAGATGTGATAGCCAAGGTGTCCGTCGATAAACTGATCGTGCCAGGACATGAAGGTCAGCCAGGGGTAATCGTGAACGAAGCCGCGCTGGTTGATCATCATTTGGGCAATCTGCCCGTGATAGTAGCTGTCAGCATCAGGGAAGCCGGCGTTGAATTGAGGGGCGAGGGCCGACCAGAGCAAAGTCATTACGCAGAGGGCACCAAAAAACCAAACTCGGTAGCGCCAGCCAAAAGAAGCTAGTCGGTGAAACACCCTCTCATACTAGCAAAAGACTAATAATGGTCGTCTTCGTCGGCCTCAGCCTCGGCTTTGGTGACGTGCACGGTGCCGTCGCGGTGGGCGGGCGGCGTGTAGATGGTGTAGAGCTTCATCTTGTCTTCACTTGTGTTCATGACGTTGTGCTCAGCTCCCTCGGGCACGACGATGAGTGAACCGGGCTCAATTTTCGACTCCGCTCCGTTCAGAACAGTGACGCCACTTCCGGCGACGACGAAGATGAGCTGATCGAGATCGTGAACCTCGCTGCCGATATCCTCACCCCCAAGCAGGGACATGGTGACGACTTGGGCGTGCTCGCTAGTGTGAATGACCTGACGGAAATTGTTGTTATCACGGGCGGCCTGCTCGATGTTGCCGACGTATGACTTCATGCTGGTCAGTTACTTTTCTCTATTATAGCGGATGGTCAAAAAGCCTGCTTTCAGATATAGATAAGAGTAATGAAGATACCTCGACCCTTTGTTGGTCTCTCGCCGATGGATGGCGTGACAGACGCTCCATTCCGGCAGATCGTTTCCGAGGTGGGGCGGCCCGATGTGCTGTACACCGAATTCGTGAATGTCGAAGGTCTGGCCCGTGGCGCGGTCAATATGCTGCGTCACTTTGATTTTGTTGCGACTGAGCGGCCAATTATTGCCCAGCTTTACGGCACTGAAGTAGCGTCATTTCGAACGGCGGCGCAGATTGTGGCCGCTCTCGGCTTCGACGGTGTCGATATTAACATGGGCTGTCCGGCAAAGAAGGTGGCCCACCGTGGGGCTGGCGCCGGTTTGATAAAGTCACCTGAGCTGGCGGCAGAGATTATCACGGCGGTTAAGCAGGGCGTGGCCGACTGGGCGGAGGGGCTGGAGCCGAAGGATATTCAGACAACAGGCAAGCTGCGGCGAGCTCTGGCCGAGCGGGTTAAGAAGGATGCCACTCGGCGCTTGATTCCTGTTTCGGTGAAGACCCGGCTTGGTTACGACCAATCGATTGCGGTGGAGTGGGCGAGTTTCTTAGCGCGACAAGATCTCTACGCGATCACGATTCACGGGCGAACGTTGAAGCAGGCGTACACCGGTTCGGCCGATTGGTCAGAGCTGGCGAAGGGCTTCGCGGCGATTAAAAAAATCAATTCTCACACTCTGGTTATCGGTAATGGGGATGTCGCAACCCGCGCCGACGGGATAGAGAAGTGTCGGCAGTACGGGTGCGACGGAGTGTTGATTGGGCGGGCGGCGTTGGGTAATCCGTGGGTGTTTATTGATTATGAGCCGACGGTAGCGGAGCGAATCGATCTGGCAGTTCGCCATGCGGTGCTGTTCGAAGAGCTGATGGGTTCAGCGGCTTTTCCGGCCTTTCGTCGCCATCTGGCGGCCTACATTAAGGGGCTGCCGAACGCCGCATCCTTGCGCAACCAATTGATGCAGACCAATTCAGCAGCGCAGGTGCGCGAGCTGCTGCGCCAGGGTTGACAACCATACAAACTTTGTATAGATTATGTATACAAAGTAATTTCTGATATGGCCACTACCACGATTAATATCTCGCTATCTAAACAGCTGCTTGATGAGGCTGACCGGGTGGCGGAAAAGGAGTACCGAAATCGGAGTGAGCTGATACGAGAAGCTTTGCGCAGCTACATTTTGACCCGTCAAAATCTGGATAGTTTATACGGATACTCCGCCCTTCAGGCTAGGAAGAAACGGGTGACAGTTAAGAGTCTCGATCGGGTAATCGCTGACTACCGAGGGCGGTAATGAGGCTGGTGCTCGATACTAATGTGGTCATCTCAGCGCTGGTCTTTGGGGGTGAGCCGCGTCGTGTCTGGGAGTCGGTCGTGGTTCGAAAATCGGCGATTGGCGTGTCGTCTGATCTGTTAATCGGTGAGCTGTTGGGAGTTTTGGCGGAAAAATTCGATTTCACACCAGAGCGTCTGGCACAGGTGCGCAACATTGTGGAAACGAACTTTGAAATGGTTGCACCGCGACATATCAAGGCAGTAATTCAAGATGACCCTGATGATGATGTGGTCCTAGCGACAGCTCTGGAGGGTCGAGCAGATATGGTCATCTCGGGCGACCATCATCTGTTGGCCGTCGGCCAATACCAAGGCATACCGATAGTGCCGGCAGCTGACGTGAAGCAATAACATACCAAACTGGTATGCTATAATCGCTGTAACGACTAAGTTATTGCCATGCACGTTCTTGACCCGCTGCCTTATGACTACGCGGCTCTCGAGCCTCACTTTGACGCCGAAACGATGCGTCTGCACCATGATAAACATCACCAAACTTACGTCGATAAGTTGAATGACGCGTTGGCAGGGTCACCAGATCTGGCTGATAAACCAGTCGCTGAGCTATTGCGCGATTTAGATTCGGTTCCGGAGGCGATTCGACTAGCGGTACGGAATCACGGCGGCGGTCATCTGAACCACGATCTGTTCTGGACGTCGCTGAGCCCTGACCCGACCACGCCATCGGCTGAGCTGACGGCGGCTATAGATCAATCTTTTGGCAGCCTCGAGGCATTGAAAGAGCGGTTGACGGCGGCGGCTCTGGGCCAGTTTGGTAGCGGTTGGGGCTGGTTGGTGAAGCGGGGCGATAAGCTAGAGGTGATGGTTCTGCCTAATCAAGATTCGCCATTGTCCACGGGCGATATCCCTCTCCTGAATGTGGATGTGTGGGAGCACGCCTACTATCTGAAATACCAAAATCGACGGGCTGATTATCTGACGGCCTGGTGGAATCTTGTTAATTGGCCCGAGGTTGAGCGTCGCTGGCAGCAGTAAACGCGCACGGCTTCGTTGTATACTGAAGCCATGAATATTGTAGTTACCGGGGCGGCGAATGGTTTAGGGGCAGCGCTGACAACTGAGTTGCGAGCGCATGGTCATCAGGTGGCGCGGCTGGATATCGCTCTGCCGGAGGGGCCATTAGTTGAAGAGGATGGTGGTTTGGCCCAACACTTTGACGTGGCTGACGCGGCGGCTTGGGAGATGCTGGTGGCTGAGCTGGGCGCGCGCGGCTGGACGGTTGACGCGGTTATTAATAACGCGGGCGTCGGTGTCTACGGCCCAATCGCGACGATTAAAGAAGAGGATTGGCAGCATCAGCTTGACGTCTCACTGACCGGACCTTGGTTGAGCCTAAAATATCTTGCCCCGACACTGTCTGATCAGGGCGTGGTTTTGAATATTGGTTCACGGCGCGGCTTAGCGGCGGTGGCCGAGCGGTCGGCGTACTGTGCCGCCAAATTTGGTCTGCGTGGTTTGACCCTCGCGGCAGCGGCTGAGCTACCGATCAAGGTTGGCGTGGTCGAGCTTGATTCAATGCTGACGAATTTTCAGGGTGCTTTGGCAGACAAGCAGCGGCGGGCGGCGGCAGGGGAGCTGTTCCTCGACCCAGTGGCGGTGGCCAAGACGATCGCTGACATCTTAGAGGGAAAGCAGCCGTGGCAGACGGAGTGGCGACTGCGCGCGACCGCGACTAATCCTCAAATCGAAACTGTCACTGACCAGCTATGGTAGGACGGCGCACCGTAGCCATCTTCGCGTTTCTGGCCCTGGCGGTGCTGGCGGCCGCTGGTGTTAATGTCGGTCGAGTAACGTACGCCGATGTGCAGCAGACGATCGACCAGGCGTGGGGCGCGCTGCCCGCGACGGTTGTGTCGCGGGTTATCGATGGGGATACAATTGAGCTCGTCGACGGCACGCGTGTTCGGTACATTGGCATGGATACACCTGAACTCAACACCGGCCGGGGCACACCGGATTGTCTGGCTGTGGCAGCCAAAAACCGCAATGCCTCGATGGTCGAAGGTAAGACGGTTGTGCTTGAATACGATACGGAAAAACGTGACCGTTACGGGCGCGACTTAGCGTACGTTTGGCTTGACGGGAACATGGTCAATGAACGGCTGGTGCAGGAGGGCTATGCCTCGATTTTCACCGTGGCGCCGAACGTTAAATATGCCGAACGAATCTTGGCGGCGGAGAAAGCTGCGCGGGCGGCGGCACTAGGACTGTGGGCAGCGGACGCCTGTCAGGACTAAAGAGATTTTTTGTAGGCGGCGGTCACCTCGGCGGGAGCGCCCATTTTTTTTATCCGTCCGCGCTCCATCCAGATAACTTTGGTGGCAACCTGGCAGATGGTTGTCAGGTCGTGAGTAGCGATTATCAAGCCGGAACCGTGGTGGGCTAGACTCTGCAGCCGGCTTAAGCCGCTAGCCTGCCACGAGGCATCCCCGGCGGTGATAACCTCGTCGATCAGCATGATTTCTGGTTGGCCACAGGTGGCAATCGCGAACGCTAGCCGCAGCTTCATGCCCATGGAGTACTGGCGCACGGGCTCGTCGGCGACTTCAGCCAGTGCGGCAAAATCAAGGATTCCACTTTCGGCGGCTTGGAGTTCTTTTTTTGTCTGGCCCAGCATCGCTCCGTACAGATAGATATTCTCGCGGGCGGTTAGTTGACCGTGCAGGCTGCCGCCAAGGGAGAGGATGGCGCGCGGCGAGGAGCGACGGTCAACCTGGCCTGAGGTGGGTACGCTCGTGCCGGCCAAAAGCCGGAGCAGGGTGGTCTTGCCTGAGCCGTTGCCGCCAATAAGACCGATTATCTCACCCGGCCGAAGGGTAAAACTGACGTGATCGACCGCGACGATAACATCACGCCGCCGTCGGCTGGTCGGGGTCTTTTCGCCTGTAAAAATCTTGGTCAGCTGGTCGGTGGTGATTAGGTTATGGTCGGTCATAAATCCTCCAGGCGGTGCGCCGGTAGATCAACAGAGAGGTTACCAGAAAGGCGGCGGAGCAGACAAAAAGTTTGGCGAGCTTATCGGCATCCATAACACCTTCAAGCCCTAGCTGCCGGAAAGCGGAGAGGAAGTGAATCAGGGGGTTCAGATTGATCAGGGTGAAGTGAGCAGCAATTCTCTCCGCCGGATAGAAAATCGGCGTGAGCCAGAACCAGATTGAGAGCAGCAGCGAGACCAGATGTCCGGCATCGCGCACGAAGCTGCCAACCAGGGCGGTCAGCAGGGCTAGACCTGATACGAACATGATCAGGGAGACGGCTAGCGGACCGATGCCGAGTAGAAACGCCGTGGGCAGGTCCCCGGTCAAAATAACCACGAACAAGGCAAAAACCGCCACCTCAATCAGCCAATCGTAGGTCTTGACCAGTGCGCCAGACAGGGGCAGCAGGGTGAGAGGGATGGGCTGAGTGTTAACTAGCTCGCGGCTATCTGAGAGGGTGGACATCGCTTGACCGATCGTGTGTGAAACGTAATTCCAGATCGTGAACCCAGAGAGGACAAGTAGGATGTAGGGCGCGCCGCTACTACTGAGGTCAATGCCGGCCAGTCGCACAAAGAAGTAGGCGATAACGATTGACTGGAGTAGGGGGATTAGAATTATCCATAACCAACCTAAGATTGTATCTTTGTAGCGCCGACGAGTTTCACGACGGGCTAGTTCGAGGAGAAGTTCAAGGTAGAGCCGCGCGCGGCGACGAGGATGAATCACCAGCCAAGCATAGCAAAGTCGCTACTGTAGCCGCAAAGGTTTGGTTGCGACGCGTTTTCCTAGGGGGTTGCCTTTGGGCAGAGGTCGCCGCGCGCGACGAATGGTGCCCAGTAGAGGCAGAGAGATGGTGAACGTCGCTCCTTTATTGGGGCGACTCTGCACATAAATCGTGCCCCCGTGCTGCTCGGCCACCCATTTGGCGAGATGAAGGCCGAGGCCGGCGCTGCTGCTGACATCCTTCTGATTAGGCAGGTCGTGCTGATAGTGCTTTTGGAAGATTAGCTTCTGGGCGGAGGCCGGTAGACCGCGCCCTTGATCGCGCACGCTAATATCGAGCATTTGATCAGAAGTCTGAAGAGAGATTGTGATCTGGCTGCCTGTCGGGCTGTGCTTGCGGGCGTTGTCGACCAGGTTGGTGAGCGCATCCTTGAGCGCATTTTGGTCACCATTTATCTGGATATCCTCTTTGATGTCGCGCGACATCTCCAGCGTCAGATGGTGTTCGGGGCAGAGGGCTTCCCATTCGGCAATCCACTCATTGAGCTGGTTTGTTAGATTGAAAGGGATGACGCTCAGATTTGCATCCTGATGATCAATACGGCCAGCCAACAGCAGATTTTTCATCGCCTGGTTGGTGTTCACAGCAATCGACCGCGCCCGCTCCAGCTTTGACTGATCGGTTTTATGACGTGTGAACAGTCCGGCTAAAAGGTGACCGATGCTCCTGAGGGGGCTTTTCAGCCGGTGGGCGAGATCCATTAAATAAGATGAAGAGTTCAGCTGTATTGTCTGCAGCTCTTTTACTTTCTGCCTGGCTCGCCGGTAGTTGATTTTGAGACGGCTGTCCTTGCGCCACACATCCACAACCAGGCCCACACAAAGGGTGATGATAATTACCTTCACAATTGGCTCGCGGCCGATCGGAATCACGAAGCCCGTCGAGATCAAAATCGTCAGGATGATCAGCGACAACAGATTGAGCGACTCGCGCAGCTTGAAGAAATTCTTCTTCCAACACGCCCAGTACAGCGTGCCGCTGAAGACCAATCCGCTTAATGGGCCGAGGATGGCAAGTTTTGTGTAGTCAAACAATATGAAAGGAAGCCCATCAAATAGCATTGTCGATAAAGTAAAAAAGATAATTGACCACCTAATATATCTAATTGTGTTAGTCGTTTCAGGCTTCCATTTTCTTAATGTGATCCAACCAAAACAGAAGAAGATATATACAAAATATAGGCTAGTCGCTATGCCACTAATGACATAAGGAACGCTTCCGGGTGCGCCAGCGCTTTCAACTGATAAACCTGGGTATACAGAGAATGGCAAGAATACTGCACTGATATAGTAAAATACCCGATCTACCGGCAGAAATTTCCCCCATTCGATGTAATGTAGGAAATTCACTATGGTTGATGCTAGAACAACTCCCGACATGCTAATTAATCTTTCACTAACAGATGATATTAAAGGAAGATCTAAGAAGAATATCCAATAACTAAATGAATATAAGGCCAGTGATGCCATTATCATGATCAACAGCCGCCGAGGCATAACCCCGGTTTTTTTGTTAGGGCGATTGAACAAGATTAATATCGCGTATGACACCTGTATCACTGTGCAAACGTAAAAAAGAAGTTGAGTGTAGGCGTTCATCGACTTATTCTTACATCTTTTATGGATTTTTAGTCAATGCGCTCGTTGACTTGATCAAAGTTTTCTGCTATTGATATCTCCTGAGAGGAGGGAGGTCGATGGTCCGTTCATGGTTAAGGGAACACAGGGCTGCTTGCTGTTTAGTGCCCCTGTTGCTGCTTGTCGGGTGGGTCCTCGCTGAACACATCAAGCCTTTCATCACGGCCACCTACGGGATGGACGCTGGTGTCATTTTCTGGCTTTTTGTATCGGCGGAAGCCTTGTTTAACCTGAGTCTACTCGGCGTAGCCTGGTTCTCTGGGCTTGACGTGGCATTGGTGAGAAAGGAGGGCATTCGACATCTGCGGCTTGACATACACAACCGTAGAGCGGTGTTCTGTTGGGTGCTCAACAGAATCTCATGGGTGGTCCCATTCCTGTATGTGCTATATGCCGGGTGGTATCACATCCCGTGGGCCATAAAGGCAGCAACTGCGGTTGAAATCCTGGTTACGCTGCTGATCGGACATATCGTGCTTCATGGGGGTCGAAGAGGAGGCAACGAATGAGAAAGGTAATCTGCGCTGCGCATCCAGCCAGTTCTGAGGCGGATATTGACGCCGTACTAGACGTCGACCAGGAAGTCTGGGGGCACATCTTTCCTGGCGATCGAAGCATGATGCAATCGAGGTGCCGCACCTTCCCGGACTGTGGACTGGTATTGGCCATGCACGATGGCACCTGTGTTGGGTTCCTCTCAGCACAGCGCGTGTTCAGAGACGACATAGTGTGCGCTCCTGACAAGAGATGGGCTGCTCTAACAGACGACGGCACTATCAGGACGACTCATAAGCCAGAAGGTGACTGGCTTTATGGAGTCGGCCTGGCGGTCACTCCTCAGGGCGGATCGTGTGGCGCCTCGTCCGTACTGATTGACTATGTTGCACGGTATGCGATGGCAAAGTCCGTTCGGGGAGCCATGCTCGCGGCACGTGTCCCAGGCTATTCGCGTCGTGCGGTTGACATGTCGATCTATGACTATGTCGTTGCCAAAAGGCGTGAGTCACCGATAGACCCAGAACTGAAGATCTACGCGCGGTTCGGCTTGATGGTCGGCTCGCCGCCCATCATAATCACAGAGTACATGGGTGCCGGAGCGGACCCCGATAGTGGGGATTACGGGGTTGTGGTCGAATGGTCAAACCCCATGCTGTGACGTAACTACGGGTGGCAACTGTATGGGCCGGCTCGCTGAGCCGGTCCATACTTTGTTATAGTTAGTCCATGAGACGTTTTTCAGATGTTAATGTTGAATTTGGGCATATCTATCTCAACGAGAATTATAGCCCTGAACATTACAGGTCGATTTCTCTTGCGAAAGATTTCACATTTGATAACAGAGGATTAAATATTTCCAAATCGGTATTGATCGATAATTATAATGCAAAAGAGCCTGTTCTCAGCACTTCAAAATATATAAAGGAAATAAAAGAGGCTTTTCAAGAGCCTGACTTCGTTCTCTATGAAGATAAGGTCTTGCCCTTCGCTGATGAGCTCCTAGGGCAATTAAAAAGCGGGAAGCTCAAAAGACAGTATGCAACATACATCGCCAAATATAATCACTATCCATGCTCATTGCTTGTTGCTTCTTGGAACGCGGCACGTCTGGGCTATATTCGTGTGAACGAAAAAGATTTTCTTGTTGCAAACAAGTCAATCGAAGAGTTCAGCGCCAGGGTAATCTTGTCCATATTACCAACTAGATTTGGCTCAGTTGAGAAAAGGGCTCTAGATATAATCAAGGAAGCTGAGTGGTATGACGAGCAGCTTGAGGGTAGGGTAAATCACATATTCTTCTAATGTTGCACGTTTTATCTAGCGGCACGATGATTGTGGCTGTTCTGGTTGCGCTGATAGGAGGATTTGCCTTTTTTAAAGGTGAGGAATCGTCTAAGAAATGGTTTTTTGCTTTCACATTGGCACTTTCTGGGTGGATTGTTTCAACAATTCTTGAAACCACATATCCTGAAGCCGCTCCGGTTTGGCTTATGGCCGACTTCTCATTAGCCATTCTTTCCTCAACGCTGTTTTACTTCTTTGCTTCCTTTTTTGTGCGCGGTGGGTTGTCAAGGGGGTCAATAATTTTTCATGTCTCGTTGCTTATCATCGGGATAGTCCTGGTAACAAGTAATCGTGTCGTGAGCTCGTTCGAGTTTGTCGGTCCAGAGATAAAATTACACGAAGGGCCAGCGTTTATTCTATATACACTCTTTTTGGCTTGGAATGTCTTGGCGGGTCTATCCGTTTTTGTTTCTGGTTTCCGAATTGTTTCTGCGGCAAAAAAACGTCAACTTAAAATCATCTCAATTTCTCTCGCAGTCAGTGCGCTTTTTGCCATACTTACAAATTTGATATTGCCTGCACTGCTTAAAGATGTCGGTGTGTACCGACTGGGAATAATTGGCTTTCTGTTCTTTGTTTTGATGACTGCCTACGCCATGGTCCGTTATCAGCTCTTTGATATTCGGGTTGTTATAAAGAGGATCTTCCTCTACACGTTGCTGCTCGGGTTTGTGTTTGGTGTGTACAGTGTGGTGATTCAGGCGCTGTCGGGGTGGTTGCCGCTGTCGCGGAATGTGGCTAATTTTGTGGCGGCGCTGGTGCTGGCGTTTAGCTTTGACCCGGTGCGGCGGGTAATTGCCCGGTGGACAGAGCAATACCTGTTCGTTTCCGAATACAAAGCCAACGACGTTATCAAAGAGCTATCCGACAAGCTGGCTGGTGTGGTTGATCTAGACGAGGCGCTGCGGTTGGTGGTCAAAATTGTTACCAGCTCCATGCGGGTTGATCGGGGAGCGGCCGTGGTGGTTCGCCCGGGTGATGATGGGGAGCGTCAGCTACACGTGGGCGCCAACGTGGCTGTACCGGCTCCGACCCGGCTGATTGAAGAAGGCATGATGCCGCTGGTTGAATATCTTGAGCTAGTGCCTGAAGCGATATTAACTGGTCAGCTGGCGCAGGTTGTAGAGAATGATGAGCTGACGCCATCTGCAATCCGGCGGTTCGTCTTTCGTAATGGGAAGACGCCCAATCATCATCTAGTTCGACTGCGGCGCCAATCTTTGGACCAGCTTAATAAGCTCAAGCTTGGGGCCTCCGTGCCGGTTGTGGTCAACAAGAAGCTCATCTGTGTCCTGCTGCTGGGCGAGAAGCTATCCGATGACATCTTTTTCACAGAAGACGTTAAATTCTTGCAGCTGGTGGCTTCGACGATGGCCAACGCCATCGAAAAAGCTCGTTTCTACGAAGAGGATCAGATCAAAAGCGAGTTCGTCTCCATTGCCAGCCACGAGCTGCTGACCCCGACGGCCGCTATCGAAGGATATCTCAGCATGATCTTAGTCGAGAAGATGGGTAAGGTAGACAAGCAGGCTGAACAGTACCTGCAGGTCGTCTACAAATCGGCACAGCGGCTGGCGGTTTTGGTGAAGGATCTGCTCGCCATGTCCCGCATTGAAGGCAATCGCATTCAGATTGCCCCCAAATATTTCGATCTCGGCACTCTCGTAAAAGAGCAGGTGATGACGATTCTGCCGCGGGCGACAGAGAAAGATCTTAAGCTCGTTCTGAAGGCAATCCCTAAGGGCGAGTTGAAGTCATATGCCGACCCAGAGAAGGTGACGCAGATTTTCATCAACTTGGTCGGTAACGCCATCAAGTACACCAAGAAGGGCAGCGTGACCGTTACGGTGGCGGACCACAATACACACTGGGAGATTTCCGTGACCGACACGGGCATCGGCATGACCCCGACTGATCGGCAGCACCTCTTTGAGAAGTTCTACCGCATCCAAAATGACAGCACAATGGGAATCACCGGTACGGGACTCGGTTTGTACATTTCGAAATCCCTCATTACAATGATGGGAGGGGATATCACCGTGGAGAGCACCCCCGGTCAAGGCTCGACCTTTGCCTTCACTGTCGCGAAGAAGCCCAACCACGCAACCTAATCAACTAAATTTCACTCATGGCCGAAGAAGGCACCACGATTGTTCTGGCGGAAGACGATGTCGTTTTGATGGATATGTACACGGAGCGTCTCAAGTCCGAAGGTTTTAATGTTGTGCAGGCGCACGACGGTGAAGCGGCTCTGAAAAGCATTCAAGAGCAGCATCCGCAGTTCATTATTCTAGATATCATGATGCCGAAGATGAACGGCCTTGATGTTCTCAAGGCGGTCAAGGCCGATGAGACGACCAAAGATACCCCTGTCATTATTGCCACAGCTCTTGTTCAAGATATGACTGAGATCAAAAAGATGCTTGGCGCCAACGACACCTACCTCATTAAGTCCGAGGTTATGCCGGGCGATATCATCGAGATCGTTAAAAAGAAACTCAACGGCGAAGACGCAGCTGAGGCGCCAGCTAAGGCTCCTACTGAAAAGGATTAGCGCGCGGCGAGTTATTCTGCGTCGGCACGATTAAGCCTGTGGCATCGCGAGAGCGAATCTCAGCCAGGGCTTTTTCGTTTACAGCGGGTAGGCTGACCTCGGGTGAGATATTATCGGGAATCTTCACCAGGCGGCTGTCTTGATATGACACCAGCGTAGCCCAGCTGAGCCACAGTAGGCCCCACAAGACAACCGCGATCTTATACCAGGCAATGTGGCGCTTGGCAGGTACACGCTTCTTAACGGTCGTCTGAGCGGGTGCTGGTGTGTTCATGGCGTGATATCTTTGGCGGCTTGGCGATGGAAGATGGACATATTCACGGTGCCGGTTAGCAGGCCGACCTCGGTGGTCTCCGTCTGGCGGTTGGCGGACAGATTAATGCTGGCGATCGAAACAAAGCGCTCCATCTGTCTGATCATCTGGATGAACGAGCGTAGAGCCGTATAGCTGCCACTAAACCTTACCTCGACCGTCGTACCGTAGAAGCTTTGCAGCATCTCTTGCTCGACGGTTTTGGTGGATGTTGAAGCAGACGCGGCGGTATCTGTCTTGCTGTTACTGACCCGTGGGGCAGCCTTGGGCTGGACCTTGGTGGTTAGGCTTAAGATCTGTAATCCTGATCGGCCGGCCAGCTCTTCGAGGGCGCTGACGAACGAGCCGGTCTCGCTGGCTTCAGGTATCACACCTTGCAGGCGGCCTAGATCAGAAGAGAGAGAGGCATATTTCTTCTCTGCTTCGGACAGTAGGCGTTTCTTTTCACTATTTCCGAGTGCGGTCTTAATTAAGTCGGTGCGCTCATCAGCCGCTGTCCGCAGATCTGCTTGTACGGGGCGAAGCCCAATCCACCAGATAAGAATCAAGCCTAGAGTGCCGCCGATGGCGACCCGGACGGCTTTCGACTGTAATATTGATGGTTGGCGCATCATTTTGACTCGGTTTTAGGATTCAGATCGAACGACAATTTAAGAGAGAACTGTTGGCGGCCGGTCGAAGCGTCGGCGGTGATTGATTCGATGACGACCTGAGAGACGCGCTCTGGTTGGCTGGGCTGGCTCTTGTACGAGAGCAGATTCTCGCGGAAGAGACCAATGGAGCGTCGGTCGGCTGATGTCCCTGTGACAGTTACAAGATAACCCGTCTTGTCTGCTGTGCTGGTAACGGCCTCCACGGTGGTATCACCAGGTATCGTCTGCTCAAGGTAGGTGAAGAGCTCTTCCCAAACCCGGTTTCGGGCGAACACCCGTTGGTACTCTTCTGCTAGACTGGCTAACGATCTGACCTGGCCACTCAGCTCATCAAACTGGGCGGCGGCGATCTTGTCCGTGATCTGTTGGGAGAGGCGGGCACTCTGCTGGTTGAGGCTGTAGGTCGAATACCAGGCTGTGCCGATGACCATCCCTAAACCGAACAGGGCGATGCCTAGCCACAGATAGACGTGTGTTAACCGCGCGTCTAAAGCGTCAATGCGCTTAAATCGGGGTGGGAGAAGATTAATGTCGGCCATGGAGGGCGGCGCCGATTGCCGGCAGATAACTTGTATCGATGGTGACTTCGGTGGTGATGCTGGGTTTGTTGATACGAACGGGTAGGGCTAAATCCTTATTTAGAAGGATGTCTAGGTGGGGGACATGGGCTCCACTGCCAGATATAAACACGCTGGCGACCTCGTGGGTGTCGGAACGGTTCTGGAAATACCGAACAGTGGCCTGAATGTTGTCCGTCAGCTCAGAGAAGAGGCGGTTATATTGGGTGGTCAGCTCCTCAAGAGTGATGGTGGGGGCCGGCTCATTAACCAGCTTGCTCCAGGCCTCGTCGTGCATGGCGACTGAGGTGTTCACGTGCATCAAGTCATTACTGAACACCGCCATTGACGCGTAATCCGAGCCGACGTCGACAGTCAGATATGGTTTGGGATTACCCTGTTGCAGACGACCCAAAGAGAGCGAAACTGTCTCGATGGCCCGCGGTCGGAATTTGGCGGCTTGTAATCCTTCAACCAACCAATGGACGAGCTGTCGGTTAACGGCGAAAGCCATATATTCACGCTGACCATCTGGAAGGCGACGCAATTCGTACATGTCAACGTACATCTCGTCGGCCTTTAACGGCAGATCGCTTTCGAGTTCATGTGGCGCGGTGGCGAGCAGCTCACGTCCGTTGAGCGGCGGCAGGGTTAGAATGCGAGTGAAGACCTCTTCGTCACCCAAAGAGACAACCACATCTCGATGACCATCAATCGTTTTGTTTTTGGCCCGCAGATCTTTCAACACAGCGGCTAATTCCTGTGGATCACCCGCTCGCATCTGCGAAAAGGGCTTGGGCAGATCGGCCGTACTTACGGACACGATTTTGTGACCATCGAAAACAACCAGCCGAATGTGATGGTTGGTGAAAGAGAGGCCAAGTTGCCAGTGTTTGTTCATCATCAGGTGGCGCTGACTAGGCCGTACATCGGCTGGAGGACAGATAGCAAAATGAAAGCAATGCCGACGCCCAGCACAACCATTATAATCGGCTCGAGGGCACTGCTGAGGTTTCGGGTTAGATTATCGACCTCCTTCTCGTAGAAAGAGGCTACAACACCGAACATCTCATCCATCGCCCCGGTTTGTTCGCCGATGGCGGTTAGCTGCCCGACCATTCCCGGGAAAAGGGGGCTCTCGTGGAGGGATTGAGCGATCGGGTGGCCATTCTCAACCTTACGAGCGATCGCGGTGAGCTCTTCCTTGTAGGCCAGATTGTCGAGCATCTCCGCCAGTGTCTCAAAGATGGTCAGAATGGGCAGACCGGCCGACATTAGTGACGAGAAGCCGAGACTGAAACGGGCCATCAATACCTTCTTAATAAACGGACCGTAAATGGGGATGCGCAGCTTGAAGCGATCCCAGGCGAGGGCTGACCGAGGAAGCGAGAGGATGAATTTCAGGGCGGCAAAACCCAATACGCCGCCGACGATAATCCACAAACCATATTTGACAGAGAAGGCGGAGATCGCCAGCAGAATTCGAGTCGCAATGGGCAGCTCAACACCTGATTCACTAAACACCTCGCCCAGTTTTGGTAGGACAAAGACGATAATAATGGCGATCACGATAATCATCATCGTCATGACCACGGTGGGGTAGATCAGGGCGCCCCGGACCTTGCTGCGAATCTCGTAATCCTTCTGCAGCTGTTCCGACAGGCGCATCAAAACCTTGTCGAGGGAGCCGGCTTGCTCGCCGGCCCGAACCATCTGAATATAAACGGTGCCGAATGTGCGGTGGTAGGTCTCGAGCGCCTCAGAGAGCGGAGTGCCGCCTTCGACCAGCGCAGACAGATCGGCCAGCATGTTTTTGATCTTCTGATTCTCTGATTCCTCCATTAGGGAGTTCAGACATTTGCCGATTGATAGGCCGGCTTTCATCATGACGGCCAGCTGTTCAGTCAGCACGATGCGCTGCTTGAGCGAAATTTTCAGCCGCTTACTGTTTTTACCTGATCGTCCCTTCTGTTCCTTCAGATCAATAACCAGCCAACCTTTGGTTTTTAGTCGGTTGCGAGCGTCAGACGATGAAGAGGCTTCAATTCGGCCCTTCTGCAGTTTTCCCTGATTGTCACGGGCGCGAAAGGTGAAATCCATCTTAATCTCGGGTAACGCGCCAGACTTCTTCGAGCGTGGTAATGCCGTCGATCGCTTTCATTAAGCCGTCAGGTAGCATTAAGACGGTGCCTTGCTTGACACCGATCTCCTGAATTTCTGAATCGGTAGCGCGCCGAATGACCGCCTGTTTAACCTCTTCAGAGATGTCGAGAACTTCGAAGATGCCGACGCGACCTTTGTAGCCGGTACCGTTGCAGCTGTCACAGCCCTTACCCTTAAAGAAGTTGAACTTCTTAATCTTCGGGCGGTTGGCCTCAGGAATTTTAGCCAACTCCTCTTGTACGACGCCCAGCTCAGTAGCTGACGGATTGTACGGCTCACGACAGTGATCACAGATCTTGCGCGCCAGACGTTGGGCGACCACGGTGTTGACCGACGATGAGATCAGAAATGGCTCGACGCCCATATCGATCAGGCGGGGGAAGGCGCCCGAGGCGGTGTTGGTGTGCAGGGTTGAGAGCACGATGTGACCAGTCAGGGCTGACTGAATCGCGATCTCGGCGGTGTCTTTATCCCGAATCTCACCAACCATGACGATGTCAGGATCTTGCCGCACGATGGCGCGCAATCCATCAGCGAAGTCGTAGCCGATATCCGGGTTAACCTGGCTTTGGTTGATGCCCGCGATGCGGTACTCAATCGGGTTCTCCATGGTGACAATGTTCACACCGTCATCCATCAACAACCCCAACAGGGCGTATAAGGATGTGGTTTTGCCCGAGCCGGTCGGACCCGTAATCAGGGTCATACCGTAAGTCTTTTTGATATTCTTCTTGATCACGTCGTACGGCTCGTCACGGACGCCGATCTCTTCGAGAGTCAGTAGACCCTGGGTTTTGTCGAGAACGCGCATGACGGCCTTCTCACCATCAGCGACAGGCATTATCGATAGACGAAAGTCGACCAGATTTTTGTCGATATCGAGCTGAAAGCGGCCGTCTTGGGGTAGGCGATGCTCGTCAATTTTAAGATTGGCTAGAATCTTGAGACGGGCAATAATAGCTTGCTCGATTTGGACAGGGAGTTTTAGCCGCTGGTGCAAGACACCATCGAGGCGGAACCTAATCTGTAGGTGGTTGTCTTGGGGCTCGATGTGCACATCAGAGGCTTTCTCGCGTACCGCTCGCCGCATGAGGGAGAAGACGATGCGGGCGGTCGGGGAATCATCCCCACTATCTTCGACATTCTCGGCCTCAGCCTCGATGATCTCTTGTTTGGAGATGTCCGTGTCGATGTCGGAATCTTTAATCACGTTCGCCACCTCAGTCTCAAGAGCCGAGTACTGGTTCAGAACAATGTTCACATCTTCAGTACTGGAGAGTACCGGCTTAATGTCCAGGCCAGTCGTTTTCTGAATAAGTTGGATGACCTCCAGGTCTTCCGGATTTACCATCGCGACCGTCAGCATCTTGCCCTCGAGGCCGACCGGCACGGCCTTGTGGCGGCGGGCGAACAGCTCGGGCAGCAGGTTGAGAATCTCTTTGGGGACTTTTAAGTTAGCCAACGACAGAAAGTCGACGTTGGTTTTGGCCTGAATTTTCTTGTTGGGGGCTGTTTCCGGGGCCGGCTCGGCTGGTGCCACCTTAGCGATAGGTGATTTGATCTCCGTGGTTGTTTTGGCTGTCGTTGTTACCCCGGCGGCGGGTGTAGTATCGGTGCTGCTGGACAGAGCGGTGACCGTGTGTGCGACCTCATCCTCATGACCTGTCAGACGGTGCCACCAGCCAGCGATGCCGGGCTCTGTCTCGTCGTCGGGAGCACTATCTGTGTCAGTGTGATGGATCTCTTGTGTGATCTTAACGTCGCCCGACATGATGACCGGCTTGCGCAGCTGGGGGACATCCATTTTAACCTCAGCAGTTGGGGTGAGATTGATTGCCACCTCGTGCTCGTGCTCTTCTAGCTTCGGGCTTGTCTTGGTCGGAGCCGTGGCCACCTTTACGGACGGAATGTTGGGGGTGGCGGATGTTCCAAGTTCGGTGACCAAGTGCCCTTTGTTCACCTCAACGGCCGACCGAAAATGGGGGGAGGGACGGAATTTTAAAACCTTCGTCGGCAGAGTGACCAGATGGTGACCGCGGCCTTTAGGGTCAGGAATCGACTTGCTGGGGTACTCGTGCACCTTAAAACGGCCCAGATGTCTGATCGATACCGTTTCACCGATCGCGACAGTGTCGGTAATGGTGTCAAAGATGTCGGTATAGATGCGGCGCAGCTTATCAGCCGGCAGGCCGGTTTTCTTGGCAGCCGCAGTGATGATGTGTGATAAATCCAGCATTTTCCTCAGTATACCAACGGGTAAGGCCGCCGTCGCACAGGTGACACAACCTGATTCTTATTTGGCCAGCTCAGGAGCCAATTTTGCCCCTGAGGCAGGCTTGAGTTAAGCTGAATAGGCAATGTCATATCAGGCTTTATATCGTACCCATCGCCCGCAGACCTTCGCCGATCTAATCGGCCAAGAGGCGGTGAAGCGTGTGCTGATTAACGCTCTAAGACAGAATAAAGTCGCGCACGCCTATCTTTTCACGGGACCGCGCGGCACGGGCAAGACCACTGTGGCCCGTCTGTTGGCCAAGGCACTAAACTGTCTTCAGGCGACTGAGGAGCAACCGATCTGCGAACAGTGCTCCGCTTGTCAGGCCATTCGCGAAGGCAACAGCCTTGACGTGGTGGAGATTGACGCCGCCTCGAACCGGGGCATTGATGATATCCGGGCCTTGCGCGAGCGGGTCGGCTATCCACCTCAAGAGCTGAAACGGAAGGTCTACATTATTGATGAGGTTCACATGCTCTCCAAAGAGGCATTTAATGCTTTGTTGAAGACGCTGGAAGAGCCGCCCGAGCACGCAGTATTTATTCTGGCCACGACTGAAGCAGACAAAGTGCCCGTAACAATTCAGAGCCGGTGCCAGCGCTTAATTTTTGGTCAGGCCACAGCTTCCGATCTGGCTGAGCAGCTGCAACGGGTGGCGGAACAAGAGGGGGCGAAGCTGACTCCGGGGGCAATCTCGGTGTTGGTGGAGCTGGCTGAAGGTGGTTTCCGCGATTCGCTCTCCCTGTTGGAGCGCGTGATGGTCCTCGAGGGTGAGGTGGATGAAGCGACTGTCGCTCAACTCTTCGGTCTCGGGGATGAACAACGGGTCAACGCTATTATCGCCGCGCTGGTGGCGGGTGATCGAGCCGCTCTCTTTCAGCGATTGGCTGAAGCTGAAGCGGCCGGAGCGAGCGCTCTTTTTCTAGTTCACTCTGTTATTCGCCAGCTGCGACGGCTGCTCTACGTGGTGGTCGGGGCAGTGCCGGCGCGAGATGAAGCTGAAGCGGCCGTGGCAAGTCAATTGACAGCCGATCAGCTCTGGCAGTGGTTGAGCGCCTGGCTGGAGGCCCGGTTTGATGTCCGCCAATCGCCAATCCCATATCTACCCCTTGAGATTGCGGCGGCGAAAGGTTTTAGTGGCCAAGCGCTGGCGGCGGCGCCTCCGCTGGGCGCCATAGCTACACCGAGCGCCATAGCTACGCCGAGCGCCGAGGTCAGCCGTCCGGAAACAATTGTGGTGCGGGCTGCTGGCGACCAAACAGATCCACAGATATCGGCGGAGCAGTGGCAGCAAGTCGTGACGCAAGTCACGACGGGCAGCCAATCAATCGGTAAACTGTTGGCCCAGGCTAAGTTGGAGGGGCTGGCCGATGGACGTTTGACCGTCCGAGTAGCGTATCCTTTTCACGCCGATCAGCTGTCACAACAGACCAATCGGACTTTATTGATGGATGCCTTACAGGCGGCGGCACTATCGAACGTTGAGGTGGATTTTGTGACTGGGCAAGCCGAATCAACCCCAATTACAAGTGGTGAGATGGCCTCAGTGCACGACGTCATTGATATGCTATAAATATGAGAATAAAAATTGATCGCGAGGCTTGCCAGACAGCCGCTACTTGTTTGATGTACCGCCTAAAGGCCGACGCACCTCTTTATGAGTTGGATGACGAGTCTATCGCCGTGCTGAAAACCGCCGCGGGTGAAGAGACGAGCGACTGGGTTGAGTTGACCGAACTGTCGGGCTACACAGCGGCTCTTGATAAGGAGATGCGTGATAAATTATTGGCTTCCGCTCAGGCCTGTCCGTTCAACGCCATTGTGATTGAGGATGACGACGGCACAGTACTCTGGCCCGAGGAGGTGTAATGAATCCACCAATCGGCGCTCATGTCTCGGCGGCGGGTGGTCTGGAGAAGCTGTTAACACGGGCGGATGATCTGGGAGTAGAGGCGGTGCAGCTGCATCCTTCAGCTCCGCAATCGTATCGAGGGCCAAATTTCACCCCTGAATCGGCCGCGACTTGGCGACAGCAGCTTGAAGAGCGGCAGTGGCCGGTGTTTTTTCACGGCATATACCTTATCAACCTGGCGAGTGAGGATGATCGTCTGTGGCACGCTTCGATTGACTCGGTAGTGTCTTATCTCAACTGGGCGCCTCGTCTGCAATCAGTGGGCTCAATTACGCATGCCGGCTCGCATAAGGGGCGGGGCATTGAGGCCGTGACTGATCGACTGCGTCAGGCTGCTCAGAAAATCGCGGCTAGTTTAGAGCCGGGGGCGGGTAAGTTCATTATTGAGAATACGGCTGGAGGTGGGGGCACGCTGGGGCGTGATCTGTCTGAACTGAAGCTGCTGTACGATATTTTTTCTTCCGAGCTGCCGACGGCGATCTGTCTCGATACCTGCCATCTTTTCGCCTCAGGCGTAGATTTGCGACAGGCGGCTGAGCGCCAGAAATGGTTTGACGATTTCGACCGTCAGATTGGGCTGGAGCACCTAGCCGCCATCCATCTTAATGACTCAGTTTTTGATCTTGATTCGAAGCGGGACCGGCACGCCAATCTCGGTGAAGGTCTGATCGGCGCTGACGCGCTGGCGGCGGTTGTTACCGATGAGCGCTTGAGCCACGTACCTTTTTTGCTTGAGGTGCCGGGTAGCGGTTCGGGGCCAGATCAAGAGAATATCTCTCGCGCTCTAAGCTGGCGACAGTAAGATTGGACCGACCCGCAAGGGGCCGGTCCGGGGCTAGGGCTTGGCGGCTTGCACGCGCATCATCGCTACGAGCTGATTCAGGGCCGCCGGACTGTTCTTCAGCCCGAAGTGGCTGCAGTTGACGGTGGAGCGGGTGAGGGAGCGGGCGTGAATGCCCAACCCGGACCAGTTGGCGACATTGACGGCCACTACGCCGTCGCTCTGCGTTGGTCGACCGGCTACGACCAGGTTGCCAGCGATCGTCAGGTAGTCGTATTTGACACCAGTCAGTCGCGGGCCATCGTTGAGCAGATGGAGTGTCTCCGAGCCGGGCTTCAGATCGTCGAGAGCACCACCGGCCGTCCATTGGGCCAATGTTGAGCCCAGGTTGGGCGTGCCGAGCAGCCAGGCCTTGCGGACGCGCGGACCGAGACCCTCGCGCTCCAGCGCCCAACGAATCACCAGACCGCCCAAGCTGTGGCCCACCAGATCGCACGAGACGGGGCTGTTGGCCTGGATGACGGCCGACAGCTCGCGCCCTGTGACCTGAATGGACTGATCATCGTGGTAGCCGATGGTGTAGACCCGACGGTAGATGTTGAGACTGATGACCGTCTGGACCAGTGTGGCCATGGCATCCTCATCACTCCACAGACCGTGCAGCACGTAGAGGTCTTCACCAGTGGCGTGACGAGACGCCGGGCAGGTGGCGACCAGCTTGAGGTGCTCGGACGGGGCGGGTGGGCTAGCCGGCGAGCCGAGGCGGCTGGAGCCGCAGGCCGACAGGGCGAAGCTGAGCAGACAGAGGCTAACGACGCGATACAGGCGTGACATGACACACCTCCTTTTCTTGACGATATCCCTCTATGGCTGAACACACGGTTACGGCACTGTACGTCTGTCCACAAGCTATCCACGGGCGGTTGCGGCGCTGGGCGACTACAATAACAAAGCAATGAAAAACAGTTACCAAAGCGACAATGGCTTAGCCGGTGTCCGGCTGCCCCCGCAGAATACCGACGCCGAGACGGCGGTATTGGGGGCGATCTTGCTCGACGCGGATGCCATCATTAAGGTAGCCGACGATCTTCAGGCGGAGGATTTTTACGATCAGCGACATCAGACAATCTTTGACGCGATCATCCAACTTTTTGCCAAACGACAGCCGATTGACGTGGTGACGCTTAAATCTCGCCTGGAAGACGAGAACAAGTTAGAGACAATTGGTGGCGTGTCTTATCTGGCGACGCTGGTCAATTCGGTGGTGACGGCTGCCCATGTAGCGGAACACGCTCAGCTTGTGCGGCAGAAGGCGGTGCTGCGTCGGCTGATCTCGGCTTCGAACGAGATAAACCGACTGGGTTATCAGGAGAATGAGGAAGTGGATTCCGTTCTGGACCGGGCCGAGCAGGCCTTATTTGCGGTTAGCCAGAAGTTCCTGAAGCAGAACTTCGTGAACATTCGGAGCGTTCTGACATCCACCTTTGAACGCATTAATGAACTGACAGAGAACAAGGGGCAGACGCGGGGCGTGCCGACTGGTTTCAAAGCGCTCGACAATCTTCTCTCGGGTTTCCAAAAATCTGATCTGATTATTCTGGCGGCTCGTCCGAGCGTCGGTAAAACCAGCTTGGCGTTGAACTTTGTCGAGCGGGCGGCCTCAGTGCACGGCAAAAAGGTTGGTGTTTTCAGTTTAGAGATGAGTTGTGATCAGCTAACCGACAGACTGCTGTGTGTGGTAGGGGATATCGATGCCTGGCGTCTGCGCACCGGCAACCTAACGGATGCCGACTTCTCACGTTTGCACGAGGCGATGGGTAAGCTGGCTGAGGTGGGCATCTATATTGATGATCAAGCAGGCCTGAATGTAATGGAGATGCGCGCGCGAGCCCGTCGACTGCAGATGGAGCACGGTCTCGACATGTTGGTGGTCGACTATCTGCAGCTTATGTCGGGTGGTAGTGGTTACTCCAGCACGGACAACCGTGTGCAAGAGGTGAGCTACATCTCACGATCGCTCAAGGCGTTGGCGCGCGAGCTCGACATCCCCATAATCGCTCTGTCACAGCTGTCGCGCGCGGTGGAGCAGCGCAGCCCGAAGATTCCGATGCTGGCGGACCTACGCGAATCTGGTTCAATCGAGCAAGACGCTGACGTAGTCATGTTTATCTATCGTGATGAGGTTTACAACAAAGACACCGACAAGAAGAATATCGCGGAGATTATCGTGGCCAAACACCGTAACGGTCCGATTGGCTCGGCCAATCTATTCTTCCGAGCTGACCGCACGAAGTTTATGGATCTCGATACCTCGCACCTCGATGATAAGGCCCCTGTTTATGTGCAGCCGGCCGAGGCTGCCGGGGGAGAAACGCCACCCCCACCAGGCGATTCTGACGCCCCGTCGCCATTCTGAAATTTTGGTGAAAATGGCTACAAGAGCGGACACTCAACAGCCTTACCTCGACCCTCGTTGACACGAATTGGTGGGGATAATATAATGACTTTGTCCTGAACAATATGTGGAAGAAGGAAGGGCGCTTGAGACCGATGGGTATATATCATGATCTATCGGACACCTCGAGCCAGACCAGGCTGAGTGACGACTTTCTCTAGGTATCTCATGATAGTTAGGGATCGAACCGGCGCTTAGATAACCTGCTGAAAACCGCACTTGCTACGACGGATTTAAACAATCATTTGATCTGTCGTCATCAAAGCAAAGGCGGTTTTTTTGTATTTAAAAAAGCCGACCGGCCTCAAGGTTGAGGCGCGGCCGGGATAAGGTTGGGGCGTGGCCCACGCACGCCGCAGAGTCCGCACTCGAGCCAGAAGACTAAGCGTCTCGGCTTTAGCACGATCAGATAGTGGTCGGCCTCGTAGATGCGATGCTCGGCGCCGATGATCAGGTCGGCTTGATGTGGCAAGCAGACGTATGTCTGGTCGGTGCAGAGCGGTGGATCTTGGAAGCCACAGCCGTAGTGTGCGTAGATCAGCTCCCAGCCCATCCAGGGCGACTGCTTGCGCAGGCGGTGGATGGCGTCCGTCTGTTGGCCGCACATGGCCGCCCCCAGTACGTACGCCCATTCGTCCAGATCGCTCTCGCTGAGCCGCTGTAGTCGGTCGGTGGTGTACCGAGCGATCGGTACGGTTTCGAAGCGCTGGCCGGTGACCATATCGAGGGTGTCGGCTGCTCTCTGGAGCCTGCCCCCACAGCCCGGGTTGCGTAACGTGGCGGCTAACGCCACCAGGTATTTGCCCACCAACCCTGGTTGTCGTGAGGCGTGGTGTAGCAGATTGTCCTTGCGCATGGGGCGTCTCCTCTCGGGCGCACACTAGCTGACTCTACTTCTGGGGTCAAGATGGGGGATCTTGACACGATGTAAAGACAACTTTACATTAGAGATATAAAGTAACTCTCAGAGTCATGTTTAAGCCACTTGGCGACCGTGTCCTGTTGCGACCAGCGACTCAGGAGAAGATGACCACCTCGGGCATCGTGCTACCTGACTCCGCCAAGAAAGAATCCCAAGAGGGGGTGATTGTGTCGCTCGGCGACGGTCGAAACGACGATGGCCAGACTGTTGATTGGGCAGATCTCGGACTAAAAGAGGGCACCCGCGTGCTGTACGACAAATACGGACCGGACGAAGTCGAGATCGACGGCGTTGAAATGAAGATCGCGAAACTATCCCAACTACTAGGCATCATTGAGTAATGGCTAAAGAGATTAAATTTGGTGAGGATGCGCGTCGCCAGATTCAAGAGGGCGTCAACATCTTGGCGAACGCGGTGAAAGTGACGCTCGGTCCCAAGGGGCGCAATGTGGTGCTCGATAAGTCATTTGGTGGACCGCAGATTACGAATGACGGCGTGACGATCGCCAAAGAGATCGAACTACCAAATAAATTCCAGAACATGGGCGCGCAGCTCGTCAAAGAGGTCGCCTCCAAGACAAACGATGTCGCGGGGGATGGCACAACCACGGCAACTTTGCTGGCGCAATCGATTGTCAATGAAGGTCTGAAGAATCTAGCGGCCGGGGCGAATCCGCTGGCCCTGCGCCGGGGCATCGACCAGGCGGTTGATGTAGTGGTTGAAGAGATGAAACAGAACGTGCAGGAAGTGAAGGGTGATTTCGAGCGCATCGCTCAGGTCGCGACGATCTCAGCCGGAGATGACAAAGTTGGTGCGCTGATCGCCGAGGTCTTCAAGAAGGTCGGTGAGAACGGTGTCGTCACCGTCGAAGAGGGGCAGAAGATGGGCCTCGAGCAAGATGTAGTGGATGGCATGCAGTTTGATCAGGGCTACATCAGCGGCTACATGGTGACGGACGCGCAGACGATGAAATCGGAGTACGACGACCCGAGCATCCTTATTACCGATCGGAAAATCACGGCGCTCGATGAGATTTTGCCTCTGCTCGAGCAGCTCGCCCAGAGCGGCCGCAAGAGTCTGGTGATCATCGCCGAGGATGTCGAGGGCGAGGCTCTGACTACGCTCGTGTTGAATAAGCTGCGCGGTTCGTTCCTGACGCTGGCAATCAAGGCGCCGGGCTTCGGTGAGCGACGCAAGGCGATGCTGCAGGATATCGCCGCCCTGACTGGGGCCACAGTTATCTCGGAAGATCTGGGCCTGGAGCTGAAATCGGCCACGGTTGAGCAGCTTGGTAAAGCCCGTCGGGTGGTAGCGACTAAAGATGCCACGACGATTATTGACGGTGCGGGCGAACAATCCCAAATTGACGGGCGCATCGGTCAGATTAAGCAAGAGATCAAGAATACGGAGAGCAACTACGACAAAGAGAAGCTCGAAGAGCGGTTGGCGAAGCTGACGGGTGGCGTTGGTGTCATCAAAGTCGGTGCCGCGACTGAAGTGGAGATGAAAGAGAAGAAGCTGCGCATTGAGGATGCTCTCGAGGCGACCCGGGCGGCGATGGAAGAGGGCATTGTTGCCGGCGGCGGCGTCGCTTTCCTTGATGTGATCGCCAAACTGGACGGCATCAAAGCGGATGCCGAAGAGAAGGTCGGTGTGGCGATTATCAAGCGCGCCCTCGAAGAGCCGTTGCGGCAGATCGCCAAGAACGCCGGCGAAGATGGTGGGGTGATCATTGAGAATGTTCGCCACAAAGAGAAGGGCATCGGTTACGACGCGGCTAAGGGTGAGTATGTCGATATGATGGCCGCGGGCATCATTGACCCGTACAAAGTCGCACGATCGGCGCTGCAGAACGCGGCCTCGGTGGCGGGGCTAATCCTTACCACTGAAGTGGCGGTGACTGAACTGCCGAAAGAAGAGACTCCAGCGCCGGCCGGCCCAGGCATGGGCGGCATGGGCGAGATGGATTTCTAGCAACAAGTAACAACCCTCCTTCGCTCCCGAAATACATTCGGGAGCTACGCAGGGTTGTTTTTAGTTCCGCAGAGTGCTAGCTTTCGTTCTAGGAGGAGCGCCATGACAACGCTCTGGCTGGTGTGGCAGGTTGTTTGTTGGGTATGGCACACGGCCATAACCTTGGCGGTGTGGTGGGTGCTGCTGAGCGTCTGCCTCATGGCCTGGATGATTGTGGTTGAACAAGAGGGGGATCCCGGGAAGCACTCGTGGCGAATGCTCTGGCGACACTGGTGGGCTCGTGAGATCAAGACCACAATGCAGCGGGACTGTCTGCCCCGATGGGCGGCCGAAGAGATCGTCCGCTATCGGGCGCTCATGGACGCCCTGAGAGTGCCGGTTGAGCTCGTTCTGGGCATCTTGTTCTACTTGGCCATGAACTACGGCGAAGATACTCGGGTGGTAGGAGACGGACATGGTTAAGTGGTTGCGGATGTCAGCGGCACTGGCCGCTCTGGTCATTTTCGTCTATCGGCCCGTGCTGGCCGTTCTGGCCTACGCCTTGATCGGTGTGGTGGTGACGGCCGTGGAGAGTCTGGACGCCGAGCTGAAGGCCGGGGCTCGTAATCTGGGCCAAGCCTTCCATCGGGGCTATGTCGAGTCGTTCTGGAGTATGGTTGACTGCCTGGGTGAGTCAATCGGTCGAGTGCTGGCAATTCCGATCACACTGGTGACGTTTGTGCTGCTACAGGTGGTGATCTGGCCTCTGGCCTGCCGTGACCGCCGAGCTAGGAAGGAGACAGACAGATGCGGGCGCTGAAGCGACTAGTGCAGGTGGGTGTTCTCTGCGTTTTGGTTGCTGGTTACGTGAGCGCCTATCATCACGGCCGGGCTGGGTGGTGGCTGCTCGAGATGCAGCTTGTTGGCATCGTTGGTCTGACGTTGCTAAGCGTGCTGGAGACGACGCGACGTGATCCACGCGTCTTCGAGGACTCTGACGGCGGGCTCGGCCTGATGATCAGTGTCTATCTGCGCGAGTGGGAGATTGAGGGGCGATCATGGTGGCTGGTGACTGAGGGTAGTTGTCTTCTGACGATCGCGCTGACCACTGTCGCGATGCTGCTGCGCCAGACCTTCATCGCCCTGTACCTGATTGAGGCGCTGTTCCACACCAGCTGACCACAACTTTCGCTTGGATGGCCATCCCACCTTGGGGCGGCCATCTGACGTTTGTGCTATAATCACAGACGTAAGAGGCGCGGTTTCCGGAATCGCGGTGAAAGGAGGATGACACCTGTTCTTTTCGGTGTCGGTTGCGGTCCTGTCGCGGTCCAGTTAATTGTTTGCGTTTAGAGCGTCAAGCTGGTGTTGGGGCCGATGCAGATGAGGCGCGACAGAGTGCGTTGCGGGATCATATCTAGCCAACCGAGCGAGCCACTCGGCGGACCGAAGCGGTTACCAGTTGCGAGTACGTTTGCGGGCTGCGAGCTACTTTTGCGGTTGCGGCGCGGTTAGAACATTGAGGCTCGCCAGGTAGCGTCGGTGGGATCCATAACCAAGATGGACCACCGTTTTTTTATTGGCCGATGGTGTTGCGAATCATCTGGGCGGCATCTCCCAAGAAGGGCAGGTAGCCGAAAAGGTTCAGAATCCACAACAGTATTGCCACACCAACGGTGGAGCCGAGAAAAATAAACAGACCATTTAGAAAGCTGAAGAAGAGATAGCGCCAGGGCCGGGCAAAAACGGCGTCACGAGCCATCAGGCGTTCAACCAGAACACCCAATCGGTGTGTCTCGCGAGCCAGCTCTAAAGCCGGATCATTATCAGTTGAAGGCCGGTACATAATATCAGTGTATCATCTCGAAACTAGCAGCCGACAGCCAAGGGGCCAGCTGCACGTCAAGCACTCCGTTACGCACTGTGACCACATCATCAGCCAGAGTAACAATCACCTCGCGCGACAGCAGCCGATCGCCAGATTTTTCGTGCACAATCAGCTGAGCCAAACGCCAATCAATATCAGTAATAAGGATATCGCGCAGGACGCCTACGCGACGGCCATCTTCCGTTTCCACAGCGGCGCCGAGTAGGTGACGGCTGAGACGGCTGACCTGCTCCGCCCGGGCGGGCTTCTCGAGTACTAACAGATCGTTTTTGTTGGATATCGCCAGACCTTTGTCCGTTAGGCGGGCACTTTGACGGGGTAGCAGTCTAGATTTAGCGCCAACTTTGACGATTAAGCCGAGGCTTTGGCCGGTATCCAGATCAAACCAAACCCGAACGGCGCGCCCAACAGGCTGGCGGCCGTACTTGACCGAAACTGTAGAGAGCCAACGGGCCGATAACAGCGGCATGACCGCAATAGTTATTCTTTCACGCGCTCGACGTAGCTGCCGTCGGTCGTGTTCACCCGTATTGTATCACCGGCCTTAATGAAGAGCGGAACGGTGACGACAGTGCCGGTGGCGATGGTGGCTTGTTTGGTGCCGCCTTGAGCGGTATTACCCTTAATGCCAGGAGGAGTTTCGGTGACGGTGAACTCCATCTTCACGGGCAGCTCGATGGCGACGGGTTTTTCACCTGACATAATCACTGTCGTTTCGGCCCCTTCGGTGAGCCAGCGAGTGGCATCCCCAATAAACGATGTTGGTAGCTCAAACTGATCGAAGCTGGTGGCATCCATGAAGGCGTAGCTCTGGCCGTTCTGGTAGAGGAATGTCGCCCGAGTGCGGCTTACGTCCGCTTCATCGAAGTTGTCGCCCGGCTTGAGGGTGCGGTCAACTGATGCCCCAGTCTGGAGATTCTTGAGTTTGGTTTTCACGACCGCTCCGCCACGGCCCTGTTTGGCGTGGGTGGCGGCAGTCACGATAAATGTCTGGCCGTCGATGAGCAGGGGTGTGCCCACGCGGATGTCGCCCAGATCCATATTAAACAGCTGTGAACGGCAGGAGGGCCAGATGGCGAGCCCGCTTGATAGCCTGGGCCAAGGTGCGCTGCTGCACGGCGGTAACACCGGTCTGGCGGCGGGCCTTAATGCGATTGGTGGGGGTTAGAAAGTCGCGGAGTAGCTCGACGTTTTTGTGGTCGATCTCGACATTCTGGAACGTGCCCAAAAGGTTTTTGCGTGATTTGATCTTCATAGCGGTTGATTAAAAGGGGATGTCTTCAATGTTGATATCATCTTCAGTCGCCGGTGCGGCTGTGGGGGATGGAGCAGCAGCGGGAGCCGCCGGCGCAACTGGAGCCGCGGGTGCGGCGGCCGGACGAACGGCCGGGCCGTCGCCGAACGAGGCGCGATTAACCTGGTCTGGTCCGATCACGGTGTCGGCCACCATCTCGGTTTTGGTGCGTTTGGCGCCGTCTTGACCTTCCCACGATCGGGTGGCGAGACGGCCCGAGACAAAGACGCGGTCTCCCTTCTTGAGGGCTTTATTGCAGCCTTCAGCGAGACGATCCCAGACGACGACCTCGTGAAACTCGACATCGCCGTCGATCCAGGTGCCGTTCGGATCTTGGTAGCGACGATTGGTAGCAACGGCGAAGCCAGCCACACCTTTGCCGTTAGGTGTGTAGCGGAGTTCAGGATCGCGGGTCAGATTACCGACGACCTCGACCCGGTTAAGATTGATGGCCATGTCAGAGAATTACTCTTTGGTAGTGGTGGTCTCATCCTCAGACAGTAGCTTGCCCAGGGCGTCATCCAGCTGCTTCTCACGGTCGGCGCCTTCGGCTTCACCTTCAGCGGCGCCTTTCTTCGGCGCGCGCTTTTTAGTCTCTGTCGTACCGCTGGTGCGGCGGAGCAATTCCTCAGCACTGCGGGCCTCGTCCGAGAGCTTCGGTGTCTCAGCAATGGTGTAAGGATTCTTGTAAGCCTGCACAGTCAACCAACGCACAACCTGACCACCTAGTTTAAGATCGCGCTCAATCTTATTGACGGTCTCGCCGGTGGACTCGAACTCCCAGGTGCCGTAATAGCCCTGGTTCTGCTTAGCGATGGAGTAGGCGAGGGGTTGTCGCCCGGCCAGCTGCTCTTTAATATCGGTCGCCCCAAAGGTCGTCAGATTCTTCTTGACGTCGGCTAGACGCTGCCCAGCTTCTTTCTCATCTAGATCACCCGCAACGATGACAGTTAATTCGTATCGCATACCTTTTCTTGGTCTTTGCCCCGGCTCGCGCCGAGGAAAAAGGTTAGTAGTTTTCGTGTTTAGAAGCCGAATATCTCGGCTACCACATATTACCAGAGATGAAAGCATCTTGCAACAGATTGGAAAATGCGCTACAATACTCTAATTTCGTCACAAAACCATGAGCAAAGTACCAGTCGTCGAACAAAAAGATCTCGCTCAAGTCAAAGTCACTTTGGGTGGATTAGTGTCAGCCCCAACCAAGGCTAAAGCGACCGCCTCGGTGGGGTTTGCGCTAGCCGACATACAAGCCGAGCACAGTCGTCGGACGGAATATATTTCGCATATTCAGCAGTATGTGAGCGGCCGACGGAGTGATGCGCCCGGTCGAGTGGAGCCGAACACTCCCGTTTAAGCCGCTAAGAGAGCATAATAATAGTGATCGACGAAAAAGTAAGCGAAAAGATATGGATGACGCGATGACCACCCCAACCCCGGCCGCCGATCCAGCGGATCAGACCGCTGATGACTCGATGGCTGTGGCCGATGTGCCCACGACTATTGAGCCGGATGCCGAGGCCTCCGAAACAGCTACCGATGACGGTGTCGCCACCGCCCCGGCTGCTGAAGTCGACGCGCTGAGCGAGTTCGATGCTAAGCCGGCTCCCACCGAGCCTGCTGCTGACGCTCCTCAGTCAATGTTTGACACCCCTGCTCCTGTTGAGGCTCCAGCCGAAGAGGCTGCTGCCGATGAGGACGAGGATGAGGATGCTGCCACCGCTGACGCGGACACTGCTGATGACGAATCAGAGGTGACCGTCGAACCGGCGGAGCCAGCTGAGACCGAACAGCCGGCCGTCGAGTAAATCCTTAAGGATTACACCCCGGGTTAACGCCCGGGGTTTTTTAATTACAGAGCCAGATGCTAAAATGTGAGCGACTTATGTTGAAATATTCGGTCATTATTCGGGTTAAAAACGAGGCCGAAAATCTGAGGCGCTGTTTGGGGTGTATCCAATCTCAAAAGGATTACTCGCCGAAGAACTGTGAGGTAATTGTGATCGATAACAAATCTACAGATTCGACCAGAGACGTGGCAGAACAGTTTGGTGCTAAAGTGCTGACTATTGATCAGTTCTCGTACCCGAAGGCGATGAACATGGGCCTTCGGGCAGCCGGTTCACCGGTCGGTATTTTTCTGTCGGCTCACTCTTATATCAAGGGTGACCAATTTCTAGTTGCCTGCGAACAGCTTTTCTCTGAAGAAAATGTCGCTGGCGTTTGGGGTCCGGTCTACGCGAGCGATCAGGCATCGGTCTGGGAGAGGCTCTTTTACGGTGCATGTAATCTGTTAGGCTTTGCCGGTCGGGTTTACAAACCCAAGAAGGCTAAACTGGGGCACATGGGGGCGACCAACTGCGCTGTTAGAACGTCGATCGCTTTGCGGAATCCTTTTGATGAACGGTTTGGTCACGGTGGGGAGGATTATCAGTGGGCGCTTTGGGCGATAAATAATCATTACACGATTGTGCGCGATCCGCGGTTGGCGATCTACCACTCACACGGCCTGAGTTTAGGGCGGCTGATCGCGCAGTACAGAAAGTGGCACTACACAATTCATAAACCAGGTAAATTTCCGAAGTCATGAGTATAAAACGTGATTTAGAGTTGATGTATGAGTTGGGCTCACTGCGATTGATTGACCGAACGTGGCGGCAGCTGCATGTACCGGCGGCGGCGAATACGACGGAGCACTGCTTTCGGGTGATTTGGTTGGCATTAATGTTGGCCAAACAGGTTGATGAGACGGTTAATGAAGAGCTGCTCCTAAAAATGGCGCTCGTTCACGACGTGACGGAAACGCGGACGGGAGATGTGAACTGGGTTTCTCGTCAGTATAACGATCGCAAAGAGGAGCAGGCGATTCATGACACTCTGGCTGGTACCTCGTTGACCGAATATGAAGAGCTGCGAGCAAGCTATGAGCAGAGAGACACGATTGAGGCCAAGCTAGTCAAAGATGCCGACACCCTTGATTTTGATCTGGAGATAATGGAGCAGGCGGCGCAGGTGCGTGATTCGCTGGAGGGCAATCGTCGCTCGAATGTTCGTTCTCATATGTACACCGAAGCAGCACAGAAGTTTCAGGATGCGATTTATGGCTCTAATCCGCACGACTGGTATACCCAAAGTCAGGTCAGTCACACGGTTGGTGATCAGTCGGGGGCGTCTTAATCCTCTTTATGACGATGGTGGCGGTTGTGGACCTCGCGCAGCCGCTGGTTTGTGACGTGCGTGTAGCGTTGGGTGGTTGTGATGGATGAGTGGCCAAGCATGTCTTGAACAGCGCGGAGGTCGGCGCCGTTGCGTAAAAGATCGGTGGCGAAAGTATGGCGCAGGGTGTGCGGCGTGATCGTTTTGGTTATGCCGGCGGTGGCGGCGCGTTTGGCGACTAGACGTTGAATGCTGCGGGGGGTCAGGCGCAATCCTTTCTCTAAATTGGCGTCGTGGGCGGTGGCGCGGTGCCTGATGAAGACCGCATCGTCGTCGTCTGATCTGCTATCAAGATAGTCGTGCAGGGCGGCGACTGATTTGTCGTCGAGAAAGACGAGGCGTTCTTTTTTGCCTTTGCCGCGGACGGTGACTTCGCCGCGCTCTAGATTGAGGCGCGAGCGGTTGAGGCGGCAGAGCTCACTGACGCGCAATCCGGTTGAGAAGAGGCACTCGAAGATGGCCCGGTCGCGGCGGTCAGCGGGGGAGCTGCCTTTGATCTCCTCGATGATGCGCGCGTACTCATCCTCCTCTAGAAAACTGACGGATGGGAGCGCCATTTTGGGTAGCTCGACCTTTTCGGCGGAGACTGTCTCGATGTCTCGACGGGCGAGGTAGCGCAGGAAGGAGCGCAGGGCAATGCCGTGATAAGCTTGCGTTTGGGGGGAGAGGATGTCGCCGTTGGCGTCTTCGAGACGGGCTAGCCAGGTGCGATATTTCTGAATGTGATCGGTTTTTAACTGCTCGGGAGTGGTGAGCCCCAGATGTTTCGCCCAGGTCGCAAACCGGCCGAGATAGAGGTGGTAATTTTTGACCGTGTTAATAGAGCGCTGCTTCTCGACTTCGAGGTGCTCCAGGTAGTCGGTGATGAGTTGAGTTATAGTGGCCATCTTTTGCATTATACTAGGAGTATGAGTTTAGATGCCTCGTTAATAGTTTGGTTCAACGGTTTAGCCGAGTGGCCAGCGGTGCGGGCGTTCGCGCTATGGGTGTCCGTTTACGGCTTACTGCTCTATGTGGCGGTGGCGTTGTGGTGCTGGTGGCATCCTTCAAACAAAACAGAGAGGTGGCGGCTGCAACGGTTGGTCGTTATGGGGATTTTGAGCGTCATGATGGCGATTGTTTTCGAGCAGGTGATTACTGTACTGGTTTTTCGGGCGCGGCCATTTGCGGTAATTGATACGCTGACGGCGTACAACGTGTTTGTCGATTCGAGCAGCTTTCCCTCACTTCATGCCGCCATGGCGACGGCTTTCGCTGGAGCGTGGTTGTGGTCTGGCTCACGACGGGTTGGCTGGTGGTTGCTGCTGTGGGCAATCTTGATCGGGGTGGCGCGCATTATTACGGGCGTGCATTATCCATCAGATATTATCGGTGGTGTGGCGTCTGGCCTGATCGCGTCGTGGCTGGTGTGGCGACAATCGGGTTGGCTCAGTGATAAGTTAGATAACAATTGATGATTATTCAGGCATTGGTAGTTGGATTTGTGCAGGGGGCGACAGAGTTCCTGCCCGTTTCATCGACGGCCCATCTGATCTTAGTCTCACAGTGGTTCGGCTGGAATTCTTTCCCCCTTAATTTGGAGATGGCCGCTCATCTGGGTACGCTGTTGGCGGTTCTGCTGTACTTTGGCCGCGACTGGATCGACATTCTGACCGGTCGGCGCATCAAATTGTTTTGGTCACTGGTTCTGGCGACGGGTGTGACGGGGGCGTTAGCGCTCTGGTTTCAGCCGTACTTCGAGTCAATTCAGAATCCACTGCTGATCGCTTTGACGTTGGCGATCTTCGGGCTCTTGTTGTGGGGTGTGGATGCTTCGTCGGCGGCCACCAAAGATGATCATGATGTACCGAGCTGGCGACAATCCTTAATGCTGGGTTTGGTGCAGGCGCTGGCGCTGGTGCCGGGCGTGTCGCGGTCGGGCATCCTTATTACCTCAGGGCGTTATCTGAAATATAGTCGGGAGCAGGCGGCGCGGTACGCTTTTCTGCTGTCGGCCCCAATTATCGCGCTCAGTCCGATCGGCTCGCTGATGAAAGATGGGCTCGTTGGGCTGCATTTTGACAGTCTCGCCTGGGGCGTCTTTGTTTTTTCCGGATTGTTTGGCTGGCTGGCGATCGCTTGGCTGATGAAACTTCTTAAGAAGACTGACTACCGCTGGTTCGCCATCTATCGTCTTGTTTTGGCCGCAATTATTATTATCTCTTTGTTATGACGCCGGCTGATTTTGCCCGTCTAATTTCTGAGGCGGGGGAGCGAGTGACCGTCGGCGCGGAGTACACCCACTACAAAAGTCCGGAGAAGCGGTATCGGGTGGAAAACTTGGCAATTGATGAGGAGTCGGAAGGTGTTCGCGTTGTTTACCGACCACTATATGGGGAAGAGCTGCTGTGGATTCGTACTCTCGACAACTTTCTCGACACGGTTGAGACGCCTGATGGCCCCAAGCCGCGGTTTGCCAGAGCATAAGTTCGTTCTATTGCCATAAAACTCATTGACGAATTGCATACGTTGGTGTATGACAGTACTATTGCTATAGAGAGGTTGCTAAATTCGCAACCAGAGAGATGACAAGTGGAAAGCGAGATAGCATTTACTGCTATATTGGTGGACCTGGTGGGATTCGAACCCGCGCGTGCTGGGCAGCATCTCGATTTACAGTCGAGCGTAATCGACCACTATACGACAGGCCCGCTATCTCGCCGTCCACTTGGGATCCCTCTTGTGAAAGTGAGATGGTGCCCCCGGTCAGATTTGAACTGACACCTCGCCCTGAGCAAAAGAGCCGCTCGATCCAATCGAGCTGCGGGGGCCTGTCTCACCTTCACAGCAGAGATCCAAATGAGCAGATTGTTCAGCTTCGTCCTTCTCCGCAATTATCCTTAACATAAACGGCCGCGAAACCAAAATTGGTTTCTGCGGCCGTTCTTGTCGAGTGAGCTTGATGTTAAGGTCTCTCTACTACTACGACCGCTGTTAGTTGCTGCGGTCTGTTCGAATTAAGGGCTCTAGTCGGGCCAAAGATCGGGCACCGTTTCTCAATGTGTTTTACCCCAACCTCTCATTGGCAGTATAATTTAAAGACTAGCAGAAGGCAAGTATTTTCGGTGTATTTTAGGCCACTTATCCCTAGGTCTGCGTCATATTTAAGTGCTGGACTCGAAAACTAGCGACTTTGCGGCTCTTAGTGCCCTGACGTGCTGGTCGTCCCCTCTGTAGTTGAGTCCAGGTCTGGGGCGAAATCCTTCTTTAGAGATGGTGGGTATTGCATTTTGGGCGCATCCTGCCACACTAAAAGCACAGTAAGACAGCCACTGGCGTGATTAGGTCTCCTAGTGCGGTCAGGGTCGGGTCGACTTACTGATCGCAAAAAGTGCATATGGATACAGATATACTATGAGCAACGAACCAACAGCGAAGCTTTTCGTTGGTAATTTGGCTTGGACGACTGACAACAACAGTCTCGGCGCTCCGTTCGCCCAGTATGGCACCGTCGTTGAGGCGGTTGTCATTATGGATCGTGAGAACCCGAACCGCTCCCGCGGCTACGGTTTCGTCACGATGAGTACACCTGATGAGGCTGCTGCCGCTAAGGCTGCCCTCGAAGGTAAAGATCTCGACGGTCGTGAGATTCGCATCGATTTCGCCCAGCCGAAGAATGACGATCGTGGCAGCCGTGGTGATTGGGCCCCTCGCCCTTCCGCCCCCAGCTACGACGCCACCCCAGCAACCGATGAGGTTGTTGAGGCCGCTGACGCGAGCGACCAGGAGTAAATCCTGATCTAAAACCTGCCCTGCGTAGCTCCGGAATGAAATTCCGGAGCGAAGCAGGGCGGTTTTTTTGTTGCAGTTGCATTATTCCCAACATTTCGTATGCTAATTTTGAGGCTTAGCCTCAGGCTCTCCTGTCATGGAGGGATTGAGAAAGGCAACAGCATGCCTTTGCGTGGTCGTACGTCTGAGACTGAGTGGAGGATGCGCTATGACGCCGTCGTCGTGCTGCATTGAACCGCCGGGCTCTGACCCGGTCTTCGTCTCCTAGAGGAAGGGGGAGCTGGATGGAATTCAGCACTGAGCCTCCCGGCTACATGGAAGGGTGCTGAGCTCAGGGAGCACCGTGAGGAGGGCCTGTCCCGCCCGCTCGAAGGACAGGAATCTGCGGCTGACAAGGCACAGGAGTCAGCTATGCGCAAATTCGAGGCGGCCGTCGCCGAAGCCATCGCGTAGTGACCCACGATTGGGTCCTGATGGTAAGGTGGCCATGTGAGCCGCTGGCTGGGTAATACCCGGCACCACAGGATGAGACCGTAAAGCTCAGCCGACGGAGCATCGACGCTCCAACATGTCGGCTCTGCTGTCCCAAGCAGTGACAGGCGTGCCCAAAAGGTGTCGCCACTCCTAGGAGTTTGTCACCATGGTTCGTTTCGAGGGCATGATCTTCGAGGCTTACTGCTAACGGCGGCCGCGAGACAACTTGTTGGCCGGTAGTTCACCTGCCCCAGAGGCCTTCGGCCACTGGTACGGCCCGCGCCCAGCGTCATGCTGGCCGGGTCGGTTTTTTTATCGCTATACTGAAAGTCAGCTTCTATGCCGATATTAAATGAATTGAATGAGCAGCAGCAGAGGGCGGTCACTCAGACAGAGGGGCCGGTTTTGGTGCTGGCAGGCGCAGGTTCGGGTAAGACGAAAACTCTCACGGCGCGGCTGGCTTATCTAATGCAAGAGAAGAAGGTGCGGCCATCCCACATTTTAGCGGTGACGTTCACCAACAAGGCGGCGGGCGAGATGGCGGCGCGCTTACGACGTGAGACGGGCCAAAATGAGCCGATGCCTTGGTTGGGAACATTCCACCGTTTGGGCGTGAAGCTGCTGCGGCAGGAGCTTGATCGATCTGATCTGCCGTTGTCGCGTTGGTTTACCATCTATGACTCCGATGACAGCCGGACGCTCGTCAAACATATTTTGCGCGATTGGCAGGTTGATCCGAAAAGATATAATCCTCGCGTTATCTCGTCGTTGATCTCATCGGCCAAAAATGAGCTGGTGTCGATTGACGAATATACGACTCTCGCGGTGGGGCCCATGCAGCAGCTGGCGGCGCGGGTGTACGTCGAGTACCAGCGGCGGCTCGAGGCGGCGAACGCCCTCGACTTCGATGATCTGCTGGTGCGGGTGCTGGAGCTGTTCCGGCGGCATCCTGATGTTTTGGAACGCTATCAGGAGCAGTTCGAGTACATTTTGGTGGATGAGTATCAGGACACGAACAAAGTTCAGTACCTAATCATCAAGGAGCTGGCGGCGAAACGGCAGAACATCTTTGTGGTGGGGGATGACTGGCAATCCATTTATGGTTTCCGGGGAGCCGACTTTCGCAACATCCTTAATTTTACGCAAGATTACCCGCACGCCCTGGTTGTGAAATTGGAGCGCAACTACCGTTCGACGCAGAACATCTTGGACGCGGCCGACGCGATTATCAAGCAAGCCCGACAGAGGTCGGACAAGGTGATGGTGAGTGATGCCGAGCGAGGTGAGCCCGTGACGATTGTGGAGTGCTTTAACGATCGGAGCGAGTCAGAATTTGTGGTGAAAGAGGCGCGGGCGCGGCTCAATAAGACCGATGCCTTGACCCTCGAGGATATGGCGGTGCTCTACCGCACGAACGCCCAAAGCCGGGTGTTGGAAGAGACTTTTCTGCGACGAAACTTACCGTACCGCATTGTCGGTGGGGTGCGTTTCTACGCCCGAAAAGAGGTGAAAGACGCGGTGGCTTACGTGCGGCTGCTGGGCAATGCTGAAGATCGGGTCAGTTTTGAGCGGGTGGCGAATGTGCCGTCGCGGGGTGTCGGTCCGAAATCCTTACAACAATATTGGGCAGCGGTAGAGTCAGGGAGTGTGAAGCTGCCCGCTAAGGTGGCGGACTTTCTGGAGTCGTTGGAGCGGCTGCGGCACGAAACCACCGAACTGACACCAGGTGAGGCGGTGGTGAAAGTTTTAGAGCTGTCGGGGCTTAAGAAGATGTATAACGACGGCACTGTTGAAGGGGAGAGCCGGTGGGAGAACCTGGTCGAGTTGGCCCGGGCGGCCGAGGCATTTGCATCCATCAATGAATGGTTGGAGCAGGTCGCTTTAATGGAAGACGCCGATGAGACAGTTGAGAAGGGCGGCACTGGTTTGGGCTCGATCACCCTCATGACGGTTCACGCGGCGAAGGGGCTCGAGTTCGATACGGTCTTTATTGTGGGTCTAGAGGAATCGTTATTTCCACACGCGAATAGTTTGCAAGATGATCTGGCGCTGGAAGAGGAGCGGCGGCTGGCTTACGTCGGTATGACCCGGGCAAAGCAACGGTTGTATCTGCTCTACGCGAATGAACGGCGGGTTTTTGGTGCGGCAACGAGCAATCTGCCCTCACGGTTCTTGCGTGAGGTACCCGCTCGTGTGACAGAAGATCGGCAGTTCTAATATGTGTTACGCTGGTCGTTGTAGATGACACAACGTCTCGGTCGCTTCCTCAAAATTGGCGCTCTCATACCTGTTTTGGTGACTTTTGGTTTTGCCGGCTGGTTTGAGCTACAGACTCGAACTTGGTTGGCACAGCCTTCAGATAAAGACACGGCTGGGGCGGTAGTTGCTGGTGTTACAACTGAGCGATCGGCCGATTGGTCTTTAGCGCAGCAGGCGGGTCGTCAGCCAGAGATAATTCCCGTGTTGGCCTTCGCGTCGTTGCCGGCCGCTGATGCGGTGCGGGCAGTGGGCGTAAAGTTGGGCGAGCGCGATCTGGCGGCGTCGTATCCTGATTCGGCTTGGGGTTACGGTGGTTTGGCGCAGGTGTGGCGGGCACAATCCATCACGATTAAGGATGGGCGTCGCACGACCGCCCTGGCGTCGTGGCAGCCGACCGTGGCCGATGTGCTGGCGGAGCAGGCAATAGAATTAGGCGAGCAGGACAAGATCTCGCCAGCGTTGACAGCTACGGTTCAGACCGCCGACGCGGCGACGCCGTTTGTGATTACCATTACCCGGGTGGTCGAAACGACGGTGGTGGTGAAAGAGAGCATCCCGATTACTACAACCTATAAAGATGACCCGACAGCCGAAAAGGGGACGGAGAAGGTGGTGGATGCCGGACAGACGGGCATTAAGGCGCTAACATATCTAGTGCGGCGGGAAGATGGGGTCGAGGTGAAGCGGGTGCTACAGAGTACGGTGGCGGAGCGGCCGATGAAGGCGAAGATTATATCTCGGGGAACCAAAGTAGTGGTTTACGCGACTGGTCAGGCGACGTGGTACGCATCTGATCGGGTGATGGCCGCATCTTACAACTCATTACCGCGCTGGACTAAGGTGCGGGTAGTAAACACCCAGACGGGAAAGAGCGTTGTGGTGACAATTGAGGGGGGTGGTGTGTATGGCGCGACGATTGATTTGGGTAAGGATGCCTTTGTTCAGCTGGGCAATTTGGGTACTGGACGCTTGCCCGTACGGGTTGAAAAGGTGTATGAATAACAGATGTTGAACGTGGGTGAGATTAAGGCGCGATTGGCAGAGCTTGGTCAAGGTCCAGCACAATGGTGGGGCCAGAATTTTTTAATTGCCGAAGGGGTGCAGCGGCAGATCATCAAAGCGGCTACGAACGGTGGCATTTTGCCGCAGGTGCTGGAGATCGGCCCAGGTTTAGGCGTGTTGACGGCTGATCTGTTGACGGCGACCGCGGCGCTCGATGGCCAGGTTGTGGCGGTGGAACGGGACCCTGTTCTGGCGGCGGCGTTGCCCGCGGGTTTGCATCATCCTAAAAATTTGAAGGTTGTGCCGGCTGACGTGGTTAAGTTTAATGTGGATGCCTGGTTTAAAGACGGCGAGTACGACCTGGTGACCAATCTGCCGTTTCAGGTCTCGAACTTTGTGCTGTGGCGTTATCTGACGGAGCTGCCCCGGCCCCGTCGGTTGACGATCATGCTGCAGAAAGAGGTAGCCGATCGGTTACTGGCTAAGCCAGGTGGGAAGACGCGGGCGCCGCTCAGTGTGCTGGCCGAGCTGTACACGGACGGCAAGGTGATCTGTCAGGTGCCGAGCACGGCTTTCTGGCCCGCGCCAAAGGTTACGGCAACAGTCGTTCAGCTGACCATTAAAAAGCCGATTGAGGGTGAAGACTACACTCTCTACCGTCTGGTGAAGGCGGGTTTTCAGAATCGACGAAAAACTTTAGAGAATAATCTCGCGGCGGTAGCCGGCGGCAAAGATGGCGCGCGTGATCTGTTGAAACGGTCAAATATTGATCCGGCAGCGCGGGCGGAATCCTTATCATTAGCCGAATGGCAGGTTTGTTCATCAAACTGTAATCTATCTTCTGCTATAACTGAAGCAAAGAAGTAAGTCACCGCCATGCGGGTGCTCTTAGTTGAGGATGATCCTCTCGAGCAGCAGCACGCTGAGCTGTGTTTACGTTCTGGTCAGATCGACGCTGACATTGTGGGCACGGTGCGAGAGGCGCTCTTCAAGGCGACAGTTAATCAGTACGCCTGCATTCTGATGGATTGGAATCTGCCCGATGGCGACGGCCAGACGCTCTGTCACGACATTCGACTGCAGAAGATCGATACGCCTGTGATGATGCTGTCGATTCGCGATGATGTCTACGGCAAGGTGGCCTGTCTAGAAACGGGTGCTGATGATTATCTAACAAAACCCTATGCTGCCCCGGAGCTGCTGGCCCGCATTAGTGCCCTGGTGCGTCGGGGGACAAATCAACGGTCAACCCTCTATTCAGTCGATGATCTAGAGTTGGAGACGCGAGCGCGCATTGTGCGGCGGGCGGGACGAGAGGTTCGGTTGACCCGGCGAGAATTTGATCTGCTGCGGTATTTTCTGGAGAAAGAGGGCCAGGTCGTGACGCGCGAGGATATCTGGGAGTACGTCTGGGGTTGGGATGAGTATCCCCTTCATAATACGGTTGAGGTGCACGTAAAAAGACTGCGAGCGAAGATAAATGATCGCTCACAGACTTACATCCACACTATTAGAGGTATTGGGTACCGCTTTCAACCGCCACCTTTGCCATCTACAATGAGTCCAAATGGCAAACAAAACGACGAAGCCGGCCGCTAAAGTTTCTAGTGACGCACTGGGGGCGATTGAACGAGCGGCGGGGGTGCCGTTTAAGAAGGCGGGTGACTACTGGAAGCGTTTAGGCCCCGGTTTGACGACGGGCGCGTCAGATGATGATCCGTCGGGCGTTATCGCGTACTCGCAGGCGGGCGCCAAATTTGGCTATCAGTTCTTGTGGCTGTCCTGGCTGACTTTCCCTCTGATGTCGGTGGTACAAGAGATGTGCGCGCGCATCGGCATCGCTACCGGGCGAGGCTTGGCGGCAAATATTCGACGGCACTTCCCGCGTTGGGCGCTGATCTTTGTCACTCTGCTATTGTTTATCGCCAACACGCTGAACATCGGTGCCGATCTGGGAGCCATGGCTTCGGCTTCGCAGCTGATCTGGCCGAATTTCCCGTTTGGGGCCTTTGTCGGCATCTTCGCTCTAGTCTCGCTCTTCCTGGAGATCGCCATGCCGTACTCAACCTATGCCCGATATCTGAAGTGGCTGGCCCTGGTGTTGTTGGCCTATGTATTGACGGCGTTTGTCGTCCCATCTATCAACTGGGGCGAACTACTGACAGCGACCTTCAAGCCGACGATGTCCTTCACAAAGGAGCACCTTCTGTTGCTGACGGGTGTTTTGGGAACAACAATCTCACCGTACCTTTTCTTCTGGCAGACCTCGCAAGAGGTGGAGCAAGAGGTTCTGTCCGGTCAGACTTCAATCAAAGAGCGACAGCGGCAGGCGAGCGTCGCTGAGGTGAAGGATATGCGCACGGATGTCTGGAGCGGCATGCTGCTATCTAACCTGGTCATGTTCTTCATTATCGCGGTCTGTGCGGCGGTGTTGAATCAGGCGGGCATTACAAATATTAATACCGCCGCTGACGCTGCTTCGGCTCTCAAACCTTTAGCGGGCGATAAAGCGTACCTCCTTTATATTGTGGGGATTATGGGTACGGGCTTCCTGGCGATTCCGGTACTGGCTGGTTCGGCGGCTTACGGCTTCTCCGAAATGATGGGTTGGAAGACCGGCTTGTACCGCAAGGCCCGGGAGGCCGCAGCGTTCTATGGTGTGATCGCTGTCTCGACCTTAGTGGGCTTGGGCTTGAACTTTGTCGGCATCGACCCAATTAAGGCTCTCTTAGGCGCGGCGGTGGCGAATGGTCTGGTGGCACCAGTCGTGCTGGTGTTTATTGTCTGGCTGGCCTCGAGCAAAGAGGTGATGGGCAAGTGGCGTAACCGCAAATTTACCACGATTATCGGTTGGGGCGTCGTTACTTTGATGGCCCTATCGGCCGTCGGCGCCATCTGGGCGAGCTTCTAAATAAAAAAGAGGGGGCGTTGGCCCTGGTGGCCAACGCCCTCTGTCGCGCTCATACCCGTCTCCGGCGGTAGGTTCCGCAGTCGCACCGGCCAGCGTGATGGCTGGTGTTGCCGCAGTCCGGGCATGCCCACTCCTGCTGGTGGGTGGTCGGCTTAGCTGGCGGAACTTCCGTCAGCGAAGGTAGATCTGTCGGCAGTTGTTCGAACTCGGCATTGTCGCCGCAGATGCACGTGGTGGTGCCGCTACTCTCAGGATCACCGTCGAGATAGCCGCCACATCGGTGACAGTTGCTGCCGACCTCCAACAGAGCTTGGGCGGTTGCCGCCATGGCTGTCTCCTCTTAGGGGCGTTATATCAGATACGCAGCCGACTGTCAAGCAGTCGGTCGGGGTGAAATCGAACGGCTCCAGAATACCATCTGAGCGGCTGTTCGCCTAGTACTCATGAGTTGCCGCCCAACCTGAAATCGAGTACGGTAGAGCCGTGAACGATCCTTTTTTCATTACCTGTGCGATTCCGTACGTCAATGCCCAAATTCACATTGGCAATATTTTGGAGTACGTCATTGCGGACTCGATCGCTCGGGCTGCTCGACTAGTGGGGCGGGATGTAAAATATCTGGCCGGCACTGATGAGCACGGACAGAAGATCGCCGAAGCGGCTGAGAAAGAGGGTGTCACAACACAGGAATTTGTTGATCGCAACGCCGAGTACTTCCAGCGCGTTCTAATTGAGTTGAATATCTCTAACGATGACTACATTCGCACGACTGATCAGAAACGGCACTGGCCGGTGGTTCAGGCTCTGTGGCGACGGCTGCGCGACGCTGGCGATCTGTACAAAAAGGAGTACGAAGGTTTGTACTGTGTCGGCTGCGAATCCTTCAAAACCAAAACTGAATTGGATGAGAACGGCATCTGCCCGCTGCACGGCAAGGCCCCAGAAGTGGTGCTCGAGGAGAATTGGTTCTTCAGACTGTCGAAATATCAGGCCGAGGTCGAGAAGTTTATTAAGGATGCGGTCGTCCCCAAGTGGCGCCAGCAAGAGCTGCTCAACTTTGTCGCTCAAGGCCTGACCGACATTTCGTTCTCACGGCCGAAGAGCAAGCTGTCGTGGGGCATTCCTGTACCGGACGATGACGAGCAGGTC
>Ga0172379_10000195_pt1 | contig 162137 bp, 148 predicted proteins | sample GrowelOW334metaG_FD_119756 | JGI IMG/M metagenome (GOLD analysis project Ga0172379, IMG submission 119756) | Groundwater microbial communities from an aquifer near a municipal landfill in Southern Ontario, Canada - Groundwater well OW334 metaG | ecosystem: Environmental > Aquatic > Deep...
CTACCAACTCCCTTGACGTGACGGGCGGTGAGTACAAGACCCGAGAACGTATTCACCGTGGCATAGCTGATCCACGATTACTAGCGATTCCAGCTTCATGGAGTCGAGTTGCAGACTCCAATCCGAACTGAGAAAAGTTTTTAGGGATTTGCTCCATCTCGCGATTTGGCGTCCCTTTGTACTTCCCATTGTAGCACGTGTGTTGCCCAAGGTGTAAGAACCATGCTGATTTGACGTCATCCCACCTTCCTCCCATTTAAAACGGGCAGTATCTTATGACATATAAAACATAAGAAAAGGGTTGCGCTCGTTTCCCGACTTAACGGTACATCTCACGACACGAGCTGACGACAACCATGCAGCATCTGTGTAGCACCCTCGAAGGCGGATCTGTTTCCAGACCTTGCAGCTACATGTCAAACCTTGGTGAGGTTCCTCGCTTATCGTCGAATTAAACCACATGCTCCACCGCTTGTGCGGGTCCCCGTCTATTCCTTTGAGTTTTAGCCTTGCGGCCGTACTCCCCAGGCGGGATACTTAACGTGTTAACTTAAATTAGCAGCACTGGAAGGGTCGATACTTCCAATGCTTAGTATCCATCGTTTACGGCGTGGACTACTGGGGTATCTAATCCCATTCGCTCCCCACGCTTTCGTCCACTGAGTGTCAGATTTGTCCTAGCAAACTGCCTTCGCATTTGGTGTTCTTGCTGATATTAATGGATTTAACCCCTACACCAGCAATTCCGTTTGCCTCTTCCAATCTCTAGTTTGTCCATCTCTCCCGCGGACTCGAGGTTGAGCCTCGAGATTTAACAGGAGATGCGATAAACCACCTACGGACGCTTTACGCCCAATAAATCCGGATAATGCTTGGGGCCCTCGTATTACCGCTGCTGCTGGCACGAGGTTAGCAGCCCCTTATTCAACTGCTACCGTCATTGTTTCGTCACAGTTAAAAGTACTTTACACCCCGAAAGGCTTCTTCATACACGCGGCGTCGCTCCTTCAGACTTTCGTCCATTGAGGAAGATTCTTGACTGCAGCCTCCCGTAGGAGTCTGGGTAGTTTCTCAGTCCCAGTGAGTCGGGTCACGCTCTCGCGCCCGATACCCGTCGTTGCCTTGGTGAGCCATTACCTCACCAACAAGCTGATAGGCCATAGACCCCTCCTGAAGCGTCGTAGCTTTAATGAAACAACTCATGTCATTTCATACTATCGGGTATTATTCTCGCTTTCGCAAGGTTATCCCCGTCTTCAGGGTAGGTTATCAATGTGTTACTCTCCCGTTTGCCATGCCTAGTAAACTAGACATTCGACTTGCATGCCTTAGACACGCCGCCAGCATTCATCCTGAGCCAGGATCAAACTCTCTATAAAGTTTGTGACTCTAATGAAAGACTAGCTTTCAATATATTCGATATCCGATAAATCGGATTTTTGTTTTGTTTTTATTCTCCGAATCGATGCCAATTAGCATCAAAACTTTCACCAAAAATTGAAATTGTTAATGACCTCGAAACTAGACAGAAAAAAACAGAGATATAATTTATATCTTGTTTTACTTGCTTATTCTGTTTTATTTTCGATGTTGTTATAATATACTACCAATAAATGTTTGTCAATACCCATAAAACAAAGGAAAGAATGTGTTTTGCCAGTATTTTAAAATTATTGTTTTTATATAAGTTTTATTGTATTATTAAGGAGTTAAAAAAAGATTAATTTTTAAATATTTATGGCTAGTGCCAAAAAATTAAGCGAAGAGGAAAAAATACAGGTTATTGAAGATATTTTTCAAGAAACACTGGCCAAGTTAAAGGCGCTTCATAATGAAAAACTAGAACTGATCAAGAAGTTTCGAGCTGAAAATAATTTAATGGAGTTAAATAAAATAAGAAAATCTTTAAAAGAGCAGCTTTAATCAGTTTTCTCTTTTTTTAAATTTATGAATAAATTAGGCTCAGTGGTAGACGATGAAACAATCAAAAAATTGAATTCGCTTAAAACTGATTTAGAAAATAGTCCAGAGCCGGTTTCGGCGGCCACGCCCGAAAAAGGTAAAAATATTTTAAATAAAAAAGTTGATGGCGCTGTGGACGAAGTTGCTAGACGCGCCGCTCTCGATGTGACAGTAGAAAATAATTTAAGTGCGGGGCTGGAAAACAATCCAACGTTTATTAAAAAATTCAAAATTATTGATAAAAAAAGAATTTGGCTTTACACGAAGGTGAAACACGTCTTAAAAAAAATTCAAAAAGACAATACTCCTGAAGTCACCACTCCTGATGCTCCTGAGGCTCCTGCTTATGTTTTTGATGAAGAAGCTAGATTAGCGATGATAGAGCTTGAGAAAGAGTTGACTGATCCGTTTGCTAAAAGTATTTATGATAAGTTGGCCGATCAAAATAAGCAACTTCTGTTAGAATATTTAGTTGATAATCCAATTAGTCAAGATGAAAGTGCCATTATTGATTTAAAAAAAGTAGTTGATTCTAATTATAATGTTGTTTATTTTTCTGATAATGGATATTTAATGCAGCTAGCTAATAAAGAAGAAGTTTCCCAAGATAACAGTTTTAAGCTTGGCGATCCCAAAGCTTTATACACTATTATTAGTCCTGATGGCCAAATTGCTTTTGAGAATTTAGATTATGAATCAGCTGTAAATACATTAGAACAGCAATCAGCTCTTTATCAGGCGCAGCTCAAAGAAGAATTTTTGAAAAGTGCTTTAAGTGACACCATAACCGAGCCGGAACAAGGAATAGCTTTAAATGATAAGCTAGCTTTAAATAATGACTTAGTTAAAATGACTGATGAAGAATACTCCGAATTATATAAGAAAGCTCATGGATTAAACAAAGGTTTAGAAAGTGGCAATAAAACAAGTGAACCTCTTGATGCTGAAGCCGAAGTTGTCGAACCCGCCACTGAACCTACTGTTGAACCGACAGTTGAACCCGTTGTCGAACCTGAGCTTGAACCGGAAAATAAAATAGATTATGAAAATTATTTTGATAATCAAGTTTTAAACTACGCCGACAAGATGGGTATTAAAGCCAAAGAATTAGGGCAGAATGAAGAATTTGTAAGCCTTAATCCAACCCAACAAAAATTTGTTTTAGAAGTTTTGAACCGATCTTCGCTCGCCAAGATAAAAGTTGAAGCTCATAATAATTTTATCGCCGAAAGCCAAAGTAAAAAATGGTATAATTTCGGTTTTGCCTTTAACCAGAATTTTCATAAAAAGAAGCATGAAGTTTTAGCTGCCAAAGAAATCCACGCTAAAGGACTAGAAGGCTATGGTGAAACAGAATTATCTTGGCTGACCAGCGTGATAAAAAATGGACCGGAAATAAATGTTAAGGATAACGGAGAGGTAACGGTCGACTATTTGCATCCGGAAGAAGATGATAGCGAAGAAATGCGCCGATTAATTACACAATATAATGAAGTTGCCTATAAAGTGGTAAATGATAAAACGGGCTACGCTTTTAGTAAAGAACTTAGTGACGCTAGGAACGCACTTATTAAGACGGCCGAGAGCGTGGGGGAGATTGTAAATAAATTAGTGGAAACGGAGAAACAAATTAAACTACACCAACACTTAAAGGGTGATCCTCAATCTGAAGAAATAATAAAAAAATTAACTGATAATTCTTTGGGGGCCTGGGATGAAACCAAAATGTTAATTGGCGGCCAAAAAGATAAAGCTGGTTATATGGGAATCGGTATGGCCGCACGAATGCTGCTTAGAAGTGAAACGGCCACCATTCTTCTGGGTAAAGGATTAACCTATGCTGTTGGTCCGTTTGTAGCTGCGGTTATCGGCGCCTATCGAGCTGGTAAACACTCCGTGAAAAATTTAAATGAAAAAGAGGAGCTAGCTTTACTGGGAATAAAAGATGAAAGCAATACGGTTCAAAATTTAAATTTAGCCGCTGGTTCACCGGAATCTAAAGTTTTAGGTTTATCGGAAAAATTAGACAGACTAGTAGATAAATATAATTCTTTAAGCATTAAAGCTGAAACCGATCCGGATGTACAAGAAGATTTAGAAAAAGTTTCTCACCAACTAAAAGAAAGAATTTATTTCACTGGTTATAAAATGAAAAATAATTTAGTCTCATACGGCGACCCCAAAGATCAAGCGGCTAATTATTATAAATTACTTAATTCTTTTGAGGCAGCCAAAACTTTACTATTTACTGATTTAAGCATTCTTAATTTTCATAATAGAAGCATGATAACTAATAAAGAGGTCACAAACTTAACTAGAACTAATAAAAAAATAAAAGATATTAATGATAATCAAGAGTTTAAAAAATTAAAAGAAGCACTGTTAGCCAGCAATCTTACCCAGCAATCTTACCCCGGAAGATAGAGAGAAGCTAGAGTTACAGAAGAAGGCAATGGTTAAAGAATGGTATATGTTGGATAAATTAAGTTCTTTGTCAGTCTCTGCCCGTTTAGCCAGTTTCTTAAATTATAATGAGGATAAGCTTATAAGCGCTAGAGATAAATATATACTTAAAGAAATGGGCAAAGGAGCAATTATGGGCGCTAGTTTTGCCGCGGCTGGTAGCTGGATTTTTGAACATACCGGGCTCGGTAATTGGACCAGTGAACAATTTAATAAAGCCAGCCATTTCTTACATGTCGATCAAGCAGTTGATTGGACAGTTAAAACGACTAAAGATTTATTTTCAGGAAACGACAACTCAATTAGCGGAGCCCCAATAAAAAATATTATTGAACAATCTAATATTGAACCGGTTGAAGTAAAGGCTCCAGTTACTGAAGTTCCAAAAGTTGAACCGGTTGAAGTAAAAGCGCCGGTCATTGAAACTCCAAAAGTTGAACCAGCTCCAGTCAAAGCACCAGTAACCGAAGTTCCTAAGGTAACCCCGGTCGTCGAAACTCCAAAAGCTCCGATTGCTAAACTCGAAACTTATAGTGCTGAAATAAAAGGCGAGCCTGGGCAAGATGATTCTGTTTGGAAATCGCTTCGCCATATTTTTAAGAGCCATCCGCAGGCTTTAGGATATAAAGGCGATTTAAATGATGCCCATGAACTTAATCGTTGGTCAGAAACGCAAACTGCCAATGCCATTCATAATAGCGGTGGCGTTGAAGATAAGGTCTATCAAGGCAATCGCGTGGTGCTAGAACGTGATGGCGCTAATTTTAAAGTGGCTGTAGAACAAGGCGAAGGTTTTAAACCGGGACAATTGGAGCATAACATAGATAGAGGACCGGAAATTAAGCCTTTAGATTCTAGAACTTTAGATAATTTACATCTTAAATCGCCCGAGTTGGCGACCCCTAAATCAACTTTGGAGGTTATTGAAAAAGGCAAGATAGTGGCGCTAGCTAATGAGATGGCTAAGTCTTTTCACCTGAAACCGGAAACGTTAGAAATCTCTGGAAAAAATTTAATTTATAAAAGCGGCAGCGGTAGAATTGTTTTTGATTCGGCTACTAAAAATATTAAGGAAGTTTTTGGCTTAAATAATAAAAGTATCCCGTCGGAATTTATCAATGAATTAAAAGGTAAAACGCCAATTGATAAATTTGTCCATCGCGGCGGATTGGAAAAGATTTTTTCGAGTTGGAATAAATTAAGCCTGACAGATAAAGGTGTCTATGAAAGTTTGAAACTTGAACCAGCCGCCCTGCTTAAGAAAATTAATGAACTTTTTGGAGCTAAAACTAAAGCCGTTTTTGTCGGCGATAAGAGTTTTGTCGAAACTAATTCCGGCCAGCAATTTGATAAAAGTTTGGACGGAGTAAAGAAGTTGGTCAGATTCCTGGGTCGCAAATAATTCTTCTCTTGAAATTACATAAAAAGGCCGATTTTTCGGTCTTTTTGTTAGCCCAAAAATATATTGACAAAAACTAGCTTTATTGATAGGATAATACGAATATCTGTAATTTTAACAATTGAATATAAACCCCAAGAGAATAAAAAAATGAAAAATTTTTTAGTTCTGTTTTTGATGACTACGTGCGGCTTTATTGCTGCTTTCGGTCAATTGCGTGTGGTCAATAATTTTGGCCAAGACTTGAATGTCACGATTAACGACCAAAAATCGTTAATCCCCTATAAGGGTGTAAAAACCTTTAAAGCCTCCGGGCGCAATGTGTGGTTAAAGTGCTCCACCATAAACGGAAAACTTAACTTTGATTTGGCGAAAGAAGTCAGTCGTTCGGGTTTAGTAACTATTGAACCATCAGTTGATCGGATGTCTCATGGTTCCGCCGATGCTTCTTCTTCTGTCCCAGCTCAAAATAATTCATCTCCGGCAACCGGATTAGCTGCGTTACTTAAGGGCTCTAGCCAAGACGGAACTAAATTGCCAGATGCAAAAATAAATTCAGCTAACGCTATTAATTTGCCGACGCAGCCTGTAAGTGGTGAAAGAATTTCTTTCGTTTATAAAGGAAGTGATAAATTTAAAATCTTTTCGGAGATTGGCCGCGGTTTAGAATTTAAAGGCAATGATACCCTGAACGTAGATGACAATGCCAGAAATCGCTATATCCTAAACGTTCCTCGAAACCAAGATTTAATAATTGGTCTAGGAATTAAGGAAGGTGAGAACCAAGCCATTTGGCGTTACGCAGAAATTAGGAAGAGAATAAACTCCTGGGATTCGGCGTGCTATATTTACCAAAAAGACATTAAAAAAATGTCGACTTCGGAAAATAAAGCTCTTAAAATCCGGTTAATTGCTGAAAACTATAAAATCTTTTTTGAACCTGATTCTGGTGATCCAATTTCTTTAGGATTCAAAGGAGTTTCTCGTTCAATTGAAGTTCCAGTAGGACAGTTCTACATTAGAGTGTCATACACCGATGCTAATGGAATGTTTCATAAAACTGTTTTTGTACCTCGCCATGTGACGGCCAAAGATAAATATTTAGAGTTCACAAAATCGGACCTGGATAACGCGGTTGTTCTTAATTGGTAACTTAAAAAAACTACGGAATGAAAATGTTAAATAGTTTTTATGAGGGCATTTCACGATGGATGTTGGCTAGGCGAGTGAATAAAGCGGTAAAGGCAATAAGTGATGCTGGCAAAAACACCTTCAGTATAGATGGTAGAAGATTGGATATGTGTAAAGCTGCCGAGCGGGCCAATACTTTTTTTGAAGTAGAAGACTTAAAGGCACTATTACAATATTATGGCAATAATCTTGATCATGGGGACAGCGTTGATCGTGGTGACATGATTCTGGTTTCATCAGTTTTAATTGAATGTTTACCGGATAACGACAAATTACCAGAGTTACTCAGCTTTTTAAACAAAAGCAAAAGTGTTGAGTACTTGGACGAAACGACTTGTCTTATTGAGCAACTTCCAGAACCATATAAAACAATACATCGTGACCAGTATATTAGGGATAACATCAAAATTCATGCTGCTCACAATTTTGATTTTGTTAAAGACCTTTCTAAAAAAATTGGTCGATATCTTGGTACAAAAGAACTGGAAGAAATTCTTAATCAGGTTGTGTCCGAAGGAAACTTGGATATTGCAATACATGTGTGTGAAACTTTCATGTTTCGACCGTTGTCAGATGATGAGCTCGTTGACGTAATTAAAGCTTGCAGCGAAAATAGCTTACTGACAGAGTATGATGGACTGAACACCGCCCTTAAGGCCTCGGAGCTTATCAAGTCAGAGACAACCAGAGATGTTGTCAAAAAAGAAATCGTCACTCGTTGTATTGATGCTTTAATGCGTAGCATGGGAAACAATAGTCGATCAATTGGATGTTTAAAAGTAATATTACAAACTTACGTAAAATAAGATAGGGCCGGCGATACAATTTCGTCGGTCTTTTTTTATTGATTTGACGCAAACCCTTTATTTTAGCCTCTAAATTGACCTTTTAATCTTGGCCTGATATAATAAAAGCACAGGTTTTTGTGAACCTTTTTTATTGTTTAACGATTTATACTTATATGATTATAACTTGGCTAGGGCATTCATCCTTTAAATTACAAGACAAAATTGGCAGTGATGGCGTAACAGTAGTGACCGATCCATATGGCAAAGAAACAGGCTTAAAAATGCCTAGCTTTGAGGCGGATATTGTGACCGTATCCCATAATCATCCGGATCATAACAATATTGAAGCTTTGCGCGGCAATCCTTTTGTGATTGATTGTGCCGGTGAATATGATACCAAGGGAGTTTTAGTTGAAGGCATTGAATCTTATCATGACGAAGAAGAGGGCAAGCTGCGCGGCAGCAATGTCATTTATCGAATTGAAATTGATGATATTTCTATCGTTCATCTGGGTGATTTGGGGCACGTTTTAGATAATAGCCAGCTAGAAAAATTAGTCGGTACGGATATTTTACTTATTCCGGTGGGTGGAAAAGTTACTTTAGACGCGCACAAAGCCGTTGAAGTAATTTCGCAAATCGAACCGCGCATTGTGATTCCGATGCACTATAAAACCGAAGGTTTGGCTTATGATGATTTCGATCCGATTGAAAAGTTTATTAAAGAATTAGGCATTGAGCCGAGCCGAGAAGAAAAATTAAAAATTACTAAAAAAGAATTGCCTCAAGAAGAAATGGAACTTGTTATCCTTAGTTTTTAAAAAAAATAAAATAGAAAAATTTATGATGCCACACCCTAAAAAAGAAAGAACCTTTGTTATCTTAAAACCTGACACCGTCCAACGCGGTTTGATGGGAGAAATTATAAAACGTTTTGAAAGCGTTGGTTTAAAAATGGTCGCGCTTAAAATGGTAATGGCGACCGAACAGCAATGCTGGGATCATTATAATAAAGATGAGGCTTGGTTTTTAAAAAAAGGCGCCAATATAATGAAGAATCGTGAAGATATGGGCATGCCAGTTGAAAAAGATGCCTTAGAATATGGCAAAGATATTATCCGCGCCCTAGTTAAATTTATGACCGCCGGTCCGATTGTACCGATGATTTTTGAAGGCAATCAAGCCATGGGAATTGTTAAAAAAATTGTGGGCGGAACCGAACCTTTAACTTCTGATGTGGGCACCATCCGCGGTGATTACACTTTAGATTCTTATGAATTATCCAGTTATGACGATAGAGCGGTGCGCAATTTAATTCATTGTTCTGACCAAACCGAAGAAGCGGAACGAGAAATAAAAATTTGGTTTAGCGAAGCGGAAATTTTAAATTATCGCTTAGTAGCTGAGGGAATTATTTACGATGTTAATTTAGACGGTATTAAAGAATAAAATTATGAACCCAGACGAACAAGAGGGTAAAAAACTATTGTTAGTCAAAGTTGGTGTAATTATTATAGTGATTGTCGTTTTCTTTTTGTGGCTGGCTAATTTAAAAGGGGTATTTGAAAATCAAAAAATAAGCTCGGATAAAACTTGGGAAAAAATCAGCCGCGATATGAATGATTCCTTAAATCGTCTCGATACGGTCACCAGCAAATTATCTGCCAGTTCAACCGATAACTCTTTTGTAAATGGTTTGCTTGAAAAAGCCAGCAGCACGGCGACTTCCACAATTTCTACTTCGACCGCCGCGGCTAAACTCAAAAAAGAATTAATTGATATTACTAGTTCCAAAAAAACTAGCTGTCCAGCCTATATAAATTGCATGCCGTCTATCGGTGCCCCGCGCCCTTGCGTTATCCCGCCGGGATGCGAAAACATTACTCAAATTGCTTATTAAACAAGAAAAAGTTTATGTCTAATGATAATGACAAAATAGAAAATCTAGAAAACGTCCGCAAACAGACGGAGTTTGGCACGGTTGAAGAACAGCCGATAGTCGATGAGATGAGCCGCTCTTATCTAGAATATGCCATGAGCGTTATTGTTTCTCGGGCTCTGCCTGATGTGCGCGATGGTATGAAACCGGTTCATCGCCGTATTTTATACGCGATGTGGAGCATCGGACTCCGGGCTAATGCCAAATTTAGAAAATCGGCCACGGTCGTCGGTGAAGTTTTAGGTAAATATCATCCCCATGGCGATAGCGCGGTTTACGATTCCATGGTGCGTATGGCTCAAGATTTTTCTTTGCGCTATCAATTGGTTAAAGGGCAGGGAAACTTTGGTTCCATGGATGGTGATCCCGCCGCCGCCATGCGTTATACGGAAGCTAAATTGTCCGGTATCGCTGAAGAAATGTTATTTGATATTGATAAAGACACCGTTGATTTCGTCCCGAACTTCGATGGTTCACATAAAGAACCGCGAGTCCTGCCCGCTAAATTGCCAAACCTATTACTCAACGGCACGATGGGGATTGCTGTTGGTATGTCCACTAATATCCCGCCACATAACTTGCGAGAATTATCAGGTGCTATTATTCATTTGCTCGATAATCCAGAAGCCAGCATTGAAGATTTAATGGAATTTGTTAAAGGCCCCGATTTTCCTACTGGCGGCATTATTTATAACAAAAAAGATATTTTAACCGCCTATGCCACCGGTAAAGGAGGAATTGTCATGCGCGGCAAGGCGGATATTGCCGAAAATAAAAATGGTTTTCAAATTATAATTTCCGAAATTCCTTACCAAGTTAATAAAGCCGATTTAGTAGAAAAAATTGCTGATTTAGTTAAGGATAAAAAAGTTGATGGCATTAAAGCCTTGCGTGATGAATCAGATCGCGATGGCGTTCGGGTGGTTATTGAAATGAAAAAAGAAGCCTACCCCAAAAAGATTTTAAACGCTTTATATAAACATACCTCGCTGCAAACTACTTTCCACGTTAATATGTTGGCGTTAGTCGATGGCGGCATCCAGCCAAAAGTTTTGACACTTAAAATGATTTTGGAAGAATATATCAAGCATCGCGAAGAAGTAGTTAAGCGCCGCACCCAATATGAACTAAATAAAGCTTTAGATCGGGCGCACATTTTAGAAGGGCTCATGATTGCGCTTAAAAATATTGATGAAGTAATCAAAACTATTAAAGCTTCTAAAGATAAGGAAGTGGCCAAGACGGCTTTAATTAAGAAATTTAAATTATCGGAAAAGCAAGCCGTGGCAATTTTAGAAATGCGCTTGCAGAATTTAGCCAATCTGGAACAGCAGAGAATTGAAGATGAACTTAAAGAAAAGAAAAAATTAATTACCGAACTTGAAACTTTACTCGCATCACTGGTTAAGATTCGCGCTTTAATCAAAGAAGAATTAATCGCTCTAACTGAAAAATTCGGCGACGAAAGACGTACTGATATTATTTCCCACGGTATCAAAGAATTTAATATGGAAGATTTGGTACCGAATGAAGAAGCGATTGTGATGATGACGCGCGATGGTTATATTAAGCGCACCGAACCTGATACTTTTAAAGTTCAAGCCCGCGGCGGTAAAGGAATTATTGGCTTAACTACTAAGGAAGAAGATTCGGTCTTGTTTATGTTCACTACCTTAACTCATAATGATATTTTATTCTTTACGACCAAAGGACGCGTGTTCCAACTCAAGGCTTATGAAATTCCGCAAGCCTCGCGAATTGCTAAGGGGACACCAATCGTCAACTTCTTACAGCTTACCGGCGGAGAACAGGTAACTTCTATTTTGCCCCTAGATAAAATTTCCACTAGCCGTTATTTATTCTTTGCGACTGAAAAAGGTTTAGTTAAAAAAGTTGATGTGTCTGCTTTTGCTAATGTCAGACGCAGCGGGCTGATGGCGATTAAGATTAAAGAAGATGATAAATTGATTTGGGCCAAGCCTACTTCCGGCAGTGATCATATTCACTTAGTGACTGCCTTGGGCCAAGCCATCAGATTTAAAGAAACCGATGTTCGCGATATGGGCCGCAACGCTTCCGGAGTAAATGGTGTCAGGCTTCATAAAAACGATCGTTTAATCGGTATGGGCGTGGCTAAGACCGATAAAGATAAGATTAGAAAATATCAGATACTGACCATTATGGCTCGGGGTTATGGCAAGCGCACCGATTTTGCTTTGTATAAAGTTCAAGGCCGCGGCGGTTCGGGCATTAAGACGGCTAAAATTACCGACAAGACTGGTGAAATTACTAATGCCTTTTTACTTAATGCTGAAAGCATGGAAGACCGCGACATTGTTATTATTTCCGATAACGGCCAAGTAATCCGCGTACCGTTTAAATCAGTCAGCGTTTTAGGCCGGGATACTCAAGGCGTTAAGATTATGAGATTTAAAGCTGATGATGACCGAGTTGCCAGTGTTACTTGGGCTTAAATAAAATTACTAGAGGATATGAAAAAGCTGGCTCCGTTGTGGGTCAGCTTTTTACTGCCAGACAAAAATATAGTTTTTTTATTTTTTCATAGGCAATTTTTTTTAGTTATAGTTGCGGATTATCTGTGTCTAGATTATGCTGTATTGTTCTATTACTGTCAATATGACAAAATAAGTTCAAAAGATATATAATATAGGTAGTTATTAATTAATCATTTGTATATTCTATGGACTCCTCACTTATATTATTATTTGTTTTAGTTTTAGCCGGTTTAGGAGTAGTTATTTTTATTTTGCTCAAGAAAAAAGAGGGCGGAGCGGAAAAAATGGCACCCTTTATGGAACGTTTGGTCACGCAATCGGAGCAATTAAACCAGCTTAATCGCCAAAATTCCGAGCTGCGCCAAGAACTGGATCGTAAATTATCAGAAACTCATCGGGCTAGCCAGGGCCAGTTTCAAACTATTCAAAACATCAGCAGCCAATCAGCGAAACTTATCGCTGACGTGACCGAGAAACTAACTAAACTAGATGAAACTAATAAACAAGTAGTCAATTTTTCGGCGCAACTTCAGAGCCTGCAGGATATTTTAAAAAATCCGAAACAACGGGGAATTTTAGGAGAATATTATTTAGAAGAAACCTTAAAAAATGTTTTGCCGCCCAAATCATATGAAATGCAGTATAAAATGGGTAAGGATGAAAAAACCGGCAAAGACTTAATTGTTGATGCCGTGGTTTTTGTCAAAGATAAAATAATTCCGATTGATGCCAAGTTTTCTTTGGAAAATTATGAACGCCTGCTTAATTGTTCTGATGCCGAAACTCGTAAAAAACTAGAAATTGCTTTTAAAACCGATTTAAAAAACCGCATTGATGAAACGGCAAAATACGTCATGCCTAACATGGGTACTTTAGAGTTTGCTTTTATGTTTATTCCGTCTGAATCCATTTATTATGATTTGTTAGTCGGCAGCGTGGGCGGAGTCAAAGTAAATAGCCGTGATTTAATTGAATATGCCTTCCGCGAAAAGAAAGTGATTATTATTTCGCCGACTTCCTTTTTAGCCTACTTGCAGACGGTTTTACAAGGTTTAAAAGCGATGCAGATTGAGGAGAAAGCGATGGAGATTAAAACTAATGTGGAAAAATTAGGCCGCCATATTGCTTCCTATGATGATTTTTTACAAAAAATGGGTAATAGTTTAAACACCACCGTCAATCATTATAATAATGCTTATGGTGAATTTAAAAAGATTGATAAAGATGTCATTAAAATTACCGGCGGTACCAGCGAAATTGAAATTATAAAAATAGATCGTCCCAAAAATGATTAGTCTTAATAATAAAAAATATACTGAGGCTGAATTTAAAGAAGCGGTTATAGAAGCCATTGTTTTTTTTGATTTGTTTAATTATCCTTTGACGCCTTGGGAGATTTGGCAGGACTTAAAACTGGAAACTGATTTAATTACGCTCGAAAAGATTGTCAGCGACCTAACTTTTAATAAGATTATTTTTGAAAAAGATGGTTTTTACTTTTTGCCGGGCCGGGAAGAATTAATTAACACTCGTAGGGAACGCTATAACTATGCTAATTATAAAATTAAATTAGCCCGCCGCGCCTCCAGATTTTTTAAATTATTATCGAGCGTAAAATTAGTGGCCGTTTCGAACTTGATCGGCCACCATAATCTGCGTAACGAAAGCGATATTGATATTTTTATTGTGTCGTCGCCTCATCGTTTGTGGCTGACTCGTTTATTTTGTACCGGACTCATGAAAATAATGCATAAACGGCCGACTAAAGAATGTAAGAAGAATAAGATGTGTTTAAGTTTCTACGCCAGCGTTGATGGTTTAGCGATGGAACCATTGCGTTTTGAACCCAGTGATCCATATTTTGATCATTGGTTTTTGGGACTTTATCCAATTTATGATGCTGATAAATATTTAGCTTATTTACGTTTTAAAAATCCTTGGCTGATTAAATCTTTTCCTAACAGTTTGCTCCTTAAAGAGAAATTTCCCGATAATTATTTTAGCCGGTCATGGGGAGAACGGATTTTTTTAGGTTTTGGCGACTTCTTAAATTTTTTGGCCAAGAAAATCCAGCTAGCTATTATGCCGCCGGCCTTAAAAAAAATGGCTAACCGCGAAACAGGCGTCGTCGTGACTGATTCCGTACTGCGTTTTTATTTAAATGACAGGCGCGCGGAATTTCATCAAAAATATCAGGAGCATTTAGCGGCTTTTAAAATTTATGAGTAAAGATAAGATAAGCGAATATTGTTTTTATTTATGGCTGTTTATTTTGCCCTGGCAGACTAAATTAATTTTACACGCGGCGCCGGTAAACTATTTAGAAATTTCTTTTTTTATTTCTTGGCTCTTACTTCTTGTTCCTATTTTTATTTGGGGAGAACGGATTTTCAAACAGGATTATTGGCGTTTTAAATCAGGAACTAATAAGCCCGCCTGGTGGCAAGCTTTAATTATTTGGGAAATTATAACTTTCTTTTCTATTTTTTGGGCCGATAATAAATTATTAGCTCTGTTTCGTTATTTAATTTTGGTCTTAGGAATTTTATTATTCTATTTAGTTAAGCGCCCCGACTTTATTAAAGCGGCTAATGTTGTAAAAGTTTTTTTAATTGGACTCATTCCTCCAGCCATCTTGGGAATTTGGCAATTTTTTGCCCAAAACGCATTCGCCAATAAATATTTAGGCTTAGCTTATCACTCGGCTAATATTCTCGGTGATTCAATTATTGAAACTAGCACCGGCCGTTATTTGCGGGCTTATGGCTCTTTTGATCATCCTAATATTTTAGGCGGAATGATGGTCGTAGCTTTAATTTTAGTTTTGTATTCCAGCTTAAAAAAAGAAATCGGCCGAAACGCACGCTTATTTTATTTGATTGGTTTCTCTATTTTTTATACTGCACTGCTCGTTTCTTTTTCTCGGTCGGGAATCTTAGCTTTTTTTATTCCCGCTCTATTTATAATAGTAAATGCGTGGCGGCGCGGAATTTTTCAAAAAAAATTAATTGGCTTATTTATTCTACTGATAATATTTATTTCAGCGGTAATTATTATTCCTTATCAAGATGTATTTTTTGTTCGGGTGCAGACCCAAAGCCGGTTGGAACAAAAATCATTATCCGAGAGGGAATTATATTTGAAGCAAGCCGTCAGTCTTATCAAGCAAAAGCCAATTTTGGGAACAGGGGCGGGAAACTACATTTTAGAACTTCAAAAAATAATTCCAGGACAGGCCATTTGGTACTATCAACCAGTCCATAATTATTGGTTGCTTCTTTGGGGCGAGATTGGAATTTTCGGCCTGCTCTCAGCTTTATTTTTCTGGCTAGCTATTATTAAGTTAAGCGTTAAAAAACATCTTTGGCCGCTAGGGCTAACTCTTATAATTATAAGTCTGTTTGATCATTGGTTATGGACTCAACCACTGGGGCTAATTTTATTTTTCTTATTAGCGGGATTAATGATTAAAAATGATATTTAATTAAATATTAGCTTTTTTATTACAAAAATAGATTTTGTACTGACGCAAATAGTATGTATTTAGGTCACTATACTGACGTAAATGGTAGTGATTTGGGTTAGTATTTTTCTCGTTCTTGACATTATAGCACAAAAGTGCTACAATTTTGTTGTAATATTAAAGACCTTTGCCAAATATTTTGTCCCAGTAGAAAGGAAACTAAATTAGTTTTTTTTCTACTGCGGCAAAATCACGAAGATGCGCCTCGGTATAATCAGTAACAGGTTCTTATAAATCAAAAAAGAACGAGTTACACAATACATTACGACTATGTCAATATTGTATTCTATCGGAGCCATGAACCAATTGGCAGATTCTCTGGAAAGTGCTGGGTTTACTGCCGACGACGTTACCAAACTGAAACAGTCAAAAAATCTATCTGGCATTAAAGATGTCCTAAACGGAAAAGCAGAAATCAAAATGCTAGAAGTTTCTGCTCCCCGTTGGCGCGAAGAAAATGGAGTAATTTATTTTTCGGTTACATCTGATGGCACAACCGGCGAACAGTGGATTGCCCGCTTACTCAACAAAGGTTTTAAAGTCGGCGACTACGCCAAAAGTGTTTTACGTTCGGCCGATTTTAAACCGACAAACGGCATTACGACCGAGATAGCTGTTCTTAAAGGATTATTATTTAAGGACAATCAGCGCATTACAAAAAATATTCGTGCTGAAGCTACTAAACGCAAACTGACTAAGCCCAATGCCGAAGTCGCTTGTCTTATCCGCGAAATGTTCACGGATGATGAAATAAAAGCCATGGGTTTACACTGGATCGTCACGATGCACGAACCAATAAAAGATTCTGGTGGCGATTTGAGGCTCCTCCACGCGAATCGCTATGATGGTGGCAGTTGGCTCAACGCCGGCTATGGCAATCCCGGCGACGGCTGGGGTGGCAGCGGCGGTTTCGCGTTTGTCATCTCGCAAGTTGGATTTGAGGCTTAGTTCTCCTTTTGAGCTTTGTCTTTAGTCCTTGGACCTTAGTTTATATAACTTAACGTTATTTAAACTAAGGTCCTTTTTTAAAACGAAAAAATTTATGTTAAAATAAAAATAACTAAGATGAATATGTAATTGGTTAAGACTGGTTGCTATTTTAGTCAATGTTTTTATTTTGAGAATATCTTAGATTAAGGTTTAAGATAGAGTGAAATAAAAATATTTAAAAAATTAAGAAACTTGGTGTAAAATGTTAAGGCATTATGATGCTGAATTAGATACAACCCTTTTAAGTATTTGAGGGGGGTGGTGGCATGGGTGATATTTTATACAATTCTGATGGCGATTTGAAACTCCTCAACACGAATCGCAATGATGATGGCAGTTGGCTCAACACCAACTATGACAATCCCGACAACAACTGGAATGACAACAACGGTTTCGCGTTTGTCATCTCGCAACTCTCTTATTTCTCCTCTACCTTTTTGGCGGAGGAGTTTTGTTTTGTTAGTTGGCCGTTCCATCCACCGAGCATGCGACCGATCTCATTGATCTTTTCGGATATAACTAAATATTTTTTATCATCCAGTGATTTTGTTTCCCAAAGAATCAGTAGAAATATTTTAACCGCATCAGTTTTTCTGATGGCTATTTTAATATAAGGTTGTTTCTCAGTAAGAACTAAAAAAGAGGCGCAAGATATTGCCTCAATTATTTCGGTCAGTAAATTGTCAATTTTTTGTCCCAAGGTATAACGATGTTCTTTCGGTAATACTTTATAGTATCCGTACCATAACAAATATAAATCTTTAGTTTTTTGAAGTAAGGGTATCAGTTGCAAATTCGTTGGGGGGGGGGTAGAATTAGGGGAATGAAAATCAAATTGAGTCATAAATTTGAAGATATTATTAGTTTAGAAAATTTATTAGAAGCGTGGAAAGAATTTTTAGTTGGCAAAAGAAGCAGAAAAGATGTTCAGGTTTTTGAAGCCTCTTTAATGAACAATATTTTTTCGTTGCATTACGATTTATTGTATCACAGATATCAACCTGGCGCTTATGAAGCTTTTAAAATTTCTGATTCTAAACCAAGACATATTCATAAAGCTAGCATTCGTGATCGCTTACTTCATCACGCTATTTATAGAAATTTATATCCATTTTTTGACCGCACTTTTATTTCTGATAGTTATTCTTGCCGTATAAATAAAGGTACGCATAAAGCGATTAACCAGTTTCGGAAATATTTTTTTAAAGTAAGCCATAATAACACCAGAAATTGTTGGGTCTTAAAAGGAGATATTAGAAAATTTTTTGCCAGTATTGATCATGAGGTGTTACTTAGTATCTTAAAAGAATATATTTCTGACCAAGACATTCTTTGCCTACTAGAAAAAATTGTAAAAAGTTTTAAAATCGGAATTGAGAATAAAGGCTTGCCACTGGGCAATTTAACTTCGCAACTTTTTGCTAATGTCTATTTAAATAAATTTGATCAATTTATAAAACATAAGTTAAAAGTTAAATATTATATTCGTTATGCCGATGATTTTGTTCTTATGTCAGAAGACAAAGAATTATTAAAAAGTCAGATTAATTTGATAAAAGAATTTTTATTTAACGATCTTAAATTAGAACTTCATCCAAATAAATTATTTTTAAGTACCGTTTCTTCGGGTGTTGATTTTTTAGGTTGGGTACATTTTCCGAGCCATCGGGTTTTGCGCGGAGCAACCAGAAGAAGAATGTTCAGAAGGCTTAAAGGAAATTCAAAAATTGAATCTCTAAATTCATATTTAGGACTGTTAAGTCATGGAAATGCTAAAAAATTGCAAAGAGTTGTTGACCGTCAAAAAAACGAACTTACTCAGTCCGTTTCTTAATGTAATAATTTTTTTGTAAATTTATCAAATCATCGTGAAGTTCCGGATAAGTGTCCGGCCATTCTTTTTTCTGCTGCCATAATGACAGAATGGTGGCGAGGGTTCCAAAATAATCATCGGACTCAACGTGAAACTGCACGCTTTTTTCATCGTGAACTAAAAGATTATATGATTTAATTTGGTAACTAGTTGTCATATTATTTTATTGGCACACTGATAAATTTACTGCCGGCAATAATTAAATGATCTAAAACATCAATGCCTAAAACGCGGCCGGCCTCAGCCAAATTAGAGGTTACTTCTAAATCAGCATTAGTTATTTTTAGAGACCCTGATGGATGATTATGAGCAATAATGACGGCCACGGCACTATATTCAAAAGCGGGTTTAAAAACTTCGCGGGGATGGACTAAACTGGAGGTTAAACTGCCGACTGAGATTACTTCATCATGAACTAATTGATAGCGGCTGTTTAAATAGAGGCCGCGAAAATTTTCTTTGCCTAAATTACCCATTTCCTTTAAATGTTCATAGGCTTGCTTGGCGGTTCTAATGGTTACTGAACCATGCGGTTTTTTTAAAAAGAAGCGGCGACCGAGCTCAAAACAAGCCACTATCTGGCAGGCTTTAACTATCGGAACTTTAAGTTCTTTAGATAATTTTTCCGGATTACTCTGGCTGATAATCGCTTTTTCGCCATATTCTTTAAGCAGCCGAGAACTAAGTTCTAAAACGCCCTCTTTTTTATCCCCGGTATTTAAAATAATCGCTAAAAGTTCGGCCGAAGACAGCTCGCTGGCGCCGCGGTTAATCATTTTTTCTCTCGGCTTATCTTTTTCGGCTAAATCTTTAACGCGCAAGACATATTTTTTGTCGCTGTTTAAGATAAGGTCGTGATCAGCTATTTTGTAAGTCATAAAATTAAGGCCATAAGTAAATAAGTCTGGCTAGTTCCAATTATAGCAGAGTTGTGATAAATTTAAAGTATAAAATATTTAATAATTTGCTTTATGAAACAATATAGGATCAAGACTTTAAATAATAAAATGGCTTATATTAGCGCACCTCTTGCGGGCACGGAAACCATTACCGCTCTGGTAGTAATTAAAACCGGTTCAAAATATGAAAGTCGGCGCGAAAATGGCTTATCTCACTTTTTAGAGCACATGTTTTTCAAAGGTACGACTAAAAGACCGACGGCTTTAGCCTTATCCTCCGAGTTAGATAGCATCGGCGGGGAATATAATGCTTTTACTTCCAAAGAATATACTGGTTATTGGATAAAAGTCAGCTCTGATAAAACGGCTATTGCTTTAGACTTAGTATCCGACATGCTGCTTAATTCTAAATTTGAAGCGGAAGAAATAAATCGGGAAAAAGGGGTGATTGTGGAAGAAATTAATATGTATGAAGATAATCCTTTGATGAAAATTGAAGATGTTTTTGAAACCTGCCTTTACGGTGACACCCCGGCCGGCTGGGATGTGGCCGGAACGGTAGCTAACGTAAAATCGTTTAAACGCCAAGATTTTGTTAATTATTTTACCAAGCAATATGGGGCGAGCAGCGCCACTTTAATTCTATCAGGTAATTTACCGAAAAATACTGACGTCTTGGTAAAAAAATATTTTTCACCATTTGTAAAAAATACTTGGAAAGATAAAGTGAAGGTTAAAGAAAATCAAAAGGCGCCCGCGATGCTTTCAACTCACAAGAAAACTGATCAAGTAACTTTAGCTCTTGGAGTTAGGACCGAAGCGGCCGGACATAAAGATGAATTTATTATTAAGATGTTAGGCATTATTTTGGGTGGTTCCATGAGCTCCCGGCTTTTTAGCGAAGTTAGAGAACGCCGCGGTTTGGCTTATTTTGTCAGAACCAATGTCGAATCTTATTCCGACTCCGGCTATTTAGCGACTAATGCCGGCATTAAATTAGGCCACGAAGCTGAAGCCATTCAAGTTATTTTAAATGAATATAAAAAGATCAGCGAAGAATTGGTTTCTGAGGCAGAATTACAACGGACTAAGGATATGGTTAAAGGACGTTTTGCTATCTCGCTTGAGGCCTCTGATGATTTAGCCAATTGGTATGGCCGGCAAGCAATACTTAGAAAAAAATATTTAACTCCGGCTGAATATATGTTAGAAATTGAAAAAATAAAGCCGGCTGATATCAAACGAGTGGCCAAGAAAATTTTTATTGAGAAAAATTTGAATTTGGCTTTAATTGGTCCGATGTCACCTAAAAAAATTGCTGATTTAAAAAAATCATTAAAATTTTAATTTGTGAATCACGATTTAACGCAAAAATTAAATAAGCGCCAGACTGAGGCAGTAACTCACGAAAACGGTCCGCTTTTAATCGTGGCTGGAGCGGGAACAGGAAAGACAACGGTTTTAATTAACCGTTTGGCTTATTTAATTTTGGAAAAAGGATTTTCAACTGAGGAAATACTATTGCTGACTTTCACTGAGAAATCGGCGGGCGAACTGGAAGAGAGAGCCGATAAATTATTACCTTATGGCTATGTTGATTTATGGATTCATACTTTTCACGGATTTTGTGAACGGATTTTGCGTGAGCATGCGCTCGATATCGGTCTGGCGGCTGACTTTAAATTAATTTCGGCGACCGAACAATGGATTTTAATTAAACGAAATTTATCCCGTTTTAATTTGGATTATTACCGTCCCTTGGGCAATCCGACCAAGTTTATTTCCGAATTGCTACGCCATTTTTCCCGGCTTAAAGATGAGGATGTCTCCGCTCGCGATTATTTAGAAACAGCAGAAAACAATCAAGATGAAGATGAACTGGAAGTAAAGCGAGTTAAGGAACTGGCCAGTGCCTATGCCACCTACAATGAGTTATTAATGGAGAATAATTTTTTGGACTTCGGCGATTTAATTATTTTTACGCTTAAACTTTTTAAAACCCGCTCCAATATTCTGCGTGTCTATCAAAATCAATTTAAGCACATCATGGTTGATGAGTTTCAGGATACTAATTGGGCACAGTATGAGTTAATAAAAATGTTAGCCCTGCCCAGTAATAATTTGACAGTTGTCGGAGACGACGATCAATGTTTGCCCGGCAACTCTTTAATTTCCACAAAGCATGGTAAGAAAAAAATTAAAGATATTAAAATTGGCGAAGAAGTTGCCACGGCAGTCGGCAAAGGTTATTTAAGCTATAGCCCCGTGGAATTTGTAAACAAGACAAAAAAGAAATGCCGTCTTTTAGAATTTACTCTAAGTTCTGGAAAGAAAATAACAGTTACCGATAATCATAAAATGTTTTGTTTAGATGTGAAAAAGAAAAATGACCGGTCAGAAATAAAGATTAAACTAGAGATGTGTGCTAATCAACATCGATTAGCAAAAAGTAAAAACGGCTTTTTAGATCACCCTCAGATTTATCACACTCTAAATTTGGAAACTAGCGATGCTAAAGTAATCGCCGCTCTTAAAAAAATGAATCTTTCGGTTACTGCCGCTAAAATCGGAAAACGAATTAGAATTACCAGTATTGATTTAGCATATTTAGGCACCATTGCTAAAAAAATCCAAAAAGAAGTCGGCGGGTTTATTGAGGTGAAAATGAATATTGCGAAGAACAATAAACAGCATTTGAAATCTTTAGTAATTCCCGCTAAGAATATTTTTCCTGGCATGTCCTTGCCGGTTTTAACTAACAAAGGTTTGGTTTACGAAGAAATTATTAACCGTACCGAAAAAGAAAAAATAGAAACGGTTTATGATTTAGAAATTGAACGCACCCATAATTTTATTGCTGATGGGGTGGCGGTTCATAATTCTATCTATAAATTCCGCGGGGCATCGCTATCTAACATCATGCAGTTTAAAGATGATTATAAAGAGGCCAAAGAATTAATTTTAATTGATAATTATCGTTCTCGGCAAGAAATTTTAGATTACTCCTATCAATTCATCAAGCATAATAATCCCAATCGCCTGGAAGAAAAATTACATATTGATAAAAAATTAAAAGCTAGTGCTAATTTTTCAGAACGAGAAACGGCGCCGATTCGTTATCTGCAATTTAATCGCGGGGAAGAAGAGGTCTCTTTTGTGGCCGCGCAAATTGCCGATTTGTATAATCAAAATAAAGTTGACTGGCTGGATTTTGCAATTTTAGTTCGGGCCAATGATACCGCCGAGGCTTATGTTAAAGAACTAATCCGTTTAAATATTCCTAATCAATTTGTGTCTTTAAAGGGTTTGTATTTTAAACCGATTATTTTAGATTGTTTGGCCTATTTGCGCTTGCTGGATAATTATCATGAATCATCAGCACTCTTCCGCGTCCTAAGCATGCCTGATTTTAAAGTTAGCCACTTGGATATTATTACTATAAATAAATTTGCCAAGCGAAAAGTTTGGTCATTATTTGAAGCCTTAAAAAATATCGCGGCTATCCCTGGAGTTTCCAGTTCCGGCCGCGAAAATATTTTTAAGCTTTTAACGCTGCTCGAAAAACATTCTAAATTAGTGTCTGAGTCAGAACCGAGCAAGATCTTTTTACGTTTTGCTTATGATTCAGGACTGATAAAATCTTATGATTTTGATCGTGATCAAGAAATATTTTCCTACCTCAATCAGTTCTATCAAAAAATAAAAAAGTTTGAGGAAACTTTGCCAGCCTCCCGCCTCAGTGATTTTATGCAGCTGATGGATTTAGAACTGGAAGCTGGGGAAGTTGGAGCTTTGCGTTTAGATTTTGCCGATAATGATACGGTTAAAATTATGACGGTTCATGCCGCTAAAGGCTTAGAGTTTAAATATGTTTTTTTAGTTAATATCGTTGATAAAAAATTTCCCACAATTTCTCGATCGGAAAAAATAAATATTCCCGAAGCCCTGGTTAAAGAAAAAATAACCGCCAGCAAGGAATCTCACGTTGAAGAAGAACGCCGTTTATTTTATGTGGCCGCTACTCGCGCTAAAGAAGAACTATTTATCACCGGCGCTAAAGATTACGGCGGGGCGCGCGAAAAAAAACCTTCCCCCTTTATTGCGGAAATGGGTCTGGATGTTTTTGAAGTCGGCGAGAATCAAGAATTTGCTAGTAAATTAGAATTATTACGCGATATTGAACGGCTAGACGACAAAACAGAACTTAAATCGGAAAAATTGGTCTTACCGGACAAATTTTCTTTTTCACAACTGGCGGCCTATTCTAATTGCCCCTTGCAGTATAAATTTGCTTTCGTTTTAAAAATTCCGGTGCCGACCGATAAAGCCAGCTTAATATTCGGCCGCGTGCTCCATAATGTTTTAAATGAATTTTTAGAACCATTACTTGAGGCTAAACAGGCTTTTCAAAACAGCTTATTTGGAGAGATAAAAAAACCGGATTTAAATCTTGAAAAACTGTTAGAAATTTATGAAAATCGCTGGCAAGCTGACGGTTATAATAATAAGGAAGAGCGGGATAAATATTACCAAAAAGGTAAAGAGATTTTAAAAAACTTTTGGCAACGCTGGCTTGACGAGGGAACTCCGGAAATTTTATTTTTAGAAAAAAACTTTACTTTTAAAATTGGTGATGGTGTAATTAAGGGGGCGATTGACCGGGTTGATAGGCTGTCCGACGGAACTTTAGAAATTATTGATTATAAAACTGGTAATCCGAAAGAAAAATTAGAATATACCGATAAACGCCAGTTAATATTGTATAAAATATTTTTAGAAGAATTTTTGGGAACCAAAGTCAGCCTACTTAGTTATTATTATTTGGAAGGCGGATATAAAACCTCTTTTGTTGCCAAAGATAAAGATGTCGAAAAATTAAGATTGGAAGTTTTGGCAGAAATTGCGGAAATTAAAAAAAGTAATTTTCCGCCTAATCCCAGCGAACTATGTAAGTATTGCGATTTCCGCGATATTTGCCAGTGGCGTTTAAAATAAATTTTATGAGTTTATCTTGGTTTAAATCCCGTTATGTTATTTATCTGTTAATTGTTACAGTCTGGTTAGTCTGGTTTGCTAATATAAAAGTGATGTCGGGTGCCAGTTATATTGCGGTTGATTGTAACCGGAATATTGATAATTATCCGGTGGGAATTGTACTTGGAGCTAGAGTAATCGGGGCTAAAGTAACGAGCGGGATTTACGCCGATAGGTTACAAACGGCCGCCGAACTTTATAAAAACGGAAAAATTGCTAAAATTTTAGTGTCCGGTGATCATGGCCAAGTAACTTATGATGAAGTAAACGCCGGTAAGGATTATTTGCTTAAAGAGGGGGTTTTAGCGAGCGATATATTTTTAGATCATGCCGGATTTGATACCTACGATTCTATTTATCGTGCCAAAAATATTTTTAAAATTAATCAGGCTTTAATTATTACCCAAGATTTTCATTTGCCGCGGGCGCTATACTTTAGCCATGAACTTAAAATAGATGCTTTAGGCTGCGGGGCTGATTTGCATGCTTATCAAGACATCAAACAGTTGAAACAAAGAGAAATTTTAGCTCGAGTCAAAGCCTGGCTTTTAATTATGTTTGCCGCGCACCCTAAGTATATGGGCGATGTTTATGATATTACCGGTAACGGCGAACAAACTTGGGATCAACTTAGCTACTAATTTTATGAATAACGAAAAAAGAATTATCGATCCAAAAGAACAAGGAGAAGATGACTCCTTTGATTTTTCCTTGCGTCCGAAAACTCTCAGTGAATATATCGGCCAAGAAAAAATTAAAGATAATTTGCGAATTGCAATTTCGGCGGCTAAAAAACGGCAAGAATCAATAGAGCATGTCTTGCTTTACGGCGCTCCGGGACTAGGAAAGACAACCTTAGCGCATGTTATCTCTAATGAAATTGGGGCGCACATCAGAGTTACTTCCGGCCCGGCGATTGAAAAAAGCGGCGACTTAGCAGCCATTTTATCTAATTTAGAAGAAGGCGATATTTTATTTATTGATGAAATTCACCGCTTGAATAAAAATATTGAAGAAATATTATATCCGGCCATGGAAGATTTTGCTTTAGATATTATTATGGGCAAGGGGCCAAGTGCGCGGACTTTGCGTTTGGATTTACCGCATTTTACTATTATCGGAGCCACCACGATGGCGAGTTTATTATCCGCGCCTTTGCGCGACCGTTTCGGGCATATCCATCATTTGGATTTTTATGAGCTTGAAGATATGGAACGCATTATCAGACGCAGTGCTAAATTATTAAATGTGGAATTAGAGGCGGCAGCGGCAACCCTGATTGCTAGCCGGGCTAGGCGCACGCCGCGAATTGCCAACCGCTTGCTGAAACGTGTGCGTGATTACTGCCAAGTCAAAGGCAATGGTTATATTGATTTGGAAGTTTGTCAGGAGGCTTTTAAAATGATGGAGGTTGATGAACTGGGGCTCGATCATGTCGACCGCAAATTGCTTTTAACCGTTATTCAAAAATTTAAGGGCGGACCAGTCGGACTTAATACGCTTTCAGCGGCGACTGGCGAAGATATTGATACAATTTTAAATGTTTATGAGCCCTATTTACTCCAGCTGGGATTTTTAGATCGGTCACCAAGAGGCCGAATTGTAACTGAAAGCGCGTATAAGCATTTAGGGCTTGAACATCATAGCAAGTAATTTATGAAATATAGTTTGAGCGATTTTGATTATAACTTACCGGCCGATTTAATTGCACAACAACCGATTAAACCGCGAGATCATTCGCTGCTTTTGTTGTTAAATAAGAAAAGTGAAAAAATTGAACATAAATATTTTTATAATTTAGTTGATTCTTTAAAACCCGGCGATTTATTAATTTTAAATAATTCTAAAGTATATCCGGCGCGTTTGATTGGTCATAAGAAAGACACTGGCGGTAAGATTGAAATATTTTTACACCATGATTTAGGTCGGGGGATATGGGAATGTTTAGTCGGCGGCCGAGCTAAAATAGGAACTATAATCGAGTTCCCGCATAAATTAACGGCCGAAATTATTAAAAATAATAATGAAGGCACTTGGCAAGTTAAATTTAATTTAAGCGGTTCGAAATTTTTTGCGCTCATCAATAAAATCGGCTTAGTTCCTCTACCGCCTTATATTAAACGTGATCATAAACTAAATAGCGATAAAAATAATTATCAAACGGTTTACGCGGCTAAAAATAAAGTTGGTTCCGCGGCGGCGCCGACAGCTGGTTTGCACTTTACCAAAAATTTATTAAATAAAATACAAGCCAAGGGTGTAAAGATAAAATATATTACTCTCCATGTGGGGCTTGGCACTTTTTCACCGGTTAAAACAGAAAATATTTTAGAACATAAAATGCATCCAGAATTTGTTTCAATTAGTTATGAGACTATAAAAGAAATTATTAAAACGAAAAAGGCTTTGGGGCGAGTTATTGCCGTGGGTACAACCAGCGCCCGCACCTTAGAAGCTTGGGGCGGAGCCGGAGCGCCTCCTAAATTTGCCGCTTGGACCGATATTTTTATCTACCCCGGATATAAATTCAAAGCCGTTGATGCTTTAATTACCAATTTTCATTTGCCAAAATCCACATTACTCATGCTCGTTTCCGCCTTAGCCGGCAAAAAGTTGACAGAAAAAGCTTATTTAGAGGCAATATCTTCATCTTATCGCTTTTTCTCTTATGGCGATGCGATGTTTATCTTCTAAAACTAGTTAAAAAATATTTAAAACAGCGGCCAGAAACCCAGGTATTTGCTTTTTTTTATTTTTGATGTTAGAATAGACAAAAGTTTGATGAATTTGTGTTGGGTGTTTACGTTTATATTAATCTTAGTTATGTTTAAAAAAATATTTTTGTTTTTACGAGAACTGATTAAATTAGCGGCCATTGCCTTGGTGATTATTGTTCCGGTCCGCTATTTTTTAATTCAGCCTTTTTATGTTAAAGGCACATCGATGGAACCAAATTTTCATAATTATGAATATTTGATTATTGATGAACTTAGTTATCGTTTTCATACGCCGCAAAGAGGCGAAGTAATAGTATTTAGATATCCGCGCGACCCGCAAGAACATTTCATTAAACGCGTTATCGGCTTGCCTGGTGAAAGCGTCCAGATTAAAAATGGCAGCGTCTATGTTTTTAACGCTCAGCATCCCGATGGATTTCTGTTAAAGGAAGCATATTTAGCAGCCAATGAGATTACTCAAGCCAACAATGAAAATAAAATTACTTTAAAGGCTGATGAATATTTTGTCCTGGGAGATAACCGCAAAGCTTCTCAAGATTCTCGTTTCTTCGGAGCGGTAAATAGAAGTTTTATTACCGGACGGGTGTGTTTTAGAGGCTTGCCAATAAATGAAATAAAAATATTTACTAATGATAATTTACCAAAATATTAAAAAATATGCCTAAGCAAAAAATTGTAGCGCGTTCTGCTAAAGAACCGTTGGCAGCTAAAAAAATTGAGAAAAAAAGCGCTAAAGCAATTTCCCGTCTTTTAGGTTTAAAAGATTATCTCGGGACGGATTTTTTAAGTTGGGATTTAGCCGTTTCAAAAGCTTGGGAACTGGCTAGAATTTTTGGTTTTTCACCGTTGCGTACGCCGATTATTGAAGACTTTAATTTGTATAAAAAATCTACGCGGAAAAATTCCGATAAAGAATTTTATTTTGTAGAATTTGAGCGCGGCGAAAAGGCCGTACTGCGCCCCGAGCTGACTCAAGGAATAGTGCGCTCCTATATTGAAAATAAAATGGATGAACTGACGCAGCCAAGATGTTTATTCTCTATCGGACAAGTCTTTCGCCAAGAAAAAATGGCCAGCGGCCGCTTTAGGGAATCAACTCAATTTGATTTAGAAATTATTGGTGAAAAGAAACCGATGGCCGAAGCGGTTTTAATTAATACCGCTTACCGCTTTTTTAAAGAATTACAAATTAATGTTCAGGTTCAGATAAATAGCTTAGGCAGCGCTGAGTCTCGAAAAGAATATAATAATAAATTAGCCTCTTTCTATAAAGAACGCGGACGCCGCTCTAAATTATGCAATCACTGTAAGAAAAATTTACTAAAAAATCCTTTAGCGCTACTTGATTGCCGGGAAGATTTATGCGTGAAAATCCGTGAGGGGGCGCCGCAAATCGCTGATTATTTGTCAGCGGCGAGTCGGGAATATTTTGGTAAAGTTTTAGAATATTTAGACGAACTCAGTATCCCCTATAATTTTAATTCTTATTTAGTTCGAGGTTTAAATTATTATAATGACACTGTTTTTGAATTTTGGCCGGTGAGCGATGATGGCACGGTGAATAATAAATTGGCTTTAGCCGGCGGGGGTCGGTCAGACACGCTGGTGGAGAGCTTGGGCGGAAAATCAACTTCGAGCGTTGGCATCGCTATCGGACTCGAGCGAGTAATGATGAAGCTTAAAGAAAAAAATTCTTTTGTTTCTTACGCCGATGAAGAAGAATTAATTTATATCGCGCAAATTGGTGAACAGGCCAAAACCAAAGCTTTGCTTCTTTTTGAAGATTTAAGAGCGTCAGGTTTTAATGTCCGCCAATCATTTTCCGTCGACAGTTTAAGAACTCAGATTGAAGAAGCCAACAGTTTGAAAGCCAAAATTACTTTAGTACTGGGCAAGAAGGAAGTCATGGATGAAACTATTTTAATGAGAGATATGGAATCGGGTGTTCAGGAAATCGTGGCCCAAAAAAAGATAAAAGAAAAATTAGATAAAAAAATAATTAGAAAGGTGGGTGTTATTTATGGCTGATTTTAAAAGAAAAACTGGAGAAAGTTTTGAAAGTTTCTTAAGAAAATTTAAGAAAGCCCTGAAAAACGGAAAACGTCTTGAAAAAGCTCGAGAGAAACAGCACTTAGTTCCTAAAAAAACTAAGCGCCAACAAAAAAAGTATGCTTTAACCAGTTTAAAGTTGAAGAAAGAAAAAGATTTTTTACGTAAAACAGGCAAGCTGCCTGAAGAGAAATGAGAAGATAAAAATATAAAAAATAACCGCGTCAAAACGGTTATTTTTTTATGCCCGGAATAAATCTCTTAATACTTTCTAAAGTGGATTTTTTAGCATATTGTTTGATATGATCGCGGGCGCGTTTAGTCTTAGCAAATTTTATCCAATCTTTACTGGGATGCAGGCGTCCTTTTTCAATGACAATTTCCACTAGATCGCCATTTTTTAGTTCTTGATCCAAGCGCCCTAAGCGGTCATTAATTATGGCTCCCGAGGCGTGATTGCCGATATCGCTATGAACGGCGTAAGCATAATCAATCGGCGTTGATCCTTCGGGCAGTTCAAAGACGTCGCCCTGAGGAGAAAAGATAAAAATTCGATCATGAAAAATATTTAGTTGGACATTCTTTACAAATTCGGTGGTGTTAGTAATTTCTTTTTGGACATCGGCAATTTCTTGCAGCCATTTCGGTTGTTTTTCAAACTCTTTGTTATTTTGGGCTTTATAATACCAATGAGCGGCGAGCCCATAAATGGATTCTTCTTGCATTTCCTTGGTTCGGATTTGAAATTCCACCGCTTTTCCTTCGGGTCCAAAAACGGTCGTGTGCAATGATTGATAACCGTTGGGTTTCGGAACGGCAATATAATCTTTAAAACGATTTGGTTTTGGTTTCCAAAGCGTGTGGATGATTCCGAGCACTTTATAGCAATCATTTATATCATTAACAATCAAGCGCAGAGCAAACACATCATAAATCTCATCAAAGCGACGATTTTTATTCTGCATTTTTTTCCAAATGCTATAGAGATGCTTGAAGCGGACCTCAATCTCATAATTTACCTGAGACTCTTCCAATCGCGGCGCTAAAATATTTCTGACTTTTTGAAAAAATAAATTTCTCTCGGCTTTTTTTTCCACTTCATATTCATGTTCTAAACTATCAAATTCTTCCGGGAATAAAAATTTAAAACATAAATCTTCCATTTGCCACTTTAGCCGCCAAATACCGAGCATTCCGGCAATTGGTGCGTAAATTTCCAACGTTTCTTTAGCGATACGGCGTCTTTTTTCTTCAGGCAATGATTCAAGCGTCCTCAGATTATGCAGGCGGTCGCAAAATTTTATAAAAACAATTCTGATATCATCGGTCATGGCTAAAAACATTTTTTTTAAATTTTCCCGGTAGCGTTCAATGCCGCGATATTTTAATTTTCCTAATTTGGTCACGCCGCGCACTAGATTAGCCACTTCGCTGCCAAAATTTTTTTCAATATCTTCAATAGAGTATTCGGTATCTTCCGGTACATCATGCAACAAACCGGCGGTTACCGTCGCTAAATCAACTTTCATCTCGGTTAGCAAATAGGCAGTATGGAGAGGGTGATTAATATAGGGTTCGCCATTTTTTCGAACTTGTTCTTTGTGAGCTTCGCTGGCAAATTCATAAGCCAACCATAAGATTTCCGCGTCGATTTGCGGGTGATTTTCTTTAAATTTTTTGACGATGCGATCAATAGTCATACCTTTTTCTTTTTTTATCCTTTTCTGTTATAATTATTATAACATAGTAAGTTAATTATAATAAATAAAAGATGAAAAATTTAACTTCTTTTCTGAGAAAATTTGGTCTGCCTTTTTTGGTATTATCGGCTAGTTTTTTATTGGTTAAAATGGCTTTGGCTGCCGCCCCAGTCGACGTCGGGCTCGCTCAAGTAAATAATAATATAGTTTTAAGCAATACGTCGCCGATGGTAATCGCCGGTCGGATTATTGAAGTAATTTTGGGACTGCTCGGAATTATCGCGGTTAGTATTGTTATCTACGCCGGTTTTATTTGGATGACTTCGATGGGTAATGAAGAAAAAATCTCAACGGCCAAGCGCTTGCTCAAAAATGCGGCCGTGGGAATTATCATAATTTTATCAGCTTGGGGAATAGTTTTCTTTGTCTTATCAAAGTTAGTGGGAATTACCGGAGGAGGACTGCCGTCTAGCAGCACCGAAGGTGATAATTTTAAAAATTTAAGCCTGGGCGCCCTCGGCTCTTGTTCAGTAGAAACTATTTATCCTCAACCCGATAGTAAAAATATTGCACGGAACACCACAATTTTAATTACGGTTAAAGAACCGTTGCAGCTTGATACAGTTTGTGTGGCACCGGATAAAAAAAGTCCTTGTGCTTGCAATAACACGCCGTCTTGTAATTTAATTAATCCGACTAACATCGAAATATATAAAACCGCGGACGGTAATTCTTGCGCTTCAAATGGTTGTGCTACTAATGTTACTGATGTCGAGGTATCCGTTCCGGCCGGTAATAAAACGTTAGTGCTGCGGCCTTTAAATTATTTAGGAACTTCAAACGGCAATGTCGAATATGCCGTGCGCCTGACTAATGATATTAAAAAATTTGGCGGCCAGCCTTTGTTTGCCACTTGTTCTTCTGATTTTTTAGAATGGAAATTTGAAACCAGCAATAAACTGGATTTAGATCCGCCACAAGTTCTAAGTGGCGGTATTTTCCCGCCGGTAGATAGCGCCGCCGATCTGGTTAAGTTTGATTCGGCAGCGAAAGCCGCTAAAGCTGAAATTGTGGTCACTGATTGTCCGCGCGTTTATACTCCGGCGCAACTAGTCAGTGTTAAAAAAGTGGGTGCCTCAGTTGATGCTGAAGTAACGGTTAATCCCAATTATTCCGGCATCATTACCAATTTCTCAATTAATCTGGCTGACAGTAAAGATAAAATGCGTTTATTTAGCGGCAGCAGTTTGCTCGGAGCCAGTAATATAGTAAATAATCAAGTCACTTTTGATGGCTATTTTACAGTTAAATTAGCTGACACTGTTTTAGGAAATGCTTGGGACATTGTCGTGGCTCCGGCTACTCCAGCCGAGACTCTAACTGTTGGTTCTAATTCTTATATTTTTGTCAGTAAAAAATCTAATGCGGGCAATGAAATTTTGGTGCCCGCTTTTTGCGCGCCCGGTGATATGGCGGCGAGTATCGCTATCGCTTTAAGTGCCAGTAGTGAAGTAAAAACCAATAGCTCAGGCGGAACTTTAACTTTCTTTGCCAAAACCGCCGGCGTGGCGGGCAATAATTTAACTTTATCTTCAAACGGCCGCGGTTTATTTTTAAAACCTTTCTCCGGCGGCGCGGAAAAAACTGATTCTTATGAGATTCGCGGGCTTAAAGATAAACCAATGAACTCAATTATTCAAGTAAATTTTAATGAAGCCATGAATCCGATGGTACTGTCTGGCGACTCTGATGAACTTAAATCTTATATTCAATTAGTTAACGCCAGCGCCAGCGCCAAAAATAACGGCCAAGCTTGCGGTAATAATTCCGAATGCTTGTCTTATAATTGCCAGGCCACTGTTTGTGTGGGTAATTATATCAGTGGCAAATTTTCTCTCAGCAATGAATATAAAACTTTAGAATTTATTTCTGATAAAGAGTGCGGGGTTAACAGCTGCGGGGAAACGATGTATTGTTTGCCAGCTAGCAGCCACCTCTCTTTAAAGATTAATGCCGCTAAATTAAAAGCTTGTGCTTCGCCGGCCGATTGCCAAGCCTTTGCTCCGTATTCTGAATGTGTGGCCGGCGCTTGCCGCGATTCGATTAATAAAATAAATTATCCGCTGGCCGATTCTTTACATTTAGATGGTGCCGTTGATACGGCTTTTAATTCTTTAGACGGTAATCGCGATACTCATGCTGATGGCCCGGTAACAGCTGTTTACCCTTACTTTATTGAAGGCGACTCGAATTTAAATAAACGCGATGGCTATCAATTTTCTTTCTATATCAGCAACCAAATTAATTCTGTACCGCCAACTATTTCTTTAACTTCTCCTCGATTATTAGAGAACAGCGTAAGAATTGCCAGTCCGATCCTCATTGAATTTAATGATTTGATGATGGAAAGCACTTTGCGTACCGGGTCTTTGGTTTTAAGCAATGGTTTAATAAACAGCGAACATAAATTAATAAATTTACGCAGTTCCGATAATAAGCCCTTAGGTTATTGGATAGAAAATGATAATAAAGAAAGAGGTGTGCCTGATGGCGAACCCGATTATACGGTTACCCGAATTATGCACTCTGATTTTTTTGAAGCGGTAACTTATATTTCACAAATTGGATCGGGAGTTAAAAATATTTATCAAAATTGTTTTAAACCGAGTATTGGTCCCGCCTGTTTGAATCTGAGCGATGCCAACCCTTCTTGTTGTTTTGGATCAGCCACCAACGCTTTAGATAAAAATGGTAATTGTGTTAATTAATTTTTTGTTGATAATTTTCTGATATAAATATGCCTAGCAAATTTAAACGTCTTCTAGTTTTAATTTTAATTTTTGGCGCAGTTTTTTTAACTGCCGGCGTGTCGCTAGCCGCTACGGTCGACACGGGAACCGGAGCTGTGGGTAACGCCATCGTTTTAAGTAACACCAGCCCGCTTAAAACAGTCACTAATATTATTAATTTTATATTAGGGTTGTTAAGTTTATTAGCCGTTTGTTTAATTTTGTGGGGCGGTTTTGTGTGGATGACTTCAGGGGGCAGTGAAGAAAAAATTGCCACCGCTAAAAAAATTCTAATTAATGGTGCGATTGGCTTAGTCATTATTTTATCAGCTTGGGGAATTGCTTATTTTGTCTTGAACAAATTAGTGGATACCACGGGCGGTGGAACTGGGGTAGATGGTTGTACCAATGGTGCTAATATATCTTGCGGTTGCGGTGGCGCTCAAACTTGTAATAGCGGTACTTGGGGCCCTTGTTTAGGCAGCAATTGTGCGCCGTGTACCGGTCCTAATTGTGCGCCTGTCAGCTGTGACGGTAAACCGGCCGTTGGCGCCTGCCAGGCTGATAATAATTTATGCGGCAGTGATTATTTATGTGATCCGACTGATTGTGTCTGTAAACCAGCCGCTGGATTGGGTGATTCTTGTAACGCGACTCCTAATGATAACAAATGTACGGCTGATAATAATCTTTGCGGCCCTTATTTAAAGTGTGATTCTAAAAATTGTGTTTGCGTTGGGCCGCCGGTTATTACCGGCGTTAGCCCTTCCGGCGGTTTTTGTGCTAATGATCAAAATAGAGGTTGTAATTTAGACACTGATTGTTTGGGCGGTGCTAAATGTGATAGTGGTACCCCTAATGGAGCGGCCAATAATTTTATTACTATTTATGGTTATAACTTTGGCACCTCATCTCAATTATTTGAAAATATTTTAACTAATGTTGATTTTGAGCAAGGAGCGGTTGGGGCGGTACCTGCTGATTGGACTTTGGCTTCTCAACCACACTCAAGTGTCGGGATTGTAAATACGGAATTTAGATCCGGAAAACAAAGCGTGAGAATACATCAAGATCCCAATTTATTATTTCCTGGAGCTTGTAATAAAACAACTTGTCAGGATATATCCAGTTGTACTTGGAGTGCGGCTGATAAAACCTGTCATTTCTCTAGTACCGATCAAGCTCATCCCAGCGGTCCGGCTGTTTATCATGAAGGCGAAACTTTGGTTTGGGGGAATTCTTATAATGTTATGTGGGCTAAATTAACTTATAATTTAGCGCCATTATCATTTAAAGTGGGAGAAACTTATTCAATCCAATTTTACTACAAAGGTAGGGCGGCTAGTGATGTTTCGGCGACGATTGCCTCTTTAAATTTAACTTCCATTCCCGCCGGAACTATAAATGATTGGACTTTATATTCTTATACTTTCCAATATACGCCGGAAATGGATACTTGGCTTGATAGCACCGGAAAACATACAATGCAAATCGATTTATCAATCGGCTATAACTCCACTGGTAATGGCACTGATTTATATATTGATGATTTTACCGTGGCCAAAATTTTAAATAATGGACAAGTAACTTTTTTGGGTGCGGGTGCTGGTCAAGCGCAACTGGCTAATTTCCCCGGACTTTTAAATCCTAATTGTATTAGTTCTTGGACCGACAGGCAGATTATTGTCGCCGTACCCAGCGGAGCCGCCACCGGGCCAATACAGGTTAAACGACAAGGCGACTTAGCGGATAATATTGACGTAACTAATAATGAAGTCGGGCCAAAAATTCCTGATTTTATAAAAAATAATATTTCTCGTCCGGGACTCTGTTTAATTAGTCCGACTCAAGGATTGCTCGGAGCCAAAGTGGCTTATCAAGGAATTAATTTAAAAAATGGCGCCGCTTATTTTGGACAATATTCTAGTTCATTTGCTGGTATTAACTCCAATTTCTTAACTGACAATTTATCGGGGCTAAGTTTAGCTCCTAGTATTACCCCTGGAAAAACCACTACTTTTGTAGAACGAACTTTAGCGGGCATTAATCAACAGAGCAATGCTTTAGTCTTTGTTAAAGAAAAAGACAAAGAAGCCGGTCCTTATATTTCTTCTTTCTCGCCGGTCACCGGGTCAGCTGGCCAATACGTAACCATTACCGGTTCCGGTTTTGGCAATATGCGCGGCAGCCGACAAGTTTTGTTCGGCGATAAAGAAGCCGCCTATAACTTTCCGGAAGTTTGCGCTAATTCCGTTTGGAATGATAATCAGGTGGTAGTTAAAGTCCCGGAAGGATTAGCCTTAGGCGACTATGGCATTAAAATAAATTTGGGCGATAATAATATTATTAATACTGATTTACTCAGTCCAAATAATACTTTTAGATTTGATCCGGCCGCTTCACTTAAAACTAGTTTATGTAAGATTGATCCAAGTCGCGGACAAATCGGCGATAAGGTTAATCTGTGGGGAGAATATTTCGGTAACAACGGAACCGATGCTTCAGTAGTTTTTAATCGTTCAGTTAGCACTTCGTCAAAAATTATTAAGGACGGTTTAGCTGATAAAATTCAAACAAATGTCCCGATTGATAATAGTAAAACGCCGGCCACGCCAGCCATTACCGGACCAGTTCATGTATTAAAAAATGGCGAGTGGGGTAATGAACTTAATTTTACTGTCGGCAAGTGCGCCAGTAATAATGAGTGCGGCGCTTCCAGCCCAATTTGCTGTCCAGATAATACTTATAAATCCGGTTCTTGCGCGGCGGCTCTTTTATCCTGTTATTTTGATGTTCCAAATTCAGTTTATGAAACCAAATTTGATACCAGTTTATCGACTTCAACTACCAACCAGTTTGATAGCTGCGCCGGCATGGCTGCCTTTTTCGGAACTTGCCAGACAGGCCAATTCTGTCCGAATTCGCCCGGCAAATGTTCACCGTTTACACCAACACAACCAGAAGTTTTAAATGATTGCGGCAGCACGACTTCAGAGTGCGGCGCCTTAAGTTATTGTAAAGATAACGCCAGTAGCTGTTCTTACAATAAAGATAAAGATGTTTGTAATACTAAAGTTTGCCAGTTGGAAAATGAACTCAGTTATTCTTTAGTTGCCGGCGGCACAACCACAAATTATAAGGGAACCCTTAGTTGCCGGCAGTATAATGATAGTGTTTCCGGGAAAACCTTGTTTGCCAAACAGCTGCGGGTTAGCACTTCTTGCCCTAACGGTTGGACGAGTGTCGGCGGTGGATATTGTGTCGGCACACCTCCTATTCCTTGTGAACCCTGTCCGACAAATTTTTCTTGCGTGGATAATGGAGCGGGTAATAATTTAGGAATTTGTGAATCTAGTAAAATATGCGCGCCCGGTGCTTCTTGCGGGGTTAACCCAACTAATACAGCTAAATTTTCTTGTCTTAGAGCGGAAAAAAAGAGTTGTGATTGCTGTTGTGAAATCGGCCAGGATGCTCGCGATTGCTGTGCTCCTTTAAAATGTGCCGGTACTTGCGGCAGTGATACCACCGATGATGGTGTCGGTTATGGCAGTTGTTCGGGTTGTTCGGCTGTCGGTACCACAGCCACGGAACATGATGCGGCTTGTAATTGTAGTACCGCTAGCGGTAAATATTGCGATACCAGTAAAACTGGCGGTATTTGTGTCGACTGTGCTGCTTTAGATGAAACCGGCTGTGCGGCGCATTCCACCCAATGTTGTTTTGATGCCTCTAAAAATATTTGCCAAGGCGGTGATGGCACAATTTTGCCGGGCGGCAAGTGCGCCTATTTTGACTGCGACGCCACTAATAAAACTCAGTGTGATAATAACGCTACCACTACCGGCCAATTTTTAGCGACTTCAACTTGTGCTACAAGTTGTGCTACTAATCCCAAGACCGCTTGCGACTTAGCGGGTACGGATTCGGTTAAATGTTCCGCGCTAGGTAATTGTTGCTTCGACTCTAAAAAGAATCTTTGTACCAATGGCACGGAAAAAATTAATTTACAGGGAATAAATTATTGTTCTTATTATAATTGTAAAGCTGACAAATCCGCTTGTGATTTAGGTTCAGCCAGTACGACCGGACAATTTTTGGGAGCGGCGAAGTGCGAGACTGATTGTACCGCTGGCGGACCAGTTTTACCAGGTTCAACTTGTGCTTCAGTGAGTATTGCTTCTTGCAATACTAGTTTTTGCGGTGATCCATATTCTTGCCGTTCTGCTACCGGCATTCCGCCAATTGTCGGCGATTGCGGTGCTTGCTGTTGTAAGCCCGGCGATAAAAACGGAACCCTTACTTGTATCGCTGATAAAGGAGCTTGTAGCGGCGCCTCCCGCGGCTTATTCTGCGGTTGTAAATCTGATAGTGATTGCGGCGATAATACCAGCCAAGGTTGTGGCAGCGATACTTGCTGTTATGGCCGCCCCAACGTAATTAGCACTCAGCCAGCAAATGGCCAAGATAAAATTTGTCGCAACAGCCAGATTATAGTCAATTTTGATTCGTTAATGAGTCCCCAAACTTTAGCCACTAATATTTTATTAGTCGAGGAAAAGGAGTATGGCAAAGATACTTGTCCAAACGGCACCACGCTTTCCTTAAATAATTATCAGCCCAAACACGCTAATATTTTTGCCAGGTTATTTTATAGTTTAAGCCAAGGAATTAAACAAATTTTTGGCCACGCCGATTATCGGGCGATTGCGGCTGGACCATCACCTGATAAATTATATTGTGAAACACCGATAATTGTGGAATCAAGAGCGACGCTTACGCCCACCGGCGCTTCTTCAACCGCTGTTTATATTAAGCCGCAAAGAATTTTAGATGCTCAGGCTAATTATTTTGTCGTGGTAAAAGGTGATGAGAATTTAGATAGTAATTCCGGAGTAATTAGTGCCAATAAAATTGGTCTTAATGCTTCAAATTATAGTCCAATAATTAACGCTGCTTTTAATCAAGTAACTTTTAAAAATTCTTATACTTTTGGTTTTACAACTTTAGATGATAAAAGCGGTAAGAACGGTTTATGTACGATAAGCGACGTGGCGGTTTCTCCTTATTCTTTCTTAATTAAAAATCCTGATAATGATACTAGTGATGATATTGCTGGTACCGCCGCTTTTGATACTAAAAATGATAATGACCGCTTACTCACCGCTTCGGCTTATAGCGCTGACAATCAATTACTGCAACCCGTGACCGGTTATTTCTGGAATTTTGATTGGAGGATTGAAGACTCTTCGGTGGCTAAAAATTTAAATACCGCGGGGCTGGCCTCTAACCAAATTGTAGTGGCGTCTCTGGCAGGCGTAACCGATAAGAGTACTAAAATTACGGCGACGGCGAATATGGATAATTTTAGCAGCGCCGGTAATTGCGTGTCCGGCAATTGTATTTGCAGCGGCCTAAATTGTTCGAATAAGTGTTGTAATGCCAGCTTTGATGGTGATGGCACTCAAGGCGAATCAAATCTTTACGTGTTTTTATGTGCCAATCCTTGGCCGATGGAAATAAACGGAATTTGGAATCCTTGGGTGGATAAATGTACAGATGCTTTAGGCAATCCCGTTCCTAAATGTATTAATTATAATTATAAATTCTATTATTGCCGCGATGCGGGCAACCCAGGAACAGCTGATGATTTGCCGGCGGTAATGGATCCAGCCTTAATTCTCGGTTCGTCTGATTTAATTTGCTCTGAGGGCGGCACTCCTTGTGCTGTTCAAAATTCCGCTTGTGGTTCCGGTGGTACTTGTATTTGGAATATTCTTAAAGAATCTTATTTCTTTAGAGAAGCTATTCCTCAATCCGGAGAAATAACCGAGGCTAAAAGCACCGGCGCTGGCGGTCAAATTGCTTTAAGCTGGTATTCCCCAGTTAGCGCGTTAGCCCCAGTGGTTTCTTTCAAAATTTATTATGGCCCAAGTTCTGGGGGAACCAGTTTGGCGGTTGTTCCTTTAACGCTCGCGCAAGCTAATTGCAACGTGTCTCAAGGAAAAAATTTCTGTTCTTACTTGATAAATAAATTAGTTGATGGCCAAAAATATTTCTTTAAAGTCTCGGCGATTTCTGATAAAAAAGCCGAAAGCCCATTGTCAGGCGGTAAAGAAGCTATACCAACTGATACCACCGCTCCAGCGCAACCTGTCGGTTTAAAAGCAGAGCTGATAAATAATAAAATTAAAATAAGCTGGACCGCCAATACTGATGATGCTTTGTTCTATCGAATATTTCACGGTTTATTTAGCGGTAAAATCGCTGAATCAGTGGACTCGCCAAACCATGTCACTAGTGTTGAGCTCAGTGCTGATACTTATCGTGCCGGCGATCACTTCTTTTACTTATCAGCGGTTGATAAGAGCGGCAATGTCAGCCCGATGTCATCTGAGGCTAAGCTAACAATTTCTAAGTAAGTTATTATAAGTTAATTTCTTTATATGATACAATTAGATAACAAGAAAAAAATTATATTGCTAGCCGCTTTTATTTTGATAATTCTTATTTTATTTTTCTCTTGGCGCTTCGTTGTAAAAAATAAAGGCAATAATCAAACCGCCATTCCCTCAACCACCGACTCCTTTAATACTTTGCCGGCTAGAAGCATGACTAATCAAGAAAAAACTAAAGTTAATCTTGAAGCTTCGCAAAATGCGGAAGTCGTAAACGATCAAAATGGCTTTTTCGTTTATAAATTAAAAAAATAAAAAATTTAAATAATTATCTTTATGTTTAATGATTTAAACCCAACCGATAAGCCTGTTCATCAGGCGCCAGTCGATGATATTTTTGCGGATACCGATAAAGCCGCCGAAGCCAAAAAGTTTTCCGGCTATTATCCTGATACCCCCGCTCCGGCTAATGTAAATAATCCCACTGATGTGGAAACTCAAAAAGCGGGCTTATCATCCGAAGAGGACACCCCTTCTTCACAAAAAGGAAAAATTATAAAAATAGCTTTGATTGTTTTACTGGTTGTCTTATTGTTCGGCTTAGGTTATTTAGTCTATGCTAAATTCTTGGTAGGGAAAAATACGAGCAATAATGTTGTGACGAAAATAGCCACTACTACTCCGATTGAACAAGAAGTTGCCCGTACCGAAGCGGCGACCAATTCAATTCCTGTTAGTGAAGAAAATATTGTTACTCCATCTATTCCTCTTGGTACCACCACTCCACCAGTTGCGGATTTAACCGATACCGACGGCGATGGTTTAACTGATGCTGAAGAAGCGATTTTAGGAACTAACCCCTTGCTTAAGGACACTGATGGGGATGGTTTAACCGATTATGAAGAAGTAAAAATTTATAACACTAATCCTCTTAAAGTGGATACCGATGGTGACGGCTTGTCTGATTACGAAGAAGTAAAAATTTATCACTCCGATCCGTTAAATCCTGATACTAATGGTAATGGATACAATGACGGCGTCGAAGTAAAAAACGGTTATGACCCAACAGTTGCTGGTAAAAAACTATCTGATACAAAAAAGAATAATACTGCCACTTCAACCGTTAAATAATTTATGAATATTTTAGACTCTAAAAATAAACTTAAAAAAAAGACCGAGAGAAAAGTCTTTTTAAATCTCCATATAATGCCTCAAAGCCATGAGTCTCAGGATGTTCGAGTTTTTAGCTGGTTAACGGCTGGATTGCTCATTGTCGCCAGCCTAATTATTTTTTTAATGATGTATGTTTAAAAGTTCCAAAAAATCCAAAACCGATGATACAGGAAAAAAAATTGAAGAAAAAGTCAGTTCTGATTTTATAACCCATAATATGCCGGGATCCAATCGTTTTTCTGGACAAACATATTCTGCCTTAAATCCAAAAAGGGAAAAATCGGGTCTTGGCGTTTCCAATGTAAATGTTGCCAGCCATCATAAAATTGGTCTGCTAATAATCGGCGGCGGTTTAATTTTAATCGGGGCTTTGTTTTATTTTGGTTATGCTTATTTTATTAAGCCATATTTGAGTCCTAGCGCGCCAGTAGTAACTAAGGTAGATAAAACTGTGCCCGAAAAAGAGACTCCGGTCCAAAATATTACCCCAGTCGCTAAAGTGCCGGAAATAATTACGACCAATGAACCAGTTATTTCTACTTCTACCACGTCCACCCCGTCTTCGACCGAAGTAATTTTACCGGAAGAACGTCCAGCAATTACAGCTCCGGTGGTTGTTTCAACAGTTGATTCTGATGCCGACGGCCTAACCGATGCTGAGGAAAAAATTGTCGGCACCGATCCTAATAAAGCGGATACTGATAATGACGGTTATTTAGATTTAGCAGAACTAAAAAGCGGTTATGACCCGTTGGTTCCAGGGAAGAAAATTTCGGAAACCTCTAAGATGTTAAATTATCAAATTGATTCCAAGGCCTCAGTTATGTATCCGGCCGCTTGGGATACCACTAAAAGCGAGACCAATAATACAGTGGTTTTTGCTGATGCTGACAAAGCTTTTATTCAAGTCGTTTATCAAGATAATCCTGAGAGAACCGTGCCCGCTATTTGGTTTGCTCAGCAATTTCCCGGCTCAACTTCGGGAGAAATAATCAGCGGCCAAACTTGGCAAGGATTTTATTCACAAGATGGTCTGGCGGCTTATGTTTTTAATAAAGATTTATCAAAAATTTATAGTTTTACTTGTTCGCCTTTAACCTCGGACACTACCAGCGTTACCGTTTTTCATCTCATGATTAAAACTTTGCTGATTAAATAATTTTTCTATCAAAAAAGACCTCAGTTTAAAATTTCCGAGGCCTTTTTTATTTTATTGATTTTTGAGAACCGTATCGATTAAGCCATATTTTTTGGCCTCTTCCGCTGACATCCAATTATCACGGTCGCTATCGGCCTCGACTTGTTCCGGTTTATGTCCAGTATGAATCGATAATATTTTATTTAATTTATCTCTGGTTTTAAGAATGTGTTCGGCTTGAATTTTAATATCAGAAGCTTGTCCTTCAGTGCCGCCCATAACTTGATGGATCATCACTTCGCTATTTGGCAAGGCCATTCGTTTACCTTTAGCCCCGGCGGATAATAATAGTGAAGCCATGGAAGCCGCTACCCCGACACAAATAGTGGCGACATCGGCTTTAATATATTGCATCGTATCATAAATTGCCAAGCCGGCGGAAACTGAGCCGCCTGGAGAATTAATATAAAATTTTATGTCTTTAGTTTTATCTTCCGCATCTAAGAATAAAAGCTGGGCAATAATGATGTTGGCGACGTGGTCATCAATAGCTTCGCCTAAGAAAATAATTCGGTCTCTTAAAAGTCGGGAGTAGATATCGTAAGCTCTTTCCATTTGTCCTTCTTTTTCAATAACGGTAGGAATTAACGGCATATTTTTAATATTTTAATTATTTATTAGCTTAATTATAATAGAAAGCCGGTAATTTGTAAAGAGTGGCCAAATTATTCTAATTTACCCATTGATTTTTTATGTGGTTTATTCTAAGATTTAAAAGCAAAACGCTGTAATTTTTTCGTTTCGCTTTTTAATTTATAAATTTATATGCAAAAGCAGTCAAAAAGCTTATTTTCTTCCAAGAAAACTCGTTTACAGTTTACCTTGTTTTTAATTTTAGTTTTTGCCATCGTTTCATTTTTAGGAAGCGCCGGCAACTATTACAATCGATTTTCCGACACTTTGTCGCGAGCCACACATGATGTTGTTATTCTGCCAAAAACTAAGGAGATTCCTTTTGTTTTAGGACTTGATTTACAAGGCGGAACCCAGCTTACTTATGAAGCTAATGTCAGTAATATTCCTGAAGCTGACCGAGCTTCTTCGCTGGAAGGAGTTCGTGATGTTATTGAACGCCGCGTTAATTCCACGGGTGTCAGTGAACCGGTAATCCAAGTTAATCGCAGTATTTCTGGAGATTATCGCGTTATTGTCGAACTCGCCGGGGTTAAAAATGTCAACGAAGCGATTAAAATGATTGGTGAAACCCCGCTTTTAGAATTTAAAGAAACTGCAGCTTTATCAGCCACCACGACTAAAGTAGGCACCTCAACTAATGCAGCCGCTGAAACTCAACTAGTTTGGAAAAATACGGAACTCACCGGAAAAAATTTGAAAAACGCGACTTTAAAGTTTAATCCTAATGACGGCACTCCGGAAGTAGCGTTAAAATTTGATGCTGAAGGTTCTAAAATGTTTGAGGATATTACCGGCCGCAATGTTAATAAACAAGTCGCAATTGTTCTTGATAATTATACTATCAGCGCGCCAACCGTCAGCCAAAAAATATCGGGTGGCGAAGCCGTTATTTCCGGAAAGTTTACTGTGACTGAGGCTAAATTATTAGTTCAAAGACTAAATACCGGCGCCTTACCGGTGCCGATTAATTTAATCGGCCAGCAGACTGTAGAAGCTAGTTTAGGCCAGCAATCAATTGATAATAGTTTTAAGGCCGGAATCGTTGGCTTTTTACTCGTAGCGTTATTTATGATTCTTTATTATAGATTTCCCGGTTTGGTTTCAGTTATTTGTTTAGGCATTTATGTGATGGCGGTACTGGCAATATTTAAGGTTATGCCTTGGTGGATGACTTGGGTTTTCTTACTATCACTGTTTGCTTTGTTTATCTCAGTATTTCGCGAACTTAAAATATTTGACGGTATTTTATCCGCGGCCATGTTTATTATTGTGTTTATTTTCTTAGGTTATTATGCCCACACTTCCGTTACTTTAACTTTAGCCGGCATTACTGGATTTATTCTTTCTATTGGTATGGCCGTTGATGCTAATATTTTGATTTTTGAAAGAATGAAAGAAGAACTGCGAAACGGTAAACCGCTGGATGTCGCCATTGATGACGGATTTAAGCGGGCTTGGCCGTCAATTCGCGATGGCAACACCACGACCATTCTAGCTTGTTTTGTTTTAATGAGCTTTGGCACGGGTCTTGTTAAAGGTTTCGGGGCCACCTTATTCTTGGGCGTATCAATTTCGATGTTAAGCAGTATTGTAATTACCAGCAGCTTAATGAGAATATTTGTCGGTAAATTCCTAGCGCGCCATCCTTGGTGGTTAGGTGTTAAAAAAATTAATAACTAAGCTTCATATATCATTCTAACTTTATGGTTAATTATAAAATTATTAAGTATCGCAAGCTTTGGCTTTTAATTTCGGCCGGCATGGTAGTTTTATCCATTATGGCTTTAGCTATTTGGGGTCTTCGCGCCGGTTTAGATTTTACCGGCGGCAGCTTGCTGGAGGTTAAATTTGCGGGTGGAGTACCAACCGTAGCCCAAATTCAAAACAATTTAAACGAGGCTCATGTCAGCAGTTTAGTAGTTCAGCCAACCGGTAACAATTCTATAATTTTACGTTTTCAAGAAACTTCTCAGGAAAAACATTTGGCCGTGGTGGCTGCTTTAAATAAACTAGAAGTTGCTAAAGCCGGAATGACCGAAATCCGTTTTGAATCAATCGGCGCTTCCGTCGGCGCTGAACTTCGCAGTAAATCATTCTGGGTGATGTTTTTGGTTTTGATGGTAATTATTCTCTATATTTCTGTGGCTTTTTCGAAAGTTTCTAAACCGGTCGCCTCTTGGAAATATGGTCTAATCGCGGTTATTGCCTTATTCCACGATATTATTATTACCGCCGGTATCTTTGCGATTTTAGGACATTATTTTGCCGTGGAGGTAAATACGCCATTTGTGGTGGCCCTTTTAACAGTACTAGGTTACAGCGTTCACGATACTATTGTGGTATTTGATCGAACTAGAGAAAACTTGCCGCATAGCCATGATTCTTTTGCGGAAACCGTCAGCCATAGCTTAAATCAAACCTTTGTCAGATCGGTTAATACCGTTATCACTGTACTTTTGTCGTTACTAGCCGTTTTGGTTTTTGGCGGTTCTTCCATCCGTGATTTCGTCTTAGCTCTTATGGTGGGTATTTTCTGCGGAGCTTACAGCTCGCTATTTGTGGCCAGCCCCTTACTGGTTTATTTTGAACAGTGGCAGAGAGCTCGGAAATAAAAAATACTCAAAAATATGTAAAAAGGGGCTCTTAGGAGTCCTTTTTGATTTATGATATAATTTTATTATGAAAAAATATATTTTTGGATCAGGAGCAAGTTGGTTGGCTGAATTATCTAGTTTGATTATTGCGGGTGTAACGCCATTATTTTTTAATTATTTTTATCCCGCTAACATTGATTTATATAAGCTGGTAATTTTTAAAATTTTTACCTTGCTTTTATTATTTGCGGTTGTCTGGCAGTTTTCTGAATTTAAAATTGATATAACCAAGAAAAATTTGAAGAGTTTATGGCCGCCGATATTGTTATTTATTTTTTTAATTATCAGTTTATTTTTTTCGGCTGATATTACTACTTCTTGGCTTGGTTCTTATAACCGCCGCGAGGGTTTAATCTCTTGGTTGTTTTATGGTTTATGGGCTATTTTATTGGTTTTTCACTTAAGCCAAGGCAGTGAAGCAGAAAAGAAAAACAAAATTTATCGCTTGCTCATAGTTAGCGCTAGCGCCGGTTTTTTGGTTTCCGTTTATGCCATTATGCAGTTTTTTGGTTTAGATTTTGTAACTTGGTCGGAAATTCCAGCTCTTACCGGCAGATCAATTTCTTCTTTCGGCCAACCAAATTATTTAGCCTGCTGGCTAGTCATTGTTCTGCCTTTGACGGCTTATTTATTTTCGAGCGCTAAAAATAATTGGCTCCGTTATCTTTGGCTTATATTTTTTATTACGGAACTGGCAGCCTTGTTTTCTACCGGCAGCCGAGCCGCTTTTCTAGTCTTTTTAATCACTTCGATACCCTGGTTAATTTGGTATTTTGCGCAGAATAAAATTCTCTCACGCCGGAAAATATTTATTTTTATTTTATCCGGGCTGGCCATTCTGGTTTTGTTTATTAGATTTTTATTTATTAGCAATCCCCAGAGATTTCAAGAATTAACTGATTTTAAAAAGGGCAGTGCTTTTGTTCGTGCCGAACTCTGGCAGGCTGGTTTAAAAGCAATTTCTAAAAAACCATTACTTGGTTATGGCTTAGATAATCAGCCAGAAGCTTACGTTGAGTATTATAAAACTGATTGGGCGGTTTACGCACGGCCCAATACTTATAGTGACAGGGCGCATAATCTTATTTTAGATATATTGCTTACCAGCGGCATTATCGGGCTCGCTTTTTTTATTTATTTTTTTAGATGGCTTTATCTTAATTTATGGCGGGCCTCTTTAAAAGGTAAAAATAAAGCATTAGCCGCCTTTTTACTTTGGTCTTTAACGGCCTATTTAGCCTCTTTACTATTTAATTTTTCGGTGCCGGCAACTAATATTTATTTTTGGCTGATTGTGAGTTTATCGGTAATTTTATCAGACGAACCGCTGCTTTCTTTTAAAGCCGAGCAGAAAATCTCAGAATTATCGCGCTTGATTTTAATTTTAACGGCCGCGGCCCTTTTTATTTATGGATCAACGGTCGAGCTGGGACGCCTAACAGCTGATTATTATTATAGTAAAGCGATAACCGCCGCGAGCACCTCGGAATATTTTACTGTTTTAGTGCTTAATAATTATATCTCTGAGACTCAACCAGACAAGACGGCCATTTCTTTTTATGGGCAAGAGCTATCTTTACGTTTAATTGAAGTCTTGCCAAAAATTCGGGATAAATCTAATATCTCGGCCATTAAAGGCTATCTGGCGCTGACTAATCAGTTTATTCCAGAGAGTAACTTTGAAAATAAATTTGTTAAAGCTTTTATCTTTGGCATTTTAGGAAATACCCAGGATTCAGAAAGATTATTTACCAATTTAATATCTTTAAGCCCGGAGCTCCCTAAACTTTATTTGGCTTGGGGCGATGTGTTATTGTTTAATAATAATTATGGCGGTGCTAAGATAAAATTTGAACAAGCGCGAAATTTATTACCGAGTGTAAATAATCCTTATATAAACAGTGAACAAAAAATACGTTTGGAGTTTTATCAAGCCCAAATTAATAGCCGGTTAGACCGAGTTAATTTATTAATTAAATAATTTATGAATGACTATTTGCTTTTAGGCCCGATTTTTTCTTTCATTTTTGGAACGCTAATTGGCAGTTTTATTAATTGTGCCGCTTGGCGGCTATATAAAGAAGAAACAATTTTTGGCCGCTCTTATTGTCCGAAATGCTTAAAACAGATTCATTGGTATGACAATATTCCTTTAATTAGTTTTATATTGCTTCACGGTAAATGCCGGTCATGCTCCAAAAAAATATCTTGGCAATATCCTTTAGTCGAATTGGTTATGGGGATTTTGTTTTATTTAGCGTTTTTAAATTTTGGCGCCGGGTCGCTTATTTTACTCTTAAAGATATTTATCGTTTTAGCTATTTTAGTTTTAGTTTTTATTTTTGATTTTCGCTGGTATTTGATTCCGGTTTCCGTTTTGATTTGGAGTGGAGTTTTGGTAATAATATTAGGTGCTTTATCTTATACTGGTAATTTAGGCACTTATTTATTTGTTTTAATTATAGTGATGGCTCTAGCTAGTTTATTTTTTGGAGCACAATATTTAATTACCAGGGGTAAGGGAATAGGAGAAGGCGATATTTGGCTAGGGCTTTTTTTAGGAGCCGCCCTACCGAGTTTACGGAGTTTTTTAGTAGCTGTTTTATCAGCCTATTTTATCGGTTCAATTGTCGGAATTACTTTGCTTATTTTAAAACGTAAACATTGGAGCAGTAAATTGCCCTTGGGTGTTTTCTTAACCGTCGGAGCAGTAATTTCAATCTTCTGGGGACAGGCAATTAGTACCTGGTATTTGGGGTTATTTTAACTTTAAACTCGGTTGCCCAAAAAACCGAAATCTAGTATAATCTAATTAAGCAAGCAAGACTATTTTTGCTTAAGTGTTTATTGTTAAAATTCGCTTTTTTTGTTTTTTACTCTTAGCGCTTACATTTATAAATTATTTATGAGAGACGAAATTATTGCCGGTTTAGACGTTGGTTCAACCGCTATTCGCTTGGTTATTGGCCAAAGAATAGAGACTCCTTCGGGGAGTGAATTACAAATTATCGGAGCCGTATCTTCGCCGACCGCCGGGGTAAATAAAGGCGTAGTAACCAGTATCGAAGAAACAACCTCTTCTATTTCGGCGTGTCTGGAAAAAGCCGAGCGCTTAGTAGGAGTACCGATTACCAATGTTTGGGTCAGTATTAACGATCCTCATGTTAAATGTGAAAGAAGCAAGGGGGTAGTGGCTGTTTCTAAAAGTGACGGGGAAATAAATGAAGTCGATGTTAATCGGGCTATTGAAGCGGCTCGCGCTTTAGCCGTTCCCGTTAATTACGAAATTTTACATGTTATTCCGGTGAGATTCGCCGTTGATAATCAAACTGATATTAAAGACCCCATCGGCATGAGCGGGATCCGTCTTGAAGTAGAAACTTTAATTATTCAAGGATTATCCACTCAAATTAAAAATTTAACTAAAGCCATTTATCGTACTGGACTTGAGATTGAAGATTTAGTATTAGCCCCGCTGGCGGCCGCCGAATCAGTTTTAACACCAAAACAAAAAGAATTAGGCGTGGCTTTAATTAATATTGGTTCAGCCACCACTTCGATTGCAGTTTATGAAGAAAGAAATTTATTGCATACCGCTATTTTACCGATTGGTTCCGAACATATAACCGCGGACATTGCGATTGGCCTGCGCTGTCCGATTAATTTGGCGGAACGCATTAAACGCGAATTTGGCAGTTGTAATCCCGGCGATATTGATCGCGAAGAAGAAGTTGATGTCCGTGAATTAGTAAAAGAAGAAGATGTTAACGATGATATTGAAACCGTTTCGAGGCACTACGTGGCCGAAATAATTGAAGCTCGGGCTGAAGAAATACTGGAAAAAGTTGATGCAGAATTTAAAAAAATAGATCGTTCCGGAATGCTTCCGGCAGGAATAGTTTTTGTCGGCAGCGGGGCGGAACTTAATGGCTTAGTTGATTTAGCCAAACGAAAATTAAGACTCCCGGCTTGTCTTGGCGCCTCCAGAAATGTTAATGTAGTAATTGACCGAGTTAAGACCCCAGAATTTTTAACTTCACTGGGCTTAGTTATTTGGGGCAATCACAACAGTGCCGAAGGCGGTAATAATAATTTACGTAAAAATTTTGAAGGCGCTTTGGGAAAAGCAAAAAGTTTTTTCAAGCGTATTATTCCAAAATAATAAATATTAAAATACGAAGTGCAAGGCGTTGCCACTGTCTAAACAAACTTAACGCTTTTAATTTTCGCAAACAGTTATATGGCCGAAATTAAACCAGAAATAGAAACTTTCGCTAAGATCAAAGTGGTCGGTGTGGGCGGAGGCGGAGGCAGCGCTATTAATCGAATGGTTAACAGCGGTATTAAGGGTGTCGAATTTGTCGCTGTAAATACCGATATCCAAGCTCTGCACTATAATAAGGCCGGTGAAAAGATTCATATCGGTAAAACTGTCACTAGGGGTCTGGGAGCGGGTATGAATCCAGAGTTAGGCAAGGCGGCTGCCGAAGAATCAGAAAATGAAATTAGAGAAGCCTTGAAAGGCTGTGATATGGTTTTTATTACTTGCGGCATGGGCGGCGGCACCGGTTCGGGAGCTTCACCAATAGTCGCTAAAATATCTCGTGAGTTAGGTGCCTTAACCGTGGCGGTTGTTACTAAACCTTTTGCTTTTGAAGGCGGACAACGCAAAAGTATTGCCGACCGAGCTTTTGCAGAACTCGCCGATAAAGTGGACACGATAATTACTATTTCTAATGATAAGTTACTACAGGTAATCGATAAAAAAACGTCGTTGCTTGAAGCTTTTAATATTGCTGATGATGTGCTGCGCCAAGGCGTTCAGGGAATTGCAGAAATTATTACCGTTCCCGGTATTATCAACGCCGACTTTGCCGATGTTAAGGCTGTTATGTCTAACGCCGGCAGCGCTTTAATGGGTATTGGCCAAGCTAGCGGTGAAAATAAAGCGATTGAAGCGGCTAAAGCGGCTATTAATTCCAGTTTACTTGATATGTCCATTGATGGAGCTCGCGGTATTGTCTTTACGATTACCGGCGGCTCTGATTTATCAATGAATGAGGTCAGCGAAGCGGCTAAAGTTATTACCGCGGCAGCTGATGAAGAAGCTAAGATTATTTTTGGCGCTGTCATTGATGAAAGTCTTAAAGACGAAATTAAAATCACGGTGGTGGCAACCGGTTTTGATGGCAAGGGAAACAATAGTGTTAAAACGGAAACTTCTAAAAATAGTTATACGCAAAATTCCTTTATTGAAGAAACCGAAAGAGAGAACGCTCCGAGTTCACAATCTTGGGCTGATAAAACTAAAACTAAATTATCAGTCTTTAAAAATACACCTTTAAAGCCGATTATCGAAAAGAAAATGGAACAGCCGGCCGTAAATAATAGTGCCGAAGAAGATGATTTAAGCGTCCCTGCTTTTATTCGGAAGAAAATGCTTTAAAAAGTTGATAAAATTACTTTTGAAAATAGAACTTAGTTAAGTTCTATTTTTTTAATTTGGAAATTTTTGTAATTTTTTTACACCCGTGAATATTAGACGAACGCGCACTCGTCTATATTTGCTCCCGTAATCATTGTTTTAAAAATTCCCCACTAGTTATCCACAGCAGCTAACTGAGCTTAAACGGCTCTTATTTTTTGTTTAAAATTGGTCTTTTTACTTAGCTTGTAGCGGTTTTCTTATTTTGCTACAATAGATTTACACACAAGATATAGTGTAACAAGTAAAAAAGCACCCACTAAATATTGTTATCTATACTCTTGACGAAATTTGATTTTTTTTGCGAATTTAAACCTATGAAATGCCCTATTTGTTATTTTGATGACACAAAAGTGGTTGATTCTCGAGTGGCGACCGATGGTTTATCGATTCGCCGCCGCCGCGAATGTTTAAAGTGCGGTTTTCGCTTTTCCACTTATGAAGAAGTAGAAATTTTAGATTTAATAATTGTAAAACGTGATGGCCGCCGGGAGTCATACAGCCGCGAAAAATTAATTAGCGGCCTTAAAAAATCATTGGAGAAAAGAGCGGTGACTGATGATAAATTTAAACAATTAATCCACGGGATTGAAAGAGATTTGCAAAAAATGCGCAAGAGTGAAATTACTTCACGCCAAGTCGGTCAGATAGTCATGAAACAACTTAAAAAAGTAGATCAAGTCGCTTATATCAGATACGCTTCAGTTTACGAACAGTTTAAAGATGCTAATGAATTTCAAAAAGAACTTAACAAGTTACTTAAAGAAAAAAAATAATTTAATTAAGGTTTTAAAGATTTTAAAATGGCTTATCGCCCGGTAATCTCTAAAGCATTAGCAATGAAGTATGCCCGAAATAATCACTCAAATTCGTAAACGTTCCGGAAACATTGTTGATTTTGATAAAAACAAAATCACTAAAGCAATTTGTAACGCTCAAGAAGCAATTGGTGCTCCGGATAATAAATTGGCCGACGAACTTAGTGATAAAATAGTTGCCAAAATTGCTAAACGTTTTCATAAAAATACTATTCCAGCGGTTGAAGAAGTCCAAGACTTAGTTGAGGAAACTTTAATTGAAAATAAACAAATCGCCCTAGCTAAAGTTTATATTTTATATCGCGATCAGCACCGTCAGCTTCGTGATATAAATAAGGGAACCTCTGATGAAAAATTAATGGAAGGTTATTTGGGTCGTTTAGATTGGCGTCTCAAAGAAAACAGTAACATGAGTTTTTCTGTTCAAGGTTTAAATAATTATATTGCTTCGGCTGTTTCCGCTCGTTATTGGCTTAATAAATTGTATCCGGAAAACATTAGATTAGCTCATGTAAACGGTGATTTACATATTCATGATTTAGGCTTGCTGGCTCCTTATTGCTGCGGTTGGGATCTTAAAGATCTTCTTATTAAAGGTTTCTGTGGTGTGTCCGAAAAAGTACAGAGCAAACCGCCAAAACATTTTAGAAGTGCTTTAGGCCAAATTGTAAACTTCTTTTATACGATGCAAGGAGAAGCGGCCGGTGCTCAAGCTTTTTCTAATTTTGATACTTATTTAGCTCCGTTTATCCGCTATGATCATTTAACTTATAAAGAGGTTAAACAAGGTCTTCAGGAATTCATGTTTAATGTTAATGTGCCGACTCGAGTTGGGTTTCAGACTCCTTTTACCAATGTCACCTTAGACGTCACCCCCTCTAAATTAATTGGCGAAGAAAATGTGATAATTGGCGGCGCCGCGATGCCGGAACAGTATAAAGATTTTCAAGCCGAAATGGATATCTTTAACCAAGCTTTCGCCGAGGTGATGCTTGAGGGTGATTCCACTGGCCGCGTCTTTGGTTTTCCGATTCCGACCTATCAGATTGATAAAAAATTTGATTGGGATAGGGAATGTTTGAAGCCGATGTGGGAAATGACCGCCAAATATGGTGTTCCGTATTTTTCCAATTTTGTTAATTCAGATATGGATCGAGATGACGCTCGTTCAATGTGCTGCCGTTTAAGATTAGATAACCGTGAACTTAGAAAACGTGGTGGTGGTTTATTCGGCGCTAATCCATTGACCGGTTCATTAGGGGTAGTGACAATTAATTTAGCTCGTCTAGGCTATCTTTCAAAAGATAAAGATGATTTTAAGAAGCGCTTGGCGGATTTAATGGAAATTGCTAAAGAAAGTTTAGAAATAAAACGTAAAGTAGTCGAAAAATTTACTGAAGATGGTTTATATCCTTATTCTCGTTTTTATTTGCATGATATTAAAGAGCGTTTTGGCAGTTACTGGCAAAATCACTTCAACACTATTGGTATAAATGGAATGAATGAGGCGGTGGTTAATTTGTTGGGCTGCAATCTGGCCGCACCTGAAGGGCACGACTTTGCCGCGGAAATTTTAGAATATATGAGAGGTAAAATGTTAGAGTTTCAGGAAGAAAGCGGCAGTTTATACAATCTTGAAGCCACTCCGGGGGAGGGCTGTACCTATCGCTTTGCCAAAAAAGATAAAGAAATATATCCAGAAATTATTTGTGCCAATGATAGAGACTTTAAAGAAAAAGGAACACCGCCTTATTATACTAATTCCAGCCATTTGCCGGTTGGACACACTAACGACATTTTTACTGCCCTGGATTTGCAGGATGATTTACAAATTAAATATACCGGCGGCACAGTTTTACACGGTTTCTTGGGCGAAAGAATTAAAGATGGTGAAGCTACTAAAAAACTGGTTCATAAAATCATCGATAATTATAAATTGCCATATTTTACCATTACTCCAACTTTTTCTATTTGTCCTAAGCATGGATATTTATCGGGTGAGCATAAATATTGTCCCAAGTGCGATGAAGAAATAGGTTATTCGCCAGAGAATGAAGTGACCGCGCAGCGGCTGGCTAATGCTTAAAAATTAATTAATAAATATATTATAAATTTAAATGATAACAATATGAGCCCAGTTCAAACTCAAAGGCAAGAATGCATTGTCTACAGTCGCGTTGTTGGTTGGTTAACCCCAGTGAGAAATTTTAATCCAGGAAAGACCTCGGAATACGGCGATCGTTTAACCTATAAAGTTGAAGAAGAAAATTGTTAATAAAAGTTAAGGAACCAGAAAATGAGTGAAGGGTTCTCCTTCGCTTTGGAGGGTTAGCCGCTTTATTTCTTTTTCTCGTCTATACGTATGATAATTGGCGGACTTGAAAAAATGACATTACTTGATTATCCGGGACAGCTAGCGGCAATCGTCTTCACCAAAGGCTGTAATTTTCGCTGTCACTTCTGTTATAACCCCTTGCTTGTCTGGCCCGATAGGGAAACAGACGAAAAAAAATATGAAAAGACTTATTCTGCATTTTCGGAGGATGAGTTTTTTCTTTTTTTAGAGAGTCGAAAAGGGAAGTTAGATGGCGTGGTTATTTCCGGCGGCGAACCAACTTTGCATTCAGACCTGCCAGAGTTTATTAAAAAAATTAGAGCTTTAGGTTATAAAATAAAATTAGACACTAACGGCACTAATCCTAAAATGCTGGCCAAACTTTTAGCCGAAAATTTGTTAGATTATATCGCGATGGATATTAAAGTGCCCTTGGCAACTTATGAAAAAGTTGTCGGCGTAAAAGTAAACTGTCAGGATTTAGAAAAAAGTGTTAAAATGATAGTTGATAGCGGTTTGCCGCATGAATTTAGAACTACGGTTGTTCCCGGTTTAATTAAACTTTCTGATTTTGAAAGTATGGGTAAAAGTATTAAAGGCGGGGATGCTTGGTATTTGCAGAAATTTAAATCAGACACGGAATTAGTTAACCGTGATTTAGAAAAACAAGCCGCTTTTTCGGAAGTAGAAATGAAAAAAATGGTTGAAATTGGTTGTCAGTATGTTAAAGTTTGTGAACTGCGATAAAAATATGGAAAACGAAATAAAAAATAATGAAACTTTAGAATCTTTAATTACGGAGCAAAATGATTTATTGCGCCGAAATTTAAAGGTAAGCGAAGAAATTTTACAAAAAACTGATTATATAAAAGTCTATATAAAATGGCAGAAAGTTTGGGGCGTGGCTAAAGTAATTATTATTGCTATTCCTATTATAGTCGGGGTGGTCTATTTACCGCCGCTCATTAAAGATTATATTAATCAATTTTCGCAGTTATATAAATAAAGTATGAGCAATGAGAATATAGCGGCTTTTGCCCAAACAACCTATAGGAACGAATTTAAAAAATTCGGCATAAAAACCGACGACCGGCGTCGGCATATGTATTTGATTGGAAAAACCGGTATGGGAAAATCAACGGTGCTGGAAAATATGATAATTGACGATATCAGGGCTGGCCGCGGGGTGGCCGTAGTTGATCCTCATGGCGATTTAGCGGAAAAAATCATGCAATATATTCCCGCCGAAAGAGTTAAGGACGTGATTTATTTCAACCCGGCGGACATGGAATATCCGATTGCTTTTAATGTAGTTGAACAAGTTGAACATCACTTGCAGCATTTAGTTGCTTCCGGACTAATTGGAGTCTTTCAAAAATTATGGGCTGATTCTTGGGGTCCACGGCTAGAATATATTTTACGAAATGCCATTTTAGCGATTTTGGATTTTCCGGGTTCAACCTTGCTAGGCGTCGTTCGGATGTTAAGTGATAAGTCGTATCGCAAACGGGTCGTGGCTAACATTAAAGACCCGGTTGTTAAGGCTTTTTGGGAGAAAGAATTTGCTAGCTACGCTGATAAGTTTGCTTCAGAGGCGGTGTCGCCGATTCAAAATAAAGTCGGACAATTTTTATCTAGTGCTTTAATGCGTAATATTGTCGGCCAGGTAAAATCTTCAATTGATTTGCGCGATATTATGGATAACGGAAAAATTCTGATTATGAATTTATCTAAAGGGCGCATTGGTGAAGATAATTCGGCTTTGCTCGGAGCGATGATGATTACCAAAATTCAATTAGCAGCGATGAGCCGGGTGGATATTCCCGAAAAAGAACGCCGAGATTTTTATCTTTATATCGATGAGTTCCAAAATTTTTCCACAGATTCATTTGCTAATATTTTATCGGAAGCTAGAAAATATCGCCTAGATTTGATTTTAGCTCATCAATATATTGAACAGCTCACGGAGAAAGTTAAACCGGCGGTATTTGGTAATGTGGGTACCATGATTGCCTTTAGAGTGGGAGCGGCTGACGCCGAAGAACTGGCTAAAGAGTTTATGCCGACATTCAATGAAGAGGATTTAGTTAATCTGCCAAAATATGAAATGTATTTGAAGTTGATGATAGATGGTATTACTTCAGCGCCGTTTTCGGCCCGAGGATTACCGCCGCTCACTGATGAAGAAAAAACTGGACAAGAAGATAAAACAATTAGATTTTCTCGGGAAAAATATGCCACGCCACGCAGCATCGTTGAAGAAAAAATTATGAGCTGGCACGAATCTGAAGAAGGAGAAAAACGTGAAGAACGCCCGGGAACATTTAATATGCCTTCAGCTAGCGGTAATAATGCTAATAGCCAGATTATTCCTAGTACCCGCAATTACGAACCACAAGGCGGCGAAGGTTATCGCACTAATTGCGCTTTATGCGGCAATGTTACCTTTACCCCTTTTGAACCAGATGGCGTGCGTCCGGTTTTTTGCAAACAATGTTTAAGCAAGAAAAAAGAAGAACGTAAAGTAGAAATGGAAAAGAGGCAAACTCCAAAACCCATCGCCGCTCCGGTGGTGGTGGCAAAACCAGTGGCTGCTCCCGTTGTGCCAACCGTTTCAGTTCAAGAAACGCCAAGTATCGCCCCCGTTGTTCCCACTCAGACTATTCAAAAACCAGCTGTCAAAATTCAAACTACCAGTTCAGTTGTTAAACCGCAACCATTTAGACCATCAAGCATGGCTAATTATGAAGTGGCTCAAAAACCAAGTTCCACCTTATCTTTAGGGGATTTAAGTTCGGCTCAGCCTTTGAATTTTAAGGGGCGTCCAGATATGGTTAAACCGGATAATAAAACTATCACCGAAACTGAAAAAGAAGACGATCCCCAGATATTAAAAAATTGGCCGGTAGGAGATGAGAACTGGCCGGAAGGAGAAGAAATTAATTTAGAAAGACAGGATAAATAAACGTTGTTTTTTGTTTTTCCCCTCAAACTACTAGCGACTTTAAATTTTATGTATTTATTTTTTGATACGGAAACCACGGGTTTACCGCTTGATTATAAAGCTCCGGCCACGGATTCGGCTAACTGGCCGAGATTGGTGCAAATTGCCTGGAGTTGGTACGACTCTCAAGGTAATGTTTGGGATAGTTATAGTTATATAATTAAACCCAATGGTTTTGTAATTCCTGAGGAAGTGGCTAAAATTCACCGAGTTACCCAAGAAAGAGCGGAGGCCGAAGGTGTTGATTTAGAAATTGTTTTAGATCATTTTTCCAAAGAACTTAAAAAAGCGGAATTTTTAGTCGCTCATAATATCGACTTTGATGATAAAATTATTAGCGCCGAATTTCATCGCTTAAATTTGGAAAATGCTTTAGAAAATATTCAAAAAATCTGCACCATGAAAAGCAGTGTTGATTTTTGCCGAATCCCCAATAACTATGGACGCTATAAATGGCCTAATTTAGATGAACTTCATAATTGTTTATTTGGCACCGGTTTCTCTGACGCTCACGATGCACTAGTTGATGTAAATGCTTGCGCTAAATGTTTTTTTGAGCTAAAAAATAGGAACGTGATTTAAAGGTTTTTATTTTAAACAAATGACAGATTATCTTAAAATTGGCAAGGCAACGGAACTTGAAGGCCGAGATTATAAAATATATCGGGGGCTAGAAATGGTTCCGGGTATTTTATCGCTCGGTACTCTGATTATTTTAGTGGTTTTATCTTATTTTAAGCCAGTTTGGGTGGCTTATTTTTTAATTGCTTTTGATGTTTATTGGCTGCTTCAAGTCATCTATTTAGCACTTTATTTAATATCTTCATACCGCAAAGTACGAAAAAATGTAAAAGTTGATTGGCGGGAGCGTTGTTTATCGTTATCTGACCACACAGTTGATTTACCCGATGATTGTTTGACCAAAAAAGGAATGAAATGGAATGAACTGCATCAATTAATTATTCTACCGACTTATAATGAGGATATAAATATTATTCGTACCTGTCTTAGAGCCTTGCTTGATGACGGCTTCCCGCCGGAACAAATGATCGTCGCGTTAGCTTTGGAAGAACGAGCCGGAGAAATTGCCAAAGAAAGAGCTAAAATAATTAATGAGGAATTTGCTTCTAAATTCGGTCGTTTTATCATTACTTTCCATCCAGATGGAATTGTTGGTGAAATAAAAGGCAAGGGGGCCAACCAATCTTGGTGCGGCAAACAAGTAAAAGCGGAAATTATCGATCGCGAAAATATTCCGTATGATAAAATTTTAGTTTCCGTTTTTGATATTGATACCATTGTCCGTCCTGGTTATTTTTTTGCTCTGTCTTATAAGTTTTTAACTATTTCTAATCCTTATCGCGCTTCTTATCAGCCGGTACCGGTTTATCATAATAATATTTGGGGAGCACCTTTTTTCTCGCGAGTAGCGGCGGCTTCTAATACTTTTTGGCAGATGATGATGCAAATCCGCCAAGAAAAATTAGTGACTTATTCTTCTCATTCAATGACTTGGAAAGCCTTGGTTGATATCGGATTTTGGTCGACTAAAATGGTCAGTGAAGATTCAAGAATATTTTTCCATTGCCTCGTTTATTATAAAGGTGATTACCGCGTGGAGCCTTTGTATGTGATGGTTTCCATGGATGCGACTTCCGATAAAAGTTTTTTAAGCACCGCTCGCAGTTTATATAAGCAGCAACGGCGCTGGGCTTGGGGGGCGGAAAATGTCGCCTATCTTATTTTTAATTATTTAAAGATGAAGCGCCAGCCGGGGGATAATAAAAAACGGGTCTTTAATCATATTCTAATTCAGCTCTATGGTTTCCATTCTTGGGGTACCAGCGCTTTAATTATTGCCGTTATCGGCTGGTTGCCGATGTTGCTCGGCGGTGATCGTTTTAACTCCACGGTTTTATCAGGAAACTTGCCGGCGATATCAACCAATTTAATGAATTTGGCCATGATCGGTATGATTTTGTCAGCCATTGTTTCTAATCTTTTACTTCCGAAACGGCCAAAAAAATATTCAATTTGGAAAAGTGTGGCGATGGTGGTAGAATGGGTTTTTGTGCCGGTAACAATTGTTATTTTTGGAGCGATTCCGTGTCTTGATGCGCAAATACGCTTAATGTTTGGCAAGTATATGGGGTTTTGGGTGACACCGAAAGAACGCCGCGATTAAAGTTAGAATTTTTTTCTGGCTTCTGCTATATTGTAAGTAGCTATTTTTTATTTATTACCCCCATGCTTAATCGTTCTTATGGCCTTAGTCCGGCCGACAGAAGACAAAGTAACCAGCCCTTTTGGCAGCGCTTTATAATGAGCCAGCGTTTTTTAGCAATCGTTTTTTTGGTGCTTATTGTTGCAATTTCTTTTCCCTTAATTAAAAGCACCAGCCAAAGACGGATGATTGAACAGGAAATCAGCGACATGAAAAAAGACAATGAGGCTTATCGCAATAAAAGCCAAGAGCTTAAAGAAATGATTGATTATTTGCAGTCCGATGTTTCTCTAGAAGAACAAGCACGGCTCAATTTGGGTTTAAAAAAACCGAATGAAGCCGTTGTGGTTGTCAGCCAGCAGAATAATGCCACGGTTTCCAGCTCGACTGTGCCAGAAGAGAATCGAATTAAAAATTGGCATCTTTGGCTGCATTACTTTTTTAAATAAAAAAACCAATTGTTAAATAACAGATTGGTTTTTATTTTGGAGCCGAGAATGGGAGTCGAACCCACGACCTACACGTTACGAGTGTGTTGCTCTACCAGCTGAGCTATCTCGGCGAATTTATGTTTAAATTATAGTCGTAGTAACTAATTAAAGTCAATAAACAAAATGAAAAAATATATTTATCAACTCTGGGCCGTTTCTCTGTTATTGAGCGTTTTTAGTTTTCAGTCAGCTCTAGCTGCCAGCGCCTCCCCTGTTCAATCCAAATTACCGGTTGAAGTTAATGTTCTAGATGATGCAATCTCTCCGTCTTGGGATTATGAGGCGCTGTCTCCTATTTATGAAATTAAGCTCGATCCCGCTAAATTAGCTAAGGGAAAAACTTTTTCATTGGACGTTTCTTATTCTAAAGCTAACAATAATTTTAAGAAAGTTTTTTATTTTGATGCCAAAAAAAATCTTTGGCAGCCGCTGCCCACCGTTGATAATCCTCAGGCTAAAAAAGTCAGAGTCGAAATTCCTTTTACCTATGTTCGCTTGGCCGTCTTTGCTAATTCCAATATTTTAACAGTCGGCCAGGCCAGTTGGTATAGTTATAAAAAAGGTTTATTTGCCGCTTCACCCGATTTTGCTAAAGGCAGTATTTTGCGAGTTTACAATTTAAGCAATGGAAAATCAGTGGATGTCACCATTAATGATTATGGTCCAGAACGCAGCCGACATCCTGAGCGAGTGGTTGATTTAGATAAGGTGGCGTTTAAAAAGATTGCCGCTACTGGCGCCGGTACAATTGACGTTAAAATTGAAGTAATTAAAGCGGTCGGACTTGATTTGAATAAAAATTTAACGCCGCGAGCGGAACCAGTAATTTCCGCCGCTTCAGCGGTTATCATGCGCGAATCAGACGGATCTATTTTGTGGGATAAAAATGGTAATAGAGTTTCACCACTAGCTAGTTTAACTAAAATTGTCGCCGCTCAGGTTTTTTTAGACACGAATCCAACTCTTAGCAATGTGGTCGCTTATAGCAAACAAGATGAAGATTATAATTATAAATATTGCAAACCAGGCGAATCGGCTAAACTAAAAATAAGTGATGGCGAGACTTTAACGATTTCCGATTTGTTATATTCGGCTTTAGTCGGCTCAGCCAATAACGCGGTTGAGTCTTTAGTCAGAGTCAGCGGCTTAACCCGCGATGAGTTTATTTCCAATATGAACGCGAAAGTAAAATCTTGGGGAGCCACTTCAACTTATTTCATCGAACCCACCGGGCTCTCCGAAAAAAATGTGAGTTCTCCATCTGACTATGCTATAATAACCAAAGAGGCTTATGCTAATCCGATGATTAAAAAAATCAGCACGACTGTTAAATATTCTTTTTCGACAATTAATACTAAAGTAAAGCATACGCTAACTAACACCAATCAGTTAATCGCCGCTAATAAATTCAATATAATCGGGTCTAAAACTGGATATCTAAATGAAGCGGGCTATTGCTTAATGACTCGAGTTAAATCTAGTAAAGGGAATTTGATAGTCGTTAATTTTGGATCGAGCAGCAAGACTAATAATTTTTCGGATAACGAAAAATTAATCAGTTACGGAATGAAACTTTTAAAAAACTAGAATATGATAAAATTTCAAAACGTTTCTAAATCATACGCCAACAAAATAAAAATTTTAAGAGGCATAAATTTGCACGTTAAGGCGGGAGAATTTTTATCGATTGTCGGACAATCAGGCGCCGGAAAAACAACGCTGGTAAAAATATTAATCGGTGAAGAGAAGGTTGACGAAGGCCAGATTATTGTCGGCGATTGGGATATTACTAAATTGCGCCGCCATGATGTGCCATTTTTACGCCGTCAAATCGGGGTTATTTTTCAAGATTTTAAATTATTACCCAAAAAAACTTTAACTGAAAATATTTCTTTTGCTTTAGAAGTTTGTGGCGCCTCATCAGCTAAAACCAAAAAAATCGTCCCCAGTGTTTTAAAAATCGTCGGTTTGGAAGATAAAGGAGGCAGGTATCCTCGCGAAGTATCCGGCGGCGAGCAGCAAAGAGCGGCCATCGCTCGGGCCCTAGTTCATCAGCCAAAAATATTGTTAGCCGATGAGCCGACCGGAAATTTAGATGCGATTAATGCCGATGAAATTATTGATTTATTATTGCGCATTAATAAATTTGGAACCACCGTAATTTTAGTGACTCATAATAAAGACATTGTTAACCGGCTAAACCGCCGGGTGGTCACTATGGACAAAGGAATTATTATCAGTGACAAAGAACACGGTAAATATTTATTATAATTTTATGCTTTCTTTTCTTCGCGTCATTAAATTCAGCTTCCAAGACATTATTCGCAATATCTGGCTGTCAATTGTAACTATTACCATTTTAATTTTGGCGCTTTTTTCGATCAACATGCTGCTGACGGTAAAACTAGTCAGCCAAAATGCGGTACTGGCGATTAAAGAAAAAATAAACATTAGTTTATATTTTAAAGCAGATGCTTCAGAGGCCGCTATTTTAGATGTCCGTCAAAAAGTAGAGGTAATGCCGGATGTAAAAGGCACAACTTTTATTTCTAAAAATGTAGCTTTAGAAAATTTCCGCACCAAAAATAAAAATAATCCGGAAATTTTAAACGCCTTAAAAGAATTAGGCAAAAATCCTTTGTCGCCTTCATTGGTCATTACTCCAGCCGATTTTGATAATTCCGAACACTTAATTACCGTTTTAAAACTGCTCGAAAGCGATGCCATTGAATCTCGAGATTTTTCTGACAATTCGGTTATTTTAGAAAGGATAAATTTTATTACCGCCCGCGTTAACGAAATCGGTATGTTCTTGATTTTGATTTTTATGTTGACGAGTTTGCTGGTAGTTTATAACGCCATTCGGGTAGCCATTTATACCCATCGCCAAGAAATCGAGATTATGAGACTAGTGGGGGCCTCAAACTCTTTCATTTATATGCCTTATCTCTTTTCCGCTTTTATTTATGCCCTGGTTTCGGTGTTTATAATTATTATTTCTTTTTACCCATTTTTAACCATTTTACAGCCATATCTTGAGGTATTCTTTACCGGCTATAATGTTAATATTTTAGATTATTATGTAAATAATTTTGGGCTTATCTTTGGCTTGCAATTTTTAGCTGTTTTTGGAATTACTATTCTTTCCAGCTTGTTGGCGGCCAGAAAATACGCTAAGGTTTAAGATGGTTTGACTTGTCGGGTAAAATGCCATATTATAAAGGCAGTTTTAAAATAAACTGTCTTTTAATTCAAAAATATTCGGGGATCGTCTAATGGTAGGACAGCGGCCTTTGAAGCCGTCGATCTAGGTTCGAATCCTGGTCCCCGAGCACTAACTAAAAACACACTCGCTTGAGTGTGTTTTTAGTTAGTGTTTGCGTCGCAAAGGGGATTTGAACTGGTCAAAAGCGAGTCTTGAGCTTTGGCGGAAGACAAAGCGAAAAGGGGAGTGTAGCTAAACATCCAGTGGATGTTTAGCTTTGACCGCGACAACGAAGTGAGCCGCATTTCTGGCGGCGAGCTGAGGCGAAAATCCTGGTCCCCGAGCAAATTTACAAAATAGCACGAAAGTGCTTTTTTGTTGTATAATTAACTATATGTGTAGATTATTATTAATAAAAAATAAAACAAACAAAACAGATTTGACTAATATACTTTATGAGTTTATAAAGCAGTCTAAGGATGGAATGACTCCAGATAAAACTGATAAGGGGCATAAGGATGGCTGGGGGTTTGTTTCCTATAATCTTGGCCATATATCTCTATTTAAAAAAAGTAGTAAATATGCCTATATTGATAAAGAATTTAAAAGTGTCGAGAATAAATTACTAAAAAATAGTGGAGATATAATAATGGGGCATTTGAGAAAAAGTTTGGTTGGAAAGAATACAGTAAATAATTCTCATCCTTTTGTTTATAAAAATTTTTCTTTTTGTCAGAATGGAACGATTTTTAATTCTGATAAAATTAAAATAAATAAAAAATATAAAGCATTAATTAAAGGTAATACAGACACAGAAAAACTTTTTTATTATATTTTAGGGGAAACTAAGGAAAAAATAACTAAAAAGAATTTTAATCAGGCAATTACCAAAATTAGAGAAAAGTTTGATTATACGGCAATAAATATTTTATTTTCCGATGGGGAAAAAGCGATAGTATTAAGAGATATAAATCTAAAAAATGCTTATGTAAAAAAAGGGAAGTTAGAAAGCTATTATTCTTTGTTCATCGGAACACACAAAATTAATAATTATTTTATCGTATCTTCAGAAATAATAAAAATTGAAGGAGTAAAATGGGAATTGATTAAAAATAAGAAAATGCTAGAGATAACTGGTTAAAAATTTTTTTATTTGCTACACAAATATTGACACCTTAATTTTAAAAGATTAGTATTTAATTATTCGTGATGAAAAGTGACCAATTAATCACTTGTCCATTCAAGGATCGACGCGAATTAAGGTTGCCACCAGCTTATAAAATAGTTCTAAGTAGTGACGAGCGAACAGAACAGAAAGTGGGGTTTAATAAAAATCCTGGCAGACAATGCACTTTCAATTATATTTTATAAAGCTTGGTGGCTTTTTTTAAAGGTCAGGAAACCTCGCACGAACCGCCAGTGAGTGCGAGGATGAATGACTCCTTACTTAACACGCCGCTGGCGGCGTGTTAAGCTTTAGTCATGAGAATCCGAGCCTTAAACCATTCAACCTATCAACATCAATATCATATAGTCTGGGGAACCAAATACCGCCGGAAGTTTTTGAAAGAGTATGTAAAACCCGAGCTTCTGGCCGTCTTCGGCAGAGCGATGAAAAAGTATCCCTCGCTCCAAATCGTCGCAATTAATACTGACAATGACCATATCCATTTGCAAATCGAAATAGCCCCGGATATCTCCGTGGCCGCCGCCGTGCAACAACTTAAATCAATGTCTAGCGCCCATCTCAAAAAGAAATTTAAATTCATTGAAAGAATGTATCTTGACGGCGGCATCTGGAGCGTGGGTTACTTTTCCTCGACCATTGGACTTAACGAAGAACAAATCAAAAAATATATTGCTTGGCAAGGCCAGAAGGATCTACCGCAAGACGCCACGCTCGGATTCTGATGAAAACCCAAAAGAAACCCCGTATGAAAAAACCATCCTTTTTAGGATGGCTTTTTGAGTGCGGGGAGTAGGTCATTATAAAAAAAGTTTCAATCATTAGATAAATTGGTTAGAATTATTATCTTATTTATAAAATATTAAATTTAAGATATAATTATATTAAATTAATATTAAAAGCTATGAAAAAAAATATTGAAAAGTTAGAAATATTTAATTTAAAGGGGAAGTCATTGGGGGTTAAAAATAGAAGCACTTTTTATTTGGAAATAAAAAAAGAGTTTTTGAAAACCAATAAAATATCAAAAAAAGTTAAATCTATCAGATTATTGTTAATGAATTCTGAAGGAAGAATTTATTTGCAAAAAAGAAGTAATATAAAAGAGGAAAATCCAGGTCTTTATGATAAAACGGTCGGTGGTCATGTATTACCTGGGGAATCATGGAATACAACGGTTGTTAGAGAATGTGCGGAAGAACTTGGCTTTCCAGCGGTTATATTAAATGATGAATTTAATAATGCTGTTAGAACTATAGATTTGAAAATAATAGGGATTTTTAAGCAGGTTGATGAAATTACAAATTTTGAATCTGTCAGAATAGATAAAAATGAAAATAAGTTTATTCAACCTTATATTTCAGCTTTTTTTATAGGTTATTACGATGGGGCTATTAGATTCGTTGATGGAGAAAGTTCTAGGATTGAGGTTTTTTCATTAAAAGAATTAGAAGATGAAATTAAATATAATCCGAGTAAATTTACTGAAGATATTAAATTTATGATTACAAATTATAAAAAATATATAAAACCAATAAATAAAGTATAGTTACTAATATTATATATCAAGATGTAAAAATTATACAGAATTCTGAGGGGTGTAAAGCATATGATTGCGATTCAATATTATATATTCGGCTAGAAAAAGGAGCGGTTGTATCTGATCATGCTCATAATCACTCGGAAACAGTATTTTTGATGGATGGTACAGCGCAGGCAATAATTGGTGAAGATACAGAAATTATTAATTCTCCGGCAAAAGTGGTAATACCGCCAAATGTATATCATAAATTTATCGCCCTTACCGATTTAATTGGTTTAGAGTTAAAATAGTTCTAATCCTATCCCAGTCTCCGAGCGGAGGTAAAAATCCTGATTTATTAGAAATAGCCAATTCTAATTTTTTATTGGTTTTTATTATTGGTTTTTATTATTGCAAAAATATGTTTTATATGTTATATTTTTTTATTACATTAACAATTTAATAATTAATTAAATATAGGAGAAAAAACAATGGAAATAGCTGATGAATTAAAAACTGTGAATTTTCACCGTTTGCACATACTTATGTCCCCTAAGATAGAGGATATGCCGACGTTGGAAGATGCTGATGAACATAAATTGCCGGCAATAAATCGCCTGTTAATTAAAATGTTTGAGTTTAATCGTGAAATGAGTTCTGTTGAACTGTCTTTACAAGAAGATAAAGACGATCATTATCATCAGAAAAAACTATACAAATTAACAGACACACGATTTAAGGAAATGGGTAATTTAGAAATATCCATTGAGTCTAAATGGTTTAATCCTAAATACGGGATTGCACTGCATGGTGGATTTAAATTTCATCTTTATATCAACCAGGAAATTCACCCAGAAATTTCTGATTGGTTAAGAATCGATATTTGCCATCTTGACACTACACCAATGTCATTTGTCTCCGCAAGGGAATACGACAGATATTTAACCCCACCTTTTTATTGTGGCAAGAAATTTTTTGATGGAATTGGAATAGGTCCAAAAGAACGAAATTTTGCGACTATAAATGAAGGGTTAACTTTTAAAATTAAGACTTTTAACCAATGCGTTGATGATGCTTGTGCGGTTATGCAAGCATTGATTATTTCTAAGGATAATTTGATTGCTATCAATTGAAAATGGAAATAGTTAAAGGAGCGAAATCAATCACTCCTTTTTTATTTGCCCAAAGCCGTTCCAACTATCCCGGTCTCCGAGCACTAAATAAAACTACACCTTGAAGGTGTATTTTTATTTAAGCATTCTATGATTTACTAATTATATTTTGAAAAATATAACCGCAGCTATTATAAGAAGATGAAGAATTTGATCAACCCAAATATATTTTATAACTTTCCAGCGGCATGACAGCGGCTCAATAAGAAAATGACTTCCAATCAGAATGATTGTCGCTGCAAGTGATATTTTTGCTAATATTATAAAAACGGCTGTATAGGTAGCGGCATGATAGAAATTAATTTCCCAATTTTTTCCCTTATTTTCCGCCATCCACTTTGATTGAAATCCGAAATCACCAATAAAATGGCAAGCTAACAATAATAAAATATTCATATTTTGTCCGTTTTTTAAATTATGGTTAAATTATATCATTTTATTTATTTTTTGTCGTTTTGATTTCAGTCCCCGAGCATTACTAAAAACAGGTGTGTTTTTAATGTGAAGTTTATCGCTTTAAAACAATATGATATAATTACTACATGGTTATAGATATAGAATTAACTCTAAATAGATTTGGTTTTAGAAAGATTAATGAAAATAAGTTTCAGTTTCTTTGTTTTCGGCTATCTAAATGGAAAATTCCTAATAAATATTCTATTTCTTTTGAAATAAACTGGAGAGGTAAAGAAAATGACAAATAATAATTTTTTTATATATAATTATTAAAATATAAATTTATGAATAAAGTTACACATTTTGAGTTCCCATGGGATGATAAAGATCGAGCCAAATCTTTTTATCAAAACGTTTTTGGTTGGAAACCATTTGAGTGGGAACAATTTGGTTATACTAGTTGGCAAACGGGACCGGTTGATGAAAAAATGCAGCCGACTGAATCGGGCTTTATCAATGGTGGTTCTAGTAAACGTGACCCTCAGATGCCTTACCCCATGTTTTATGTTGATGTTGAAGACATAGACGCAGTGCTCGAAAAGATCGTCGCTCAAGGTGGCGCGATTGTACGCGCTAAAACCCCGCTCGGAGAAAACGGCGAAATGGGATTTTTGGCTTGGTTTAAAGATTCAGAGGGAAATATTTTAGGTCTATCCCAATACAAAAAGTCGGTTTAATATTAACTTATAATTTAAGTATGGTAATAGAAAAACCAAAAACTGAAGACTTAGAAATGGTTCGGCAAATCTTAGAGCAGTGGACTGAGCCGGAAGAAGTTGAAAAATATTTAGCCCGGGTAAACTCCGAAATTAATGGCCAAACAGAATATTCCATGAACTTTTGGGTAATTAAAGATAATGAGCTTGTTGTCGGAATTGGCGGTCTAGCCAAACCCTTACCGATTATATTACCACTGGCTAAGTTTAATAATCCAGGAGAAATAAAAATACTTTATATCGATGGTAATAATCGGGGCAAAGGCTATGGCAAACAAATGCTTAACTTTCTTGAAAATGAAGCCCAAAATCAAAGTTACCAAGAGTTATTTATCAGGAGTGCCGAGCGTTATCAAGAGACAGCCTATGGTTTTTATAAAAAAATGGGGTATATAAAATTATGTGAATTAGAAAATAAGATGAGCGTATTTTATAAAGTAATTAAATAATTTATAAATATCTTGCTAGACGATCAAAGAATCGATTTTTCATTGAATGACCTGCCGATTTTAATTTCCGGCGCCGAGAAAACAGGAACTTCTTTTTTTACCGTTTGTTTGTTAGTTAACTTATTAAAAAGTGGCCATAAAGTCATCTTGTTTTCCGCCCATCCAGCCGCTAAAGAAGAATTTAGGAATCAGGCCGGCACCGATTTAACTGGTGCCTTAATCATTGACTCCGAGAAAGAGGATGATTTTATTGAAATTATCAAGACAATTCCTGATTTATCAGAAAGAGTAGTACTAATAAAAAATATAGATTCGTATAGCCAAAAATTATTTGAGGCCGTCAAAGATTTGGAACTAGTTATTTTTTCCGGTGATTTAGATAAATGTAATTTTGCTGCTGATTTATTAAAAAAGAAGTTTAGTTCCAAAATATTCTTTTCATATTCGGAAAAAGAGCCAATCGAGGAACTAAAATCTTTACCTAAATATTCTGGAAAAATCGTTAGTGAGAAATATAATGGAGTCATAAAGTTGGACGTCTAAGTATTGTAAAAATTTATTATGATTAATAAAAAAATAATTAATAAAATTATGGAAACAAACAAAGGAAAAATATTTTTAAATACCGTTTTTTGGGGGCTTATTCTTTGGCTCTTTGGGTACATCTTGGGGCTAGTATTTTTTGCTTTCGTGCCCAAAGAACTGATCGGCTGGTATATTATGCCGATCGCCGTAGTCGTAACCCTTTGGGTGCTATTTAAAAAGATTAAAAGAGACTCATTCGGTTGCTATATCGGTTTGGGCGTTGTTTGGACAATCATGGCAATCACTTTAGATTATTTTTTCTTGGTCAAATTATTTAAAGCAGCTAACTATTATAAGACTGATGTTTATATCTATTACTTCTTAACCTTGGCTTTACCAATTGTTGTCGGATGGTACCAGTTTAATAAAATAAAGAAATAATTATTGGCATTAACTCAGACTTGAACTGGAGTTGACAAAATAGTACGTTTAGTGCTATTTTTGTTTTACAAAACAAGTATCATTAACAATTTAAAATATAGGAGGAAGTAGTTATGGCAAGACCAGTGGTTAAAAATTTGGATGAAATTGTGATCACTTTAGAGTGGCTTCATGAAGTTGTTAAAGCTGTGGATAGAAAATCGTATGCTTGTGGCGGTTTGTGCACTTGCAGAGATGGCCAAGATGCAATGAATAAGTTAACGGCCAGAATGTTAACAATGGATATTGATGAGCTTAAAAAAGAAGCTCGATAACAGCCCAATTTTTTTACTAAAAACAAATTAAAATGAAAAGCTATTTGGAAAGAAAAGAAAGAAGAAGGGAAATTACCAACGCAATTATCATTCTTCTTGGGGCTCTAGTGGTCATTAATTACGGAATGATAGGTATTTTAGGTCTTTTTGAATCTCTCTTGGGCATAATTTCTACCGTAGCCATGAACATTATTATGGTTTATTATTTCTGTCTTTGCCTAGGGATTATTAAGCCACTTAAAAAAGAGATTCCGAGTTGGCTCAGCGATCAGCTTAATGCACTGGAGAAAATGTATGACGGAATTTATGAAAATATACATTCTTCACAATCATCTTCCGCCACCAAGAGTAATAACACTTGTCCGAAATGTGGCGCAGAAAGCGAAAGTATCGTTAATAAAATTAGGCAAGTCAAGGGTGAGATTGACGGAGATTTTATATTTGGTTTTGGTTCGGTGGATGGAGAAATTGACACAGAGTCAGTTAACCATTGCAACAAATGCGGAAATGAATGGGAGAAGCAAGAAATGAGTCGTTCTGATGCCCGCGAAGCTACAATGAGCCAAATACTTAGGCCAATGTATTATTTTTTTAGTACTGACCAGGACAACAATTCCGACGAATTAAAGAAGTTCAGTGCTAAAGCTGTTAAAATGTTTATCAAAAAACATGATGATGGCTATAAAGCCGAGGAGTTGAAAAAGCTCTCCGAAAAGGAGCTTAGAAAATATGGGTGCCAATAGTATAGTTTATTAAGAAGTGAATCGGAAGGTTCACTTTTTTATTTACAAAAATAGCTTTTTCATGCTATTTTTGTTGTATAAACCTTTATGATTATCAAAAAGAAATTAAATTCGGTGACTTTACTCGGCATTGATTGTCTTAACGTTGAAAGGCTAAATTTAGCCATGGAAATTTGCCAAACTAGTTTTGAATTTGTCGAAGTGAAATTATTAACCTCTTTGGAGGCAAAGGGTGTAGATAATATTGTAAAAATTAAAGCCATAAATTCCACCGAAGAATATTCTCATTTTATAATTCATGATTTAGATAAATACGTAGATACCGAACACGTCTTAATAATTCAATATGATGGTTTTATTCTTAATCCAAAAGCGTGGACCGATGAATATTTAAAATATGATTATATTGGTGCTCCTTGGCTGGTAGCTGATTGGTCAATTAGTAATTTTGGTTTCCCGATAGAACTATTAGGAAAATTTGTGGTTGGTAATGGTGGTTTTAGTTTACGAAGTAAAAAAATGCTTTCTGTAACGGCTAAATTAGCCGCAGTGGGCGAACTGGAAAAATATCATCCCGAGGATGTGTCCGTTTGTGTCTATTATCGTAAGTTGCTTGAGGATAATGGTCTTAAATTTGCTCCGGTTGATTTGGCAAGGCAGTTTAGTTTTGAATCTGAAGATAAAGAACATTATTCTTGGAATAATCAATTTGGATTTCACGGCCTTAAATGGACGGATATTTCTAAATGGAGCAAGGCACATCCAGAATATAAAATTGACAATCCCGCTACCGGGGAAGCTGAAAGATTAAAATGGCTTTAATATAAATTAATTTATGGAATATTTAGACATCTGCAATAGTGAAGGCAATTTAATTGGACAGATTAAAACAAAAGCAGAGGCTCACGAACAAGGACTATGGCACTACGCAGTTCATATTTGGTTTATTAATTCTAAAAATGAAGTGCTGTTACAGAAACGTTCACCTCTTATTGATAATTATCCTAATAAATGGGATATTTCTGCGGCGGGGCATGTATCGGCCGGAGAAGATTTTATAACTTCGGCTTTGCGAGAAACCGAAGAAGAGCTTGGCTTAAAAATAAAACCAGAAGATTTAATTCAGATTGGAATAGTAAAACAAATGTCGGCGCGCGAGGGTTATATTAATAATGAAATTAATCCAATTTACGTTGTTAAAATGGATTTAAATCCAGAAGAAATTAAAAAACAGGAGGAAGAAATATCTGAAGTTAAATTTATGCCGTTTCAAACACTTTACGAATTAATTGAAAATAGGGATACGTCTTTTGTTCATCGCCCCGAAGAATATAAATTGCTTTTTAGTTATCTTTTTGGTATGAGAACCAGCTTCTTCCAATAATTTAAAACCATATAACAACGAGTAGATTAAAATCGCTCGTTTTTTCTTGACAAAATTTAGTTTAGGAACTAAAATAATAATTAACTAAACAAATCAATTAATTTACTATTTTATGACTATTCGTAAAATTTTTACTAAGAAAAAAATTATCTGGACTATCATTATTTTAATTTTGGCCGGAGGCGTGTGGTATTATACGACTAAGCCGAAAAACAACCCGGCTAATATCCAGACGGCCGTGGCTAGTTCACAAAATTTGCAACAAACCGTTTTAAGCACCGGACAAGTAGTTAGTGAAACTAATTTAAGTTTAAGCTTTCAATCCGGCGGCGTGGTTGAAAATATTGCTGTGATTGTTGGCGGCCAAGTAAAAACTGGCGATGTTTTGGCGACGCTGAGCCAGGCTAACGTTAAGGCTTCTTTAACTAGCGCGAGCGGACAATTAGCCCAAGCTAATGCCAATTACCGTAAAGTTTTGGCGGGAGCCACCCCGGAACAAATTAATGTTTCTCAGAAAGCCGTGGATACTGCTCGCGTAAATTATAATAATACTGTCAGTCAATTAGCCACTATTTACAGTTCGACCGCGGCGGCTATTACTCAGGCACAAACTAATTTAGATGATTTAGTCTCCCCGACTTCTACTTCCGATAATAAGCGTTCGGCGATTGTGGTTAATATTGCCAATCAATTATCAGCGGTTAAGGCGGATTTAGATAAAGAAAAACAGATTTTAGATGACAGTAATTTAAAAGATACTTTTGGCGCCGCTGATTCTTCAAACTTACCTAATTTTAAAAATGCTTATAACCAAGTTCAAGCTTTACTAAATACCGCTAATGCCAGCCTATCAATTGCTCAAGCTTATAAAAGCGATACTAATATTTATCAAGCTGTCATAGACGCTTTGGCCGCTTTAAATCAAAATATTATCGCTTTAAATTATTGTTATACTACTTTACAAAATTCAGTGGTCAGTTCCAGCTTTAGCCAGACTCAGCTCGATACTTATAAAACAGCCATTAATTTAGCATTGTCTAATGAAAATTCGGGCACTTCTTTAATTAAATCTTCCCGACAAGCTCTAACTGATGCTTTAACCTCAGCGACCAATGCGGTAACTAACAGTAAATTATCAGCTACTTCGCAAATAAGTGCGGCACAGAATCAAATAAATAGTGCTAAAGCGACCTTGCAGCAATCAGAAGCGACTTTGGCGCAGCAAAAAGCCAAAGCTCAACCCGCCGATATTGATGCGGCTAAAGCCCAGTTATTATCCGCTGAAGGCACGGTTCAAGCGGCGCAAACGGCGCTCGACAACACGATTTTAAAAGCTCCGGCAGGTGGCACTATTACTCAGATTGATACTAAAGTCGGTCAACAGGCGACAGCGATGCAGCCAGTCTTTGTTTTACAAAATATTAATTCTTTACATGCCGAAGCTTACGTCAGCGAATCAAATGTGGCTTCCTTAAAACTTGGGCAGACGGTTGATTATACTTTTGATTCTTTGGGACCAGATAAGCATTATAGCGGCCAAGTTTTAACTATTAATCCCGCTTCCACAGTTATTTCTGGCGTGGTTAATTATTTAGTTAAAGCTAGCTTGCCAAATATTTCCGAGATAAAACCTGGTATGACGGTTAATATGACTATTTTAGTGGCCTCGCGTGAAAATGCTCTAGCAGTTTCTAGTAGTTCTATTATTAATCAAAATGGCGAGCAATTTGTCAGGGTAATTGACAATCCTAAAACCAAAACTTATCACTCGGTAAAAGTTCAAACCGGCTTGCAAGCCGACGGCGGCCAAGTGGAAATTTTAAATGGTCTAACCCCCGGTCAAGAAATAGTAATGCTTATCAAATAAAATACTTTTTTATGAATTTAATTAACATTAAAAATTTAAAAAAAGAGTATGTTTCCGGCGATGTGGTTACTCCAGTTTTAAATGGCGTTGATTTTAAGATTGATCAGGGCGAATTCGTTGCCATTATGGGACCATCAGGCAGCGGTAAATCCACTTTGATGCATATCTTAAGTTTTTTAGATCGTGCTAGTTCCGGGTCTTATGAATTTAAGGGGCAGAATATTCATGAGTTTAATGATAATTATTTAGCGGAATTAAGAAATAAAGAGATTGGTTTTGTTTTTCAATCTTTCAATTTACTGCCGCGCACGACCGTTTTAGATAATGTAAAATTGCCTCTGATATATAGTAAGAAAAAAAATCATGATGAGCTGGCTAAAAAATCTCTCGCCGCGGTTGGTTTATCACATCGTTTAAATTATTATACTAATCAAATTTCTGGCGGTGAAAAACAGCGCGTAGCGATTGCCCGGGCTTTAGTTTGCGATCCGGCGGTTATTTTTGCCGATGAGCCGACCGGTAATTTAGATTCTAAATCCGGTAATACCGTCATGTTTATTCTGCAGCAACTCAACAATGAAGGGCGGACGATTATTTTAGTCACCCATGAAACTGATACTGCTAATCACGCTAAGCGCATCATTCGCATTAAAGATGGAAATATTTTATCTGATGAACCAGTGCGTGACAGAACCATAGCCACCGTTGATAAAGACTTGGTTAAATAATTTAGTGATTTTAATTTTGTGGATATTTTTCTAATAATAAAATTAGTGATAAAAAATCTGATGGCGCGAAAAAGCCGGACGGTTTTAACTATTTTAGGCATTACCATTGGTGTGGCGGGCGTAATTATCATTATTTCTTTAGGAGCCGGAGCACAAAGCTTGATTTTAGGGCAGGTCACTAAGTTAGGCAGTAATTTACTTTTTATTCAGCCCGGAAAAGCCTCCGAACAAGGGCCGCCAATTCCTGGTTTAGTAATTACTACTTTAGTAAACAGCGATGTTACAGCTCTGCGGGATAATAATCGCGTTCCTAATGCAGTCGCGGTTAATGCGGTTGCCCAAGGAATGGCGACCATCACTTGGGGCAATAAAACGGTGGATGCTACTTTTATGGGAACTGATACCGAATATTCTAAAGTAACTAATTTTACGATGAGTGCCGGACAATTTTTTACGGAAGCCGAGGATGTCGGCGGGGCTAATGTAGTTGTCATTGGTTCGGAAATTAGCCGGCAATTATTTAGCGATTCCGGAGTAAATCCCATCGGCCAAGTTATTAAAGTTAAGAGTTCGGTTGAGAATAATGCGGGTGGAGTTCCGCTTCGGATTATTGGCGTGGTTGCTCCTCGAGGCAGTTCATTTTTTCAAAATCAAGACGAGCTTATTTTTATGCCTTTGGTTATCGGGCAGCAACAAATTTTAGGTATTCATTATTTGCAAGCTGTTTATGTAAAGGTTGATGACGCTTCAAATATTGATTCAACTATTGCTTCAATCAAAACTGTTCTTAAACAGCAACATAAAATTTTAGATGAGGTAAACATTGATTTTACAATTCGCAACCAGCAGGACGCTGTTAAGATTCTCTCAACTATTACTAATGCTCTTAGTTTATTTCTAGTAGCCATGGCCGCTATTTCTTTAGTTGTTGGTGGCATTGGAATTTTAAATATCATGATGGTCACAGTCGCCGAGCGAACTAGAGAAATTGGATTAAGAAAGGCGGTGGGCGCTACCTCTAAAGCAATTCGCAATCAATTTTTATTTGAAGCCAGTTTACTTACCAGCTTAGGAGGTTTAGTGGGAATTGTGATCGGTGTTTTAATTTCTTATCTAATTTCATTACTAATGAAAAATCTAGGTTATGATTGGGCTTTTATTGTTTCTTGGATTTCGATTGTCTTGTCAGTCGGTGTTTCGATTTTAACGGGAATTATTTTCGGACTTTTTCCCGCCGTTAAAGCGGCTAAATTAGATCCAATTGAAGCTTTAAGATACGAATAATATGTATAACGCTTTAAAACAAGCCATTAAAGCTTTGTCGGCTAATAAAGGACGAACTATTCTGACTACTTTAGGTATTATGATCGGTATTGCTACGGTCATTTTAGTTTTGTCGGCTGGAGCTGGTTTTCGTAATTTAATTGACGAACAAGTAGCTACTTTCGGCACTAATACTCTATATCTCCATACTAAAGTACCTTCCAGTAATAAAAACATCGCCGCCAATCCCCGAGAAAGCCTTTCTTCCGGCTTGGTTGTGACTAGTTTAAAACAGCGAGATTTAGATAGTATCTCCAAATTACCTAATATAATTAATAGCTATGGTATTGTCATGGGGCAGGCGGTGGCCAGTTATCGCAGTACCCAAAAGACCGCTGTTTATTTAGGAACATCAGCGGCCAGATTTGAAATTGATCAAAGCACGTTAAAGTCCGGTCGATTTTTTACGGTCGCGGAGGATAACAGCGGCGCTCAAGTAGTTATTTTGGGAAACAAAATAGCCACTGATTTATTTAAACAAGATGAGCCGGTGGGAAAATTACTCCGCATCGGTTCTTTAAATTTTTTAGTAATCGGGGTTTATAATTCTTCAAGCGGTTTAGGCGGCGGCAATGACGATTATTTATGGATGCCTCTAAACACTGCGCAGAAGAAAATGCTGGGTATTAATTATTTGGTTGAAGCGGTTGTTAATATTAAAGACTTAAAACTTAGCGATTTAACCGCCACCGAAATTAGTGATACTATCAGGCGCAATCACGGTATTACCAATCCCGATAAAGATGATTTTATAGTGACGACGCAGGCACAAATTATGGATATTTTTAATACTATTTTTAGCAGCATCACGATACTGCTTATTGCGATTGCCGCTATTTCACTGATTGTCGGCGGTGTTGGTATAATGAATATTATGTATGTAGTGGTAACCGAGAGAACGGCTGAAATCGGTTTGCGCAAAGCTTTAGGAGCTAAAAATTATAATATTCTTTCGGAATTTTTAATTGAGTCAGTGCTTGTTACCTTGCTGGGCGGGGCGATTGGAATTGCCTTTGGTGCTTTTTTGAGCTGGGTATTAACGCTAGTCGCGGTTAGCAGCGGCTTGTCTTGGACCTTTATAGTACCCCTATACGCTATTTTAATCGGCTTTGGGGTTTCGGCCGCCATCGGTATTAGTTTTGGGGTACTGCCGGCGATAAATGCTGCTAAACTAGACCCGATTGAAGCTTTAAGACATGAATAAAGTTTAATAACAATGAATCGACAAAAATTATTAGAAAATTTAATTGAAAATTTCGCTCAGGCGCTTCATGGAATAAACACCGGGCAAAATTTTCCTTTTGGTGATTTTATGCTTGGCCATCAGCAGATTATGATTTTGTTGTTTGTTTATAAGAAGAAAGAAACAGTATCGGTTAAAGAAATTGCTAAATTTTTAAATGTTACTCCCGGGGCGGTAACGCAATTTATTGATGGCTTAGTTCAAAAGAAATTAGTCAGACGTGAAGAAAGTATTTTAGATAGAAGAAGTATTAATATTAGACTGACAGTTGCTACCCAAAAACAATTTAATGATTTTAAAAAAAGATATTTTGCTAGCGCTAATAAATCGTTTGAAAATTTAAGCGATGGCGAACTGGAACAGTTTATTAGATTAGTTAAAAAGATTTCTGTCCCTAAGAAAAAATAAATTAAATTTATTTTAAGGCTAAATGTTTATAAAATATTTGCTTAACAACTTCCATAGTTATCAGGTATATTATTACCATTACAAAAATTGCTATTATAGCTGGCAGGGGTAGCGGACTAAAACCGAATAAATCCCCTAAACGGCTCATTGCTAAAATAATACCCAAACCGAGAGCACCAAAAACAGCCATAACCAAATACTTGCTCGGCCTAGATTCTAAGAAAGGAATTTTTTGGGTTCGAATGATAAAGATGACCAGAATTTGTGTGGCAAGCGATTCAATAAACCAGCCAGCTTGAAAAGTGCTAGCGTTATAATGGAAAATAGCAAATAAGACATAGAAAGTTAAAAGATCAAAGACCGAGCTGATGGGTCCAAAAATTAGCATATATTTTTTTATAAAACTCATGTCCCAGTGTTTCGGCTTCCTTAAATATTCAACATCAACGTTGTCCGATGGAATGGCTAGTTGGGAGGTGTCATAGATAAAGTTATTAAGCAATATTTGACTGGCGGTCATTGGGAAAAAGGGCAGAAATAAACTGGCGCCAATCATGGAAAACATATTACCAAAATTAGAGCTCAGCCCCATCAGTAAATATTTCATGGTGTTGCCGAAAGTTTTTCGTCCCTCAATAATTCCTTCCATCAGCTCTTTAAGGCCTTTTTGCATTAAAATAATATCGGCGGTTTCTTTAGCGACATCCACCGCGTTGTCGACGGAAATGCCGACATCAGCGCTTTTAAGCGATGGTGCGTCGTTAATACCATCGCCTAAATAGCCGACGGTTGCCCCATTTCTTTTCAGTTCAGTAATTATTTTTTCTTTTTGGCTGGGAGACATCCTGGCGCAGATAGTGGCATTTTTAACTCGTTTATATATTTCTTCATCGCTTAAAACATTAAGATCAAGCTCATCGCCATTAATTATTTCATTAACGGGCAGACCGATATCGGAACAAATTTTTTGGGTGATAAGCGGTCCGTCACCGGTTAAAATTTTTATGGAAACGCCATGATTTTTCATAAAAACCAAAGTTTCTTTAACATCTATTTTGGGCGGATCATAGAAAACCATAAAACCACTTAGAACTAAATTATTTTCTTCAGCATAATCATATTTTTCTTTTTTGTTGGTGATATTTTTTTCCGCAATTGCTAAAGTTCTAAAGCCTTGGCGGCTTAAATCATCATAAACTTTTTTTATCTGCGTTAAAATTTCCGGGGTCATCGGTTTGACGATATCCTTTTCAAAATAAGAGGAACTAATTTTAAAAAGTTCTTCGGGAGCGCCTTTAGTAATCATGGTAATTACATTTTTGTATTCGGAAAAAACTGAGGAGCGCTTACGGTTAAAATCATAAGGAATCTCTTCTATTTTTTTATAGCCGGTTAAATTTATTTTAAGGTGTTCTAAAATAGCTTGGTCTAAAATATTTTTTATACCCGTTTCAAAATAGCCATTGATAAAAGCCGAGTGAAAAACGGCATCAGAATCGGAACCAAAAACATCGACATGTTTGATAACCGTAATCTTATCCTCAGTCAGTGTGCCAGTCTTATCAGTGCACAAAATATCAATTGATCCAAAAGTAGGAATTGAATTAAGACGTTTAACCAGCACGCCGTGTTTAGACATTTTCATGGCGCCTTTAGCCATATTAACGCTCATTATCATCGGTAGCAGTTCCGGAGTAACACCGACAGCTACGGCTAGGGCAAATAAAAAAGAATTGAAAAACCCCTTGCCCATTAAGGCGTTTATTAAAAAAATAATTGAAACAATGACAGCAATAACGCGGATAATCAAAAAACCGAATTTTTTTATACCACATTCAAAAGCATTTATCGTTTGAGGTTTAGAAATTTTTTGAACAATTTGGCCGAATTCAGTGGAAACCCCAATAGCACTGACTAAATACTGGCAAAATCCGGAAATAACATTGGTTCCGGAAAAAACGGTATTATTTTCACGGGCAGATTTTTCAACCGGCAAGCTTTCTCCGGTTAAACTGGATTCATTTAAGAAAAAATCATCGGCACTGATTATTTTTCCGTCTGCTGGAACAATATCTCCAGCCGAGAGTAAAATAATATCTCCGGGCACGATATATTTAGTTTCTAATTCTTGCTCCTGGCCATCTCTTAAAATTCGAGCTCGAATTGCTAGCCGTTTGGCAATTTTTTCGGCCGCTTTGCTTGACCGATGTTCTTGATAAAAGTTTAATACGACGCTTAAAAAAATCATGGTTAAAATAATAACCATGCTTTTTATTTGCCCGGTCAGTCCCGAGATAAGAGCGGCGGCGATTAAAATCAAAATTAAAGGGTCTTTAAAATAGGCTAAAAATTTCCAGATTAAGTTTATTTTTTTAGTTTTGGCAATTTGGTTATAACCAAATAATTCTGAACGATTAATTGCTTCTTTAGTTTCTAATCCCTGAGGAGTAGAACTAAGTTTTTGATATAAGTCGGTCAAACTAAGTTTTTTTAGTTCATCGGTGCTAATTTTTATAACTGGCATAAAATATTGTTTTAAGTTATTTCTCCTCTATTATAGCATTAATCTACAAAAAAAGTCCCCCGAGCTTTCGCTTTTAGGGGGACGTTTTTTAAAATAAGCTGAGGTTAAGTTGTATAGCCTCAGGGGCCTTTATAGTTTTTTGGGGCTTCGGGCAAGCTCCTTTAAATAAATTAAAGGTAGTGTCCGATTTAAAGCAGCGGGGCAGACCATATACTTTTTTCATTAACAATCCAGCCGCATCCATACTGTCCTTTCGCGGCAGTTTGTTGATGGATTCAAAACTCACCTCCAATTCCTGCTTAATTAGGTAGCGATTTTTAACCGCATACTGGCAAGCCGGACTGTCACAGCAGGTATATCTTTCTCCGACCTTGCCTTTGGGGAGAAGATAGAAATACTTGACGGTTTTTTTCTTACAAACCGGACACAACATCTTTGGCTTCAAATTTTTAGAAATTTCCAACAAGTAATTAAGATGCTGCCACAGCTCAACATATAAGCGCCCCGACCTTCCCATTAACCAATGGATAAAACCAAACTCTCTGAAAAATAAATCTTCGAGAATTTTCCCTTCGTGTTTTTTACTTTTTAACACGTAAGGGTGTTGGTACACAAAACTTGCATTATTCATAACCACCCTCCTTTTTGTTAATGAAACAATAGTTTTACTGACTAAAGTCTAATGTTTTTTGGCTAAAAAGTCAAGGATAACGCTTTTTAAAAAATATTTCGGCTAGTGATATGCTATAATTAATTGAAAGATAATATAATTTATATTTTTATGAAAGATTTTTACTGTTTAGACAGTGAAGACGTTTTAAACTCAGTTAATTCTTCAAAGACTGGACTTACAAGCGCAGAGGCTAAAAAAAGATTAGCTAAGAATGGTCCTAATGTTTTACTGACTGAAAAACCTTATAGCCGCCTTAAGGTTTTTATCAGTCAATTTAAAAATCCCTTGATTTATATTTTAATTCTGGCCGGCTTGGCGTCTTTTTTTGTCGGCGAAAAAATTGACGCTCAGGTTATTACTTTAGCAATTTTAATTAATGTTACTATCGGCTTTATTCAAGAAGACAAGGCCAGTACGGCTTTAAATAAATTAAAAAGTCTGATTGAACATTTAAGTCCGGTGCTTCGTGATGGTAAAGAAGTGGCCATCTCAACGGCCGAGATAGTTATTGGTGATATTTTAATTTTAAGACCGGGCCAGCTTATTTCAGCTGATGCCCGTTTATTTCAAAATTCTAGTTTAGAAACCAACGAGGCCAGCTTAACAGGTGAATCAACTCCGGTGGCTAAAAGTATTAAAATTGTTGCTGAAGGCACGGCGCTGGCGGATCGAAATAATATGGTCTATGCCGGTACCGGTGTTTCCGGAGGCAATGGTTTAGCAGTTGTCGTGGCGACCGGTAAAGACATGGAAATTGGAAAAATTTCAGAAATGGTTCAAGAAGCCATTGAAGAACCGACGCCGCTCCAAGAACAACTTATTGGTATTTCTAAATTTTTAGGAATTGGCGTGGCTTTTATTTGTATAATTATTTTAATTACCGGATTAATTAATGGAATCGGGCTGCTGATTATGTTTTCCTCGGCGACCGCGATTGCGGTGGCGGCTATTCCTGAGGGCTTAGCGGTGGCCGTGACCGTTATTTTAGCTTTAGGCATGAAACAGACAGTTAAGAAAAAAGCTTTGATTAGAAAATTAGTCGCCGCCGAAACCTTGGGAGCCATTACCGTTATTTGTTCGGATAAAACCGGCACTTTAACCGAAGGGGTGATGCGCCTTGAAGAACTTATCTTTTCTAATCATAGGCTGAAGACATCGGCGCTACTTAGTAAAAGAGACCTCATGAATTTATCCGAGGTACATTTAGCTTTTAAAATAGGTCTATTTGGTAACGTTGCCACTGAAGTTAAAAATTATTTAAGCCATCCGGGGTCGGCCTTAGAAATTGCTTTCTTAAAAGCGGCCCTCAGCCTTGATTTTAAAGCCGACGATATTTTAAAAATAGAATCAAAAGTGGCCGAGCTGCCTTTTAGCAGCGATAATAAATTTATGATCAGCCTGCACCGGACAGACGATCATTACACTTTATATGAAAAAGGAGCCGGAGAAGTTATTTTAGAAAAATGCTCCTATCTTGAAGAAAATGGAACAACCAGATTAATTACCGCAGCCGATCGGCAAAAAATATTAACGGAGTATGAAAATTTAACGGCTTCGGGAATGCGCGTTATTGCTTTAGCATATAGAAGGTTAGATGCTTTACATTTTGATTTAGATTCCGAAAGTAAAGATTGGCCGAAAATTGATAATGATTTAGTTTTTGTGGCGCTCGCTTCTTTTAAAGATCCGCTGCGGCGCGAAGCGGCTGAGTCAATTCGTTTATGCCAGCAAGCTGGTATCCGGCCAGTTATTATTACCGGCGATCATCCGGGAACCGCCTTGTCTATTGCTTTGGAGTTAGGTATTTGTTCCAAAGCCTCTGATATGATAAGCGGCGAAGAATTAGATAAAGTAAATGAAGTTGATTTAAGAGAATTAGTTAAACGAATTTCTGTTTATGCCCGTGTCAGCCCGCGGCATAAAATTTTAATTGTCAACGCTTTAATTTTTAACGGTGAAGTCGTGGCTATGACTGGCGATGGTCTAAACGATGCCCCCGCTTTAAAAGCCGCCGACATCGGTATCTGCCTGGGTTCAGGAACGGAAGTGGCTAAAGAAACTGCTGATTTAGTTCTGCTTGATGATAATTTTAGCGTTATTGTTGGCGCTATAAAACAGGGAAGGATTATTTTTGATAATATAAGAAAATCCATCACCTATTTAATTTCCGATTCTTTTTCAGAAATAATTTTAATTCTAGGTTCGATTATATTCCACGCTCCTTTAGCACTGCTACCGACACAAATTCTTTGGATAAATATTGTAAATGACGGTTTGCCGACATTTTCGTTAGCTTTTGAAGAGGGTGATGACGGGGTCATGAATCGCCGCCCGATTAATAGAAATGAGCCGATTTTTAATGGACAAATGAAAGCGATTGTTTTAGGCGTCGGCCTAGTGCGCGATACTATGTTATTTGTTCTGTTTTATTATCTCTCTTTGAATTTAGCGAGTCTTGGCTGGAGCCTTGTTTATCTTCGAACTTTATTTTTTGCAATTTTAATTTTTAAATCAGTAACCGGAATTTTCAGTATCAGAAATTTTCATCTGCCAATTTATAAAATTAAACAAAATCAAAATCCCTATTTATTTTTGGCAATTTTTGCCGGTTTAGTCTTAATGATGCTTTCTATTTATCTGCCTTTCTTAAATAGATTTTTGCAGACCGCTCCGCTTGAAACCGGCGCTTGGCTGATTGTAGTCGGAGTGGCTTTAATTAATATCATAATGCTTGAAGCGGTTAAATATTATTTTATCAGAAATAAAAAATAGTTATTCTTCTTCATTTTCTCCTTCTTTTATTAAACTAATTTTTTTACAAGACCGGCATTTGATTTCAATGATGGCGTTTAATATCACTGCTTTAAAGAAAAGTTTATTGCAATACTGGCAGCGATAATCTTCAAGATTTAAGTCTTCCATAGTTTTTAAATTTAGTTTTTAAAACTTAAAGATATTTTATAATTTTTCTGTTCAATTTATTTTAAAGTTTTGTTCAAGAAAAGTTCAAGATATGAAAAAGCTGTTTTTTAGGAAACAGCTTTTGGTTTATTATTGGAATTCTTGGAGCAAATCGAGGGTTTTTTGTTGTTCGTCTAAGGCTTGCCGAGCCACATTTTCTGATATATCAATGAAACGAGCTAGAGGCGCTGGGTTCTCTAAAAAAGTAAGAGCCACTAAAGCTTCCCGTGATTTTTGCGTGTGGTAAATAGCCGTTTGACAGGCAGGGACAATGGTTTTGAACCAAAACAATTGTTGCAGTTTTGGCAGATCTTTAGTTAAATCAATCGCGGTAGTGTCAGGGTATTGTTCTTGCCAATTGCGAATCAGCCTTACGACCACGGTGCTTAAATTGCCGCGTTGCATATCTTCTATCCAATCATGGGCATCATCATTTATCTGCATAGCAATTAGATAGTTTTTAAAATAGTTGATTAAATTATTAGCTTCATTGGAATTTAATTTAAATCCGGATTTAATTAGCAGCATCAGCGGCCCGAGAATTTGTCCGGAAGCCGGCTGATACTTAAAGTCATAATCTTTATAATCGGGTAGGCGGTCAGGAATAATAAACTTTGAACCAATAACTCTAGTGCGGCAATGTAAGGTTTCCCAAGTATTGGCCGCGTCCAGCTTATCCATCAAGCTATGAAAAAAAATTCTAAATTCCGGATTGATTGGTAAGACATTATCGTAAAAATCAATGTAATGCCGAGCGTATAAATTGGCGCAGGGCAAAATACTGGGTGTGGCGCTTTCATCTTCATCCCAAAAATCATCATAGATAATAAAAGCGGTCCAAAAGAAAATATTAGCCAAGCCAGTTTTGGCGATTAAATCATCGCTGATTGGCTCGCCGCGCGAACCTAAAGCTAGTGTAAAATAATAAGCAATAAGCGACATCTGCTTATCTTTATTAGTTCCCATAATTTTTTTAATCTCTCTTAAAGCAATTTCTTTTAGATCGGAACTTAAATATTTAAATCTCTTTTCCGCTTCGCTGATTATTTTTTCCATCATGTTTTTTTCTCCGTCACCGCTATTTTTGGGGTTGGAGATTTTAGCGGAAACTATTTTTAGATAAAGTGCGACCTCCAAGGGACTATCGGCATTTGTTTTAACCAAATTGCCGATGTTTTCTCCTAAAAAATATAGGGCATTTAAAGCCAGAGCATGATCAAAATTGTCCAAACCGGTTAAACTGTTTAAAATATAATTAATTAACTCTTGTTTTTTGGCGCCTTGATAAAACTTAGCGATTAGATAGATGGTTAGATATTTATCAGGCCCAAAATTATTTTTATCAATAGCGGTTTCGATCAGATTGGTCAGATTTGGTAATTCCACTTTATTTAAAAATAGAAAATAGGCGATCGCGCAGTTAGCCCCCAGTTCAATTTTATTACCCGCCGAATAATAGGGCCCGCCTTCTTGGCTCTCCTGGCTGGTCAAATTGTTTAAAATTTTACCAAGCACCCGGCCATCTAAAAATTCTGGATTATTTTTTAAAATAGCGGCTGTGGCTAAAAAGTTGGTTAATAAATTGTTACTAAAATCCCAATTATTATTTTTTTGCGCCATAATCCAAGCACTTAGACTTTTGGTGACTGAATTTATCTTTAACGTCGCCAGCTCGTTTAAAATAAGACTGGAAATAAGCATGTCGCCATTGTTAAAAGAACCATTGGTCTCTTGGCCATGGGAAATAATTCCTATTAAATTATTCATATTTAGGTTAGAGGAAATTTAACGGTAAAAGTTGTGCCGACGCCTTCCTGACTGATAACTTCTATATTTCCTAAAAAATTTTCCTCAATAATTTTTTTAATTAGCGCTAGGCCTAAGCCTAAACTATTTTGTTCTGATTTGGTGGTAAAAAATGGTTCAAATATTTTTGAAATATTATTATTTTCTATGCCACGGCCATAATCAGTAACACTTAGAACTACAAAATCATCGCCTTTGTTTAAGGTTATTCTTACTTCTTTTTCTTTTTTACCGGAATTATCATAAGCATCAATGGCGTTGGCGATTAAATTGGTGGCGATTTGATTAAATTTAATCGCATCGCCGCTTATAGCTATTTTTTCATCCGCTAAAAATAAAAGACAGACCTGATTCTTGGCGGCCTTGTAATTTAAAACGGAAATTGCATCTTCGACTTCTTTATTCAAACAAAAATTTTCTTTTTTACCTTCGGGACTTATTTGTTTGCGGACGGAATTGATGAATTCTCTCATTTTTTCCGAAGCTTGGCTTACTTGTTCCAAATCGGATTTTATAAAATCAAAATGAGGCTGATTTTTCCCGTCTAGTTTTATTTTATTGATATTAAGCATTACAGTAGTTAAGGGGTTAACTAAGTCGTGAAATAATCCGGAAGACAAGCGGCCAAATTCGGCAAATCGATGGACTTGCGCAATTTCCTGAGCTTGAATTATTTTTAATTCTTTAGTTTTTTCGGCCACTCTAATTTCCAATAAATCTCTTTCGGTTTTTAAGTTAGCTAATGATTTTTTAAGTTCCCGATCAAAGAGCCAAGAAATAGTGGCGACAATAAATAATATCAGAGATATCATCATAATATCGGAGTAGCCCCAAGGTTGAGTCGTCCAATCTCGATTAGCGGAAATTAATTTAACTTCTTGAAGGTAATGAATGATGGTTAAAGATAGAAAAACTAAAAAAGTAGATACGAAGGCTGATTTGGCTCCGGCGATAATTCCGGCCATGACTATTACTAAGACATAAAATAATATTTCCGCTTGCAAATCTATGCCCCAGGTGCAGCCCATATAAGTAGCCAACAGGAAGATAATCGCTAAGAATATATAAGCTGCCAAACGGCTATATCCCCGGCGCGACAAAAAATAAAGAGCGATAAAAAATAGCAAAATCGCCAAAATAAAAAATAAGGGCAGGGAATTATTTTGATAATTTTCTAAATCCAAAAAAATGAAATTACAGGTAGCAATAATCATCCCGGTTGCTATCAGAAAAATTATAGCTACTAACAAGATATTCAAAATATATTCTTGGCGGGCAAAGTTCTCATCTTTTGATTTAGGCGCTATTATTTTTTGCCAGAAATTTTGTAAATAATGTTTCATAAATGCAAAATCAACCCCCCTGATTTTTTAAACAAGGGGGGTTGATACTTTTTTGTTTAACCTCCCCAAGGCTGACCGACATTAAACACGGCAGCAATGAAAGCGATTAGAACGCTGTTATTTCTAACAGAGCGATTAGTCAGAATTTCTTTGATTAAGCTTTCCATGATTTTTGAAATCCTGTTTTTTGAAAAAATCTGTGGATTTGTAGTTTTTTATTATATGAATTTAGACCTTTGCCATTATTATCCAAATTTATAGCCGCGTCCGGAAACAGTTTTAATCAGCGGCTTGGCGCGTCCGATATCTAATTTATTTCTTAAATGTAAAATATGAGTTTCAATTGTTTTAGAAAAAAAATTTGCTTCCATATCCCAAACATGGTCCATCATTTCCCCTCGAGAAATAACTACACCAGGATGGCTCATTAAATATTCTAAAAGTAAAAACTCTTTTCTAGTTAAATATATTTCTTTATTTTGCCGGCTGACGATTTGTTTATTTTTGTCTAAAATAATATCTTCAATAATCAGCAAATCGCGGCTGATTTCCAGGGGGCGGCGGGATAGGGCTTTAATCCTAGCCAGCAATTCTTCTAAGGAAAACGGTTTAGTCATGTAATCATCAACCCCAAGATTTAATAAACTTATTTTGCTGTCGGTTTTTAAATCAGCGCTTAAGACCAAAATTGGCGTCGTATTATTTTCCTGCCGCAGCTTTTCGCAAACTTTTTGGCCGCTTAAATCCGGTAAATTTAAATCCAGAATTATTAAGTTATAATTGTTTGTTTCAGCTAAATCTAACCCCGATTGCCCGGTTTTAGCCACGTCGGTGATAAATCCATAACACCCTAAGTTTGATTTTAGAAAAGATGATATTTTAGGATCATCTTCAATAATTAGCAGTTTCATATAAATTAAAATATAGCATATTTTATTATTCATTCAAAACTAAGCAATAAATGACGGTAAGTAATCAAATTTAGATAGGATTATTCCTAATGTTTTGCTATAATATTATTATAATAATTATTAATTTATGCCCGGTTTTATTTTAATTGCTATTAGTTTGCTGCTTATTGCTATCTATCTGACGTTTTCTTTTTTATCAGTTTTATTTTGGCCAGGGAAGAAAGGCAAAATTTTAATTTTAGCAGTTTTGATTTTACTTAGTATCAGTTTTTTGCTGGGCCAAGGCTTAATCCATTTTTTTGATAATTTAGGGCTTCGTTTATTTTATTTAATTTCAGCCCTCGGGGTCGGTTTGCTTTTTTATTTAACCGCCTCAGCAATTTTATTTTTTATTATCCGTTTTTTATTTCCACATTTTTTGCCAAAAACTTTAGCAAAAATAGGACTAACCTTGGCCGTCGCTCTATTTTTAATTGGAGTTTTAAATGCCAGTTTTCCGGTGGTGAAAAATATTTCCGTGACACTGGCCGGGTTACCAACTAATTGGCAGGGTAAAAAAATCGTGCAAATTTCCGATCTTCATCTAGGCAGTATTTATGGTCCGGAATTTTTAAAAAAACAAATTATTAAAATAAATGTTCTAAACCCCGACTTAATTGTTATTACTGGTGATTTATTTGATGGTAATAGCAGTCGCCTGCCGGAGTTTGGCCAAGAATTATCAAATTTAAAAGCTAAAGAAGGCGTAATTTTCGTTTCCGGCAATCATGACATTTATTTAGGATTGGATAAGATTGAACCGCTTTTAAGAAAGGCTAATATCAAATTTTTAAGAGAAGAGATGATAAATTTAAATGGTCTGGAAATAATTGGTTTTGATTTTACTAAGTTTTCTGGAGATGACACCACGCGGGCAATTAAAAATTTGAGCTCAAATACTAATCTGACTCGTTTATTGCTTAATCATACCCCAACCGATATCCCGCTAGCTAAAAGTTTAAAGGTTAATTTGCAGTTATCGGGGCACAGCCACCGTGGCCAAATCTTCCCCATGTCACTGCTTACCCGGATGCTTTATGGTAAGTATCAATATGGTTTGCACACTGAAGACAGTTTTAACATTTATACCAGTTCTGGGCTTGGTTCTTGGGGGCCGCCGGTCCGAACCTTTAATCCGGCCGAAATTGTTTCGATAATTATTAATTAAAAATATGAAAAGGCTTAAAAAAAAGAAAGTAATTTATATAATCATTTTAATCGCGCTTTTAATCATCGCTATTTTTAGTTTTATTTATTTTAAAAATCCCGCTAGAAATATTCCCGAAGATAGCCGGCCATTTTTAAATGATAAGGGGCAATTAATTGTAACTACCTCTTTATTTGCCGTTTATGATTTTGCTAAAGCGGTTGGCGGTGACAAGGCTGAGGTGGTTTTAATTTTACCGCCGGGATCAGAGACCCATTCATTTGTACCCCAAGATCAAGCTTTAAACAGTATAAAAAAATCAGCTATATTCTTTTATACTTCGGACATTATGGAACCATGGGCCAAGGCTCTAAAAAAAGAAATTACCGCCAAAACAAAAATTGTGGCCGCCGGGAGTGGGTTAAATGATAAAAATTTAGATCCTCATGTTTGGCTTGATTTAACTAAGGCGAGTCAGATGGTTGATGCCGTTGCCGCTAGTTATACCGCTGTCGACCCGGCTAATACGGCCTATTATCAAGAAAATGCTAAGAGTTATAAGAATAAATTAGCTGAACTTGATGCTAAATTTGTGACGGGGTTAAAAGATTGCCAGTTCCATGAATTTATTTCCAGCGGTCATTTTACTTTTGATTATTTGGCGAAACGATATCATTTAAAATATCAATCTGTTCAAGGTTTTATTCCTGATGATAATTTTGACAAGGAAAAAGTAGTGGCCTTGGGCCGTGAATTAAAAAGCAGCGGACAACCTTATGTTTATTATGAAGAAATGATTATGCCTTATTTAGGCGAGATTCTACATCGAGAAAGCGGGGCTAATTTAATGCCGCTTAACGCCGCTCATAATGTCGGTAAATATGATATTAGCGGCGGCCTGACCTTTATTAATCTAATGGAAAATAATTTAAAGAACTTGGAAATAGGGCTCAAGTGCCATTTATAAAGGTATGCTTAAAATTAAATTTAAACTATTTAAATTTTGGCCTTGGTTAATCTTAATTTTGGTGGTTTTGGCCTTTTTGTTTTGGCCGATTTTTAGTTCAACCGAAAATAGTTATTATTTACCTGCAACTATTTTTTCAAAAATTATTGATAGGACTAATCATTTATCGGAAACAAGCCCGGCAGTAACAGTAAAAAATCCGGTCGAAAATATTTTAATTTTTGGCGGCGACATCATGTTATCTCGTACCGTAAACGCTCAGATGGAAAAATATCAAAATTATTCTTGGCCGCTAGTTAAAATTTCTCCTTTATTTTCTGAAGCCGATTTGGCAATTGCTAATTTAGAATCGCCGTTTTTAGTGGCTAACAATTATAAAGTGCCAACCGGCTCATTTGCTTTTAAAGCTAATCCCAAAAGCGCTTCCGCTTTAATTCTGGCTGGTTTTGATATTTTATCTTTAGCCAACAACCATATTTTAAATCAAGGGGCAGCTGGTTTATATGACACCACGGCAATTTTAGATAAAGCCGGCATTGCTTATACTGGTCTGGCTGCTAAAAATTTAGTTATTAAAGAAAGTCAGGGAATAAAATTTGCTTTTTTATCTTATACATATTCGGCTGATTCTAAATTAGTGGCTAATATGTTAGATATTTCTCAAGTTAAAAAAGATATTATTTCTGCTAAAAGTCAGGCCGACGTTATTGTAGTTTTAATGCACGCGGGCACTGAATATACTAGCGCCCCCAACAAGCAGCAAATTGATTTTGCCCATGAGGTTATAGATACTGGCGCCGATTTAGTAATTGGCAGCCATCCGCACTGGCCGCAAACAGTAGAAAACTATCAAGGCAAAACTATTATTTATTCTTTAGGCAATTTAGTTTTTGATCAAATGTGGTCGAAAGAAACTAGCCGCGGTTTAGTGGCTAAAATATATTTTAAGGATAAAAAAATTGATAAAATAGATTATATCCCGATTGATATTAAAGATTATGGACAAGCTGAAATTATGGCTGATTCGAAAATTAAAGATGACCTGCTTAAATCTTTAAAGATCGATTAAATTTAATCGCCGAGGCTTAATTTGTAACCTCGTCCCGGAACCGTTTTAATTAAAAACGGTTTTTTAAAATCAATTTTATGCCGCAGATGCAAAATATGAGCTTCAATAATATTAGAAAAATGGTTGCTGGCTTCATCCCAGACCTTTTCAATAATAATTTGCCGGGAATGAGTAAAATTTGGAAATTCCATAAATAAGCGCAACATTAAAAATTCTTTAGTGGTTAAATAGATGGATTTACCGTCTCGGATTGCTTCATGACTCAGTAAATCAAGAGTTAAATCGGCAAAAAATAATTTTGAATGGTTATTTTTTGGCAGGCGGCGCAGGATGGCTTTGACACGGGCGTGAAGCTCGCTTAGATTAAAAGGCTTGCTTAAATAATCAGCAGCCCCATCTTCTAAAAAATTTATTTTATTTTGAGTATTCTCAATAACGGACATTACTAAAATAGGTGTAGTGATTTTATGTTTTTTAAGTTGTTTAATAATTTCGCCGCCACTTATTTTCGGTAGAATACAATCCGTGATAATTAAATCATAGTCATTGCTTAGAGCGAGGTGTAAACCAGTTTCACCGTCACAAGCCGTATCCACCGCATAATAACCATTTTTAAAAAAATCCGCTAACGATTTGGCAATTTTTAAATCATCCTCGATTATTAGAATTCTCATAAAATTTTCAGCAATTTAATCTTATTTAAAACTTCGTGACCATTATATAATAATTGAGCTGAAAATATTGTAAAGTAATTATGATTTTTTTCTCAAGATATTTGCTTCCGCTAAAAACCCAAGCTTTAGTTTGATTTTAAGCTTTTTTAGGGGTATTATGTTTAATTATGAAGATAAATCTTAAAAACAGCCTGAATCCTAAAATCCACAAATCGGGGAGGTTTTTGTCTGGGCTGGAGAATGAACACTCTGACCCCTTTGTCGTGCGCGAGGGTAAATTTAGCTATGGCCAGCTTAAAGATTATTCATATTATTCCGATTGGACCGAACACGCTTTTTTGTCAGATGATGGCGGTAAAGAGGTCGTGGGCCGGACTTTTAATTTTAATAAAATTTTCTTTATTAAAATTTTTTTAATGGCGATGTTGATTGTTTTAGTTTCTCGGGCCGCTTGGCTCCAGATGGTTAAAGGAGACTATTATTATTCTTTAGCTGAAGGAAATCGTTTGAGAATTGAAATTTTGGAACCGCGCCGCGGAATTATTTATGATCGAAATTTAACCCCTTTAGTTAGAAATACCGCTAATTTTGTTTTATATTTAAGACCGATTGATCTGCCTAATAATGAACTGGAAAGAGATAATTTAATTAGAAAGGTAGCGGCCATTTTAGACGAAGGATCTCTGCAGTTAAATGCTGCTTCTACAACTCTGCCTGAGGAAAATTTAGGCGGTTTATCCGTAATTTCGGATACGCCATCATATTTTAAAATTAAAAGTTTATTAGATAAAATAGTTATCGGTTCGCTGCAGTCTTATCAGCCTTTATTTATAGTTGATAATATTGATTATAATCGAGCTATGGTTTTATCTTTAGAAACGGAGAAATTACCCGGCGTCTTTTTATCAAATAAAATTCGTCGTGAATATATAGTTCCAACTTTAGATGAAAAAACCGGGATTAAGGCTTTTAGTTTTTCCCATTTGCTCGGCTATACCGGTAAAATTTCTGAAACCGAATTAAATAAGATGGATAAAGGCTATTCTTTAATCGATTATATTGGAAAAAGCGGTTTAGAATATTTTTGGGAAAAAGAACTTAAAGGTGTTCCGGGGCAAAAAAATATTGAAGTCGATGCTTTAGGCCGGCAAAAAAAAATCGTTAATGAAGTCCCGGCGCGTGATGGCGCCAATTTGCGTTTAGCCATCGATGCCGATTTGCAGAAAAAAACTGAATCGGTGGTGGCCTCGTATCTCAAAAAATTAAATTTACACCGCGCTTCAGTGATTATTATCAACCCCCAAAACGGCGAAGTTTTGTCTTTAGTGTCACTACCCGCTTATGATAATAATTTTTTTGCTAAGGGGATTTCTCAAGACGATTACACTAATTATTTAAACGATCCTAATCAACCGCTGTTTAATCGAGCAATTGCTGGTGAATTTCCCAGCGGCTCAACTTTTAAATTAGTCGTGGCTTCGGCGGCTTTGCAGGAAAAAGTAATATCTGAAACTACCAGTTTTTTATCAACCGGGGGCCTACGTTTAGGACAATGGTTTTTTCCCGATTGGAAAGCGGGCGGCCACGGTACGACTAATGTGAGAAAAGCCATTGCCGAATCGGTTAATACTTTTTTCTATTATATCGGCGGCGGTTATCAGGACTTTGTTGGTTTAGGGGTTGATCGACTGGCTAAATATGCCAAGTTATTCGGTATGGGCGCTAAAAGCGGCATTGACTTGCCCAGCGAAGCCACTGGTTTTGTACCGACAGCAGATTGGAAAAAAGCGACTAAAGGTGAAAGTTGGTATATCGGTGATACTTATCATTTTGCCATTGGGCAGGGCGATGTTTTGGTGACGCCGCTGCAAGTAGCTAATTATACGGTGGCCGTAGCCAATGGTGGAAAATTAATGGAACCCCATGTTGTTAATGCCATTTTGGATTCAAATAATAATGTGATTTCCGAGATTGCTCCGAAAATAATCAGAGAAAATTTCATTGATAGCTATAATATCAACATTGTTAGAGAGGGCATGCGGCAGACAGTTTTGGCGGGTTCAGCCCGGAGTTTGCAGACTTTACCGGTTGAAATGGCGGGTAAAACCGGTACCGCCCAATGGTCGACCAAAAAAGCGCCCCACGCTTGGTTTACTGGTTTTGCACCTTATGATAATCCTCAAGTAGTAATTACAATTATGGTGGAAGAAGGTCGGGAAGGCAGCACCGTGGCGGTGCCGATGGCGCGGGAAATTATGCAGTGGTATTTTGGCGGACGAGATAATTCAAAACCAGCACCGGTAATTCCGGCGGCCACCTCGACCGAAGTTTATTTAGACTAAAATTACATTTATTTATAGCAATTAGCACTCTATTGACACGAGTGCTAATTTTTTATATACTGACATAGTATGATTAGTGAAAGAAAAAAAACCATTTTACGCACCATTATACGGGAGTATTTAAAAACCGCTCAACCAGTCTCTTCTGGTATGTTGGTTAATAAATGCAAACTGGGAGTATCTCCGGCCACAATTAGAAATGATATGGTGGAGCTTGAGAATGACGGTTATATTTTTTCACCCCATACTTCCGCTGGCCGAGTGCCCACCGAACTCGCCTATGAACTGGAATTAGAAGAAATAAAACAGAGCAAAGAAAAGAAAAATCTTAAAGAAACGGAGGCCACGCTGCTTAATGACTTATTTTCCGGTGAAGAGATGGGTAATAAACAAACAGCTAAGGCGATTGCCGAAATGGCCGATTGTGCAGTATTTTGGGCTTTTCATAAAAATGATTTATATTATACCGGTTTGGCTAATCTATTTGCTCAGCCGGAGTTTAAACAAACAGAAATCGTTTATGATTTGTCAGTCGTGATTGATCACATGGAAGATATTATCGATGGATTATTTGATCAGTTAACTTACGGAGAACAAGTGCTGGTTGGCTCTAAAAATCCGTTTGGTAATTTTTTAAGCACGGTGTTGGTAAAATATAAAAGGAAAGGGCAGTCGGGAGTATTTGGTTTAATGGGTCCGACGCGCATGGATTATGGTCATAATTTAGCGTTAGTGAGTTATATAAAAAGTAAATTTGAATAAATATGGCGTTATTAAAAAAGGGAATTTATAAACATTATAAAGGAGGAGAGTATCGAATTTTAACTGAGGCTAAAAATTCCGAAACTAAAGAAGTCGAGGTTGTTTATCAAAATATCAAAGATGAAAATAAGCTTTGGGTTAGGCCTAAGTCCATGTTTTTAGAGGAAGTTGAAGTTGATGGCGTTAAAAAACCACGTTTTGAATATATCGGTGAGGATGAGTCTCTTAGCTTTGAGCATCAATATAAGAGAGCTTTGGCCGATTATCAAAACTTACTTAAAAATACGGCTATTGAAAAAAGGGAGTTTGCTAAATATGCCATTTCTGATTTGCTTGAAGATATTATTCCGGTTTATGACCATTTAAAGATGTCGCTTCAGAATCTACCGGCGGAAGAAGAAAATAGTGCTTGGGCGACTGGCGTAAAATATGTTTTAAAACAATTTAAAGATGTGGTAACCGCCCGCGGCGTCGAGGAAATAAAAACGGTTGGTGAAAAGTTTGATCACAATATTATGGAAGCGCTGGAAGGACAGGGAGAAATAGTGGTTAAAGAAGTAATGCCGGGCTATAGATTAAACGGCAAGCTTATAAGAGCCGCTAAAGTAGTTTTAGAAAATAAAGATTAATATTTTTTTACATCTATTTCTTAGCAATTTAAGAAATTTTGTAGGAAAATAAGTTTAATATATGTCGCTGATTAAATGGACTCCATTTTTTACCGATAATTTTGGGGCCGATGATATGAATAAGATGTTTTCCGATATGTTGCCGGCTGTCAGAGAAAATCAATTTGGTTTTACTCCCGCCGTCGATGTCTATGAAGATCAAAATAATATCACAATTGAAACCCAGCTGGCCGGTATTGATCCGGAGGAAGTCGATGTTTCCATTGAAAACAATGTTTTAATTATCAAGGGCAAAAGTGAAAAGAAACGGGAAATTGATGAAAAGAATTATTATCGCAAGGAAATTAGCCGCGGTTATTTCTATCGTTCTATCCCAATGCCGACTAGAGTTAACGGCGAAGCGGCCAAGGCGACTTCTGAAGGCGGAATCTTAAAGATTGTTGTTCCGAAGGCAGCTGAGGTCAAGACAAAAACTATTAAAATTGAAACAAATAAAAAATAATTAATTAAAAATAATATGGGAAAAATTTTAGGAATCGATTTAGGAACTACCAACAGCGCGATGGCCATAATGGAAGGCGGCGTGCCCAAGATTTTAGAAAATATCGAAGGTAACCGTACCACGCCATCGGTCATTGCTGTGTCTAAAAACAATGAACGTTTAGTCGGATCGGCCGCTAAAAGACAGGCCGTTATTAATCCGGAAAACACTGTTTATGCCGTGAAGCGTTTAATCGGCCGTCATTTTAACGACGAAGAAGTGCAACGCGATTTAGGCACTATGCCATACAAAATTGTTCAAGCTGGTGAAGGCGTTAAAGTAAAAATGGGAGACAATGAATATACTCCTCAAGAAGCTTCCGCGATGATTTTAGCCAAAATGAAAGCCGATGCCGAAGCCAAAACCGGTGAAAAAATAACTGAAGCCATTATTACCGTTCCGGCGTATTTCGATGATGCCCAGCGCCAGGCCACGAAAGATGCTGGCTTGATTGCCGGTTTAGATGTTAAACGCATTATCAATGAACCGACCGCCGCGGCCTTAGCTTATGGTTTTGATAAGAAACAAGGTCAAAAAATCGTCGTTTATGATTTAGGCGGCGGAACTTTTGATGTTTCCGTTTTAGATATTTCTTCAGACACCGTGGAAGTAAAAGCGACTAACGGTGATACTCATTTAGGCGGTGAAGATTTTGATAAGCGAATTATCGATTGGATAATCTTGGAATTTAAAAAGGATCAAGGAATTGATTTATCCCACGATACTTTAGCTTTGCAAAGAATAAAAGAGGCAGCGGAAAAAGCGAAAATTGAATTATCAACGGCCCTGGAGACTGAAATTAATCAGCCATTTATTTCTACCGATGCTAATGGTCCAAAACATTTAGTAATTAAAATGTCTCGGGCTAAACTGGAATCTTTAGTTGGCGATTTAGTGGAAAAAACTATCGAACCATGTAAAAAAGCTTTAGCTGATTCTGGTTTTAAATTATCAGAAATTAATGAGGTAATCATGGTTGGCGGTATGACTCGTATGCCGCTGGTACTTCAAAAAGTTAAGGAATTTTTTGGCAAAGAGCCGAATTTAAGCGTTAATCCTGATGAAGTGGTGGCTCTAGGAGCGGCTGTTCAAGCGGGGGTGCTTCAAGGCGATGTTAAAGACGTCTTGCTTTTAGATGTTACTCCTCTGACTCTCGGTATTGAAACTATGGGCGGAGTGGCCACAGCTTTAATCGACCGTAACACGACTATCCCCACTTCAAAATCACAAACATTTAGTACGGCGGCTGATAGCCAAAGCAGTGTGGAAATTCACATTGTCCAAGGTGAACGTCCCATGGCTCACGACAATAAAACTTTAGGCCGCTTCATCTTAGATGGTATTCCAGCGGCACCGCGCGGCGTACCGCAGATTGAAGTTAAATTTGATATTGATGCTAACGGAATTCTCAATGTCAGCGCGACCGATAAAGCCACTAACAAAGTACAAAAGATTACCATCACCGCTTCCTCAGGCTTATCTAAAGAAGAGGTGGAACGCATGAAAAAAGAAGCTGAGGCTCATGCCGACGAAGATAAGAAAAAGAAAGAAGAGGTTGAAATGGTTAATCAAGCTGATGCCGTCATTTTTACTACGGAAAAAATGTTAAAAGAATCAGGCGATAAAATGAAAGCGGAAGATAAGACTGAACTCGAAGCTAAAATTGCCGATCTTAAAAAAGCTAAAGAGGCTAATAATTTAGAAGATATTAAAAAGAGTTTAGAAGAAGTCAATGCTATCGCTCAAAAAATCGGCGCGGCGATGTATCAAGCCGCTGCCCCTGAGGCTGGTGCGGCTCCTGAAGCAGCCCCAGAAGAAAAAAAAGATGATGTGGTTGAAGGTGAGGTTGAAGAGAAAAAATAATAATAATTTATTGTCTTATAGATTGCCTTTGTTCCGCCAGCTGGCGGATATAAGGGCAATCAATTAAGAATATAAAATCATGTCTAAAGACTATTACAATATTTTAGGGGTTGCTAAAACTGCCAGCGCTGAAGAAATAAAGACGGCGTTTAGAAAAAAGGCTCATCAGCATCACCCGGATAAAGGCGGCGATGAAGCTAAATTTAAAGAATTAAATGAAGCGTATCAAGTGCTGGGCAACGAACAAAAACGCAAGCAATATGATCAATTTGGTTCGGCCTATCAAAATGGCCAGGCGGGTGGCGGCGGTTTTAACCCAGGCGGCATGGGCGGTTTTGATTTTTCCGGTTTTTCTGGCGGTGGTATTGATATGGATGATTTATTCGGTGGCTTTTCTGATATGTTTAGTTTTGGCGGCGGGCAAAAAACCAAAAGAGCTCAGCGCGGCGGCGACTTAGAAATGCTTATTAATTTGGAATTTAAAGAAGCAGTTTTTGGCTTAGAAAAAGAGATAAGTTTCACGAAAAATGTGGTTTGTTCTCATTGTCACGGAGTGGGTGCTGAACCGGGAGCTAAAGTGGAAACTTGTTCTACTTGCCATGGTTCCGGACAGGTAATTGGCGTACAAAGAACTATTTTAGGTAACATCCAGACCAGAATGGCTTGTTCCACTTGCCAAGGAGAAGGAAAAATTTATAGCGCTAAATGTTCCAAATGCCATGGTTTAGGAATTGTCAGAGAGCCGGTTAAAATAAAGGTAAAAATTCCCGCCGGGATTAACGATGGCGAGTCTATTCGTTTAAGCGGCCAGGGAGAAGCCGGCAGCAAGGGGGCTCCAGCGGGTGATCTATATTTGCGAGTTAGAGTAGAAATAGACTCAAAATTTATTCGTAATAATTATGATATTAATACCGAAGAAAAAATTAATGTTAAACAAGCTATTTTGGGAGATAAAATAGAAGTAGCCACAATTTACGGTGCGGTTACTTTAAAAATTCCCGAGGGCACGCAATCGGGCACCATTTTTAAATTAAAAGAAAAAGGAGTGACCAAATTAAATAACCGCGGTGTTGGCGACCAGTATATTAAGGTAAACGTTATTATTCCTAAAAATTTGGATAAAAAACAGAAAAATTTACTTGATAGTTTAGACATTTGAAGCCCATTTTTATCCTAAAATTTTTTTTGGCTTAGTTGACACGAACATTTTTTTGAGCTATAAAAAAGGTGGTTTATGAAAATAAATTATTCAGGTTCAATTATCAGATTGTTGTCAAATATTACCGCTTGGCTAGTCGGTCCGGTAATTATCGGCGTTTTTTTGGGTAAATGGCTGGATCAAAAATTTAATACTGAACCTTGGCTTTTTTTAACTTCAGTGGGTGTTTGTTTTTTGGTTTCAATGTTTGGCTTAGTCCAGAATGCTTTGGCCGAATTCAAAAAGATTGAAGAAGAATCTAAGAAAAGTGAGAATAAACAGGAATAATAAAGTATGTCACAAGTGGCAGAACAAACAAACAACCCCGCGTCTCAAGAGATAATTCATGAGAGCACTTTATATGCCGAACCAATCGGGCATATTGGCGGATTTTCTATTACCAATTCTTTCGCTACTTCTTTAGTGGCCTTTGTTATTATTACTATTTTAAGCTTGCTTATTTATCGAAAAATCAAAAGGATTCCGACCGGAATTCAAAATGCCTTCGAAATGATTATCGAAGGTTTTTTAGATTTATTTGATAGCGTCACCGGAAGTCGGAAAATATCTTTAAAGTTTGCGCCGCTCGTTTTAACTTTTTTCTTTTTTATCCTGATTAATAATTGGATGGGACTGCTTCCTGGTGTTGGTTCTATCGGCCAGGTGGTTAGTTCCGGCGGCGAAAAATTTTTTATTCCCTATCTGCGCGGAGCGACCGCTGATTTAAATACAACTTTAGCGCTGGCGACTATCGGCGTGGTAATTAGCCATATTCTAGGAGTGATGTCAGTCGGGGCTTGGAATTATTTAAACAAATTTATAAACTTTAAAGCTCTGTTGGAGATTCCGAAAAAAGTTTTTAAAGATCCGACCATTTTAATTATTAATCCGATTAAAATTTTTGTCGGTTTTATTGAAATAATCAGCGAGCTTGCTAAAGTTGCCAGTTTATCTTTTCGTTTATTCGGTAATGTTTTTGCAGGTGAAGTCTTGCTGGCTTCGATGTCGGCGCTGCTCGCTTTTGGTTTGCCGATTCCTTTTCTGTTTTTAGAAGTTTTAGTCGGCCTGATTCAGGCGCTGATTTTTGCGATGTTAATTTTAACATATCTGACAATTAACACGACCGCTGAAGAACACTAATTAAGATATAATATAAAGCCATTTTTCCAATTACGATTGGTAAACGGCTAATAAAATTATGGAAATTGCTATGTTAGCTAAAGCCATCGCCATCGGCGTTGGTGCATTTGGCCCTGGTATCGGTATCGGTTTAATCGGTGCTAAAGCGATGGAAGCGATTGGTCGCAACCCGGAGGCCGCCGGTAAAATTTTGGTACCAATGTTACTGATTGCGGCTTTTGCCGAAGCGATTGCTATTTACGCTTTAGTTATCGCCTTCAGCATCAAATAGTTGACTGACGAACTTTTCCGAATCCGCCAGCTGGCGGAATTGTTCGGGAAAGTGGTTAGTAAATTATTTAAATTTTATTAAATATGGAATCATTAATTTCAGCGTTTCACATCGATTTAAAATTATTTATCGCCCAGCTGGTAAATTTCGGCTTGGTTTTTTCGGTTTTATATTTTTTTGCGTTTAAGCCATTAGTTAAAACGATGAGCGAACGCTCCGATAGAATTAGCCAAAGTTTAAAAGATGCCGACCAAATTGAAAAAAGATTAGCGGCTACGGAAACAGAACAGGCTGATATAATTTCCGCTGCTAAAAAACAGGCAAATTTAATTGTTGAAGAGGCTGATAAGCGCGGTGAGATAAGACGCCAGGAATTAATTGAAAAAGCTAAGGAAGATATCGTTGCCGTGATGAACACTGAAAGAGCAAAACTAGATAGAGACAAGGTGGAGACCTTAAAAAGTATTAAAGCTGAGGTAGCTGATTTGGTCGTCTTAACAGTTGAAAAATTATTAAATGAAAAGATGGATAGTGATCAAGATCAGGAACTTATAAAAAAATTGGTTAAGTAATTTATGAAAATATCCGCTCGACAATATGCTCAGAGTTTGTACGAATTAGTCGCTGGCGAAAGCGAAGTTAAAGTGACAAAATTACTTCATAATTTCGTGGCGCTTTTGGGCCATAATAGAGATTTAAATTTAGCCCCAGCGATTGCTGAATCTTTTATTGGCATTTGGGATAAAGAAAATGGGGAAGTTATGGCTGAACTAACTTCTGCCAGAGAACTGAGCACAGAAGCTAAAAAAATAGTTATAGATTATTTAACTAAAAAATCCGGAGCGAAACAGGTAACTCTTGAAGAAAAGGTTGATAAAAAAATCTTAGGCGGTTTTATTTTAAAATATAATAATAAAATTGTAGATGGCAGCTTGAGAAGTAGTTTAGCTGAATTAAAAGGCCAGCTTAAAGGTTAATTAAAAAAAGAAGAGGCCCTAATTTTAAGGCCTCTATCAATTTATGTCATTTCTCTTCTAATGAGAAAGAGGAGCAGGGCGGCAACTCCAGCGAGCATGGACACTCCTTGCCGGCCAATGCTGTTTAAATCCATGTTTATTGCTGTCGGTAATTTTACCCCAGCAATAACAAGTACGCCGTAAATCAATAGCAAAATCGCTACCACGGCAACCGCTGTTCTTTTCATCGTTATATGTATTAGTGATAAATAACTAAAATAAATTTATAATAAATTAAATAATATGTCAACAACTAAGGATTTCATTATTAAGCAACTCAAAGAAGAAATATCAGGTTTCAAGGCCGAATCTAGTGAAAAATCAGTCGGCCGAGTACTAAAAGTATCTGACGGTATTGCTCTAGTTTCTGGATTATCAGAAGCCATGATGAGTGAAATTTTGAAATTTAAAACTGAAAAAGGTGATATTACCGGGGTGGCTTTAAATTTGGAAGAAAACTTGGTTGGGGCGATTATTCTTGGAGATTTTACGGCGATTAAGGAAGGCGACGAAGTAACGGCTACTAAAAGAATTTTGGAAGTTCCGGTGGGTGAAGCGGTTATCGGCCGAGTTTTAAATCCGCTGGGTGAACCTTTAGATGGTAAAGGAAAAGTAGAAACTGATAAATTTTATCCGGTAGAAAAAATTGCTCCCGGTGTTATTACTCGGGCTGGTGTTAAAGAACCGGTACAAACTGGTATTAAAGCGATTGATGCCATGATTCCCATCGGCCGCGGCCAACGCGAGCTTATTATCGGCGACCGCCAACTCGGTAAAACCGCCTTGGCTATTGATACTATCATCAATCAAAAGGGGCAGAATATGAAATGTATTTACGTCGCTATTGGTCAGAAGGAATCGAAAGTGGCTAACATCGTGGCTAAATTAACAGAAAGCGGCGCCATGGATTATACAACCATTGTTTTAGCCGGCGCTTCAAATTCTGCTTCATTACTTTACATTGCTCCTTATGCCGGCTGTGCGATGGCCGAATACTTTTTAGACAAAGGTGAAGATGTTTTAATTGTTTATGATGATTTGTCAAAGCACGCCGTATCGTATCGTGAAATTTCTTTATTACTGCGCCGCCCACCAGGACGCGAAGCTTATCCCGGCGATGTTTTTTACCTACACTCCAGATTACTCGAACGCGCTTGTAAATTAAATAAAGACTTTGGCGGCGGATCAATTACGGCGCTACCGATTATTGAAACTCAAGCCGGAGACTTGTCCGCTTATATTCCAACTAACGTCATTTCTATTACCGATGGCCAGATTTTTTTAGAGCCGGATTTATTTTACAAAGGCAATCGTCCGGCGGTTAATGCTGGTCTATCGGTGTCTCGGGTTGGGTCAGCCGCTCAAATTAAGGCGATGAAAAAAGTAGCCGGAAAGATGCGTCTTGAAGCTGCGCAATATCGCGAGCTCGCGGCCTTTGCCCAATTTGGTTCTGATTTAGATGAAGATACTAAAAAGAAGTTGGAGCGCGGTAAGAGATTATATGAAATTTTTAAACAAGATCAATATGAACCGCTGTCAGTCGAGAAACAGGTCTTAGTCTATTATTCCTTAATTAACGGTTTGATGGACAATGTTCCAGTTGACCGTGTTCGAGATTTTGAAACTGGTTTATATAAATATGCCGATTTAAGCGGCGATGTCTTAAGCGCGATTGCCACTAAAAAAGAATTAGATGCGGAGCTGGAAGAAAATATTAAAAAACTAGTGGCCGACTATCAAGCTACTTTGGATTATTTAATTAAATAGTATGGCTCAGACCAAGGAAATATCAAGACGCATCAAATCAGTTGCCAGTACCAAGAAGATAACCAAGGCAATGGAAATGGTGGCAGCTTCTAAAATGCGCAAGGCGATTGAAGCGGTGCTTAAAACCCGGACGTACGCTAATTTAAGCTGGGAGACGGTTTTGCGTTTGGCTGATTTAGCCAAAAGCAATTCAGAAATTTTACATCCATTATTAACTCAGCGTTCTAAAATAAACCGGGTGGCCATTATTTTAATTACTTCTAATCGCGGCATGTGCGGCGCTTATAATACCTCTGTTATTAATAAAGTTAAAGAGTCGATTAAAAAGCATGACGTTGCCACGGACTTTATTTTAGCCGGTAAAAAAGGCGGCGCTGTTTATAATCAAAATTATAATGTGGCGGCGGAATTTGAAAAAAGCGATTTGCTAAATAATTCTAAAGAAATTTACCCGATAATTAATTTGGCCATGGCTGATTATTTGTCGGGAAAATACGATAAGATATTAGTAGCTTATACCGATTTTATTAATCCAGTTAAACAGATTCCGCGAGTTAAGCAATTATTGCCTTTAGAAACAGAATCGGCTGATAGCAGCTTAGGAATTGTCGGCCAAGATCCTAAGGTGGGACTAAGTAAGGAAATGCTGGCTGAAAAATCTAAAAAACATTTAAGTAATAATCAAAGTGATTATACGTTTGAACCAAGTCCGTCTGAAGTATTAGATTTAATGATTCCGCGACTCTTAGAAATTCAATTACTCCAAGCTTTTTTAGAAGCTAATGCTTCAGAACACAGCTCTAGAATGACCGCGATGCATCAAGCGACAGAAGCGGCTGGAGACATGGTTAGCGAACTTACTCTGTTTTATAACAAAGCACGCCAAGCCAGCATTACCGCGGAAATTGCTGAGATATCGGCTGGAGCTAATGCCTTGGCTGAGTAAAGAATGAACCGGTCACAAATTGTGACCAGTTAAAACTTGAAGTCAAAAATTGTGACATCAAAATAATGGAAGCATTTGTATAAATTTATCAATAAAAAATAATTTAAATAATATGTCTGAAGACAAGCAAAACAAAGGAATTATCAAACAGATCATCGGGGTGGTCGTTGATGTTTATTTTGAAAAAAAATTACCAGAAATTTATAACGCGCTTGAAGTGATGTTAAACGGCAAAAAATTAGTTCTTGAAGTTGAACAGCATACCGGTTCTAATATCGTGCGCTGTATTGCTATGGGAACAACGGATGGTTTACGCCGCGGCGACAGTGTGTTAGATACCGAAGCGCCAATTAGCGTACCGGTGGGCGTTGGAACTTTGGGCCGCATCTTAAATGTTCTAGGTGAAACCGTTGATGGCGGCCAAGATTTAGTTACTGACAAAAAATATCCAATTCACCGCCCGGCTCCTAAATTTACCGATCAATCAAATCAATCAGAGATTTTAGAAACCGGCATTAAGGTTATTGATTTAATTTGCCCGATTGTTAAAGGCGGAAAAGTGGGTATGTTCGGCGGTGCCGGTGTCGGTAAGACGGTTATTATTACGGAACTTATTCATAATATTGCTTCAGAACATGGCGGCTATTCGGTTTTTGCCGGTGTCGGTGAGAGAACTCGTGAAGGTAATGATTTGTTCCATGAAATGACTGACAGCGGCGTTATTGATAAAGTATCAATGGTTTTTGGCCAAATGAATGAACCACCTGGAGCTCGCGCCCGTGTCGCTCTATCAGGTTTATCAATTGCGGAATATTTTAGAGATGAACAGCATAAAGATGTTTTATTCTTTGTGGATAATATTTTCCGTTTCACTCAAGCTGGTTCGGAAGTTTCCGCTTTACTCGGCCGTATGCCTAGCGCTGTGGGTTATCAGCCAACACTGGCTTCTGAAATGGGCGAACTTCAAGAACGCATTACTTCGACTAAAGACGGTTCAATTACTTCAATTCAGGCCGTTTATGTACCGGCCGATGATCTTACGGATCCGGCTCCAGCCACGACTTTCGGGCATTTAGATTCCACGGTGGTATTATCCCGTTCCTTATCAGAACTTGGTATTTATCCAGCCGTGGATCCGCTTGATTCCTCATCTATCATTTTAGATCCTAAAGTAGTTGGCGCAGAACATTACGAAGTCGCTCGCGGCGTACAGAAGCTTTTACAGCGCTATAAGGATTTACAGGATATTATCGCTATTTTAGGTATGGAAGAATTGGCCACTGAAGATAAGATTATTGTGGCTCGTGCCCGAAAAATTCAGAAGTTTTTATCACAGCCATTTTTTGTAGCCGAAGCCTTTACCGGCCGTCCGGGAAAATATGTTAAACTGGCTGATACTGTCCGTGCTTTTAAGGAAATTTTAGATGGCAAACACGATGATAAGAGCGAAGATGATTTTTATATGAGAGGTGGAATTGAAGAAGTCGGTAAAAATTAAATCCAGTAAACTATATGTCGCTTAAGACAATGAAATTTGAAATAGTGACCCCCGAACAAATAATTTTAAAAGAACAAATCGTGCGGGCTACCATTCCGACACAATCTGGGGAAGTAACTATTTTACCCGATCATATTCCTTTGGTTTCGATTTTAAAACCGGGAATTATTGAAATCGAAAAAGCTGACGGCGGTTTAGACGTCATGGTAGTTTCCAGCGGATTTTTAGAAGTCCTAAGCGGCAAAATTGTTATTTTGGCTGATTATGCTGAGCGCGCGGCCGGAATGGATGAGGATGTAATAGCGCAAGCTCAAGCTAAGGCAGAAAAAGCCAAGATAGATGCCAAAAATCGCGATGATGTTGATTTTGCTGATACCGAAGCCAGACTGGAAGTAGAATTGTTTAAGACTAAAGCCTTATCGCGCTGGCGCAAAATTAAAAGTTTAGATAAATAAAAATATTTATATATGAATTTTTATGGACAGAACCTTAACAAAAATTACAGACATGAAAGACAGGACAATTGAACAGAAAATCGATTGGCTTTTAGAAGTCAATAATAAGCACGCGACTAATTTTATCAACACTCGTTTGGCGCGGCAGTTTTATCGGGTAAAACATCCGACGGAAATCTGTGCGTTTAAATGTATGGACGGCCGAATTCATATTCCTTTGGTAACCAATACGCCTCCGGGAATTATTTTACCTTATCGCAATATCGGCGGCGCCTTTGATTTAGGCTGGCCTCTTTTGGGTGAGGACATAACTTCTTGGGTGAAATACGGAGTTAGTAAAGGGCGCAATTCTTTAATTTTGGTAACCTATCATTATTCTAAGGGGGACGATCATCGTGGTTGCGCGGGTTTTCATTATGATCATGAAGCTGCTTTTCAATATACGGTAAATTTTTATAAACAAGTTAACCGTTTGTTTGGTGAAAATAATCAAGTTGTTTTTCCGATTGTCGTGGGACTGGAAACTGATACTGATTCTTTAGTTTTTCATCCGCAAAATCCGACTGACAAAGGCGTGATTTATGTTTCCGAAAAAATGTCTGATAAAAATGATTATCTTTTGGGAGTAGTTCACGAACTATATCCTGATATGAAAGAAGAAGTGATGAACGATTTATTACCGCTAATCCAGGGTAATATTGCCCACATCAAGGAGATAAAAGAATCTGGTAGAAAACCAATTGATATGCAGCATCGTGAATGGATTTTGGGTGTTGGCCGCGGTTTTGATTGGTTGCATGAACCAAACACCGCTTTAATAATCGGACCTTATAGTCCGGATTTGTCTGCCCCAATTATTAAAGCCATTAGCATTATTGCCGACAATATGAAATTGGGTCGCATCGGCAATGACGGTTTTTTAGTATTATCATCCGCCCCTTTTAAAGAAAAGGGAGTTGACGAGAATCGCGCCAAAGAAAAAGCTAACTTTTTTAAACGCTATGTTAAAAAAATTATTGAGGAAAATTTTCCGGAGCTAATTAATAAAGCGCGCTACATGACAGTCGTGGTTGATGAACACACCCGCAAAATAAAGGCCCTGCCAGATAACGAGTAACCAGTATTAAGCCGTCACTCTTTGTGGCGGTTTTCTTTTAATATTAGCTAATATATTTCTTGTTAATTGACAGCGTGTTTTATCGTGATACAATAAAAACAAGGTAAAAAATTAATTTAATAATTTATGTGCAATTGGCTAAAAAGTCTTTTTGGAAAAAAATGTAATTGTGAAGGTCATTGTTGCGAAGATAAAAAAACCGCTGATGCTGCTGCTCCAGTTCAACCAAAAGAAGAAACAACAGAAAATGTTGTTCCTGCAGAAGAAAACAAAGTTTAAATTACTTGCTCAATCAATCAACACGCTCAGCGTGTTTTTTGAAGTTAAATACCCATGTTAATCGATACTCATGCCCATATAAATTTTGCCGATTTCAAGGATGATGCTGATGAAGTAATTCGTCGGTCACTCGACAACGATACTTGGATGATTTTAGTCGGGTCGGAATACAAAACTTCGACTCGGGCTTTAAATTACGCCAATAAATATCAGAAGGGGGTGTACGCGGCGGTTGGCTTGCACCCAATTCATTTAGAAGAGCTGCGCGCGGAAAATCATGACGATGATGGCAACTATAATTTTATTACTCGAGCGGAAGATTTTTATTATGATAACTATGAAAAACTGGCCAAGTTTGAAAAGGTGGTGGCGATTGGCGAAATTGGTTTAGATTATTATCACATTGATCCGACTAAAGATGCCAGAGAGATAAAACAAAAACAGCAGCACGTAATGCTACAACAATTATTGCTGGCCCGCCAGCTTGATTTGCCGGTGATTATTCATTGCCGGCAGGCTCATGATGATCTGCTGATTTTGCTTCAGGATTTTAAAAAAGTTTACGCCAATATAATTCCTAACGATCGCCCTTGGGGAGTAATTCATTGTTTTTCCGGGGATGAAGATCTGGCGTGGAAGTATTTTGGATTGGGTCTGCTCATTTCATTTACGGGACTTATTACTTTTAGCCAGACTTGGGACGATTTGATTCGTAAAGTACCGATTGATAAGATAATGATTGAAACCGATTCGCCTTATATGACGCCCGAACCGTATCGCGGACACCGCAACGAACCGGTGCTCGTTCAGTATGTAGCGGCCCGGATTGCCGAAATTAAAAATTTAAAAATAGAAAGAGTGGCCGAAATTACTACTGAAACGGCCAGAAAATTCTTTAAGATATAAAAATAATTCCTAAGACAATAATTCCTAATATTATTCGATACCAGCCAAAAATTTTGAAATCATTTTTCTGAACATATTTGATTAATAATTTCACCCCGACAATCGCTGTAATAAATGAAGTGATAAAGCCGATAAGCCATAAGTGCAGTTCGCTTCCGGAAAATACTGTCGGATTTTTATAAATATCTAAAGCGGTCGCAGCCAACATGGTAGGAATGGCGAGCAAAAAAGAGAATTCAACAATGGTTTTCCTTTTTATTCCTTGAGCTAATCCGCCGATAATCGTGGCGCCGGCACGCGACACGCCCGGAATAATAGCCAGGGCTTGGACAACTCCTAAAGTAATTGCCTGCTTATAAGTAATAGCATTTAAATCAGTATCAACGGCTGTTTCGCTAATATTTTTTTTAGCATACCAATTTTCAAAAAGAATAATTATAATACCGCCGAGCAGCAGGGAGATAGCGATGACTAAATTATTTTCCATCAAATATCCTTTTACCAGTTTATAAAAAATTAAACCGATAACCGAAGTGGGTATAAAAGCGGCGGCTAATTTCCAAATAATATTTAAATTTTGCCAAACTCTTCTCCAATATAAAATTACGACTGATAAAATAGCGCCTAATTGAATAGAGATTTCAAAACTCTTTAAAAACTCCGAGCTCGGTATTTTTAAGATTTCGCCGGTAAATATTAAATGAGCGGTTGAGGAAATCGGTAAAAATTCCGTCAGTCCTTCAATCACGCCCATAATAAAGCTTTGGATAATTGTCATAATGTTATTTTTAGTTTAACGATTGTCTCCCGCACCATGAATAAGGTTACGTTCTAAACGGGAATGAGTTTTAATTATGTTTGTTTCGGCCACATCATCAAAGTCAATTTTTAATTCTTCGGCGATTTGTGATAAATACCACAAAACATCGCCCAATTCTTTTTTAATTTCTAAGCGGTCAGTTTCGCTTACTTCCTTATTTTTATCGCGCCAAATTTTTTTTATTTTTTCACTAACTTCGCCAGCCTCTCCCATCATTGCAAAAGTGGCATAAATAAAATTATGGTCTTTTTCAGGATAATTGGCGGTTTCTTTAGCTTTAAGTTGATATTCGCGAAAAGTCATATATTTATAGTTTATTAACATATTTTAACCTAGTTTATAAAATAAATAAACAGACTTCAAATTAGAGTTATTTTTTGTTATAATAAGCTTAAGTTAATATTTAATTTTTTAATTTATGGCATCTCCCAAAAAAGTTTCCCAAAAGAAGAAAAAGCCAGTAGTGGTGGCTGTTTCCGGTTTTTTTAACCCGCTTCATGTTGGCCACATTGAAATGATTGAAAAGGCCAAAAAACTCGGTGACAAATTGATTGTGATTATAAATAATGATAAACAAGTCGCCCTTAAGGGAAGGGTGCCTTTTATGTCAGAAAAAGATCGGATGAAAATTATTAGTTCTCTGCGTGATGTCGATAAGGTTGTTTTAGCCATTGATGACTATAAATTGGCTAATGGTGAAATTCCGGTAATTAAAACGCTAGCTAAAGTTCGTCCTGATATTTTTGCTAACGGCGGCGATCGCCATAATATCGTTAACGTGCCGGAATATCCTATTTGCCAAAAATTAGGCATAAAATTGGTTGATGGACTTGGTAAAAAAATAAGAGCCAGTTCGGAAATGATAAAAAGGGCAGCTGAGGCTAAAATTATCCAGATAAAAAAATAATTATGTTAAAAGGTTTAAAATTTTGTGGATTAGCCGTAGCCTTGCTGATTGTGATAATTTTTTTCACCGTCAGGTCGGTTTTTAATACCAATAGTGAAATGTCCGCTTTATTTGATAGGGTTTTAGGCCGTGAAAAAAAAGCCGCGCCGCTGGTTTTAAGAGAGGAAAAAACTTTACGGATTATTGAAGGCTGGCGTAACCGTGATATTTTAAATTTACTGATTAAAAATAATCTAAGTACCGAAGAAGAATTTGTTCAGGCGCAAAAAGATTATGATGTTTCTAAATTTTCTTTTTTAAGCGATAAGCCGCATAGCACCGATTTAGAAGGCTATTTATATCCGGATACTTATCGGGTGTACGCTTCAAGTACGGCCTCAGAAATTATTTCTAAAATGCTGTCTAATTTTGATGCTAAATTAACGCCGCAAATGAGAGCCGACATCGCTGCTTCCGGAAAAACAATAAATGAAATTATTACGATGGCCTCAATCATCGAAAAAGAAGCCCCAATTTCTTACGCTAAATCTGATAATAAGGATGCCAAAATTATTTCCGGAATTTTTTGGCGGCGGATTAAAACCGGACAAGCGCTGCAATCTTGTGCGACTTTAGCCTATATTTTAGGCGTTAACAAAGCTCAATATAGCGAAGTTGATACCAAATTTAAATCCCCATATAACACCTATTTAAATCCTGGCTTGCCGCCGGGACCGATTGCTAATCCGGGGATTTTAGCCATTGAAGCGGCCATTTATCCCACGCCGTCTAATTATAATTATTTTTTAACGCCGACCGGTAGCCAAGAAATAATATATTCGACTACTTATGAGGAGCATCTGCGAAATAAGAATAAATATATCGGTAAATAATTTAAATGACCTATGTTTAATCAAGTTGAGCCGGATTTAATAACTCAAGAGGGAAAAGTTATCGAACCGGAGCCAAAATTTAAAACTAAAAATATTTTGATAATTGTCGGCGTTATTTTACTGGTAATTATCTCTGCCGTTTTCTTATTTTTTTCCTTACGATCTAAAAATAAAACCGTAACAGTAATTGAACCAATTCAGCTAGCGACCAGCACCGCCGCAGTTTTACCGGCGGAAAATGGCACAAGTACGGAATTAATTGCTACTTCAACTGATGCGAGCCAGCTTGAGAAATACACGTTTAATAATTTTTATCAAGAACCGGCGCCCATTCCCGAATTTAAGTTTAAAGATTTTAAATTGCCGCTTAATATTAAAATCGATGCTTTAAATTATTATGATGTGGCGCGAAAAATAAATTTAGATGATGGTGTTAGCAGCTTAAATACCAATGGTTTCGCCATTTTAAATAATCCAGCCGAAAAAGAAATTAATAATTTTTATGGCGCCTATTCTTGGTTATCCGATAAGGAAGTTCCTCTGCTGATTACTTCGGATTTTTTACTCCATTATCACCAGAATGTGGTGAAGCAAGTTTTTAAAGATGTTGAAGAAAATATTTTTTATGATAATCTCAGGCGAATTTCTAAAATATTATATGATTTATCAAAAGATCGCTATGAGGCTAGACTATCTAAAATTGGTAATATAAATGATCAGGTTTTAGAAGGCGAGCGCTTATCGATGGCCTATTTTGCCGTAGCTTTAAAATTATTAGAGCCAACACCCAATCAAATTGATCCTAGCGGCAAAGATGCTACCAAATTTTCCAGTGCTGAGGCCTCTGATCTTTATTTTACGATTCTGCCTTATTTACAAAGCGATGCCGGCGAAGAAATCCGTTTAATTAAATTGGCGGTGGGTTCTAAAAAATCACCGGTTCTTTTATACACGAGAAATTATGCTGATTTTACGGTTCCGGCTGAATATCGCCGCACGGAAAAATTATATAATTTCTATCTGGCCAGCACTTGGCTTAATTCGGTTTTTCCTTTAGTGATTAAAGACAAGGCCTGTCCTAATTGTTTACTGGATAAAGAAGACGCGCGGCTGAGTTTAATTGCCTCCAGTTTTATTACTAAAGATTTTGCCTCCGATCAAGAATTGCAAAACCGCTGGGCCTTAGTTTATAAATTAGTTTCTTATTCTAAGGGTTTGCGCGATGATTTGAATTATCGCAATTACAACGAAACCATGAAATCTTTATTCGGTGATAATTATGATCCGGAAATTATTTTCGCCGAGAATAATCCTGAGGCTAATAAGAATATAGACACCTTGCGCGCTAAATTACTAACCCTGAAGTTTATTGATTTTCAAGGCGCTTTGGATAAAGTTAAAGATAAGCCGCGCCTTGGTTTTAAACTTTTATCTGATTATTATCTGCCTAATGATTATGTGTTCAATCGTTTAACCGGAAGTATTGTTGGTAACTATACAGGCGCTAAAGTCAGTCCCTCTAACTCCACTATTTGCAAAGACAGTTTGAAACGTTGTAATGGCTTTGGCTTGGATATTATCGGGCTGATTACTAACAAACTGGCGTCCTATGTTTATTGGTTGGAAAACACTAATTTCTCCGGCTACGGGGAAAAATTTGCCGCTTTAAAAACAGAAATAAAACAAGCCACCATTTGGCATGATAATAATTTTTGGTCGATGCTGGGGGCAATTAAAACAGTTTTTGAGACAAATAACAGTCAGATGCAAATCTATTCTTCTACCGACTTATGGCAGCGCCGTTTAGTTGATACGGCTAGTGCCGCCTGGGTTGATTTGCAGCTGCCGCTGGAAAAATTAATTCAAGCGGCGGCGCAAACAAAAACCGGTCTGACTAATGATGTCGCTTTTAATGATAATTTTTATATCGAACCGAATTACGCTCTAGTCCAAAAATTAATTGCTGATAATGAAATGATTTATGGGATGTTCGATGTTATGGGTATTAATAAACAAGTCAGTTCGGTGTCTTTAGCGCTTAAAGAAGAAAATAGCCGGCTCAAACAATTTTCCGATTTAATAAAAAAAGAGTTAAACGGCGAAGCGCTTAACTCAGATGACCAAAGTTTTATCGGCTCCGTGGCCAAACAATATCGAATGGACGGGGCTCCAAATAATCGGCTTTATTTAAAGGCGGGCGAGGCTCATTTGTATGAAGACATCAATATCAAATTATTAGTGCTGACTTACGAACTTAATGAAGGAAAATATATTGCGGTCGGTCCGGTTTTTTCCTATTTAGAAAGCCGTTAACGGGTAAATTTAAAAATATAAATCTCATTATTACTGACCGACCAATAAGAATCAGCCTGCAGTTTGGCGCTCGCGATTATTCGATCGCTTAACCACCAATATTTACTGATCACAAAATAAGACTCTTTAACTCCGACTAAATTCATGGCGCTTACCATGGTTTGACGATCGGAGTTTTTGTTTACCATGTCCAAATAATATTGATAAAGCTGGCCCCCGGTAGGAATCGGATAGAAAAAAATTAATTCATCTCCCTTTTTAAAATAATGGTTGAAGCCCAATTCCTTAAGCGAAGCGACACTTGTTTGTTGGTTGGCTAAGACAATATAAGGCTTATTAGTTTGAGCGGCGATCGATTTAACAGCCAGTAAATCGGCGTTTGAGACGCTATAACCGCGGGAATTAGTATAAGCATCAAGACGAGGATATGATAAATACAGGGAAGCGCCGCTTAAGACGATAATAATCAGCCAGCCGGAAATAATTTCTATTTTAGAAGTCCGCCACACTTTAGTTATTAAATAATCAAGAGCCAAAATGACCGCGGGCAAGGCAAAAAGACTCATTAAAATTGGCAAGCGGGCAATATAGTTATTTCTTTCATAATCAATTAAAAAAGCAAATGACAATGAAGCGGACAAAACAAAACCGATAAGCAGCGCACTAAGCATGTAAATAGTCAGCCGCGCTTCGCCCTTATTTTTTTTAAACCAAATAGCCAGGCCGGCGGCTGTTAAAATAATAAATATAAGCAGCCAGCTTTTAGACAAGAAATAAGAAAAGTTCAGAACGAAATTACCTAAGTTGGCGGCCGTAACCTTAAAATTTATCAGCGAGGTTAAACCGGAAAAATTAAAGGACAATGCGCGCCAAGATTGTCCGGTAACGATTGTAAATGACAGCGGCAGTGATAAAGCAGCGCCCAGCCACAGTAAAATATTAAGTAACCGATACCAAACTAATTTTATTTTATTTTTTATTTTTAAAAGCTCAGTCCACGCTACAAAAAATAAAGCTGGTAGACCGCCCAAAGGGTGGATGGCTAAAGTGGCCAGCGCGAGTATTATTGGCAAATGCTTAAGATGAGAGGAAAAAGTATAAAAAATTAATAGCAGCAGCCACAAATAATTTAGATTTTGCGGCGTGCTTAAGATAAAAAGATTAAGAGGCAGAGCTAATAAGCTTAAGATAACAAGCGTTGCTCTTTTTGGTGCTCCTCTATTTTCCAAAAAGGTCCAAATCGCTTTAGGCAGAAATAAAGCGGCGGCGACCGGGACTAAAATTTTGTTTAAAAAATAAATAGAGAGACCAAAAATTTTATGAATAATAATTATCAAAGAATACTGGCCTAAATAGTATAATGGCTTAGGCAGGACATAGCCTTGTTTATCAATTAGTTCCATCGTGGCTTGATGGATAAACGGATCAAAACCATAGCCGATTTTATAGACTATTATCGCTATTCCCAAAGCCAAAAAATAATGAATTCGAAGCAGCCAAATTTTAACACTTGGTTTAAGCTGGCGGCCTAAGACATAAAATAGCCAAGCCGTAGCGCTTAAATAAAATATAAAAAAACTAATCGGCACGGCATCCCAGGGAGAAATTAAGGCCGATGCACTGGAATGACTAATTAAAATTGTAAAGGCGGTGCCAATTAGGACTGAATAAACTAAAATCGGCCAAATAATATGAAGCCAGCTTTTTTGCGGTATAATTTCTATTTTTGGGGCATTTTCCTCTTTTTTTGAGCCTAATTTGCCCCTTGCATAAAAAGACAGAGCGCTTAAAATTAAGGTGAAGGTAATGCCAGTCCACCTAAGATTGAAAAAATAGTAGACTAAAGAGCCCCAAATCATCACCAAGCTTAAGGCAATTAAGATATTTTCTTCTAAGTTTAGCAATATTTTTTTTGAGCTTTGTTTATCCATATTTATCATTTTAACGGTTATTAGTCATATTGTAAATTCTTGCTAAAATTGGTATTTTTTTATACTATTAGTACTATGAATAAGAAGTCTATCAAACTCGATTTCAATCTGCTCTCAGCCATTTTGGTAGCGGTGGTTTTTTTTGTGGGCGCTTCCAGTTATAACTTTATCACTCAGAAAGACGGGACTGTTAAATGGAATTCACCTGATGAAACGGCTAATTATTTTTTTGCTAAAAGCTATGCTGAGGGCCAAGGATTAACCAGATTTGAACCGGCTGATATTGTGGCCAATGATTTGGTTATTCCGCGAAGCTTTAAGAGCGAACATGGTTGGCTAAAGCCGGTTAGCTTTCTAGGTATCATCCTAATTTATGGCGAAATTGGCGCGCTGACTTCGCCGGCGCTCATTCCATATTTAACGCCTTTTTTTGGCGCCCTGGGAATCATCTTTTTTTATCTGCTCATTAAACGTTTATTTAATCCGCGGATTGCTTTAATGTCAGCGGCTCTGCTCGCTGCTTTTCCGGTATATTTATATTATTCAGTGCGGAGCATGTTTCATAATGTTTTATTTTTAGTCTTGGTAATTATTGGTTTTTATTTTTTAACGGTGGCGCTTGATAAGGCTTATTCATATTTAATTCGGCCAAAAATTATTACTTTTAAACTGCCAAAAAATGTTCTGCTCGGCTGGTTGTTTATTTTTTTATCCGGCTTATTTATTGGTTTGGCGGTTATGACGCGAGCTTCAGAATTATTATGGCTGGCTCCTGTTTTAGGAATTATAATTTTATTTTATGGCCGCCGTTTAGGAATTTCACGCTTTTTACTTTTTTTGTGCGGCCTGGAACTGGGGCTTTTGCCCGCTTTTTATTTTAATCAAATTTTGTATCAATCGCCGTTTTATGGCGGGTATTCAGAAATGAACAGATCTCTTATCGATATTTCTTCCGCCGGGACACAGCTAGTCAAAAGCACTATTTCGGTTCAACTTTCAAATTATCAAGAAATATTTACTAAGATATTTAACAACATTTTCTTTTTTGGCTTTCATATCGGGCAATCATGGGACATGTTTCAGCGCTATGTAATTATCATGTTTCCTTGGCTGACCTATTTATCTGGTTTAGGTTTTTTGGGTTTAATAATTTTAAATTTAAAGAAACCGCGGAAAAAATATTTAGTTTATTTTTTAATTTGGGCCACCTTATCAGTTATTTTAGTCGTGTATTATGGTTCTTGGCGTTTTACTGATAACCCTAATGCGGCTAGTTATACAATCGGCAATTCCTATACCCGTTATTGGCTGCCGATGTATTTAATGGCGTTACCGCTAGTGGCTCTAACTATTGAACTTACTCTTAAAGCCTTGTTTTTTTGGTGCCATAAGCACAGCAGTCATAAGACTTTAATTGCTGGTGGAGCGACCGTCGCGGTTTTTTTAATCGCGGTTTATTCTTTAAATTTTTTAATGTTCGGTTCCGAAGAAGGCCTGATTAATTTGTATTATAATACCAGGGCTGATAAAGCCATCGGCGAGCAAGTTTTGGCCGTCACTCCGCCTCAGGCGATAATTATTACGCGCTATCATGACAAAGTTTTATTTCCGGAAAGAAAAGTGATGATCGGCGTAATGGATGAGGAAAAATATTATCCCTATGTGGCCAAATTATTAAAACATTATCCGCTTTATTATTTTAATTTCAGTTATACGCCGGAAGCTGTTACCTATTTAAATAATGGCCGTTTGGCTAAGTACCAAATGCGCCTGGATTTAGTTAAAAAAACCGGCGGCCGCTTCGCCCTGTATAAAATATCTAAAACTAATAATCAAAATGCCAAATAAATATTATCATTTAATTACTATCGGCTGCGCCATGAATAAGGCGGATAGCGAGCGGGTAGCGACTTTTTTAGAAAAAAATAATTATCGTGAAAAATCTGATTGGCTGGGAGTTGATTTGGTGATTTTAACAACTTGTGGTGTTCGCCAATCGGCTGAAGACCGGGTTTATGGTTTAGTTAATCAGATTAGGAAAGCTAATAAAAAAGCGGCAATTATCATCACCGGTTGTTTGGCTAAACGCCGTGATGTGATGCGGCGTTTAATCCATCAGGTAGACTTGTTTATGCCCATTAATGAACTGCCGAATATTTTTACGTTGCTTAAAAACGCTAAACCAGAAACTGTTTTAAGTTTGGATGAGGTAAGAGAACTGGGCGGTGAAAAATATTTAGCCATTACCCCAAAGTATGAAAGCGAATATACCGCTTATGTTCCCATCGGCAACGGCTGTAATAATTTTTGTTCATATTGTGTGGTGCCTTACGCTCGGGGACGGGAAGTTTATCGCGAGGCCGAAAGTATTATTTCCGAAGTTAAATCTTTAATCGCTAAAGGTTATAAAGAAATTGTTTTAATTGCCCAGAATGTTAATAGTTATAAAAGCGGTAAATATGATTTTCCAAAATTGCTCAGTCGTTTAGTGGAAACCCCTGGATATTTTTGGCTGCGTTTTTCTTCCAGTCATCCGAAAGATATGAGCGATGAGCTGATTAAAGTTATCGGCTCATCTGACAAAATAGCGAATCATCTGCATTTAGCCGTTCAATCCGGTGATGATAAGATGCTAGCAGCGATGAATCGTAAATACACGGCGGCGCATTACCGGCGCTTAATTGAAAAAATAAGAACCGTTAAACCAGGAATTTCAATTACTACTGATGTAATTGTCGGTTTTCCGGGTGAAACCAAAAAACAATTTAACGCCTCCGCTAAATTATTTCGGGATTTAAAATTTGAAATGGCTTATATTTCTCAGTATAGTCCGCGTCCCGGAACTGTTTCTTGGAATATGCCAGATAATGTCACGCGCACTGAAAAAAAGAATCGGGAAAAAATATTAAATGAGATTTTAAAACGCACCAGTTTAGCGGCCAATAAAAAATATTTAAATAAAGAGGTGGAAGTTTTGGTCGATGGCGTAAATGCCCGAGGAAAATTTTATGGCAAGACTTCTAGTTCTAAAACGGTTTTAATCGTTGATAAAGAAAAACACAAACTGAAAGAAGTCCTGGGACATTTTGTAAAAGTAAAAATAACTAAGAATCAAAGTTTTGGTTTGGAAGGGGAATTAATAAAAAAAGGGATTAACTCGTAATCCCTCTTTGAGTCTCCTTGTGGAGATTCGTTACTTTGCCACTTTTTTAGCCATTTATTAACCGTTTAAATAATATCATAATATTTATTGAAAGACAAGAAAAAGGGTAGCTCATTGTGAACCACCCCTTTCATTTTCACATCAACAAAGCATTACGAACAGGTATTTATATTATAGGAATATTTTGAAAATATGTCAAATAAAAGCGGAAGGGGGTTAGAATAAAAAAAGAGATCCGTACGTTATGTAGAATCTCAGTTGGTCCGCGTATTAAGCACAACATTTTTTCCGAGTTTTTCGGGTTTCACCATCATGCCTCATTTTGAGGCTCGGCAATTATGTTTATATAATAGCATTAATCTAAATATATGTCAATAGTTGTTATCCACAAGCAAAAAATTAAGAAAAAACCCCAAATATTAGTCATTTTGGGGCCAACTGCTTCGGGTAAGACCGCCTTAGCTGTTAAATTGGCCAAGGAGCTAAAAGGGGAGATTATTTCGGCAGACAGCCGGCAAGTTTATCGCGGCCTAGATATCGGCACGGGTAAAGATTTAAAAGAATACGGAAAAACTAAATATCACTTAATTGATGTAGCAAATCCTGAAGACGAGTTTAATCTAGCTAAATATCAAAGGCTAGCTAGCCAGGCGATTCGTAATATTTTGTCTCGAGGAAAGCTGCCAATTATTGTCGGCGGCACCGGTTTATATCTGCAAGCACTTGTCGATGGTTATAGGCTATCAAAATATACGCCGGATTTAAAACGTCGCCGAGAACTGGAAGCGATGTCCGTTTTAGAGTTATATGATCTGCTTCAAAAAGCTAAACCGGAATTTGCGAATAACTTAAATAACAGCGACAAAAATAATCCGCGTCGTTTAATCCGTTATCTCGAAATTATTGAATCGGGCCAGTGGCCTCAAAAACCTAAAAAAAACACGGCTTATGATTTTTTAACTTTAGGATTGCAACAAGACGATGAAGAAATGCGCGCGAGAATTATAAAAAGGATTAAAGATCGCTTAGACAAAGAAGATATGGTTGGAGAAGTCGAAGGCTTAATAGACAATGGGCTGAGCCTAGCGCGGCTGAATTCTTTCGGCTTAGAATATCGATATATTAGCTGGTACTTACAAGATAAAATGGATTACGATGAAATGGTGGAGAAACTGGGACTTGCCAGTTATCGCTTTGCCAAACGTCAAAAGACCTGGTTCAAGCGCTGGGAGAAACAGGGAAGAATGATTAATTGGGTAAGCGATTTAGCAGCAGCTAAAAAAATAATAAAAAATTGGTTATAAAAAAACATCCGTCAATTGGCGGATGATTTTTTTTACTCCACTAATAATTTCTCCAGCAGTGGTTTAAGTTTTTCCGGGTTAGCTTTACCCCTAGTTTCCGCCATGACTTTGCCGACAAAGAATTGAATGAGCGGTAATTTTCCGGCTTTATATTCAGCCGCTTGAGTCGAATTATTTTTAATAATAGTTTTTATTGCCTTAATTAATTCGGCCTCATCGTCAATTTGTTCTAGCCCTAATGATTTCATAATATCTTCGGGATCGCCGCCCTTATTATACATTGCCTCTAAGATAGTTGTCCCGGCGCTAGAATTTATTTTGCCCTGATAAATTAAACAGACTAGTTCCGCAAAGTTTTCGGGGGTGATATGTAAATCATTGATTTTCTTATGGTCAGAGTTTAAATGCTTAAGCAGATCGCCAGCGATTAAATTACCCGCTGTCTGTGATAATTTCTTATCTTGCCTTTCGTAAGAGTCACCACTGGCTTCTATCCAGGCGCCTAATTCGGAAATTACTTCCTCAGTCCAATTGGCTAAATGTTTATCAAAGGTAATAACATCGGCTAAATCTTTTTTAAAACCATATTGGAGAATGAAGCGAGCGCTTTTTTCTTCTGGCATTTCCCCTATTTCTTCTTCTATTGCGGCTATCATGTCGTCGCTGATATTAAGCGGTGGAATATCGGGTTCCGGAAAATAACGATAATCAGCGGCCGTTTCTTTAACGCGCTGACTTTTGGTAATATTTTTTGAATCGTCCCAGCCGCGAGTCTCGGCAATAATTTCCTCACCTTTTTCTAATGCTGCCGTTTGCCGTTCAATTTCAAATTTAATTGCCTTTTCGAGCGACCTGAAAGAATTGATATTTTTTACTTCCACTTTAGGGTTTAATTCATAACCGTCTAAGCCCAATATTTTCCCGTCTTTATATTCCCATTTGCCCTCAGATTGCAAACTGACATTGGCTTCGCAGCGCATTTCGCCTTTTTCCATATCGGCGTTAGATATTTCGAGATAGCGTAAAATTTGTTGAAATTTCTGACCGAATTTTTTAGCTTCTTCGGCGCTTTTTATCACCGGTTCTGTTACCATTTCCAGCAGCGGGGTGCCGGCGCGATTAAAGTCAATTAAGGTATGGTCGCTGTTTTTAGGATGAATAGATTTTCCGGTATCTTCTTCAAGGTGGATTCTCGTGATTAAAACCTGGTCGCCGTCTATTTCTAAATAACCGTCATAGCATAAAGGCTCGTCATATTGTGATATCTGATAGCCCTTTGGCAAATCGGGATAAAAGTAGTTTTTACGGTCAAATTTGGAAACGCGATTAATCGTACAGTGCGTAGCCAGCCCAGCCAAAATAACGAGTTCTATGGCTCGTTTGTTAGGAACCGGTAAAGTTCCCGGGTGCGCTAAGCAAATTGGGCAGACGGTGGTGTTTGGTGCCTTGTCGTCGCTATTATTATTGCAAGAACAGAACATCTTGCTTTTAGTTTTGATTTCGGCGTGGATTTCTAAGCCGATAATAACGTCATATTTCATATATTATAAGTTTATATTAAAATTAAGGGTAAGGGAAGCATAATACTAAACAGGCACAATCTATTGAAGGTAGTTGGGTGAATATTGACTGGTGAATATTAACCTGGTATACTAACAGTAATAATAACTATATGAATTTATCAAACGAAACGAATAAAGTTTTAGACATTATTAAAAAGCATAATCAGATTAGATCATCTGAAATTGTTAAAATGCTTAATATATCTTTAAAAACAGTTTACAAACATTTAGCTAAATTATTAGATGAAGATCTAATTGTAAAGGTTGGATCCACCCCGATAGTTTATTATTCAGTTAAAACGGAACATAAAAATGATTCCTTTGAACTCGATAAAAACGATATAATAATTAACGAAAATTATATATATGTTTCTCCAAGCGGAGAGCTTAGCCGCGGAGTCGATGGATTTCAAGAGTGGTGCCGAAAAAATAAGTTCGATTATAATAAAGAAAAAACTATTTTTGTAGAAAAATTTAGAACATTTGAAAAATTAAAAAAAAACGGAGTGATATCGGCCAAAAAATCTATTTTATCAGGAAAAAATAAAGTATATTTAGATAATGTTTTTTTTAGTGATTTCTATAATATTGCTCATTATGGAAAAACAAAATTAGGACAGCTAGTTTATTTAGGAAAAACCTCACAGAACAAAACAATAATAAATGAAATAGTTAAATTAGTACGTCCGGACATTTTAAGTATTATAGATAGGTATGATATCAAATCAGTTTGTTTTATTCCTCCAACGCTAGATCGTAAAGTTCAATTTATGGAAGTTTTTAAAAAGGGATTAAAATTAAATTTATCAGAAATTATTGCAAGAAAAATACCCAGTCAAACAAAAGTGCCTCAAAAAACTTTAAGAAAACTAGATGACAGAATAGATAATGCTGAAAAAACGATTACTGTTAATCCCAGCCAGATAATTATCGGCAATGTTTTGATAGTTGATGATGCAACCGGTTCGGGTGCTACTTTAAATGAAACTGCTAAAAAAATTAAAAATATTTCTGAAGAAAACATAAAAGTTATCGGATACTCAGTGGTCGGAAGTTATAAAGGATTTGATGTTATTAGTGAAGTCTAGTTTTTTGTTGTATTGCTTTTATCTAAGAATTGTGGTAGTTTTTAGGTAAAATCAGTACATTAACCAACTTAAAAACAAGAGTATGATAAAAATTAATTTAATTAACTATCCAAGTGCTTTGCCACTTTGTTTAGCTGAACATGCAGCCAAAACCTGTTATCAGGCTGAAGTCCCGGAACTTAAAACAGATGAAACTTTAGTGCGTGACTTTGTGGACAAACGTTTGTTTAAGACCAGTCACCACACAACCATAGAGCATCAGAATTTTACTTTTTCGATTGAAGACATTGCTATTTCTGATGTTACTTTTGGCCTTCATTTGGCTAGTCCATTTTATAATTCGGATCAGCGTAGCGGCCGTTTTTGTGGCAAAATGTTTACTAATCCAGATTATAATTGGATTGAGAATTACATTAAATATTTTTGGCCTGAGGTCGGCGCGGCTGATGTTTCGAAAATTTTAGCTTTTGTCAAACAAAGCGTGGAAATTTATCAAAGTAATATTGAAAAAGCTACTGAGTTAGCTAAAGATTTTATTCGACAAGAGCGTCCTTACGTCAGTGATAAATATGTCGAACAAAATGCTCCTAAAATCGCTCAGGAGCAACTCCGGGTTTTTATTCCAACAATTTTACCAACTGCTTTGGACTTTTCGGTTGATTTATCCGCGTTGGTTGCTTTATGGACATCAGCCTGGACACCAGTTTTACGTTTTGTGTCTGATAAAATGAAAGACGCAGTGGTTGAAAAATTTCCAGAATTAGACTTTATGTTTGATGATGAAAAACGGAATCAAATAAATTGGTCTCCTAGTTTAAATGGCACTTATCAGCTTAATTTTAAACCAGTTTGTCGCTTGCTAGATGTTTTGGATATTGAAAGTTTTAAGAATCCAGAACCGGCTCAAACTCAGCCAGTGGATTTACTCCATTTTCTGCCGAATTTAATGGATAATAATATTGGTGAAGTTAGAACTGAAGTCGAAATCTCAGTGGCTACTATGGGGCAGGATCAAAGACATCGGACTGTAAAAAGAGGTGAACCGGTTTTTACAAAAGGTTTTTATTGTCCTCCGGTTGTTAGAGAATTAATTACTAAAGAAGATGAAGTATTTTTTCAGACTTGGATTAATGAATTGAGGGATAGCTTACCTAGCACTTTGCATACCGCTATTGCTCCTTACGGCGCCATGGTTAGGTATAAAAAAGCCGCTTCGTTTAACGCCTTACTTCATGAACAGTCTAAACGACTTTGCTGGTCAGCTCAAGAAGAAATTTATCATTTAAGCTGTCTATTACGTTCTGAGTTAAGTCAAAAATTTTGTGAAGCTAACCCTCTTGTAAAGGCCTTGGTACCTCCATGTAAAGAGGGTAAGTGTTCTGAAGGAGATAGATATTGTGGCAGAGACATAAGAACCAAGGGGAGTTATTTTCCCGATCGTCTCATTTAATTATAGAAAAACCGACCATCAACTGGCCGGTTTTCTTTTTAGTTTAAAATTGTCCGCTGCTGCCAAAGGCTCCAGCCTGCCTATCAGTTTTATCTTCAATAACTCCTTCTTCAACTTCCGGCAGTTCTACTTTTTGAATTAAGATTTGGGCGATTTTTTGACCTGGTACGATATTAAATATATCTTCACTTAAATTTTTGACGATTACTTTTATCTCGCCGCGGTAGCCGGTATCAATTAGCCCGCCCAGGGTGGTAATACCCTGAGTGGCCAGGCCGCTTTTATCCCAAATTAAACCGGCGTAGCCATAAGGAATAATCATTTTTATGCCAGTGCCAACTAAGGCTTGCTGATATGGGGCAATTGAACAATATTCATTAGCATATAGATCTAAACCAGCATCGCCAGCGTGAGCGCGAGTCGGTAACTTAGCTTCGAGCGATGTTTTTTCAACAGTAATTTTTGCTATATAGTTTGGCGAAATAATAATTTCTTCTTCCTTTTTAATATCAAAGTTAATAGCGCTCGGTTGGTAATCAGGCTTATCTTCTTTTTTAAAGAAAAAATCTTTATTTTGAATAATTTGCGGATTGCCGCTGATTATTTCTGAGATAGCCCGAAAACCACTGGCCGTTTTTTGATTTTTACCGCCCAGTATTTGATTGGTATAAATCCAGACCAAATCATGAATTTCTTCACGGCTCATGATTTCGCCTTCGCGGGTGCATTTTATCAATTTAAAATCGGGAAAAGTTTTAGCAATTTCTAAATAAACCTGCTCGGCTTTTTGCAGATGCCCTAAATTTTCTTCATGAATATCGCGAGTTTTTCCCACCCAATCTTCACGGTGGCGGGAAGCGGCTAATTTTTGAGCGACGTCAGCTTCAACGTGTAAAATTAAGGATAAGTCTGGTTTAGGAATATTAAAAAGCTTATACTCGAGTTCATATAACCAATTGAAAAAAACTTTCCGTTCGAGCGGGTTATCTATTTTTCCACCTTGATGGCCTAAGCTCGCAGAAACATAGCGATTAGCCACAACTATTTTTCCTTCTTTAAGCCACTCTCTGATTTTAAAGCTAGCATCGAAGCGGTCAACGGCATAAAAGATGGAAGATTGATAAGGGGTAACATCATCAGCGCCGCCATATTTTCCGCCTAAATATTCTTCAACCAAGCCGGCGGATTTAGTATTGTATTGTGGAAAATCGGCGAGCTCAACTAAAAACCCCTCCGCTTTTAATTTATCAACTAATAAATTAAATTGCGTAGTTTTTCCTGATCCATCAGTGCCATCAATGACGATAAATTTTCCCAGATTCTCAGACATTTTATTTTACAAAAAAGAGCTCGAAATTAAAATTTTCGCGGCTCAATCCAGTTTTAAATGATTCTTAACTATTTTGTATCTTACTTATTATTTTGTCAATTTGACTATATAAATTGGCAAAATCACCATCATTATTAATAACAAAATCAGCTTTAGACATTACTTCGGGAATTGTGAGTTCAGTTTCAGCCTGATGATCGGCTAAAAATACTTCAAAAGTTTTTTCGGTTTCTCCGACATTTTCACCTCTCTTTATCATTCTTTCATATCTTATTTTAGGATCAGCTTCAATAGAAATTAAATAGAAGCCTGGGAGTTTTGATAAATGAGTAATGTCGGCTAAGCGCCTGACGCCGTCGATTACCACCATTTCTGTTTCAGAGGCCGCTGCATCAGCCGCAATTACTTTAGCAAACAAATCTTCGCCGAAAGTTTCGCGCAAACACAGAGATACAGCCGATAAATTATAGCGGCTGATTGGGGTATTAAGCCTTTTTAGAATATCGCGCATGATTGAAGAAAATTTTAAACTTTTAGCGCTGTGTTTTTCTTCTAGATATTTTCTGGCTTCATCTTTACCGCTGGCCATGAGCCCGGTAAAGCCGATAATTATTTTTTGATTCATTTTAATTAATATTAATATTCCTTCACTTTATCATCTAATAAGACAAATTCAATTCCGGCCTCTTTAAATATTTCTTTACTTCTAGCTGAAGCGTGATAATCCTGTAAACAAACAACTCTCTTTATACCAGCGTTAATCATCATTTTAGCGCAGGTATAACAAGGCGCCATTTTAACATAAAGTGTTCCGCCTTCCAGTGAGATACCAAAACGAGCCGCTTGGCAGATAGCATTTTGTTCAGCGTGAGTCGTTCTAATACAATGTTTGCTTTCTGTGCCGTCTTCATGAATAATGGTGTGCATTTCGTGACCCACTTCATCACAATGAACCGTACCAGCTGGTGAACCGGCGTAACCAGTAGAAACGATACGACGATCTCTAGTTACTAAACATCCACATTGGCCTCTATCGCAAGTTCCGCGCTCGCCAACTAAATTAGCTAAGTGGCTGAAATATTCATCCCACGATGGTCTGACTTTTTTTTCTTCATTCATAGAAGTAAATATTAGTTTTTGCTTATTAATTATAGGCTAGTTTTATATATTTTGGAATCTTGACAACAGGCTTTTTTATCACTATTTGCCGGTGATAATTTTTGATTGATTTTCCTAAGAAAAGGCGCTAAACTGAGAATAATTGCCATAAATTATGATAAGCGACTTAAAACAGGAATTACTCCAAAAAGGCGAGACAAGATTACTACTTAGAGTAACGACGAATGCCGATAAAACACGGTGGCGCGGTCTGATGGCTGACGGCGCTTTTAAAATAGCCCTAGCCGCCGTGCCAGAAAAAGGCAAAGCTAATTTAGAACTGATTAAATTTTTAGCCCAGGAGTTTAAGGTGTCTAAAAATCAAGTAGTGCTTATTAGCGGCGCCAGCGACCACACTAAATTAATTAGAATAAAATTATAATATGGATTTATCAATTATTATTGTTTCTTGGAAAGTTAAGGATAAATTAAAAGCTAATCTTCAAGCCCTTTATGCTTCGAAAGGTGTTTTTTCTTGTGAAGTATTTGTGGTTGATAATAATTCAAATGACGGGACGGTTGAAATGGTTAAGAATAATTTTCCTCAAGTTAAATTAATCGCTAATAAAGAAAATTTAGGTTTTGCTAAAGCTAATAATCAAGCTTTAAAAAAAGCTAAGGGCGATTATTTATTATTGCTTAACCCTGATATGTTAGTTAACTCCGATACCTTAATTAACTCTTTAACTTGGGCGCGTAATAATCAGCAAGCGGCGGTGGCTTCTTGCGAGTTAGTCACCCTTCAAGGCCAAACAATTAAACACGTTAGACGATTCCCAACTTTATTTGATCAATTAATGATTATTTTAAAAGTGCCGCATTTATTTCCCGGTGTTTTGAATAATTATTTACAAGCTAAGTTTGATTACAATCAGGAAGCGAAAGTTGATTCAGTCCGCGGCGCTTTTTTTATGATTAATCGCCACGTTTGGGAAGAATTATCTCGTCAAAAATTTCCGCGGCTTGATGAACAATATTTTATTTGGTTTGAAGAAGTAGATTTTTGCCGCCAAGTTTATGCCTTGGGCGGAGAAGTGTGGTATTTTCCGGAAGCGACCTGCGTTGATTATGTGGGCGCCAGTTTCAACCAGATTAAAGTTAATATTAAACAGCGCTATTTCGAAGAATCGATGCTTAAATATTTTAAAAAGTGGCAGAGTCCATGGCAGTATTATATTTTAAAAACTGCTTGGCCGCTCGGTCGTTTTTTAGCAAATATATTTTCTAAATAATTATGAAAAAAGTTGGAATTATTCTAGTTAATTATAAAGATTATGCCCGCCAGTATCTAGGTGCTTGCCGGGATTCTTTACGTTTACAAACATATTCCAATTTTCAAGTTTATTTAATCGATAACGCTTCATCAGTGAACTCGCTAGAGTATTTAAAAAACTTTTATCCGGAAGCGATTGTTTTGCCCCGCGAGGACGGAAATTATTGTACGGCCAATAATTTAGGCATGACTCAAGCCATCGCCGCTGGTTGTGATTATTTAGTGGCCGCTAATATGGACACGGAATTTGATGCTAACTGGTTGCAAGAATTAGTAGCCGCCTTAGATAATAATCAAAATGCCGGTATCGCCCAATCTTTAATTTTACTTGATCCAAAAAATGAAGCGGAGCGCCAAGATCCTCTAATTAATACGACCGGTAATTTAATTCATTTTTTATTTTTTGGTTTTACTAATAAGTATAAACAGAAAAAATCTGAACTTAAAGTAAAAAATTATTCGGAAATTGCTTACGCTTCCGGCTGTTCTTTTATTATCCGCGCCAATGTATATCAAGAAATAGGCGGCTATAATGAAGACTATTACATGTATCATGATGATTTAGATCTTAGTCTCAGAACTCGGTTAGCCGGGTATAAAATTATTTTAGCCCTTAATTCACAGTTATTTCATAAGTATGAATTTGAACGTAGCGTGAGAATGCTGTATTATATGGAACGCAATCGGATTATCAGTTATTTAAGTTTTTATTCAACGGCTTATTTAATTTTATTAGCCCCGTTATTTATAATCATGAGCTTCGGCATGGCCTTATTGGCAATTTCCAGCGGCTGGTTTAAAACTAAATTGCAAGTCGATGCTTATTTCTTTAAGCTCTCCAGCTGGCGTTTAATAAATAAGAATCGCCGCCATTTAAAAGACCTTGTTAAAAGATCACCGCGAGAAATTCGCCGAACTTTTGTCGGTCGGATTGAATTTCAAGAAATAGACAACCCAATTTTAAAATATTTAGTTAACCCAGTCTTTAGCTTCTTCTGGCAACTTATAAAATAGTATGGATTTATCAATTATCATCGTTAATTATAAGAGTAAGACAAAATTGCTTAATTGTTTAGAATCAATTAAGCGGTCAGATTTGTCAGGTTTAAATTACGAAGTAGTGATTGTCGAAAATAATTCCGGCGATGATCTGTCGGATTTAAGTCATGATTATAAAATAATTTATAGCGATAAAAATTTAGGCATGGGCGGAGGAAACAATTTGGGAATTAAAAATTCCCGCGGTGATTTTATCTTAATTTCCAATCCCGATATTGTTTACGAGCCCCAGACCATTTCCGAGCTGTTTAATTATTTAAAAAATAATTCCGCCGTGGAACTCGTGGGGCCGAAACTTTTAAATCCCGACGGTACGCTGCAATATTCTTGCGTTCGTTTTCCAAAAATTTATATTCCCATTTTACGCCGGACTTTTGTCGGTCGTCTTTTCCCTAAATCTCTTAATTATTATTTAATGAAGGCTAATAGCCATCAAGAAGTCATAGAAGTCGATTGGCTGCTCGGCGCTTGTTTTATGGTTAGACGAAAAGGCACTGATTTATTTGATGAAAGATATTTTATGTATTTTGAGGATGTTGATTTATGCCGCCGCCTCAAAAATTCCGGCGGAAAGGTAATTTATTATCCGTTAGTTAAAGTTATTCATGATCACGTGCGTGCCAGCGCCAAAATGGTCTGGTATAAAGCTTTGCTTCTTGATCCGCTTTCCCGTGAGCACTTAAAATCAGCTTTCAAATATTTTTATAAATGGCGGTTTAAATAATTAAATATTATGTTGAAGATAAAAAAAGTGATAATGCCAGTAGCGGGTTTTGGAACCCGTTTTTTACCGGCCACCAAAGCTCAGCCCAAAGAAATGCTGCCGGTTGTTGATAAACCGGTTATCCAGTATTTAGTGGAGCAAGCGGCTGAAGCGGGAATCAGTGAAGTAATCTTTGTCACCGGCCGCGGCAAGCGCGCCATTGAAGACCATTTTGATTATTCCTTTGAATTATCTAAAACCCTAGTTGAAAAAAATAAATTAGATTTGATTGCTAAAGTAGAGGCCATTGAACACTTGGCTAAATTTTCTTATGTTCGCCAGCCGATTCCTTTGGGCGATGGCCATGCGGTAAATTGCGCCGCTCATTTAATCCGTGATGATGAACCGGTGCTAGTTATGTTCGGTGATACTTTGTATGATGCTGAAGTTTCCCCGGTAACCCAGTTAATTGAAGCCTACTCAAAATACGGCCATCCAGTCGTCGGTCTATCAGAAGTAAGACATGAAGATGTTTCTAAATTCGGAGTGATTGACGGCGAAGAAATGGCGGCGGGGATTTATGATATTAAAAGATTTGTCGAAAAACCAGCGGTAGATAAGGCGCCGTCCAATTTAGTGGCCGTTGGTTTATATATTATTACGCCAGAAATTTTTAAGATTTTAGCGGGCATGAAAGGTGGCAAGAGTGGAGAAATCCGCTTAGCTGATGCTTTTGATATTTTACTTTCTAGCGGCCAACCTTTATATGGTGTTAAATTAAAAGGGGAGTGGTTAGATACTGGTGATAAATTCGGTTTAATTAAAGCAACCATCAAACTCGGTTTAAAAAATCCAGAAGTTAGCGGTGACTTGGGCAAATTAATCAAAGAATTAGCGCCGAAAATATAAAATTATCTTAGAGCCATTTTGTATAAGCCGCTTTGCTTACCGATGGCGCCGGAAAAATAGAGAATGCCATTTTTATCATCAAAGTATAAAGAGGAAATGTCGTTGCCTTGCCATAACATAGTCGTGTCGTTTCCGGCTTCGGCTAAGTTAATTGTGCCAATATTATTTTCTGTGGAATAAATCAGGTAATTGTTGGAACTCCAAACCAGTGAATTAATTCTTTCGCCTAACCTGGTTATTAAATAAGACTTGCTTTGCGCCAAGTCGTAAATATAAATTTCTGATTCAACTGTGTAAGCTAATTTATTATTATCTAGCCATTTAAATATTGTTCCGCCGCGAATAATCTCTTTAATAATTGAGTCATTACCACTAGTAGCTAGCAGATAAATGATTTTATGTTCATTATCGATTAAGATAGGAGTTTTAGCGTTATCTTGACTAAGGGTAAAGCTTTTAGAAGAGAGCAATTCCGTGGAGTTTAAAAAGGTTTTACTATTTAAATCAAAAAGTTTTATTTCCGTTTTACCTTTTTCTAAAGCGACAATGACCACCGTATTATTTATTAATTCATAGTTTATAATTGAACCGCTATTTGGTATTAGAATTGTCGTTTTGGTCGTATTGTTATAAGCGGCTAAATTATTATTAGATAAATAAACTAAAAAACTATTATTGTTGGACATTTGAACTTCATCAACATTGCCGATTATATTTTGATAGTCAAAAACATTGCCGCTGTCCAGGTTTATTAATTTTGAACCGTTAAGCACTTGTTTCCCATTTCCCACCCAATGGCTTTTTTTATTATCTAGACGAGCGGCCACTTCTTCAGTTTTGGCGTTAATAATCAAATTATCATTTTTTAACCAAATGTAATTTCCATTTAGCGAGTAGCTGATATCCTGGGCTTTAGTGGAATAGACGTTTAAAGGTAAGCTTTTTTTAAATAAAATTACATCTTCTAAAAAAGTAGTTTGCTCAGGATTTACTCTTAACTTTTTTTCATAAGGCCAATAATTATCTAAATTAAAAGTGACGGTATATTCGCCAGGCAATAAATTTTTTATTTTAATCGGAGTCACTTGGTCTTTTTTTGATTTTAGAAAAGGGAAGGTCGAGCTTATTTTAGTTTCGCTGGTAATGGTAATTTTAGCTCCGGACGGTTTAGAATCTAGGGCCAAGGTACCGGTTTTAACCAGCATTAAATCCAGGCGCAGCGGCCAAGTGAAATTAAATCGATATCCGGTAGCATAGAGCGACAAAACAATAGTAATTGTCACAAATAAAAATACGAAAATTCCAAATAAAGTATCACGAATTTTTTTATTCATAATATTTTAATCTATCCGTTTTATTTTAGCGCCGATTTTTTGCAGTCGGGTTTCCAGCTGTGAATAGCCGCGATCAATCTGATAGACATTATCAATTTCTGTTTTTCCTTCAGCCACTAATCCCGCAATTACTAAGGCAATTCCGGCTCGTAAATCCGGGCTGACCAAATGTTTGCCGTGTAGTTTAGTTGGACCTTGAACAATCACGCGATGTGGATCGCACATATTAATATTAGCACCCATTTGACCAAGCATATCGGTCCAAATTAAGCGGCCATCATAAATTGTTTCATGTATTAGTGAACTGCCATGAGCCTGAGTCATCAAAACGATGTAAGGAGATTGCAAGTCGGTGGCAAAACCTGGATATTCATGAGTCTTAACATCACAAGCTGATAATTTACCGCTCTTCTTTATTTTTATCCACGTTTTTCCTAACTCAAAGTTAACCCCGACTTTTTTTAAAATCGTTAAGAGGGTCATAATATGTTCCGGATTGCAGTTGGTAATAGTTATTTCGGAATGAGTAGCGGCGGCTAAAATGGCGAAAGAACCGGTTTCAATACGATCCGGAATAACATTAAAGATTCCGGCTTTCAAATTTTTGTTACCCTCGATAATAATAGTCGGCGAGCCAGCCCCTTTAATTTTAGCACCTTGCTTATTCAAATATTCCGCCAAAGCTTCAATTTCTGGCTCCATAGCACAATTTTTCAAAGTAGTTTTTCCGGGAATAATTGAGGCCGTCATCAGCATGCTTTCAGTAGCGGTCACACTTACAAAAGGGAAGAAGTAATTTGCCGGTTTTAGTTTCTTGGCTTTTATGTGATAGAAATGACCATGATTTTCATGAACTTCGGCACCATAGGCTTGATAGCCTTCAAGAAATAAATCAATGGGCCGTCCTCCGGCACCAATAACGCAGCCGCCGGGATGCGGGAATTTTACTTCGCCAAACCTCGCCAGCATCGGTCCGACAAACATTATCGAGCCGCGGAACTTATCCGCTAATTTAGGTTCGAGTACGCTGTCTTTAATTTTACTGGTGTCGATAGTTACTTGTTGTTTATTTCTAATAACGGTAGCTCCAAGCGATTCGAGCAATTCTAAAGACCGGTCAACATCTTCAATTTTTGGCAGATTTTTAATGGTAATTGGTTGTTTGGATAATAATGCAGCCGGGATTATTTTTAAAGCTGAGTTCTTGGCACCGCTGACGGCAATCTCTCCAGATAGTTTCTTTCCGCCTGTAATTATAAATTTTGGCATATTTATCTTAATTAGTTATAATCTCCAGTACTTACTATAATCTATTTGTTGACATTTTTCAAATATTTGATAAGATAAGACCATATCTTAAGCCAATCAGTGCCGCGCCCTGTGTACTTTGGCTATTTTTATTCTTAAATTAGTAAATATCTTATGAAAATCGCCATTATAAAAACTGGAGGCAAACAATATCGCGTTAAGGAAGGTCAAACCATTAAAGTGGAGAAACTAGAAGCTGAAGCCGGTAGTGCTGTAAAATTTGATACCTTACTTATCTCTGATGAAGAAGCTAATAATTTAGAATTAGGGGCTCCATCTTTGGGAGAAAAAGTGACCGGTGAAGTTGTAAAAACTGCTAAAGACGATAAGGTTACCGTAGTTAAATATAAGAGTAAAACTCGTTATAAAAAAACAGTCGGTCATCGTCAAATTAAAACCGCTGTTAAAATTACCGCCATTAGCTAAATTTCAAATTACTTCTTATAAAAAAATTCGTCTCTTTAGAAGGGGCGATTTTTTATTTTGTTTCCGTTCGATATTTTAAAGCCGTCGCTAATGTGGTTTCATCGGCATATTCTAAATCAGAACCTGCCGGCAGTCCTTTAGCTAAACGGGTGACTTTTAAATTATAAGCCGTTAAAATTTTATTTAAATATAAAGAGGTCGTTTCGCCTTCTAGAGTAAAATTAAGCGCTAAAATAATTTCTTTATATTCGCCAGTTTTTATTTTTTGCAGTAATTTTTGAATATTTAGATCTTCCGGTTTGATATTTTCAATCGTGTTAATCAGTCCGCCTAAAATAAAATATTGTCCGGGATACTGTTTGGTCGCTTCCAGGGAAATTAAATCTTGAATGTTTTCGACGATACATAAAATACCATTTTTTCTCTGAGTATCAGCACAGATAGAGCAGGGGTTAGTTTCGGAAATTGCTAGGCAATGTGAACAGACAGTAATATTGGCCTTGAGTTCTGATAATGATTTAGCTAAATTTTCTAATTTTTCCGGTGAGCTTTTGAGCAAATGAAAAGCATAGCGTTCGGCGGTTTTAGGACCGACGCTCGGCAGCTGTGAAAAAGCCTCTATTAAATTATTGATTGCTCGAGGGAAGCGCATTGATTTTTTAATTTAATCCCGGAAATCCGCCCATATCTTGCATTTTTTTAGCCATTAAACGCTGAGCCTTCTTAATTGTTTCATTAATACAATTTTTAACGCCATTTTCTGCGGCTTCTTTTGATAAGCCATTATCTAAAACGACGGACAAAACTTCCATATTGCCGTTCATAATAATTTTTACACCGCCGCGAGATTCTTCAACTCTTTCAGTAGATAGTGCATCTTGCATGGTTTTGGCGGTACTTCTTAAATCTTTTAACTGTTTTAATTTGTTAAACATAAAAATATAAAATTAATTATTTTTTAAAATTCCACAGGCGTTGTCGGGCTAGCATGCTTGGCAACGCTTCTAAAACTGGCGGTATTTTCGTCGAAGAATAAATCTATTTTTCCGGTCGGGCCATTGCGATGTTTAGCAATGTGGATTTCCGCTTTATATCTTTCATCGAGCGGTAAATCAGCCGGATTAAAACTGCGATCGGCGGCTTTACGATAAATAAACATTACAATATCCGCATCCTGTTCAATGGATCCAGAATCACGTAAATGGGATAATTTAGGAATAGCTGGTGACATAGCTTCAACGGCCCGAGATAACTGGGCGAGAGCTAACACTGGAACATTAAGTTCGCGAGCGATTGATTTAAGACCGCGGGAAATTTCAGCAATTTCTTGCACGCGATTTTCACCATATTTACCTTTGCCTTCCATCAACTGCAAGTAGTCGATTACAATTAGACCCAAGCCTTTTTCCATTTGCAAACGACGGCACTTGGCGCGTATTTCCATAATTGAAAGCGTTCCAGAATCGTCGATATAAATTTGCGCTTCGGCCAGTTTGCCCATCGCATCAGCAATCTTAGTAAAATCATTATCATCTTCCTTATCACTTAAATTACCGGTACGCATTTTCCAAAGATTAACTTGAGCTTGAGCGCAAAGCATACGATCAACTAATTGTTCTTTACTCATTTCTAAAGAGAAGATGCCAACACCAACTTTATTTTTTATCGCCGCTTGCCGGGCAATATCAAGGGCCAGGGAAGTTTTTCCCACTGATGGACGAGCGGCTAAAATAAGTAAATCAGATTTCTGCAAACCAGCTAGCAGGTTATCTAAATCATTAAAACCAGTTGATAGTCCGCGCAGACCGCCGCCAGTTTTTTTATGCAAATCATCAATTCTCTCAAAAGCTTCACTAAGCAAACTATCAATCGGCAAAAAGGCGTTTTTTAAATATTTACGCGATACGGCAAAAACTTTTTTTTCAGTTTCATCCAGTACTTCATCAATTTCCCGTTCTTCATCATAACTTAGAGTCATGATTTCCGAAGCCGCTTGTTGTAAGCGGCGCAGAGTGGCTTTGCGTTGAATGATATTAGCGTAATGGACAATATTAGCTGAGGTGGCCACGACGTTAGATAAATGTGCCAAAAAAGTACGGCCGCCGATAGTGGTTAATTGTTTTTTTTCTTCCAGGCGGTTAGACAAGGTAATAATATCAATCGGTTCTTGGTTGCTATAAAGTTCTTTAATCGTTTCAAAGACTAATTTATGGGCATCTTTATAAAAATCTTGAGGTAAAATACTATCAGCGACCCGGATAATCGCATCCTTGTCGAGTAACAAGGAGCCCAGCAAAGATTCCTCAGCTTCTAGGCTATGAGGCGGTATTTTTTCCAGTGGATTTTTATCAGATGAATTGGCCATAATAATAATTTATTGTTTCTATATCTTAACCTAAGGAGCCGTATAATTCAAGTTAAGTTATTAACTTTTTGTTAACGTTTTATGCACTGATTACAAGCATTTTTTAGCTATTGACATTATTAGTTTTTTGTTTTAGGATAATCTATCAATGTTATTTACCAATTAAAAATAGGAGGAGAATGCTATGAGCAAACCATTTCACGAGTCAATTATTAACACCATCAACCATTGCGATTTACACGAACGCAATGTTCTGGCCATTTTAATAAAAAATACTACTATTCCGAAAAACCATGACGCTATTATTAGCGCCTGGCAAAAGAGAATTAAAGCTCTTGGCTCTGTCGACTGTGGCGTGGTCGAAAGTGTTTTAGCACAAAAAAAGAAAGCTGAAGAAAAAACGATTGAGGAAGAATTTCCAGGGAGTTTTATCAGCTTGGAAGAGTTCCAAAATTTAAAAAGGGACTCTAAAATAACTGACCGGCATGGCATCGATTGGGTGGTGGAATTTTCCGACTGTGGAACGCCCGGCCAATATCTGATCCATCTTTTCTATTGTTCTTTGAACAATGAAAGACATCACATGTTTCACGATGGAAAGTATCTGCGTTTCTTAAGTGAACAAAAGGTATGCGGCGATTTCGTCTAAATAAAAAAGAGCTGTCCAAAACGGGCAGCTTTTTCTTTGGCATATAATCGTTGACTTTGATAATCTGGTGTTCTAATATGATTTTATTAACGTAATTTAACAATAACTTAAAATAGAAGGGGGATATTATGGATAAAAAAGCGATTCCAGAACCAATTTACCAGTCTATCATTTATGGCATTAATCATTGTCAAAGTTGGAATGATGCTGATTTATTAGCTTTTTTGATTAAATTAACCGAGATTCCAGAAAATCACGATGCCATTATCAAGGCCTGGGAAACTAAAATGAATTTTCTTAGGATTAGCAACCAAGGCGTTTCGGAATATATTTTGGAACAGAAGAAAAAGATCGGAGACACAATGCCGGGAAGTTTCATCAGCCTTAAATATTTCAAAATTCTAAAAAAAGATTCCAAAATCATCGATCGCCATGGTGATGATTGGGTTGTTGTAGAGGCTAATCGCCCGGGTTCGGAAAAACATCCGCTGCACTCTTTTCGGTGTACTTTAAATGACGATATTTATTTTATATTTCACGATGGTAAATATCTTCGTTATTGGCTTAACGAGAATACGGGCGGATACAGAATCTGTGAAAATTTTACATAACAAAAAAGCTGTCCAAAACGGGCAGCTTTTTCTTATCTATTGTGAGCCGACTGTCGGGTTCGGACCGACGACCTGCTGTTTACAAGACAGCTGCTCTACCAGCTGAGCTAAGTCGGCTTATAAATCAAAATCCGTAAACACGGATTTTTTGTGCGCCCAGCTGGACTCGAACCAGCGACCTTATCCTTAAAAGGGATCTGCTCTACCAACTGAGCTATAGGCGCATCATGAAACTATTTTCCATACTAACAAATATAATTTTCTTTGACAAGGGGCTTCGCAATAATGTAAAGGAAAAGTTAAAATGTCATACCTAGCAATTATTAGTTCTAAACTAATTATTACTTTTGTAAAGCCTCATTATAAGCTTTAATAAATATGGCTCCAAAATTTTTATTAGGAGCGACATATTCATTAAATCTATCATCTCCAATTTTTTTTCTTGCTTTTTCCCAAAAATCAGACCAGACAATATCGTGTCCCGAAATAATTTCTTCGTTGAGCATTTTAAATAATGGATCATTAACATACTTAGTACCGGTTCCTTTAGTTGAAATAATGTGGGCATTTGGAGCTTTTTCTAAAACAGCAGAAAGATTACGATATCCGCCGCATGAACCGAGAGACACTATTTTAGCGATAGAAGGGATGCGTTTAATGGTTTCTGGGGCATGATAGCTGTGACCGCGATGCACGACCACTAAAGTTTTAATGTCTTGTTTTTTTAACTCTTGGGCAATTTTTTCCGGACCGTCAGTTTCTGCCTCAGGTTTGTTGGCATAAATTTTAATGCCTCGTTCATTATTGTGAGAGTTGATTACAACATAACTTCCCATATCTTCAATCGACCAGCCATTTCCTTTTTTATATTCTGATAAAAAATTGGTGAATGAAGTTTTCCCATCCTCGTCGTCGTAAAAAAAATATTCTTGAATATTTAATTTGTTCTGATTAAATAATTCCGATGATTTTAGTTGAGAAAGCGAAGGGAGTTTATATGTTTTTTCAATTTCTTTTAGCCATTTATCGTTTCCGCCCTTTTGCGCAAAAGTGGTGGCGATAAGGTTATAAAGAATTCCTATCTCTGAGTTTTTGGTGTTTTGCATGAGAACTATCTGATTTTTTATTTCTTTCTCAAATAAATTTAAAATAAGCGGATTTGAGGTTGCATTTATTGCTTCCGCTATGGCTACGGCCTCCCTGACAGGCTCTTTAGCTTTATCAACTCCGGCAATAAATAATTCAGAAAGTTGATTTTGTTCTGCCGGGCTCATCGTCATTAAAAAATCATTCCAGCGCCCGAATTCGGTACAGGTACGGATAAAAGTGCGGAATTTGGCAAAATTTTCTTGTTCAAGCAACTTAGCTCCGCTTAAATTTTCATTTTTTAGAGAAACTAAAAGGCGGTTGAAAATACCGTTAAAACTTGAAGTAAATATTTCTTCTTCACCGTAAGAAATGGTAAGGTATAGTTTTTCAGCGTTAGCTCCGTTTAGCGAAGCAAATCTTTCTTGATCAGAGTGTTCATGAAGATTATTTATTTTTTCAATTGTCGAAAGTGTTCCTTTGGACATATAATCTTCAGCGAGAGTAAAGGTTGAGTGATTAGGATTTTTAACTATATTAATTAATACTTTAAAATATTCTTCAGGATTTTTAATTGTCTTCAATGCTTCCTGTATAGTTATTTCCCCAGAGGATATATTATCAAGAAGTAAAACTATTTTTTGAGATTCAGAATAATTAATTTCTCCGCTAAAAATCATTTTTCTAATTTCAGGGATTAGTTTTAAATTTTTATTGTTGCTATTTTCCAATATGGATATTAATTTTTTACCTGATTCCGATTCTGTATAAGCTGGCGACACCTCGCCATCATTAAAAGCTGCGCCAATTACTGCAGCATCTGGTCGAGAATTTGCCGTCTCTATAATAAGTTTGTCTCGAGATTCCTTATCTTGTTTATGGTCTTTAGATTCTAGAAAAATCAAATAAAAAAATTCAAGTGGTTCTTTGAGGGCGGCTGTTTTAATAACCTCTTCCGCCCACGGTTCAGATAAATATTGGCTTAAATATTGCAGTACTAATCTGGGGTTTGATTTTGCCGCTAATTTTATTTCCTTAAGTCCTATTTCAAGCCCCTCTTTTGATTGAGATATTTCTTTAAAATGAGGCACAAAAAAATACTCATTATTTCGTCTTGCTTCTAAAAGTTCGTGTGCTCGAGATGTATTTATCCAAGCACCAATATGTTGATCTAAAATATAATCAGAATTTATGGGATATTCATCATTAGCGGCGTGACTTTTTTTGTCTAACTCTTTTAAAGAGTTGATAGCTGAAGAAATAATAAGCTCATATCCCGAGTTAGCTTGGTAACGAGAAGCATATTCTAAGGCGAGAAAAGGATCTTTTTGTGCGGCTTGTTTTAGGGAAGTAGCTAGCCAATTTTCGTGTTTATATAAAGGGGATATGACAAAAGCTTTTTCGGGATTATCTTGACAAAGTTTAGAATACTCTGACTCTGATAATTTTGTTTCATAAAGACGAAGAGCTAGTTCAGTCGGCTGGTGGCTAGAATCTGCTCTTGGTGAATATTTATCAAAATTGCAGCTAGAAACAGACAGACCTCCGACCAGAACCATTCCTCGAGCGATAGCCCCAGTTTTTTTCCGGATTTTTCCTAAAACAGTTTCATTATCTGATTCCAGTTCAGTATTTTCGTGTCTTGGCTCCTGCTTTTTAGATGGCGAGGGTTTTATATTTTCAAATCCCATATTTAATATATGAAGTTAATAATACTTTAACATTATCATATTGAGACAGTAAATAATACATATGCTTGACTTATATTATAGAAGTGATTAAATGAAAGAGAAGTATCTAGTTAGTCTGTTGATTCACGAACAAAAGTTCTTTGAATTATTGGGTCAAAATCAAGAAACCTCTGCTTGGCAATGTCCAAAAAAGTAGAGGTTTTTTTCTTGCCCAAAAAACTCTAGAATCTTAAACTGGTGATTTTTTTGCCAGCTCGTTTGGCATGTTTCTTTTTAGCTTGTTTGGCTTTTTTATACATAAAATTAAATTAAAGTTTTTTGTTCATATTTATTATATTCAACCGAAAAAGCTTCTTTCAATTTTTTGTTTTCAATCAATGCGCGATATATTTGAATGGCGACAATTAGGCCGCCGATAAAATATAAAAACTTTGAATGATAGATTAATAGTAGGCTTAAATAACTTAAAGTGGAAAATAAATAAATTGGATGTTTGATTTTAGAATATAAACCAGTCGTTACCAATCTAGTTGCTTCCGGCCTGACCGTAAAGGCGGCGCCTAAATTTATTCTAGCTAAAACCCAAAGGGCGACAAAAAATAAACTTAAAATTAAACCGATGTTTTGAATAAATATTTCTTTGTTAAAATATTTTAAAATATAGACTAAAAAAATCGTAAATACTGATAAATCTACATAAATATCACTGGCAAATTTTTTTATTAGATTCATATATTAATATTTTACCCCAAAAAAGCCATAAGATAAATATAAAAGCCGCGATTATTGTAATCACGGCTTTTTATGTGTTTAGTAACGCACCACGAGAAATGCGCTGCAAACCTTATAAACTTGGTCGTATCGTAATTCCACGATACATTGGCCAAGCGTATTTTTCCAAGATTTATACAGCTCAAACGAGGGTGCGATTATTATATCTTTGCTATACTCGCTATTTATCCCGACAGCTAAACCAAATGAACTATTTCCGAGCTGGTGGCCCATCATAACTTCGTAATTTTGGATGCCGGCGGTTTGTCGGCCCTCCACTTTTAAAGTGTAAGTTCCTTTGCTAACAATTGGTGAAAAGTGAAGATAGTAGAATAAAGGAACGGTCAGATAGCTGGCTGCTATGATGTAATTTTCTTGGCAGAAAAAATTTTGATTGATTTCGCCAAAACCAGTTTGTGATTTAAACCAGAAATTTTTTGTTTCCGGTTGATAGTTCACAAAAGTAAAATTACCGAAGCGGCTTAATCCTTTAGTTCCCAAGTAAGCCCAGTATTGTTTATCTTGCTTTCCCAGTGCTGCAAAAGCGTGAGTTGGGTGGTAAGCAATCCAGGCATAAATTTCATCTTCTTTTGTTAACCTGTGATTAATTGGATGATGAGCGACAACATAAGCTTCAGTGGTAAAATTACCATATGACAACCTAGTTCCCGCAAAATCAAATGGTTTATTAGCTTGGCTAACTATGCGGCCGATTTCGACCATCGTTGTTAATTTACCAAACTTTTTTTTACCCCAAATATCAAAGGCAAACTTATCGTTGGAGTTGCCGTCTCCAATTTTTACAACCATTCCGCTTAGGCTGCTTGTTTTGTTTGACCAAATTTTAGGAATAATAATTCCTAAGACATCCGCCCCATTGGCCTTGTAATCATATTTTAGAGTGAGGGTTGAACCTTTTACTTCGACGCGTTGCACCGCCAGCAAAGTTCCCGATCCATCAACTCTAATTGTACTTTCCAAGTTGACCGATTGGCCAAAGGTTTGATTTGACAGTAAACAAATAACAAAAACGAGAATAATTGTGGCTATATTTTTCATGTTTCATTTTTCTTTTAGTTGAAATTAATAATTTACTTTTAGCTATCCCTGACTCAGGACGGCTGAAGAAAAATTATTAAGCAACTAAAGGAATGGGGTCTGGGTTGGTTTTAAACCCGCCGCATTTTTTTGGTATGGGCGGCAGAATAAATTGCCCAACCAGATTCATGAAGAATATAACTTCCTGCACGGGCGACATAATAGCCGACAGGGCAAAATCATTAAGATGACTTAAGTCGGGCGGCGCTTTGATGCACAGTTGGCACTGAGTCGCTGTGGCCGATTGATGTTTTTCGGTGGCACCGGCAAATCTGGGAACTAATAATAAAATTAAAGTTACCATAATTACTGGTACTAAAGCGTGACGATAAACCAAGCGGCGACTGGCCAAATAATTTTGGTAGTCGCTAAGTTTCAAATCGCTTTTGGCAAAGCGCTTGATACTGGCCATTTCATCGTCTGAGATTAAAGAGAATAGAGTTTTTTGTCTTCTCTTATAATCAACGCTCATGGCCAAAACCCGCGAGACATTTCTGATTGCGAGCAGCCAAACCCGGCTAATGACAAAGGGGTAGAGAACTAAACAAATCAAGAAGCTCAGCGGATTGCTGATACTTAATTTATTTTTATCTTCATACCACCAAAGCCACAGTAGAATTAGAGCCAAAGGCAAATTCTTTAAATATAAATTTGCTAGCCAAGAAAATAAAGCAATTAGCGCGTCTGTCCAAAATGAGAAGACGCTAATTTTATTGGTAAACTCTAAATATCTTTCTTCGCTCTCAGGATCGGTGGCATCAATGAATTTTTGTCGAGCAACCGCCAATCTTTGCATATACTCAGTTCTTGAACTTAATGTTCGAGAATTCAAAACGTTTTTATTAAATTCATTAGACAAAACGTTTGAGGTATAATTAACAAAGATAACCGCTTTTGCGTCAAAATCATTATTCTTCTCCTTTAGTTTTATTTCGGTCAGGTCCGAAAAATATGCTTCTGGGCCGTAATTTTTGCCCAGTTGTTTCGCCTTAGCTATTTTTTCGTTCAAAAATGCTCTATCTTCTTGCCCGCCATCAGCTTTTTGAGGTGCCCGCCTTTCAGCTGGCATTTTTAAATTACTGATAAAAGAGAAGAAGTTGATATTTTGAAGAAAAAGAATGGCTAAGATTACACGAAGGGCAATCTTTACTACCTTTTTCATAACTTTTTATTTTTTTGTTAAGGAATTACCAATATTGGTATGCTGATATATTAGCACATTTTGTTTATTTTGTCAATCTATTTTTATAGAAAAAAGCGCTAAATTGTTTAGCGCTCCAAAAATCACAAATCCTTTAAAATTATGGCCAGCTTACTAAGTTAGCCTATAACTTGTTAATCATTTCAGAAGGTTCATTCCATTTAAGTTAAACTTCTCCACCTAACCTAAACTTTTTTACCTACCTTCCGCTGGGTTAATGATCTATTATTGAACCGGCAACGCTGCTTAGGGAATCAAACTAAGGCCGTTTTGCGATTTTTTATTATCTTAGTTTCATTTAATTGTTTTGTCAACAACAAGCTATCTAACTGAAGTATAACCCCCAGGAACACCTTTTTTTGATAAAACTATTTGCCAGAGCTGATTTTTTCTTGATCGAAATGAAGCGGCCGATGAAAGTAAATAGTATTTCCACATTCGGTAGAAGCGGTCATCATAATTCGGTTTTAATTCTGGCCAATGTTTTTCAAAATTGGCAAACCAAGCCATCAGAGTTGGATCGTAATCGGCACTAAAGTTTTGCCAATCTTCCATCACAAACAAATTTTCAAACGCCTGCCCTAATTGTTTAATTGATGGCAGCATTGAATTGGTAAAAATATATTTTTCAATCCAAGGATCTGTCATTTTAACCGATTCATTACCGCCGATGGTGTGTAATAAAAATAAACCACTGTCAGATAAGCATCTCTCCACGACTTTCATATAAGTTCGGTAATTTTTATAACCCACATGCTCAATCATTCCCAGCGAAACTATATGATCAAATTTTCCCTCGACATCACGATAATCTTTTAACAGAAAATTAACCGGCAAATCGGCACACATTTTTTGGCCCAGTGCTACTTGTTCTTTAGATACCGTTAACACTGTAACTTTTGCCCCATATTTTTCCGCTGCAAATTTAGCAAAACTTCCCCAACCGCCGCCAATATCTAAAACTGTTTGTCCCGGTTGCAGATTTAATTTTCGACAGACTAAATCGAGCTTCGCTTCTTGCGCCTCCGCTAAACCCAAAGCATTTTTAAAATAGCCGCAAGTATAAGTCATTCGCGGGTCGAGCATGGCGACATATAAATCATTGCCTAGGTCATAATGATGTTTTCCGATGGCAAAAGCCCGTTTTTTATTTTGAATGTTAAATAAATAATTAAACAGAACAAAAAATATCAGTTTCCAATTTCCCTTAACTTTCTTGTCTAAATCAGCTCCTAGTACACGAAAGAAAAATTCGTCAAGTTTTTCGGCATCCCACCAGCCATCCATATAAGCTTCGCCTAATCCAATCGAACCATCACGCATAACCCGATCATATAATTTATCATTATAAACCTGAATATCCCAGGGGCGTGTTCCGTTAATTTTTATATCCGCCGCATCCAATAAATTTTGAATCATGAGTAATTTTTTGTTGGGCATAAAATTTAGCAAATTTAATTACTAATATTATAGCAAATAATTAAAAAAATAAAAAAGACTGCTAGAGCAGCTCTTTATTACAAAGAAATATAAGAAGCCGGCGGAAGTTTTAAATAAAAATAATAAACCGTGAAGTTTGTATATCTCTTGACTCAATGTATACAAACTACCGTATTTTGTATACTTAGCTAGTGACTCTCTATATCTGACAAATCTCTTAATATGGTATGCATTTATTTTATACGTAAACCATACTAAACAATATGACTTAATTAGATGTTTCCTAGGGGAATTATCGCGCTCACTTTTTGCCATTCCGCCAACTGGCGGAGCAAAAAGTTCACTTGTCCTGGGTTGGCGCCCAAATCTCCACTGGAGATTTGTTCGACACTCGCTCGCTCATTATTTCTTCCGAAATAATTCGCATCTCGCTTCCAACCTGTCCGATTCCTCGGCTAACGCCGCCTAATTAAAACACCCCAATTTTATTAGAGTGTTTTAATTAGTAGTCCCTAGGGGAATCGAACCCCTATTGCCAGAATGAGAATCTGGCGTCCTAACCATTAGACGAAGGGACCAAGCTATATTTTACTCTAATTTTTTGCCGATAATATCTTTATGTCCGGCCAAAAAATTTTGAGAATTCATCGCTTTTTTTCCTTCAAGCTGTAATTCTAATATAAGCAAAGCATTTTGTCCACACTGAACCCCGAGTTCATTATTTTCTTCAAAAACCTGGCCAATTTCTAAATTATTATCTGAATTTTTTAAAACTTTAGCTTTAAGTATTTTAAGCAGTTTGCCATCTAAATAAGAAAAAGCACTCGGCCAAGGATTATAGGCTCTAATCTGTCTTTCAATTTCTTCAGCATCTTTTGACCAATTGATTAGGCCGTCTTTTTTCTCTATTTCTTTAACATACGAACTTTGTGCATCATCTTGTTTTTGGGGAATAATTTTTCCGTCGGCGAAATAAGTTAAAGTATCGCCTAATATTTTGGCACTTAAATTACTCAAGGTATCATGAATATATTCAACCGTTTCCTCGCCTTGCAAATCAATAATTTCTTGGCGCAAAATATCGCCGGTGTCTAATCCTTTGGCCATTAGCATGATAGTGATTCCCGTTTTATCATCACCATTTAAAATTGGCGCTTGAAGGCAAGCTGAACCGCGATATTTTGGCAGCAGGGAAGCATGAACATTAATACAGGCAATTTTAGGAATAGTCAAAATGCTTTCCGGCAAAATTTGTCCATAAGCGATGACGACGATAAAATCCGGTTCCAATTTTTTTAAGTCGGCCGCAATATTTTTAAGACGCTCTGGTTGTAAAACTGGCAAGCCTAATTCAAGGGCCATTTTTTTTATCGGCGTGGCGCTTATTTCTTGTTTTCGCCCCACGGCTTTATCTTCCTGGGTAACAACAGAAACTATTTCAAAGCGCGCATCTTGATTTAGCGATTTTAGTCCTGGAACGGCAAAATCTGGCGTTCCCATAAATATTATTTTGTATCTTTTGTTTATCATGTTATCATTATAAGCATGTTTATCACATTTATCAATTGGGTTTTAGCGGTTTCTGGAGGTTTGGGATATCAAGGGATCCTTATTTTAATGGCCGTTGAAAGCTCTTTTTTACCGCTACCCTCGGAACTAGTAATTCCGCCAGCGGCCTGGTTGGCTAGTTTGGGGCAAATGAATGTTTTTTTAATAATAATTGCCGGTACTTTAGGCAGTATGCTGGGAGCAACCATTAATTATTATTTATCAAGATGGCTAGGTCGTTTGGTAATTTATGGATTAATTGAGACGCGGCTAGCTAAAATAATCAGATTGAAGAAATCTGATCTTGAAAAAACGGAGCAGATGTTTCTTAAAAATGCTAAACAAGCCACTTTTGTCGGTCGTTTGATTCCGGTGGTCCGTCACCTTATTTCCATTCCGGCCGGTTTTACTAAAATGCCTTACGGCTCTTTTATTTTGTTTACCGCCTTAGGCTCAGCTATCTGGGTTTCAATTTTAACAATTTTAGGTTATACCTTGGGTGCTAATCAAGAACTGCTCATCAGATATTATAAGGAAATACAGTGGCTATTAATCGCTATCGGTGTTAGTTGGCTGTATTTTTTTCTCCGACGTAATCATAAAAAAAGAAAAAACAAAAAACTGCTTTAAAGGGCAGTCTTTTTTTGCCAGTTTTTATTTTTTTACCAAGCGATCGATAAATAATATTCCGTCTAAATGATCCGTTTCATGTTGAATAATCCTGGCTAGTAATTTTTCACTTTGAATTTTTTTCTTTTCACCGTTTTCATCAATATAAAGGCAAGTGACTTTTTTATGACGCGATACTGGGCCATAGATTATTTTTCCCTTATCGTCTAATACTGATAAGCAACCCTCTTCATCAATTTCTTGTCCCCAAGATTTTTTAGTGATTTTTGGATTAATCATAAAAAATATTTTTCCGGACTTTTCATCATTGATAACTATTAAGCGGATATTTATACCTACTTGTGGAGCGGCTAGTCCGGCACCATCAAGTTTAACCATGGTGTATTTCATGTCTTCTAGCAATTCTTTTATTTCCGGTTTGCGGATATCGCCAAGAAGCACCTCGTTAGATTTTTTTCGAAGGGCGGGATCGGGGTGTTTAATTATATTTAGTATTTTTGGCATAAGTTTTTGGTTTATATGGAGTTTCCGCTGGAGCATCGATGATTTTGAAAAAATATTTCCATTTATCACCAGTGCGGCATAACTCTTTAGTGTCATTGATGGCGCGTTCAATTACCGGCGCCGATTTATCTTTGCAAATCTTGAAAACAGCGGAACGTTTGAAATTAGGCACATTTAATTCTTGAATAATTCGGAGAGCCAAATCTTGCCAAGGGTAAGCCGGAGCTTTAACCGCTGGTTGTTTTATTTTATCCTTAAATATGTCGGAAAAAGAAGTAAAATCAGTTTTACTCATATCTTTATAATTTGAAATCCATAGTTAAATAGCCGATTCCAAAATCTGTTTGATAGGCCAGAACTTTAGGCTCATAAGTTTTACCAACGAGTGCACCGAGTAAAGTAACAATTGATTTAAGCCCGCATTCTTTAGCATCGCTGATTAATTTAGCATCCATATTCAAGATATTTTTTTCAGTATTTTCCGGGTCATTTAAAAATTCAATTAACTTATTATCAAATTTGGCGCCTCTAGGGGAATAACCGCTGGGTGAATTTTTTTTCAATCGGTGCGATAAGTCGCCCGAGGCGATGATCGCCACTCTTTTAGATGACTTAGTAATCGTATCACTTATCCGCCGCCCTAATTCTAAATGTTCTTCTAAGTTAAGTCCACTAGCATAATTTATAGCTACTATTTTAACATCAGGCAGGGAAGCGGTTAATAAGTATAAAGGCACCGAAGTACCGTAGTCCAGTTTCGGATTACTGATTATTTGGATTTCCGGGCCGGCGGTTTTTTTTAAGTCATTTATAAAATCAAAATCGCTGACAAATTTTCGAGTTGTTCCTAGAAAGCCGAAACTGCTTAAATCAATCGCCATTTTAAGCCCCGCATTAATGGTAAAATAATCAGCCTGCACTTGTCCGTGTGGTGAAATGATAATAATCGTTTCGATGTCATTGCCCTGTAACTTATCCGCCAATTCAGCATAAGAGTCAACAGTTTTTTTAAGAATCTGTTGATTTAATTTGCCGATTTCCGGAATTAGAATCGGTGAATGGGAAGTAATGGCGGCGTTTAGTAAAGGCATATTAATTAGTCGGTATTTTAATAGAAATTGGATTGCCAATTGGGTAGAGAGCTAAAAGTTGCGGCGAGACCTTAATTACATTACTGAATTTATAACCCAATTTTTCAAAAACATCACCGCCGGCAAAGGGTAGTTTTCTGCCCTGAGAAATTAGATAAACTGCCGGGGAACTATTAGAACTTAAGAGTTCGCCGTCGCCAAATAAAATCGGACTGCCTTTAGTATATTTATTAAGTTCGGTCGTGGTTCCTCTGACCACTTTTTTTCCTTTAAATTTAGTGCTCAGTAATATTTTATCAGTGATTGGATATTTGTAACCGCTTTCCACGTAGAATACTCCGCCTGATTTGGGATCTTGCAATAACTTTCCGGTAGGATAAGTTGAGGTGGCGGTAATTATTTTACCATCAGTATAAGAACTTAGTTCGTCGGCCGTAGCGGTAATTATTTCCGCGGTATTAAAGCCGATTTTTTTAAAGATATCTTTAGAAGTTATCGGTCGTTTTTCATTATCAACTAATAAATAAATACCGCCGCTAGGAACTTGGACTAAAGAATAATTGGGAAATTTAATCGGATCACCTTTAGTGTAAGAACTCAAAGCTGAAGCTTCAACAGCCACAATTTTCTTCGGATCAAAACGGGAAATAAGCGCGCTGTAACTGGTAAACGGCCTCTTCTGTCCGTTTTCTAGTAACCAAACCCCAACCTCGCCGTTTACTTGGACTAAAGTGCCATCAGGATAATTTTTTATCCCAACCGGAAAATATTTTTTATATAAAGTAAAAAAATTATAATTTCCGTTATAGACGTGCGGCGTATAATTATACAAGGCGGCCGTTGCTTTATTGTCCGGGGTCACCGTGGTTACTGAGTCGCTGCAATAAGCATTATAAGGATTAGTGAACACATAAGTCTGTCCCATTTTATAAGGATAGCGCTGATGATCGTTCATGTAAGCTAAAAATTGCAAGGCTGCGCTGTTTATTTGTTTACCCAGTCCTTTATAATATGGATTGCAAGCATTGCCGTCAGGACAGCCATAACCAGTCGCCCAATCCAAACGAGCTTGAATCGGAGCCGGATTTTCAATCAAACTCGATTCTTTTTGCAGCAAGGCAATTAAAAATTTTGGATTGATAGTGGTAATTTTTTGGCATTTAGCGGCTCTTATTGCTTCTGTTGGATTATCGCCTAAATCTAGGCCATCGCAGTCATAATTATTATTACTGGCGTCATAAATTAACTCAGCGGCGCTTTTTAAGGTTCCGTAAGCATTCAAGGTGGTATAAGTAGCCAAATAACTATTCTTACTTTCTAAAAAATCTTGGATATCAGCCACGCCCAAACTTTTAGTATCAAACATTTCCGAGTCATCAATGATATGATTAGGATTAAAAGTCGGATCAATGCCTTGAGCCAATACTGGCAGAGACGGAGATATTAGAGCGAGAAGCATAATAATAGCAAAAGTACGGTTTGACATAAATTAAGTGGTTTATTTATTACTAAAATAGCTCCTTTATTATAATATAAATGAGGTGTCTTGGCTACTTCAAGTTTAAATAAGCCTATTATATATAGAAGGGGCTTTATTTTACATCACGCTGATTACTATTTCTTCAGCTTTACCGAGTTCAATTTTCACTTTATCGCCCTCTTTAATCTTGCCTTCTATTATTTCCAGCGCTAACTCATCAAGCAATAAAGTTTGGATAATACGCTTAAGCGGCCGAGCGCCATAAGTGATATCATAGCCCTTTTCTGCCAGCATCTTTTTGACCTTAGCCCCGATTTTAAGAGTGATATTTTTATTGTGCAGTCTATTTTCTACTTTAATTAGTTCTAAATCAACGATACTTTCTAGGGCTTCTTTAGATAAACTCTTAAACAAGACAATTTCATCAATCCGGTTTAGGAATTCTAATTTAAAGTGGTTGCGCAGAATCTTATCGATTTTTTCTTTCATTTCGTCCTGCCGCCAATTTTGCTTATCATCTTGATCTTCAGCGTTAAAGCCAATGGTATATTGTTTGATTATTTCATTGCCTAAATTCGAGGTCATGATAATAATTGTATTTTTGAAGTTAATCGTCCGTCCTTTAGAATCAGTTAAGCGGCCGTCGTCTAAAATCTGCAGCAACATATTAAAAGTATCAGGATGAGCCTTTTCAATTTCATCAAATAACACCACTGAATACGGATGGCGGCGAACCTTGTCAGTCAGCTGTCCGCCTTCTTCATGTCCGATATAGCCGGGCGGCGAACCGATTAATTTAGCGACCGAGTGCTTCTCCATGAACTCGCTCATATCAATTCTAATCAAAGAATTTTCATCATCAAAAATAAAGCGGGCAATTGCCTTAGCTAATTCGGTTTTACCAACTCCGGTCGGGCCGACAAATAAAAATGATCCAATCGGCCGCTTTTCTTCATTAATACCGGCCCGTGAGCGGCGAATCGCATTGGATACCGCCTTAATGGCTTCATCTTGCCCGATTACTTCTTGAGTTAAAACTGTTTCGGCTTCGCCCAATTTTTTAGCTTCGCTAGTTAGCATTTTTTGAACAGGGATTCCAGTCCAGCGAGCCACGACTTTCGCCACATCCTCTTCATCAACCTCTTCCTTTAATATCCGCTGTCCTTTATTTTGAATTTTTATCAACTCATCCTGGAATTTTTTAATATTATTTTCGAGTTCCGGAATCAGGCCATATTTGATTTTAGCCACCTCGGTTAAATCTGAGCCTTGGCGCTGGATAATTTCACCTTTAATTTTTAATTCTTCAATTTCTTTTTTAGAATTTCTGATTTCAGAAATAATGTTTTTTTCATTATTCCAGTGCAGTTCGAGTTGTGAAGAATGTTCTTTAAGTTTGGCCAGCTCTTGATTGATGACGCGTAGTTTGGCGGATTTTTTGTCAGTCGCCATAACCGCTGCCTTGTTTATTTCCAGCTGTTTTATTTTTCTTTTAAGCTGATCAAGTTCTTCCGGCATGGAATCAATTTCCATGCGCAGCGATGAAGTCGCTTCATCGATTAAATCGACCGCCTTATCCGGCAAGAAACGATCACTGATATAACGGTTGGATAATTTAGCGGCGGCAATTAAAGCATCGTCGGTAATTCTCACACCATGATGCACTTCATATTTTTCTTTTAAGCCGCGCAGCATACTGATGGTGTCCTCCACACTTGGTTCGTTAACTAAAATCGGTTGAAAGCGGCGTTCGAGTGCTGCGTCTTTTTCAATATATTTTTGATATTCTTTAGTGGTAGTTGCCCCGATAGTGCGCAGTTCGCCGCGAGCTAAGGCCGGCTTTAACATGTTAGAAGCGTCCATTGAACCTTCACTGGCCCCAGCTCCGACCAAGGTGTGAAGTTCATCAATAAATAAAATAATATTTCCGTTTTGAGATTTTACTTCGCGAAGAACCGCCTTTAATCTATCTTCAAATTCACCGCGAAATTTCGCTCCGGCCACCAGCGCGCCTAAATCCAGAGTCACCACTTCTTTATTCTTTAAATTTTCCGGCACATCGCCAGAAACAATTCTTTGCGCTAAACCTTCAACGATGGCTGTTTTTCCGGTACCCGGTTCACCGATTAACACCGGATTATTTTTGGTCCGGCGCAGCAGTATCTGCATGATGCGGCGGATTTCGGTGTCGCGTCCAACCACTGGATCAAGTTTTTCATTTCGCGCTAACGCTGTTAAATTAGTCGTATATTTTTCCAGCACTTTGAATTTTGTTTCGGGGCTGGGATCGGTGATATGAGAGTCGCCGCGCAAATCATTTAAAACATTTTTAACGGTTTGATATTCAATTTTAAATTTAAGTAAAATAGCTTGAGCAGGTGAAGGAATACCAATTAGGGCTAAAAAAATATGTTCGGTGGAAATAAATTCATCACCCATGCCGTCAGCTTCTTTCTGAGCCCGTTCTAAAATAGCCGCAGTTTCATTGGTACCGGAAACGGCTTGAATCGGACCTTCTTGCAGTTTTACTTTGGTTTTGGGCAAGTGATTGATTTCAATGATGGCTGAATCCTCAATCATGTCCGGATCCACTTTGATCTTTTCCAGCAACGGTTTAATCAAGCCTTCATTTTGCTGTAGCAGGGATAACAGAATATGGCTGGCCTCAATTACGGCTTGGCCGTTTTGAGCAGCGATTATTTGCGCGTTAATAATACATTCTTGGGATTTATCGGTAAATTTGTTAAACATATAATATTAATGAAGTTAAGTGTGTTAATTAGCAGTCAGTCATTATGAGTGCTAATCCAATAATACAATAGAGAAGGGGTGGTGTCAATGCTCAGCGCCTTAATGATTATTTTCTGCTATAATAAAAAAATAACCATAAAATGTATGCCTTATAACAGTGAAGCGATTAGGCCGATGGCTCTAGCGCTTATCAAAAATGATAAAAATCAGATTTTAGTCTCTCCCGGTTATGACCCGGCTTTAAAAAAGAATTTTTATCGCCTGTTGGGCGGGGGAATTGAATTTGGCGAAACCTCATTGGCTGCTCTGCGCCGCGAATTTAGAGAAGAGCTAGGTGTCGAGCTGGCAAACTGTAAGCTTCTGGATATTACCGAAAACATTTTTTCTTTTAATGATTTACCGGGGCACGAATTAGATTTTATCTATCAAGCCGACTTTGCTGATTCCAGCAATTATCAAAAATCCTCTTTTAATATTTTAGACTCTGGTTATGAGGGGCAAGCAATTTGGCTTGACCTCACCGATTTAGAAAACACTATAATCTATCCGAACATCTCGGCCTGGCTCTAAATATTTTTTTTAATCACGATCTTTGTGATATAATGAAATCAGATTAATCAAAAATATGAAACATAATTCGGTAACCTATACCGGCAAAATTTTAGCCACCATCGTCTGGGATTTTTTATATTTTCCGCTGTGGTGGTACAGTGCCGGTCTTCTTAAGACAGCGCGCGGCGTTTTAAATTTTTATAAGGAGCAAGAAGCTTCTTTTGGTTTTTTTATTTGGCTGAAAAACCTTTTTATTCCCATGTATGGCCAGAATGACATCGCTGGGCGCTTGGTTTCATTTTTTATCCGCTTAGTTCAAATTATTTATCGTGGATTAGCGATGCTTATTTTTATTATTTTAGGCCTCGCCTTTTTTATTTTCTATTTAATTCTACCGCCTCTTATTTTACTGGCAATTTGGAAACAACTTTTTTAATTTTATGAATGAAGGCGAATTTAAATTTGAGTATAATAAGCAGATAAATAGTTTCGGGTTGTGGTTTCTCGGCCGCTTCGTTTTTTGCCGCTGGCATATCAAACCGGCGCTCATTATTTTAGATAAAACTTTAACCCACATTCGCTCTTTGGTTAATTTCCTTTCTTTCTGTCTGGTGGCCTTAGGCTGGCTATCTTTAATTTGGTTCGCTTATGAACAGCGAGGCCTCTTACTTAACAATCCGCTGGATATTCTCAAGCCCGAAAATTATCAACATCCTTTAGTTTTAGTTTTCTTGATATCTTTAATTTTCGATTTATTTTTATATTATCGAGCTAGTGTCGCTTCGGCCGCCAAACAAAAAATTAATTATAAAAAATTCCAACTCGATGATGAAAGCGGGCAATTTAAAAAGAAAACCCCTTGGAATGTCGCCGAAACACTAGACGATGAATCTAAAAAAGTAGTGGAAGACGCTTATCTTTTAGCCGCCAATTTAAAGCAGGCGGAAGTAAATCCCCGCCATTTATTCCGCGCTCTTTTAAAAACCAAAAAGATTCAAGCGCTGTTTATCCGTTTAGGAGTGGATGTGGCGCCGCTGATTCAGAAACTAGATAAACATTTAGCCGATGATGCCAGTTCCGCTAAATCTCCCGTGTTAGCTAATGAGCTTAAAGAAATAATTATTTTATCCGGCCTAGAAGCTTTTATCCGCAAACAAAAGGCGGCCACGGTTTTAGATTTAGCCGGTCCTTGCTATACGCACGATTCTATCCTAGCGGAAATCTTGTATGATTTAGATGTTGATGAAGATAAGATTAAAAACGTGATTGCTTGGTTTAAGGTTAATGATGAACTGATTAAAAATTTTCACTCTTATCGTCGAGCGGCAATTTTAAAACCGCGCGGCGTTATGAATCGCACCTATACAGCGGTCGCCACGCCGACTCTTGATCATTTTTCCAGCGATCTGACCTCAGCCGCTCAGAATGGCAACTTAGAATTGTGCATGGATCGCAATCAAGAATTTTCTTCGATTTTTGAAGCTTATTCTAGCGGGCAAGCCGGAGTTTTACTGGTTGGCCCGACGGGCGTGGGTAAACGGACAATTGTTGAAGGTTTAGCGCAGTTGATGGTTAAAGAAGAAGTCCCTAAATTTTTACAAGACAAAAGATTGCTTGAACTCGATTTATCCCGGCTTATTTCTGGCGCCGCTGTCAGTGAAGCCCAAGAGCGGTTACTTATTTGTTTAAGTGAAGTAAATCATGCCGGCAATATTATTTTGTATATTTCCAACATTGAAAATTTAATGGGTATCAGCTCCGGCGGGGAAGAAAGTTTTGAACTATCCGAAGTTTTAATTGAAGCAATAAGCAAACAAGCGATATTTTGTTTAGCGACCGCCACTACGGAAAATTATTCGAAATTCATCGAAGGTAAAGCCTTGGGTGAGGCGATGACCACTGTCGGTGTCAGTGAACCGAGCGTTAATCAAATAATTCAAATTTTAGAAAGTAAGGCCAGTAATCTTGAAGCCCGTTATGGTATTTATTTAACTTACAGTGCTTTAGAAAAAACTGTCAGTCTGGCCAATAAATATCTGCACGATGTTAGTAGTCCGCTTAAAGCGGTTAATTTACTGCAAAAAGCGGTGGTTATTGCTAATAAGGCCGCTCACAATAATCCTGATAACGTTATTTGCAGCGGCGAAGAAGTGGCGCGGGCCATTGAAAATTTAACCGGTATTCCGGCCAGTAGAGTATCCGAAGATGAAGGCCAAAAATTATTAAATTTAGAAATAAATATTCATAATCGCATGGTCGGGCAAGAAGAAGCCGTTAGTGCCGTTTCGGCCTCCTTGCGCCGGGCTCGAGCTGAACTAAAAGACACGGCCCGTCCGATTGCTAGTTTTTTATTTTTAGGCCCGACTGGTGTGGGTAAAACAGAACTCGCTAAAACAGTTTCCGAGGTTTATTTCGGCGACGAAAATTATATGATCCGTCTGGATATGAGTGAATATCAAGAAGCCGGCAGTGTCGGTAAAATGATCGGCGATGAAAACGGTACGCTCGGATATCTAACCGAAGCCGTTCGTAAAAAACCTTTTGCTCTGATTTTATTGGATGAAGTAGAAAAGGCTCATCCCGATATTTTAAATTTATTTTTGCAGCTGCTTGATGACGGGCGTTTAACTGACGGGCAGGGACGAACCATCAGTTTTGCGCAGTCGATTATTATTGCTACTTCTAATATCGGTTCGATATTTATCCAAGAAGAAATTAAATTAGGAATTGATGTTAGTTTAATTAAACAGGATCTAGTTGATAATCAGCTTAATAAATACATGCGCCCGGAACTGATTAATCGTTTTGATAGCATTGTGGTCTTTAAGCCCTTAACTGAAGAAAATATTTTTAAGATTGCCACTTTAATGCTTAAAAAAATTAAGAAAAATTTAGCGGAAAAAGGCATTGATTTCCAGGCCGATAAAGAGGGGGTAGAAATTTTAGCCAAAGCCGGTTATGATCCTAAATTCGGGGCTCGTCCGCTGCGCCGCTTGCTTCAAGAACGGGTAGAAGATGAAATTGCCAATTTATTTTTAGCCGGAAAATTGAAACGCCGTGATACAGTTTTCATCAGTAATTTAGGCAAGATTGGCGTGACCCGCGGGCGCGAATTATAAACTAGCCGGTTTTCTTAAAATTTATGACTTTTATTTTAGCTTTTATTTTATCGCTTAGCTTATCTTTGATTTTAACTCCGATTGCCAAAAGATTGGCGCTGCGCTTAGAAATTGTCGATAAGCCCGATTTTATTAGAAAAATTCACTCCAAATCAATGCCACTGCTGGGCGGGGCGGTTATTTTTCTTGTTTTTTTTGCCGTTATTTTTTTATTTTATAAACAGCTTTTAGTCGGTAATTTAAATTTACATCATTGGCTGGGCTTTTTTGCCGGCGGCCTAATTTTAATTATTGGCGGCACGCTGGATGATAAATATAATTTTAGTCCGAAGCAGCAGATAATCTTTCCTTTGCTGGCAATCGCCGCCGTGCTTCTTGGCGGGGTGGAAATTTTAAAAATATCTAATCCCTTGGGCGGTTATTTTAGCTTAAGCACGATTCTTTGGTTATCGCCGGTTTTTATTTCCTTATGGCTGCTAGGTATGATGTACACCACTAAATTACTCGACGGTGTTGATGGTTTAGTGGGAGGCGTGTCCTCTATCGGTGCTTTAATTATTTTTCTTTTTACCCTAACTACTAAATATTACCAGCCAGATATCGCTTTTGCTTCTTTAGTTTTAGCGGGGGTGATAATCGGATTTTTATTTTATAATTTTAATCCGGCTTCAATTTTTTTAGGGGAAGGCGGTTCTTTATTTTTAGGTTATGCCTTGGGAGTACTCGCGATAATTTCCGGCGGTAAGATTGCCATCGCTTTACTGATTATGGGTATTCCGATTTTAGATGTCGCTTGGACAATCACGCGCCGCTTACTGTCAGGTAAAAATCCTTTTAAGTCGGCCGATAAAAAACATTTACATCATCGCTTGCTAGCTTTAGGTTTGAGTCAGAAACAAACGGTCTTAGTCTTTTATTTTTTCTCAGCGCTATTTGGTTTATCCGGCCTGTTTTTGCAAAGCCAAGGCAAGCTTCTAGCTTTAGGACTAATTGTTTTACTGATGCTCGTTTTAGTCATTTCTTTTTCTTATCTTAAACCGAAAAAAATAAAACCAAAATTGTTATTGCATGTTTGTTGTGCTCCGTGCAGCGCTTATTTAATTCGAGAAATTTTGTTGCCCGAGTTTGAGGTCACGCTATATTTTTATAATTCTAATTTATGTTCTAAAGAGGAATATGAAGCCCGTCTCTATTGGGTAAAATTTGTCGCGGCGGAAAATAAAATTCCTTTAATTATTGAGCCGTATAATCATGAAGCTTGGTTATCTCAGGTGGCTGGACATGAAGCTGATTTAGAACGCGGCCCTCGCTGTTTAATTTGCTATCGCGATCGTTTGGACAAAACCGCTGAACTAGCTAGTCACGGTAAATTTGATTATTTTTCCACCAGCTTACTCGTGTCGCCTTATAAAGATACTCAGGCGCTTATTAAGATCGCTCAAGAGGTGGCAGCCAAATATAACACTAAATTTTTAGATCGAGATTTTCAAGCGGATGATATGTACCAGAAATCGCAAGAGCTGGCGAAGCAGTTAAATTTTTATCGCCAGAAATTTTGCGGCTGTGAATTTACTAAAAAATAAACCATGTTAAATAAAATAGCCGTTGGCTTAATATTATTTTTGCTTTTCCGCGCCGCGCCTTCTTTGGCGGCCGCGCCCTTAGATAGCGACCATGACGGTTTGCCGGATAGTTTAGAATTGCAATTTAAAACCGACCCTAATAATCCGGACACTGACGGCGACGGTTTTACTGATGGGCAGGAAATTGATTGGGGTTATAATCCGCTTTCTACTTCGACTGTGAAACTGCCGCAAAAAATTGAAGTTAATTTAAAATCCCAAAGTTTAGCTTATTTTGTGAGCGGTATTAAATGGAAAGAGTTCAAAGTATCGACTGGAAAACCAAGTATGCCCACACCTAAAGGAGAATTTGAAATTAAGACTAAAATAAAAAAAGCCTGGTCTAAAACTTACGGTTTATGGATGCCTTATTGGCTAGGGCTTGGCGGATCAGTCGGCATCCACGAACTGCCGATTTGGCCCAATGGCTATCGCGAAGGGGAAAATCATTTGGACACGCCGGTGTCTCATGGCTGTATCCGTTTAGGAATAAAAAATGCTTCTTATTTATATGATCGGATAATAGTCGGCGCCGACGTTAAAATTTATTAATTGTCTTTTGGAAAAATATTATAAATGTGATAAAATAAGACTACGTTTTACTTTAAGCTATAAAAAATATTTTTAAATTAATGTCGCAGTTTAAAATAACAAAATTCAGTTTTTTATTTCCTCTTTTTTTATTATTCGGCCTATCTTTTTTAACTTGGCCGCTAATAACCGGCGCCGCTTCAGGCGATGCGATTGCTATTCGAATAACCGAAAACCCTTATCATTACAGCAGTTTGCGCTGGTACCAGTCGCAAAAATTAGAAGGTTCGCCGCAACTTCTGCAAATTGACGGTTATGAAGCTGTGCGTAACGGCCGGACGGTTTATGTTGATGTCGCTAACGTCGTTGATAAGAACAACGATGGTTTGCCGGATTTTTTAGATACCAACATTTTTATCATTTCTTATAATCAGGATGCCCAAGATATGACTTTTGATATTTTCGGGCAGATGTTAAAAAATTTAAAATTTAATACCAATCTGCCAAATCCGGGAACTTGCAGTAAGACTGTTTCTTCTGTTTGCGTAAATGACAATGAATGTCCAGTGGGAGAATATTGCGACAGCAAAAAAGCTAAGGTCACTCGCGATGTCCGGCGCTTGGCTGATTTAGTAGAAATTAAAACGCAGCTCGATGTTTATAGGCAAAAAACTGGCCGTTATCCAGCGCTTTTAGGCGGTACTTATTTGACTAATAAAACCGTATCCACTTGGCCGAGCTGGCAGCAAAATTTAAATCAAGATCTTGGGATTACTTTACCGGTCGATCCGATAAATCAATTAGGCGCTTGCCCTAATTTTGATCCGCTAACTTGTTGGGATCAGTCGAGCCAGAAATTTGCCGCTGATTTATCGCAGCTCATTTTACCTTCAGGGAGCCACGCTTATGTTTATTCGGGCGACAGCCAGGGAAAAACGGCCAGATATTGCGCGCAAACCGAAAGCGGCTATAAAAATATTGATGTTTTTAATTGTTTTAATGATAAAAAACAAAATAATCCGCCGGTAATTAAAGGTATTAATTTAAATGGACAACCGAAGCAGGAATTTTCCGGCTATGTCAGTTTTTATGATTTAGATGGTGATCCAGTTAAAATGACGCTTGACTTAGTTAGCCCGACGCCGAGCGATTGGATTAAAAATGGCTGGCAGTGGGCGCCCGGTCTTAATAAATTTTCCATTGTGCCTTTAGCTGAAATCGGACAAAGAAAAATTTCAGCGGCCAAAACTGGAACGATTCAAGCTCCTGGGTATTATAAGATTCGGTTGACGCTTGATGACGGGCAAGGAGAAGCCAATAGTGTTGTTTCGGGAATATATGATGTTTCGGTTAATCCTTTTTCAGCCACTTTAGCTAAGGTTGCCAAGTCAATTGTTATCGGTAGCAGCGCTACTCTTACTATGGCCGGCCTGGATTCTAATCAAAATCCGATTACTAATTTATTTTTTGACAGTGCTACTTATAGCACTTCAACGCTTACTCAAGCCGCTCTAGCCAATCACGGTTTTATTCTTAGCGGCCTGAATCTGTTAGAAAATTTTAAATCAGTCCAGCATACCGGTGTTTACGATGTTAATGTTTATGCTCAAGATTCCAATTCAATTTCCGCCCATCAAGTTGATTCAAAATTTACCGTTAATATTATTAATAACCCGCCGGCTCTGCAAAAGCTAACCGCCACTTTTTCAAATAAGGCCACTAAGATTTGTAATCCGGGTGAACAGTGCATCGTTTCAATTGATAATTCTGAAGCCGCTAAAATTGAAATTAAAGGCTCTGATCCTGACGGCCAGTCAATGAATTATTCTCTAGTTGATGATTTGGGCGGAAAATTAAGCATCGATGCTAACTCGGGGGTAATTTCCGGCTTGGAAAAATTAAATTTTCAAGGAACAGCTGATCAAACTTTTGATATTTCCGTTCGGATTGCTGATCAGTATTGTGCTAACTCCAGCGAGGAAGAGTGTTCTATTATTTATTCTTTCAGCGTTTTGGTTAAAAAATATTGTTCGATAGCGGCGCCGGAATCCACTTTACATATTAATATTTCTAAGAGCTCCACGATTAATAATAGCGGGGAAGTTTGGGATACGGGCGCTAATTTAACCGACTGTTCCGCCGTGGCGCCTAGCAGTGTGGACATTAATTATGTTGGTAAAGCTAATAGTAAAGCTATTGTTTTAATTAGCGATTTGTCCAAAAGTATGGACACCAATATTACCTCAAACGGTGTTACCGAAACGGCAATTAATCGGCTAAAAAGTGCTTTAACTGATTCGGGCACCGGCTTTTTAGATCGAGTTTATAAAATTATTAATAATTGGCCGTCGGATTTTTCCATTAAAATTGGTTTGGTAGCTTATAATAGCAAGGTGGTCAGTTTTCAAAATTTAATTAATTTAGCTTTACCCGGCAGCCTGGCCAATTTGAAACAAACAATTAATACTTACACGACCGATTATCAGACTAATACCTTGGTGGCTTTTAATAAAGCGGAGGAAATTTTGTCTTCTATAACCGATTCAACCGTGGAAAAGATTATTATTTTGATGAGCGACGGTATCCCTGGAGTCGATGGTTATGTAATTTCTAATCCGCATTGCGAAATTAATACTTGTGATTGCGGCGGCACTTGGCCTAATTGTACGGAGTGCTGTACGCAGCTTTGTCTCTATTCAACTCCAAAGTCTTCTCCTAAATGTAAAGCCCCGGAGGTTTGTAAACCAATAGTTCAATATTCATTCTGTGGTAAGTGCTACGATTATACTTGCAGCTGTGGCGGTACTTATCCAAATTGTATTCCTGATCGGACCGATTGTCCTCCTGGGCAATTAGCTGATTGTAATACCTGTTATACGCCTCCACCACCACCGCACTCTGTTTATAATACTAATATGGACTGGAAAGAGTTTTTTAGTTCTTTATTTAAAGTTGAGCCAGCCGGTGCGGCCACGACTCAAAGCCAATGTATTTATCAATCTTGTGAGAAAGCTTTTCCCAATTTCCATTGCTATGGAGCCAACGAATATATGGCTTGCAATTATGCCTGGACGCTTAACTGTGATTTAACCGGTGATGTTAATGCCGAAACAAACACCATTAAAAATTCCGGTATTTCCATTTACACTATTTATTACGATACCGCGGGAACTTCCGTGCCTAAGCAAAAAATGTGCGATTGGTCCAGTAATAATGGGGTTGATTGCGATAATAATGTAAATACTTTTGCGGGCACTGATATTAATACAATGATTAATAAAGTTTTAGGCCGGATTGTCACTAAACCGAAAGATGTCAAAGTGGGTTCTTATAGCGTAATTGATCCTGAGCCGACCGCTTTTACTAATACCGCTGTGGGTACTAAAATCGACGGTTTAAACTGCGGGGTTATCAGGCCGATAGTAACTTATTCCAGTAACGGCTATTTAGAATTCTCTAATTTACAACTTAATTATTGTCCGGCTAAATTACATCCATAATTATGAATCTTAGCAAATCAAAATTATATATAATTATTTTTCTATTTATCGGCCTAGTTTTGGCGGGAATTTTTATTTATCGTAATTTTAAAACCCCAGCGATTACTTCGGCGCCCAAAATTGATTTTAAATCTGATTTGAATAATTTTAATCAGGCGCAAGAAGCCAAAAATGTTGATTCATGTTTGCAGATTA